>Ga0302314_10005289_pt1 | contig 23562 bp, 18 predicted proteins | sample III_Palsa_N2_3_FD_200533 | JGI IMG/M metagenome (GOLD analysis project Ga0302314, IMG submission 200533) | Peat permafrost microbial communities from Stordalen Mire near Abisko, Sweden - III_Palsa_N2_3 | ecosystem: Environmental > Terrestrial > Soil > Palsa > Peat permafrost | place: Sweden... | reverse complement strand
GGCGCCCCGCCTCGGCGTGGTCGCGCGGGTCGGGCATCCGGGCGGTCAGGTCGCCCCGGCTGGTGATCATGTCGGCGGTGCTCGCCATCCGGTCAAGCGGCGCGAGGCCGCGGCTGATCAGCCAGCGACCGCCCACCGCGAGCAGCGCGAGCAGGACGGCGCCGGTGATCAGCTCGGCCAGGACCAGCCTGCGGACCTCGCTGCCCACCTCGCTGTCCGGCCGTGCGATGATCAGAATGCCCGCGCCCGATGGCACTGCCCCGTCACTGTGCTCCGCCTCTTCGGCCTCGACCGGCCGCCATATCGCCGTCAGGGCCGGCTCTCCCCGCTGCGAGATGCCGAACAGCCGGCCCCTGGGGTGCTCCGTCCTGAAGGCCCTCCACCCCCCGGTGGCGGCCAGGTTGTTGAGCAGTCCCTCTACTTCGGACGTGGCGTCCGATGGCGGCGAGGACACGGGGGACACCAACTTCGTTGTCGCGTCGTAGTAGGCGGCCGAGTAGCCGCCCTGCAGGTCCGAGATCTGGCTGAGCTTGACCCGGGCGGCCAGGATCAGGCTGGAGTTGAACTGGCCCTGCTCGGAATTACCCAGAACGACCGTGGTGACCACGCCCATGACGACTAGGAACAGCGCGGTGATGGTGAGAAGCCCGGCGAGCAGCCGGGACCGCAGCGAGAGCCTTCCGCGGCCGGTGGCCAGCCGCCGCGTGAGCCTCATCGGCCGGCGCGTTCGGTTTCCGGCGGCGGCCGCAGGCTGTAGCCGACGCCCCGCTGGGTGTGAATCAGCGGCGGCCCGAGCGGGTCGAGCTTGCGGCGCAGGTAGCTGACGTAGGTCTCCACCACCTGCGACTGCCCGGCGAACTCCCAGCCCCACACGTTCTCGAGCAGCTGCTGCCTGGTCAGCATCCGGCCCTGGTTACGCATCAGGTACGCCAGCAGCCGGAATTCCGTGGGCGAGAGCTCCACCTGGGTTCCCCCGCGGCGCACGACCCAGTGCTCTTCGTCCAGTTCCAGGTCGCCGACCGCCAGCATCTCGGCGTCGCTGCCCGGCTGGCCGTCGGCCGCGCCCGCCTGGGCGGTGCGGCGCAGCACCGCCCGGACCCTGGCCACCAGCGCCTCGACCGAGAACGGCTTGGTGACGTAGTCGTCGCCACCCAGCGTGAGCCCGCGGATCGTGTCGGAGGTGGTATCCCGCGCGGTCAGGAAGATGACGGGCACGTCGTTGCCCTCGGCGCGCAGCGCGCGGCAGACCTCGAAGCCGTCAATATCGGGCAGCATGACGTCCAGGATCATCAGGTCAGGCTCGTAGACCCCCGCCTGGTGCAAGGCGTCCTTGCCGCTGGCGCTGACCGCGACCGCGCAGCCGTGGAACTTGAGCGCGACCTCGACGAGCTCACGGATGTTCGGCTCGTCGTCGACGACGAGCACCTTGGGGATACGGTCACCGTCTGCCATGGGATCTCACGTTTCATTGTGCAGCATAGATGCAGCCTTAATAGTGCAGCATGCTGGGGCGTGCCCGCTGGGGGCCCGCCGCAGCATGTCTCGCTAGTTAGCTCAATGTTGTCTTGTCCGAATCAGATCCAGTCGACGTCGACGTCGACGTCGGGGTCGGCGTCGGCGTGGAGCTAGATCCGCCCGACTTGGGCGCCCGGATCACGATCAGCCGGGCATCCCTGGCCCCGTTGACCACAGGCCCCCCGGCGAATACGGTTTCACCGGCCGACAGCGCGCTCGCGGGCGTCTTGCTGCCGCTCTTCCTGACCACGGTGTCGCTCACGATCGTCCAGGTCCAGGTCGTGCCGTCGGTGGCCTTCACCACGACGTCACTGCCGCTGACCGACTGGATCGTGCCGCGCTCGAAGGCCAGCGTGTGGAAACCCGTCTTGTTGTGGTAGGTGAACTCGCCGTCAACGCCGCCGAGACGACGCAGCCGGCCCAGCGCCCACCGGACGCGGGCCGCGGGCACGCTGGACGACGTGCTGCTCGCGGTGCTGAGCGCCGAGTTCAGATCGGCGACCTGGCTGCTCGTCGACGCGCTCGCGACGGGCGTACCGCTCCCGGACACCGCGAGGGCAATCCCGCCGCCCGCGAGGAATCCGGCCAGGGTGATGCCGGCGCCCCAGCGGAACAGCCGCTTGCGGCGAGGCCGGGAAGGTTCGGGCGTACCCGCCGGGGTGCTGCCATAGCTCCCGGCTGGGGTGTTATATGAGTTGTTCATACCCGTAAGAGTGCGTCTGGCGTCTTGGACATCACCCCGCCCGCCATGTAAGCCGCCTGTGAGTGTCCCGCGAGTTCGCTGTCGGTCAGCATGGCAGTATCGGTGAGTGCTCACGATTCTCTTGGTTTCCACCGCCGACACCGAACTGCTCGCCGCCGCGGCCTCCGGCGCGGGCTACCTGACCGCGAACCCCGCCCGGATCACGGCGGACGACGTAACCGGCCTGGCGGCTCGCGCCGACCTGGTCGTGCTGCGGCTTCTCGGCGGCGCAAAGGCCTGGCCAGAGGGCGTCGCCGCGCTGGCTGGTCCCGGCCGCAAGCCGCTGGTCGCGCTGGGCGGTGAGGCCAGTCCGGACGCCGAGCTTATGGCACTGTCCACGGTGCCCGCCGGGGTGGCCGCCGAGGCGCTCGGATACCTGCGCGAAGGCGGCCAGGAGAACCTGCTCGAGCTGGCTCGTTTCCTGTCCGACACGGTTTTCCTCACCGGCGAGGGCTTCGAGCCGCCGTGCCCGATGCCCGCCTACGGCCTCCACCAGCTCCCCGGCCTGGACCCCAACCCGCAGGCCCTCCAGGGCCCGGTGGTGGCGGTGGTCTTCTACCGGGCGCACGAACTGGCCGGGAACACCGCCTTCGTCGACACCCTCTGCGCCGCCCTGGCGCAGCGCGGCGCGACCCCGCTGCCCGTCTTCTGCGGCTCGCTGCGCTCTACCGGCGACCGCGGGGCTGACGACGGCCTCGCTGACCTGCTCAGGCCCGCCGGCGCGGTGATCACCACCGTGCTCGCGGCCGGCGGCTCGGCCCCGCCTCATGCGACTGGCGACGTGACCGGGGAGGGCGACTGGGACGCAGGGCTGCTGGCCCGCCTGGACGTGCCGGTGCTGCAGGGGCTCTGCCTGACCAGCTCGCGGGCGCAGTGGGAGCAGTCCAATGCCGCGCTGGCCCCGATCGACGCCGCGATGCAGGTCGCGATCCCGGAATTCGACGGCCGCCTGATCACCGTGCCGTTCTCGTTCAAGGAGGAAGGCCCGGACGGGATCCCCAGATACGCCGCCGACCCCGAGCGCGCCGCCCGGCTGGCCGGGATCGCGGTGCGCCACGCCCGCCTCGCCAGCACCCCGAACAATGCCAAGCGCGTCGCCATCATGCTCTCCTCGTATCCCACCAAGCACGCCCGGATCGGCAACGCGGTCGGCCTGGACACCCCGGCCTCCGCGGTCGGGCTGCTGCGCGCCATGCGCGAGGCCGGCTATGACCTCGGCGGCGGCTTCCCAGAAGACGGCGACACGCTGATCCACTCGCTGATCGCGGCCGGCGGCCATGACACGGAATGGCTCACAGAAGACCAGCTCCGCGCCGCGCCGGCCCGGGTCCCGCTCAGCGCCTACCGCCGTTATTTCGAGAATCTGCCGAACGGGCAGGCGCTCAAGATCCAGGCCCACTGGGGCGATCCCCCTGGCCACCTCTACACCGACGAGGAGTCCGGCGATATCGTGCTCGCCTGCCTGCGGTTCGGCAATGTCGTGCTGATGATCCAGCCGCCGCGCGGGTTCGGCGAGAACCCGGTCGCGATCTACCACGACCCGGATCTCCCGCCGTCGCACCACTACCTGGCGGCGTACCGGTGGCTGACGGAGGACTTCCGCGCCGACGCGATCGTGCACCTGGGTAAGCACGGAACGCTGGAATGGCTGCCAGGCAAGGGCCTGGGCCTGTCCGCCGAGTGCGCGCCGGACGCGGTCCTTGGCGACATGCCGTTGGTGTATCCGTTCATCGTCAACGACCCGGGGGAGGGGACGCAGGCCAAGCGGCGTGCGCACGCGGTGATCATCGATCACCTGGTGCCGCCGATGGCGCGCGCTGACACCTACGGGGACATGGCCAAGCTCGAGCAGCTGCTCGATGAGTACGCAACCGTGGCCGCGCTTGACCCGGACAAGCTGCCGGCCCTCCGCGCGCAGATCTGGTCGCTGGTCCAGGCCGCGCACCTGCACCAGGACCTGGGCGTGGACGCGGCCCCCGGCTCGGCCGAATTCGACGAGTTCGTGCTGCACATCGACGGCTACCTGTGCGAGGTGAAGGACGCCGCGATCAAGGACGGCCTGCACATCCTCGGTGCCGCCCCGGCCGGGGCGGCCCTGGTCAACCTGGTCCTGGTCATCCTGCGCGCGCCCCAGCTCTGGAGCGCCCGCTGGGGCGCCCTCCCCGGCCTGCGGGCCGCCCTGGGCCTGCCCGAAGGCGAGCCCACCCAGGCCGACCGCTACGAGCAAGAGGCGCGCACGCTCGTCGAAGCCATCGCGGCCACCGATTGGGACGCAACCCGCGTCCCGGAAGTGGCCGCCGCCCTACTGACACTCCCCTCCTCGCCCGTCACCCGCGTGCTGGAGTTCGCCTGCGCCGAGCTGGTGCCGCGGCTGAATGCGACCACGGGGGAGATCGACGCCGTGCTGCACGCGCTCGACGGAGGCTACGTGCCGGCCGGCCCGTCCGGGTCGCCGACCAGGGGCCTGGTCAACGTGCTGCCGACCGGGCGCAACTTCTACTCGGTCGACCCGAAGGCCATCCCGTCCCGCAACTCGTACCAGACCGGCCTGGCCCTGGCCGATTCGCTGCTGGCCAGGCACCTGGCCGATGAAGGGGAGTACCCGCGCTGCGTGGGCCTGACCGTGTGGGGCACCTCGGCCATGCGCACGCAGGGAGACGACATCGCCGAGATCCTCGCGCTGATCGGCTGCCGGCCGGTGTGGGACGACGCGTCGCGCCGGGTCACCGGGGTCGAAATCGTGCCGCTGGCCGAGCTCGGCCGGCCGAGGATCGATGTCACGCTCCGGATCTCCGGGTTCTTCCGGGACGCGTTCCCGCACGTGATCGCGCTGCTGGACGACGCGATCGGCGCGGTGGCAGCGCTCTCCGAACCGCCGGAGGACAACTTCCTGCGGGCTCACGCGGTCGCCGACCACGCCAGGCACGGTGACTGGCGCCGGGCCACGACCCGCATCTTCGGGTCGAAACCCGGTGCGTACGGTGCCGGGCTGCTGCCGCTGATCGATGCCAGGAACTGGCGCGACGACGCCGATCTGGCCGAGGTCTACGCGGTCTGGGGCGGCTTTGCCTACGGGCGCGGGCTCGACGGGGTGAACGCGCGGCCCGATATGGAGAGTGCGTTCCGCCGGATCGCCGTGGCGGCCAAGAACGTGGACACCCGCGAGCACGACATCGCCGACTCCGACGACTATTTCCAGTACCACGGCGGCATGGTCGCCATGGTGCGCTCCTTGACCGGCCGCAATCCCGCCGCGTACATCGGCGACTCCGCGGTTCCCGCCGCGCCGAAGACGCGGACGCTGGCTGAGGAGACCCGGCGCGTGTTCCGGTCCCGGGTGGTAAACCCGAAGTGGATCGCGGCCATGCGCAGGCACGGCTACAAGGGCGCGTTCGAGCTGGCTGCGACGGTGGACTACCTGTTCGGCTACGACGCCACCGCGGGCGTGGTGCCGGACTGGATGTACGAGCAGCTGGCCGCGTCGTACGTCTTCGACACCGAAACCCAGGCGTTCATACGGCAGTCCAATCCCTGGGCGCTGCGCGGCATCACCGAGCGGCTGCTCGAGGCCGCGTCCCGCGGCCTCTGGGAGTCACCCGACGCCAAGACCCTGGACCAGTTGCGTCAGGTCTATCTCGACACCGAGGGTGACCTCGAGGCGGGCGGAGACACGCACTCGTGAGCAGTGTCTACTGGGTGACTGATTAGTGGCGGACTTGACAGCCACATCGCTGCTTAGAACAAATACCGCCACATGAGTCACACGAGTTGCATTTGCTTTGTTTTGCTTTCTCCGCAATCTTGCGCATACCGCATTAAGGCCGAAGATTAGTCCCAAGATGGACACCACCTTCGGGATCTGCGAATCGTATGCGACACTGATAGCTGTCCGTCCGGTCTGTGGGTGGGAGGGAGACACGGTGGCTCAGGTCCCTCGTGCGCCAGCCGGGGTCGATATCAGCAGGCCCGCTCCGGCTCGCATCTATGATTACATGCTGCAGGGCGATAACCACTTCGAGTCCGATGTCCGGGCGGCCGAGCGCATCCTGGGCGTAGTGCCGGAAATCAGGGATTGCGCGTGGTCGAACCGCGGCTTTCATCAGCGCGCGGCGAAGTGGATCGCGGAGCGCGGCGTACGGCAGTTCATTGACATCGGCTCAGGCCTGCCGACGGTCGGTAACACCCACGAGGTCGTCCAGAAGGTGATTCCGGGCGCCCGGGTGGTTTACGTCGATCATGACCCGATGGTCGCCGAGCAAGGCGGCGTTCTGCTCGCCGACGACAGATCGACCCGGGTGATCTGCGCTGACCTGCGTGAACCGGCGGCAATCCTGGAGCATCCGGACCTGACGGAGCTTATTGACTTCAGCCAGCCGACCGGGCTGCTGCTGACCGCGGTCCTGATGTTCGTTTCCGACAGCTCGGATCCCTGGCGGCTGGTCGGACGGTACACCAATGCTCTCGCGCCCGGAAGTTACCTGGCCCTTTCGCATCTGACCGACGACTATAAACCGCCGGTGACGGCGGAGCGCTTCCGCGCCGTCTTCGACCAGGCCACCGATCGCCTTTACTTCCGCTCGCAGGCCGAGATAGCCCGCTTCTTCGATGGCATGGAGCTGGTGCCCCCCTACGAGGGTGCTCAGCCCGCCATCTGCTACACGGGGATCTGGGGCGCCGAGGATCCGGTGCTCGCGGACAGCGACGGCGCGCGATGGCTCTACTGCGGGGTGGCCAGGAAGCCGTGACCGGCAAGCCCACGGTCGCCGAACTCGGTATCGACCCCGCCGCGGAAACCTGGCATCGCTCGGGTCACGGCGCCGGTGCGATCGAGATCGCCTTCGTGCCCGCGACCCGCGGCTCGGGACCTCAGGATCGGGCGCAGTGGGTCCTTATGCGGGTGACCGGCGACCCGCGGCAGCGAGTCCTGGTATTCGACCGGCACGAGTGGGAGTGCTTCCTCGACGGCGCGCGAAACGGCGAGTTCGATGACGCCCTGCTCCCCGCCCATCATCAGCCGTGACGGGGGTAGCTCCTGACCGGGGTAGATCTGTACCTTGATTTGCGAATCGCAACTTAGGTACCGTGTAGGTACGACAGGGTTTCTGTCAAGAAGGAGAGCGGCCATGGCTGATGACGCCTACGGTGCCACCATCGCCAAGCGCCGCCTGGCCCGCCACCTCACCGCGGCGCGCGTCAGGACGGGTTACACCGCCAACCACGCCTGCGACATCCTGAACTGGGGCCGCGGCAAGGTCGGCCGCTTCGAGGCCAACCAGTGGAAACGTCCTGAGATGAGTGATATCAGGGACCTTGTCCGCATATACGGCATTGACGGCGCGGAAAAGGAGGAAATCGAGGACCTGGCCATCCGGGCCAGGGCCCGCCCCTGGTGGCGTGAGTACCCCGAGATCTTCGACGGGGAATTCCCTGGTTACGAGAATGATGCCACGAATATTCGCGTCTTCATGCCGCTGGTACTGCCGGGTCTTTTGCAGATTCCCGCCTATACCGAGGCGCTGATGCGAGCTGGGCCGCGGCCGCCCGCGTGGCGGCGCAGAGCGCTGGAGTCCCGGCAGCGCCGACAGGAGATTCTTGATCGCACCGATGGCTCCGCGCCCACCTTCAGTGCCGTCATCACCGAGGCGTCGTTGCTTTACCGATGGGGCCTGAGGGAAGATCGTCGGGAGCAGATAGAGCACCTGGTCGCGATGAGCACCCGCCGCAACGTGCAGCTGCATATCCAGCGGTTTGAGGACGGCCCGCCGACCGGCACGCATTCGATGATCAACATACTGGGCTTCCGCGATGACGAGCCGAGCCTCGTCTTCGTGGAGACGGACTATTCGGTCGAGGAGGTGAGCAAGCCGGACGCAGTGCAGGGGTATATCGAATCGTTCGAGCGTGCTTGTGATGCTGCACTTGAACCCGCGGACACCAGGGGCTATCTCGAGCGTCTCGCTAAGCGAATGGAGTAGCTAATGACCGACCTGTCTCAGGCGATATGGCGGAAGGCCCGCCGTAGTTCGCACAACGGCGGCTGCGTGGAGATCGCGGCCAACCTGGAAGGCGTGGCCGCGGTGCGTGATAGCAAGCGGCCGGAAGGGGGCGCCCACGTCGTGGGCCGGGGTGCTTTCGCCGAGTTCCTGGCGGACGTGAAGGAGGGTCGTTACGACCTAACATAGTTCCCCTCACCACCGCGACTGTAACGCCAGCATCATCTACTCGCCAGTTATGAACGGCCCATTGGTGGGGATATGTCCAGGAAAGCCGATTCGGTCACTGTGATTGCATCCTGTATGCAGCTGCGACGAAAATGGTGATGTTGGCCATATTGCGAAGTGGGCCCGCTGAGTCGTAATCTGTGTTTCACAGATTAGGAGTCAAATTTCAGATACGCTTTCAATGGAACTACCGCCGACGGGCACCTTCCGGCCGGCGGCTAATAAGTCAGGTAATCCGCCGGAGGCGCCAGGTATGAGGCAGCAGGGCAGCAGCGGTTTGGGCGGCATGCACGCTGGTTCTTGCCACGTGTGGCCGCTTCCAGCCGACGCGACGTGCGCTTCGGTCGCGCGGCAGGTGTTCCGGGACGCGGCCGAGGAGACCGGGCTCGAGCCCGAGCTCCTCGACGACTGCATCCTGATGGCCAGCGAACTAGCGGCCAACACACTGCACGCGCGCGCGGTGGCCGGGGCTGGCGGAGGGGGGGATCAGCTCGTGTCCGTCACCCAGGACATGGGAGGCGAGCTGATAACGTCCGCCAGCCCGCCGCCGCGCCCCTCCGCGCTCCCCGAACTCTGGCTCTACCTGCGCGGTCTCGGCATCCGCCGGGAGCTGGTCTGCAAGGTCTTCGATGCCTGCCGCGGCTGGCGGCACGGCTCAGCGCCTTCGGCCTCCCTGGTCTCGGCCCAGGCCGTGGCCGGGCGTGGCCTGAGGATCGTGCACGAGCTGTCGCGCGGCCGGTGGGGGCATCATCCCACCCGGGCGAGGCTCGGCGGCCGGCCTGGCGGCAAAGCCGTCTGGTTCGCCGTGCCCGCTCCGCTCGCGCATGCCCGTCTAGTGGACGTGACCGGGCTGCGCGCGTACACGCTCTCGGCTGACGTCACGGCCGACCGGGCGAACGCGCGGCTCAGCGCGCGCCAGGCCGCCATGGAACTCGAGGCGATGCTGAACGATCGCGGCGTGGCGAGCCGCTTGGTGCGCGCCGACAAGCCGGCCTGCGACACGTGGGTGCTTTCCGTCCGCCACGACCTGACCGTGTGGTGCCGGGGCGGCGTGGTGTCGCTGACGACCCCGGAGTCGAGCGAGCGGTGGAACTACGCCGACCTCGTCGAGGCCGCCGAGCTGACGGTACAGCGATACGAGGAACTGGAGCTGGGGGCGTCAATGGGGGTCGACCTAGCCGCCGCCCAGTGAGGCGGCCACCCGGGTGTAGGTCCCGAGCGTGACCTCCCAGAACCTCTCGACGTCGATGTCCATCGCGACCAGCGCGTTACCGCCGCCCCCGAGGTCGAAATCGGTCACCGTCATGCCGGCCGTCAGCTGCCCGGCCACCTCGACCTGGACCCGCGCCGGAACCAGGCCGAACAACTCGGGCTGGGCCACCCAGGCCACCGCGCAGACGTCATGCACGGGCGGCCCCGCGGGTTCGCGTACCGATAGGTACTGCGCCAGCGCGGGCACCAGCAGCTCGGTGCCGAGCGGTCCCAGGTCGCGCATCCGCTGCTGCACGGCCGCGGTGGCGCTGGTTTGCAGGGTCACGTCAAGCCCCAGCATGGTAACGGTCCAGCCGGCTCCGAACACCACCGCCGCGGCCTCCGGGTCAGCCCACATGTTGTACTCGGCGGCGGGCGTCACGTTACCGCGGCCGGCCGAACCGCCCATGATCACGAAGCCCCGTACCCAGTCCGCCAGCCGGGGTTCGCGCCGCACGGCCAGCGCGATGTTGGTCAGGGGACCGGTCGCGACCAGCGTGATCTCGCCGGGGGCGGCGCGCACGGTGTCGATGATGTAGTCGATGGCGTGCCCAGGGGCCGGGGTGGCGCGGGCCGGCGGAAGCGTCGCGCCGCCCAGCCCTTCCTCGCCGTGCACGTGCCGCGCATCGAGCGCGGGGCGCAGCAGCGGCCTGGCGCAGCCCTCGGTCACCGGTGTCCCGGCGGCCCCGATGAACTCGCACACCGCCAGGGCGTTCGCCGTCGTCTTGGCCAGCCCGACATTGCCCGCCACCGTGGTGATGCCAGCCAGCTCGATGTCGGGGTGCCCGTGCGCGAAGGCGATCGCGAGCGCATCGTCGATCCCCGGATCGCAGTCCAGGATGATGGTCGTGGGCATCTCCCCAGCCTTTCTCGTTCTCGCTGTGCTCGATATGACGGTGCTCGACATGACGGTACCGAACGGTCCGTCCCGCACGCCTCCGTGACCTGGGTTCGCCGGGGTGTGTAGCCTCGTCTGCGAGGAGGTCCGTCATGCACACCCCGCCCATCCCGGACGTCGAGAGCACCGACCCGCACATCGCCGGGCTCATCCACGATGAGGCCCGCAGGCAGTATGAGAAGGCCCGGCTGATCCCGTCGGAGAACTACGTGTCGCTGGCCGTGCTCGAGGCATCGGGCAGCGTGCTGACCAACAAGTACTCCGAGGGCTATCCCGGCCGCCGTTACTACGAGGGCCAGCAGTTCATCGACCCGGTGGAGACGATCGCCAGGGACCGGGCCAAGGCGCTGTTCGGCGTCGACCACGCCAACGTGCAGCCCTACTCGGGCTCGCCCGCCAACCTCGCCGTCTACCTGGCCTTCGCCCAGCCGGGAGACACGATCATGGGCATGGCGCTGCCGATGGGCGGTCACCTCACCCACGGCTGGTCCGTGTCTGCCACCGGCAAGTGGTTCCGGCCCGTCCAGTACGGGGTCCGGCCCGACACCGGCCGGGTTGACCTGGACGAGGTGCGCGACCTGGCGCTCAAGGAGCGACCCAAGATCATCTTCTGCGGCGGGACCGCGATCCCGCGGACCATCGACTTCCCGGCCTTCGCCGCCATTGCCGCCGAGGCGGGCGCCCTGCTCGTCGCCGACGTCGCGCACATCTCCGGGCTGATCGCGGGGGGCGCGCACCCCTCGCCTGCCGGGCACGCCGACGTGATCACCACCACGACGCACAAGACGCTCCGCGGCCCGCGCGGCGCCATGATCATGTCCACGGCCGAGCACGCCAAGGCGGTGGACCGGGCCGTGTTCCCCGGCCTGCAGGGAGGTCCGCACAACCACACCACGGCCGCGATCGCGGTGGCGCTGCACGAGGCCGCCCAGCCCCAGTTCCGCGATTACGCCCATCAGGTCGTGGCCAACTCCAGGGCGCTGGCTGACGCGCTCCTGTCCCGCGGCTATGACCTGGTCTCTGGCGGCACGGACAACCACCTGATCCTGGTGGACCTCACCTCCAAGGGCATCGGCGGCAAGCCGGCCGCCAAGGCGCTGGACCGGGCGGGCATCGAGACGAACTACAACACGGTGCCATTCGACCAGCGCAAGCCGTTCGACCCCTCCGGCCTCAGGATCGGCACGCCGGCCGTCACGACCCGCGGCCTGCGCGAGGAGCACATGGAGCCGATCGCCGCCTGGATGGACGAGGCGATAACCGCCGCCGCCAAGGACGACGAGGCGGTGCTCGAGCGCATCGCCGCCGAGGTCCGCGAGCTGCTGGTGTCCTACCCCATCCCCGGCTGGGACGGGCGGGACCCGCGGGACCCGTAGCTGACCCGCTTCCGGCGTTCAGGCGGCTCCCGGCGGCCCAGGACCGGCTGGCCGCCGCGCACGCCCTGGTAGGCGCGGTCCCAGGGCGGACGGACGCCATCACGTTCCACGCCTGCACGGCCCAGCCGTACGTCTGGATCAGCTGCCGCATGTGGTCCAGGTAGTCGCGCTCGGTAGCACCCGCGCGGTCACACAGCCAGCACATATATGCCTCCCTTGAGATGGCCGGACTACCACCACTATGCCGAAGACCACTGACATTTCTGGACAGCTAAAGATTAGCTGGCAAATATTATTTGCATCCTTGTTCGAGAGAACTTATATTCGATCATGGCACCGCGCCAAGAAGGCACCGAGACCAGACGGCTAGCTTGATGAACCGGGTGTACGGCGAGCCGGTCGACGTTCGGGCCCGGGAAGACGGCAGGCCCACCAGGTTCGTGTGGCGAGGCCGGCTGTACACCGTAAGCGCGATTCTCGAGCACTGGATCGTCAACCGGGAATGGTGGCGAGCTCCCGGGTCCGCCGGGGAACGGAGCGAGGGGGCGGACCGGGATGAACGGGGTGAGTGGGTGCGGCCCGAGCTTGAATTCTGGCGGGTCGAGGCGTCCGGAGGGCCGGGCATGACGGCCGGGGTCTACGAGCTTCGCCGGGAAGCCGCTACGGACGCCTGGACCCTGCGCCAGGGTCTTGCCTAACCGGTCCCTAACCCGCCGTGCCCCGCAGGTGCTCGATGTACCGCGACGCCGATCGCTGCACGGTGTCCCATCCGCCCGAACGCAGCACCGGAGTCCACCACCCGCCGTAGATCCGGTCGAACGCATACGGCCGCACCGCGTCGGCGACGCCGCGCACGGCCGCCTCGGACAGCGGCAGCCGGTTCGGCGCCGACCAGACGAACGACACCCGGTCCTCGCCCGGCGTCACGAAGATGGTGTCCCCGCTGAGCAGCACACCACGGCCGTCCGCGCCGTCGGCCCAGTGCAGCACGGCGCTGCCGGGGAAGTGCCCGCCGCATTGCACGAGCGTCACCCCGGGCATCACCTCCACAGCGCCCGACCAGGTCCGGACCGCCAGGCCCGCGTCGGCCCGCAGCCATCCGGCGTCGGCCGAAGCGATGAGGATCTGCGCCCCGAACGCGCGCGCCCACTCGGCGATCGCGCCGTAAAAGTGCGGATGACTGGCGGTCACGAAGCTCAGCCCGCCCGCCTCGCGGACCGCCGCCACCGCCGCGGCATCGATGAACCCGGACGGGTCCCAGAGCACGTTGCCCGCGGGCGTGCGCACCAGCAGCGAACGCTGCCCGATGGCGAACGGCGGGTCCGCGCCGAGCCCGGTCAGCCCGGGCTCGACCGCCCGCACGTCTGAGGCGTGCCCGGCCGCCGTGAGCTCGGCCAGCGTGGTCCACCGCTGGCCGCCAGGCGGCAGCCACTGCCGCTCGTCCGCGCACACCGGACAGACCTCCGGCCGCGGATCGCCATAGTGGTTACCGCAGGTGGCGCAGATCGACGTTGACATGCAGAACCACCGTCCGTTCTGTACCTGACACACCACTGCCCGTCCGTAATCTACCGAACGGGCAGTGGTCCACTCTTCCGCACCGGTGCGTGCGGCCCTTATTCGGCGGTCGGCTCGCGCCACTTCACCGTGGGACGGAGCGCGTCTAGGCGAACCCGGTGGGCGTACCGCTTGGTGATCTCGAACAGCGACTCGATCAGCGTGTCGGACAGCAGGTGGGGCTCGAGGCCGAGCTCGACCAGCTTGGTGTGCTTGACGTTGTAGTAGTGCTCGGGCAGTTCGACCCGGGGGTTGTCCAGGTGCTCGATCGTGACGTCCTCGGGGCTGGCCGCCTTGACCGTCTCGGCGATCTGGGCCACCGACATCGACTCGGTCATCTGGTTGAACACCCGGAACTCACCGCGGTGGGCCGGGTTCTCGCACGCCAGCTCGATGCACCGGACGGTGTCCCGAATGTCGATGAGGCCGCGAGTCTGGCCGCCCTCGCCGTACACCGTGAGCGGGTGCCCGATGACCGCCTGGATGGTGAACCGGTTCAGCACGGTGCCGAACACCGCGTCGTAGTCGAACCGGGTCGCCAGCCGCTCGTCCTGCGCCGTCTCCGGCGTGGACTGGCCGTAGACCACGCCCTGGTTCAGGTCGGTGGCCCGCAGGTCCCAGATCCGGCAGGCGAACTCGATGTTGTGGCTGTCGTGCACCTTGGACAGGTGGTAGAACGAGCCCGGCCGCTTGGGGAACAGCACCCGGTCGGTCCGGCCGTTGTGCTCCAGCTCCAGCCAGCCCTCTTCGATGTCGATGTTCGGCGTGCCGTATTCGCCCATCGTGCCCAGCTTGACCAGGTGGATGTCCGGGTTGGTCTCGGCGATCGCGAACAGCAGGTTCAGGTTGCCGACGACGTTGTTCTGCTGGGTGTACACCGCGTGCGCCCGGTCGATCATCGAGTACGGCGCGGCCCGCTGCTCGGCGAAGTGGACCACGGCTTCCGGCTCGAAGTCCCGGATGATGTGGTACGTGAAGATTGCGTCGGTCAGGTCGCCGACGTACATCCCGATCTTCTTGCCGGTCAGCTCCTGCCAGACCGCGATCCGCGTCTGCAGCGGCTCGATCGGGACCAGCGATTCGACCCCGAGTTCGTTGTCATAGTGTCTGCGGACGAAATTGTCGGCGACGGCCACCTCATGGCCCGCCTGCGACAGGTGCAGCGCCGTGGGCCACCCGAGGTATCCGTCCCCGCCCAACACCAAGATTCTCATGCTCCGGCTCCTACCGTTTCCGTCGGTCAGATGGGTTTGACTACTCCTGCCGTTGTGCGGGGTGCCGCACGGGGCGGTAACGTGCTCTGAGTGCGGATGCTGAATCACCCTCCGCGCCAGGTCGCATGGTGCGGCTTCGCCGGGGTAGCGTAACCGGCCTGCGGTTTCCGCACCTCATACCTAACCGTTTGTTCTTTCATAGGTCGGCTCGCCCACATAGGACATTCATGGCTCTGGTCACCAACCGGCTCGGCAGCTCCCTGGCCAGCAAGGCCCGCAGCAAGCTCGGCATCCGCTTCGGCCGCTTCGCGGTCGCGGCCATCGCCGCGTTCGTCACGACCGAGGTGGTGCTCTCCATCTGCGCCGGGCCGCTGCAGCTGACCGCTACCTGGGCTACCTTGATCGCCTGGTTCTCCGGTGCCGTGGTGAGCTACGTGCTCAGCCGCTGGGCGTGGAAGCGGAAGGGCCGTCCGAACCTGCTGCGGGAGACCCTGCCGTTCTGGATCGTCTCGGCGATGGTCATCGTCGTCCTGACACTGGCCACCAAGTTCGGCTACCACTCCTCGGGCTGGCTGCACCTGCGTGGCGCCGAGCGCGTGCTCTACATCGACGCGGTAGCCGGTGTGGCCAACCTCGGCACGTTCGTGCTGCGGTTCCTGTTCTTCCACTACGTCCTCTTCGCCGGATCCGCGGGCCAGGCCGGCCCCGCCGAGCAGGCGCTCGTCTCGACCGACCCCGGGCCCGAGCCGTTCGCCCGGGCCGCGGACTCGACCGGGCCGATGCGCTCGGTCTCGGACTCCGACAAGATCGGCCCAGCGGATCCCGGGCGCTGACGCTCGCGCCACCAGGTGCCGTAGGCGACCCGCGCGAAGCGCAGCCCGTAGAAGAAGTTGTTCACGCCCGGAATGTGCAGCTGGTAGAGCGGATTCTGGCCCTTCTTGCTCGCACCCACCCGCCGCCGTTGGATGGTCGCGGGCACCTCGGCCATCTTGTAGCCGTGGGTGATGACCCCGATCAGCAGCTCGGACGCCTGGTACTGCGGCTGTTCCAGCTGGACGGTGCCGGTCACCTCGGCGCGCATGGCCCGCAGCCCGAAGGTGGTGTCGCTGATCTTCTGCCCGGTCAGCATGCTGATCGTGCCGGCAAAGAACCGGACGCCGGCCCGCCGGATCACGTCCTTGGTCTCCTGGCTGCCGAGCCGTCGGGAACCCGTGACGAAGTCCGCCTCGCCGGCCACGACCGGCGCAAGCACCCGCTCGATCTCGGCCGGATTGTACTGGCCGTCCGCGTCGGTGGTCACGATGTAGCCGGCGCCGCCCTCGCGGGCCAGCCGGTAGCCGAGCCGCAGCGCGGCCCCCTGGCCGCGGTTGACCGGCACGTCGCAGACCATGGCGCCGGCCGCCTGCGCCTCCGCCGCGGTGCCGTCGGCACAGCCGTCGGCGACCACGATCGGCACCGTGGCCAGCCCGCAGACCTCGCCGGGCAGGGCCTCGATGACCGGGCCGATGGCGCCTTCCTCGTTGTAGGCGGCGATCACGATCGCGACCGGGGCCAGCTGCGTGGCCCGGTTGCCGTAGCCGTCCACGAACGCCTTAAGGGCGGCGTCGTCGACCACTTCGTCCTCCGGGTTGCGGTACATCATGCCCGCGTCACCTCGCCCGCGCCGATCCTGGCGTCCTGCGGGTGGGCCGGGTCGAACTCGGGCCAGACCGTGGCCAGGCCGGCTTGCAGATCGTAGCCGGGCTGGTAGCCGAGCGCCTTCGCCGCGGAGATGTCGATCACGATGGCGGCCATCTCGCCCTTTTCGACCGGCACGTTCTCGGCGGGGATGGCCGCGCCGGTGACCCGGCGGGCCGTGGCCACCATGTCGTTCACGGACACGGAATGGCCAGCGCCGAGGATCAGCGGACCGCTGTGCCCGCTCTGCCAGGCCGCGAAGATGCCCTGGACGATGTCGTCCACGTGCACCACATCGCGCAGCATCGTCCCGTCGCCGCGGACCTGCACGACTGCACCGTCGCGCGCCGCGCGCATCAGCCGCGGGATGAAGCTGTCCTTCTCGGCCATCCCGGGCCCGTAGACATTGGAGAAGCGCAGCGACACGCCGGTCATGCCGTAGCAGTTGGCGTAGCTGCCGATCAGCATCTCGGCCGCTGCCTTGGTGGCGCCGTACGGGGTGAGCGGGCGGAGCACGGCCCGCTCCGTGATGACCTCACCGACGTCGCTGCCGCCGCCGACGACCGCGTTCGTCGATGCGAACAGGAATGTCCCGACTTCGTTCTCCCGGGCCAGCTCGAGCAGCCGGGCCGTCGCGTCCACGTTGAGGCGGTGAGTGCTGACCGGATCGGCCACCGTGGCCAGCACCGAGGTGACGGCGGCCAGGTGGATGATCACCTGTGTGCCCGGGCGGACGGCCCGCGCAGGCCCGTCGGGGTCACACAGGTCCCCGACCACCGAGCGCACCGCCGAGTCGGGGAATGCCCGCAGGTCGGCCACGGTAACCTCGTGTCCGGCGGCCAGCAGAGCGCGGACCACCCGGCGGCCGATGAAGCCGGCGCCGCCGGTCACCAGAACGCGGGAATGATTCGGCATGCGTGCTCCGTTCGGCATCTAGAAATATGTGTCACAAGTCGTTTACATGTCAGGCCATGTTGTAATGCGCCACGTCTTGGTTATTTCGGCACATTGTGTCCGCCTGCTCGCGGACGGCTTAAATCGCCATTCGGTTCTACCGGTTTGCCGTTTGCTCACGCTACCTGGCTGAGCTGAGAGTTTGCTGATGAATGGCTGGCAACGGCTGGTCCGCAGGCCCGACCGGGTCAGTGTACCCGTGGTAAACGGATGTGTACCCGTGGTAAACGGATTGGTCCTTAATTCGCGCCGGCCGTCGTGGTGCCGGGCTGGTGTGCCATGCTTTGTTCAGGTAGCGACGCGGAGGAACGCCGGTGCGAGCCCGGGGCTGTCCCGCAACTGTAACCGGGAGTGACCGCTGCGCAGGTGGTCGTCACATCCGGGAGCCAGAGACTCCGGCTGCCGTTTGTTCCGGACTTCGGGCGAGGAACCCGGGAAGGACTGGCTTTTATGACGACGACCGGGGACAGGATTTATCCGTTCACCGGCATCGTGGGGATGGCGGACCTGAAGCTGGCGCTGCTGCTCAACGCGGTGTCACCGGCCATCGGCGGTGTCCTCGTCCGGGGCGAGAAGGGCACCGCCAAGTCGACCATGGTCCGCGGGCTGGCCGCGCTGCTGCCGCCGGTACCGGTGATCCCCGGCTGCCCGTACTCCTGCGATCCCGCCGCGCCCGACCCCTCGTGCCCGGCTGGACCCCATCTCCCGCAACCCAACGCCCCCGCCGCGCCCGCCGAGCTCCGTCACGTCACGCTGGCCGAACTGCCGGTCGGGGCGACCGAAGACCGGCTGACCGGCTCACTCGACATCGAGCGCGTGCTGACCGCGGGCACCACCGCCTTCTCGCCCGGCCTGCTGGCCGCGGCCCACCGCGGCGTCCTGTACGTCGACGAGGTCAACCTGCTCCACGACCACCTGGTGGACCTGCTGCTCGACGCCGCCGCGTTGGGCGTCAACTACGTCGAACGCGAAGGCGTCTCGGTCCGGCACGCCTCGCGTTTCCTCCTGGTCGGCACCATGAACCCGGAAGAAGGCGAGCTGCGCCCGCAGCTTCTCGACCGGTTCGGGCTGACCGTCCAGGTCACGGCGAGCCATGATCCCGCCGAGCGGGCCGAGGTGGTCCGTCGCAGACTCGCGTTCGAGGCCGACCCGGCCGGATTCGCGGACCGCTTCGCCGCCGACACCGCCGCGCTCGCCGGGCAGGTGGCCGTGGCCCGGGCCCGGCTGCCCCAGGTTGAGCTGTCCGACGCCGCGCTGCACCAGATCTGCGCTGTCTGCGGTGCGTTCGGGGTGGACGGCATGCGCGCCGACTTGGTTACCGCCCGGACCGCGATCGCCCTGGCCGCCTGGTACGGCCGGGACCTGGTGACCGAGGAGGACATCAGGACGGCGGCCCGGCTCGCGCTGCCGCACCGGCGCCGCCGCGACCCGTTCGACGCCCCCGGCCTGGACTCCCAAGCCCTGGACGAAGCCCTGCGAGAGGCGTCTCAGGACTCTGGCCAGCCGGAGGGGGACTCTGGCCAGCCGGAAGGCCCGCAGGACCCGGACGACGACCCCGACCCGCACGGCCCCGGCCGCCCCGACGGTCCCGGTAGCTCCCATGGCCCGGACGACTCCGGCGACACCAGCGCGGATCCGTCCTCCTCCGCCCCGGCCCCCTCCTCCGCCCCGGCCCCGGCGAGCCCGCCGGTCGCACCCGCGGCGCCGTTCCGCGCCCGCCTGCTGACCGTGCCAGGCACCGGCGAGGGCGCCCCCGGTCGGCGTTCCGCCACCCGCGGCCCGTTCGGCCGCACCGTCGAAGCTCGCATCCCGCGGGACCGTCCCTTTGCCCTGCATCTTCCCGCCACCATCCGCGCCGCCGCCCTGCGGGTCCCGCACGCCCCCGCCCTTACCCCGGCCTCCGGCGTCACCCCCGTCGGCCGGCCCGCGGCCGGGCGGCGGGTGCGCCTGACCCCCGCTGACCTGCGCCAGGCGGTACGCGAGGGTAAGGAGGGAAACCTGGTGCTTTTCGCCGTGGACGCCAGCGGGTCGATGGCGGCCCGGCAGCGCATGCGCGCGGTCAAGGGCGCGGTCCTTTCTCTCCTCCTGGATGCCTACCAGCGCCGGGACAAGGTAGGGCTGGTCACGTTCCGCGGCACCGGAGCCGAACTGGCGCTTCCTCCTACCTCCTCGGTGGAGGCGGCGGCACGCCGTCTGGCCAGCCTGCCGACCGGCGGCCGGACCCCGCTCGCGGCTGGCCTGGCCAAGGCTGCCCGCGTCCTGGCGGCGGAGCGCCTCCGGGATCCCCGCCGCCGCCCGTTGCTCGTCGTCGTCACCGACGGCCGGGCTACCAGCGGCAGTGACGCCGACCTGAGGCGGGCCGCGGCCATGCTGGCCGGCGTGGCCAGCGTGGTGGTGGATTGCGAGGCATCAGTCCTCCGGCTCGGCCTGGCCGAACGGCTCGCGGTCGTGCTCGGCGGCAGTCTGTTCCGCCTCGACGAGCTTGACGCCGGGTCTTCGGGGTCAGCGCTGGCCACGGTGGCCCGTCAGCTGACGGGCGCCCGTCAGCTGACGGGCGGGAGGGTCGCCTGATGCCGCAGGGAACTCCGTCCCAGATTCCCGATGACGGCCTGACCACGCGGCAGCGGCGGAACCGGCCGCTGGTCATCGTGCACACCGGCCCGGGTAAGGGGAAGTCCACCGCCGCGTTCGGCCTGGCGCTGCGCGCCTGGAACCAGGGATGGCCGGTAGGAGTGTTCCAGTTCGTCAAGTCGGCGAAGTGGCGCGTTGGCGAGGAACGCGCGCTCCGGCTCCTGGGCGAGACCGGCCAGGGCGGGACGGTCAGCTGGCACAAGATGGGCGAGGGCTGGTCCTGGATCCAGCGCGACATCGACAGTCAGGCCGCTCTCGCCGCCGAGGGGTGGGCCCAGATCAGCCGGGACCTTGCCGCGCAGACCTACCGCCTGTACGTGCTGGACGAATTCACTTACCCGATGACGTGGGGCTGGGTGGACGTCGAGGAGGTCGTCAAGGTGCTCGCCGCCCGGCCGGGCGACCAGCACGTCGTGATCACCGGCCGGGACGCGGACGCCAGGCTGATCGGCTGCGCCGACTTGGTGACGGAGATGACAAAGGTCAAGCACCCGATGGACGCCGGCCAGAAAGGGCAGAAGGGCATCGAATGGTAGCCATCGCCCGCCTGGTCATCGCCGCCCCCGCGTCCGGCTGCGGCAAGACCACCGTGGCCTGCGGGCTGATGGCGGCGATGCGCGGGCGCGGGCTGGCGGTCTCCGGGCACAAGGTCGGCCCGGACTACATCGACCCCGGCTACCACGCGCTGGCCACCGGCAGGCCACCGAGGAACCTTGATCCGTTCCTATGCGGCGAGGACCTGATCGCGCCGATGTTCCGGCACGGCTCCGCCGGCGCCCAGGTCGCCGTCATCGAAGGCGTCATGGGCCTGTTCGACGGCGTCGCGAGTGAAACCTGGGCCCCAGGGGGACGACCCCCCGGAACCCCCCGCTCCTGGGGGGACCCATCCCACCAGACCCCCCTTGGGGGGGACCCATCCCCCCGAGAAGATACAGACCCTAACTTCGGCTCCACCGCGCACGTGGCCCGGCTGCTCGGCGCCCCGGTGGTGCTGGTGGTCGACGCGGCGCGGGCCGGACGGTCGGTGGCCGCGCTGGTGACCGGCTTCGCCGCCTTCGACCCGCGCACCCCGGTCCACGGCGTGATCTTGAACCGGGTCGCTTCGGACCGGCATGAACGGCTGCTGCGGGAGGCCCTCGCCGCCTCCGGCATCGCCGTCTACGGTGCGATCAGGCGGACCGACGGCATCGTCACGCCGTCCCGGCACCTCGGCCTGATTCCCGCCGCGGAGCGCGCGGCGGTGGCCGGCCAGGCGATCAGCCGGCTGGGGGAGCTGACCGCCGCTTCCTGCGACCTCGACGCCCTGCTGGCCCTGGCCCGCAGTGCCGCCGACCTGCCCGGGCCGGCGTGGGAGCCTGCGGTGGCGCTGGCTGTCCCGGGCGACGTCCCCGCACCTGCCGGGCCCGGCCCGCTCGTCGCGGTCGCGGGCGGGGCGGCCTTTACCTTCGGGTACACCGAGCAAGGCGAGCTGCTTGAGGCGGCCGGGTCGCGGGTGGCCTGGTTCGATCCGCTGCACGACGAGAGCCTGCCTGAAGGGACGAGCGGGCTGATCCTCGGCGGGGGATTCCCCGAGATGCACGCGGCCGAGCTCTCCGCCAACGAGCGGCTGCGCGGCCAGGTGGCCGCGCTCGCCCGCCGGGGCGCGCCGGTCGCCGCCGAATGCGCGGGCCTGCTCTACCTGGGGCGAACCCTGGACGGGCTGCCCATGTGCGGCGTCTTGGATGTGCATGCCACCATGACCCCGAAGCTGACGCTCGGCTACCGCAACGCCACGGCCATCACCGATTCGGTTCTGGCCCGGACCGGGGAGCGGGTGCGCGGCCACGAGTTCCACCGCACCGCGACCGCCCCGCCCAGCGGCGCCCGGGCCGCCTGGCGGTTCAGCTCGGGTGAGCTCGAAGGTCACGTCGCGGCCGCTGGTGTCGCCTCCTACCTGCACATGCACTGGGCGGGTTACCCGGCCGCGGCGTCCAGGTTCGCCGCCGCCTGCGCGGCCGCCCGCTCTGGCTCCGCAGGGGAGCCGGTGCGATGAAGCGGCTGATCGGGGTGGGTGTCGGGCCGGGCGATCCAGAGCTCGTCACGGTCAAGGCCGTCCGCGTGCTGCGCGAGGCCGACGTGGTGCTGGTGCCGGTGCTGGCCGGCTCGGACCCAAAGGCCCCAGCGGGCCGGCCGATCCCCGAACCCGGCCGGGCCGAGACGATCATCCGCGGCTACGTCGATGCGGACAAGATCAAGCGCCTGGAGTTCGCGCTGAACGACACTGGCGGCGTCACGCCTCGGCGCGCGGCCGCGTGGCGAGCGGCCGCCACCGCGGTGGCCGCGGAGTTTGCTGGCGGCGCCAGCACGGTCGCGTTCGGGACCCTGGGTGACCCCAACCTTTACTCCACGTTCAGCTACCTGGCGCAGACGGTCCGCGATCTGGTTCCCGGCGTGGACGTGCAGACCATGGCCGGCATTACGGCCATGCAAGACTTGGCGTCCCGGGCCGGCATCTCGCTGGCCGAGGGCACCGAACCGGTCACGCTCGTCCCCCTCAACGGCGGCGCCGGCGCGCTGGATGCGGCGCTGGCCAGCGGCGCAACCGTCGTCGGCTACAAGGTAGGCGCCGCGGCCAGCCCCGCCGCGCAGACCCTGCGGGATCGCCTGCACCACGCCGGCCGCCTGGAGGACGCCGTGATCGGCGCCCGTCTGGGCCTCCCCGGCGAGATCATCGCCCCCGCCGCCGAGTTCCTGACCGCCCCGTCGCCCTCCACCCCCAAGCCCGCCCCCACCCCCGAGCCAAGGAACATTCCCGATATTCCGTATTTGTCCACCCTTATCATCCCCGTACGCCGCCCCAGCCGCGGCTCCTCCCTGGCCCGAGACCAGTCCGCCCCGGAAACACGCCGGACCGATGGACCATCGGGCCGGTCCTATGCGGCCCGATGTTCCATCGGGCCGGCGGAGGCCATGGGTCCGGCGGAGGCGAGCGGTCCGGCGGAGGCGAGCGGTCCGGCGGAGCCCGCCCGGGGCCGGGTGTCGTTCGTGGGTGCCGGCCCCGGTGCCCCGGACCTGCTGACCCTGCGGGGCGCGAAAGTCATCGCCGCGGCCGACGTGGTGATCTGGGCCTCGAGCCTGGTGCACCCGGACGTGCTGACCCACGCACCAAAAAACGCCGAGATCGTGGACTCCGCCCAGCTACCGATGGAGGGCGTCCTGCCCTACTACGAGCGGGCCGCCCGGGAAGCACTAAACGTGGCCCGCGTCCACTCTGGTGATCCCTCGCTGTGGGGTGCCATCCAGGAGCAACTCGAGCAGTGCGCGGCGCTGAACCTGGACACCGAGATCGTCCCCGGCGTGTCTAGCTTCACCGCCGTGGCCGCGCGGATCGGGCGCGAGCTGACGATCCCGGAAGTCGCCCAGTCCGTGATCTTGACCAGGCTCGGCGGCGGCAAGACCCCGATGCCGCCGGGCGAGCAAGTCGCCGAGTTCGCCCGGCATGGCACCACGATGGCGCTGTTCCTGTCGGCTGCGCGCTCGGCCCAGC
>Ga0302314_10005285_pt1 | contig 23573 bp, 18 predicted proteins | sample III_Palsa_N2_3_FD_200533 | JGI IMG/M metagenome (GOLD analysis project Ga0302314, IMG submission 200533) | Peat permafrost microbial communities from Stordalen Mire near Abisko, Sweden - III_Palsa_N2_3 | ecosystem: Environmental > Terrestrial > Soil > Palsa > Peat permafrost | place: Sweden... | reverse complement strand
CGCTAGTGCCCACCCGCAACTGCATTATGAAAAACCGGAGATTCGCGAAATCATTGTCTCTGGAGACATCGCTGTTGTCCGTCTGTTCTGGACGCTGACGACGCAGGTTGGTACCCGCAAAACCGTCACGCATGAAGCCGGGATGGATATATTCAGACGGCAAGCGGATGGCACGTGGTCAATCATCCGCTTCATCTCGTTTGACTTCGTACCGCATTAGGGTATGTGGCCCGCAGCGTCGCCAAAACGATGGGCAGCCCTCCTGAACGTTTTAGCAGAATCTGTCCACGCTATTAGCGGACGCTAACGCTGACGGTTGCTCGCAAAATTCAGTTCGGCATCGAAAAAGCTCACCGCCGCGTTGCCGATATGCTCGTGCAATGCGGCGCGGTCCACCCCCGCTGCGTCAATGCACGCCTCCGGCCAGGTATCCCTGCCGTCCTGGTCGCACTCGTTCACGAAGATCTCGTGATCGACCGCGCCGGGCATCACGTCGAGTTGCGCATGGGCCGCGTAACGGGCCGCGAATTCGGCGTTGTCCGCCGGCGGCGCCTGCGTGTCCCTCGCGCCGACGATGACATATGCCGGCACCTTCAGTTCTCTCAGCCCGGCTTCGTCCATGCCGAAGCCCTGCACGTCCCCAGGGGCCATCGCGAACACTGCCTTCACGCGAGTGTCGTGCACATTAAGCGCGGGAGCGGGATCGAGCGGGAGATCCTTTCGCAACGACGCGGGCACGAGCGCGTCGTTCTTCCAGCGCCGCAGATACGCCCTATACCGCTCGGCATTGACCATCGCGCCGCCGATCCAGAGCGAGGTGAAGCCGCCTTGCGAATGACCCGCCACGCCGATTCGGCTGGCATCGATATGCGGGCCCCACACTGGATCGTTCAGGAGAAACGTGATGTCGTGGCTAATGTCCAGCGGACGCTGCCACAACTTGCTGCGCGTGTACATGATGGTCGCGTCATAGGTATTCGCGCGGTAGTGAAAGAGCGTGGCCACCACATACCCGCGCGCAGCCAGATACTCCGCGAACCACGCGTAATAGAGCCCGTTGCTGCCATGCCCATGCGAAAACATAACAAGCGGACGCTTCATCCCGTCCGCCAGGATCGGCGCATTCACGTACAGGTGCAGGTTGGTGAAGAACGGCATGCGCAGCGGCGTCGCGCCGCTCGCGACGGTGGCGGGATAGAACAGCGTGAGGGAAAGCACGCGACCGCCCTCGCCCGTATCCACGTACTCGAGCTGCTTCATGCCGACCTGATATTGCGCGGGGGCCGGCCCGCTCTGCGCGAAAGCCGTGAAAGCCGTGAAAGCCGTGAACCACCCGAGCATCGCGCAGATCGCGGACCAGCGCATTGTTCGACGAACGACACCGCGTAGTGCACCCAGACTCGTATCCATTATTCACTGCCTCCCGAGCTTCAACGCGTGGCCCCGATATGCCTGCGCATCTGGCGCCACACCTTCCCCACCGGAACCGTCCCTGACGCGCGTCCCGGTCCGCCGTCTCATCACCTGTGAAAACGCCCGCCTTTCACGCTCGACGCCGCAGGCTGTCTTGCGCCCGCTGCGCGAAAGCTATCGCGCCCTGTGCTCTTGCGAGGGCCAGCGCCTCGCCAAGCTGCCTTGCCCCCGCCGCGCGCGCGTCATTGTCGCTTTGCCCCAGCAGCAGCTCTCCCTTCAGGCAAGACAAGGCGGCGGTGTACCAGCGCTCGCCGGTCGCGTCGCTCTCCCGCAGCGCTTCATCGACGGCCGCCCTCGCCCCGGCGGCGTCGCCGACTGCTGCACGCGCCTCGGCCAGAAGCCCAAGCGAATAGGGGAGCGTCAGTCGCGCACCAGACGCACGCCATTCATCGATACCTTGTTGCAACGTCGCAAGCGCGCTCACGTCGCGGTCGAGCATCGCGCGGGCCCATCCTTCCAGCATCAGGGCGCCGGGCATCCACTGCGATACGTCGTTCTGCTTACAATGTGCGATGAGCGCTGTCGCTGACGCGCGCGCAGCGGGCGCGTCGCCGTCGAGCTGATCGATCACTGCACGCATCCACCCCATCTGTGCGATAGCCCCGCGCTGCGCCAACTCCTCGGCGATGCGACTGCCAGCCGCGAGATGCTCGCGCGCCTGCACCGGCTCGCCGGTAAGCCAGCTCACGAGCGCCGCGTACATATGGCAGACCACGCCGGGATCCTCGCCATACCACGCCGCGAGATCGCGGTCGCGCGCGTGCTCGTAGCGGGCCAGCGTGATATCGATGTACGGCCGCGCCGCGCCCGGCTCGCCCATGAACAGATGGGTTTGTCCGATCGCGTTGCAGGCGGCGAGCCGGTCGCACTCGGCGGCGCGCGCCTTTACGGCAGCAAGGCGCTCGCTGAGCACCCGCGCGAGACCTAGTTCGCCGCGAGTCACGCAGTAGTTCCACAACCCGCAAAACACGGGGATGCACAGCGGCATGTCAGCAAAGCGACGGCACGAAGCGTAGGCACGCCGGTAAGTGCGCGCGACAGCGACGCTGCCAAAGCCTTCGGCGTCGATCAGCGCGGCGCCCAGCGCGACCAGTGCCTCGAGCGCATCGGCTGAACGGCTCGCGCGGGCGCGCGCGTAGAAAACCACGGCGCTGCGCAGAAACTGCACCGCCTGGCGCGGCGCATGACGCCGCATGGCCAGTTCGCCCGCACGGCGGCTATAGCGGGCCGCCGCGCCGAACTCGCGGGCCGCCTCGAAGTGACCGGCGAGCGCGGCCGCGATGCCGTCGGTAAGCGTGCCGTACCCCGCTTCCAAACGCCCGGCGATGCGCCGATGCAGTCCTGCGCGGCGCGCCGCGGGGATGCGAGCGACGAGCGCTTGTTGGTACAGCGCATGTCGAAACGTATAGCCGCTCGATACGGTGCCGTCCGGCCACGCTTGCGCGAGTGCCGTTTCCAGCAGCCCATGTCGGCGCGCGAGACGCTCGCAGGCTTCCTCTGCCGTCTCCACATCGATCTGCTGTGCAGCAGCCAGCGTTGCCGCCGCGAACGACGTTCCGGCAACGCTCGCAGCTTCCAGCAAACGTTGGGCGAAGTCGTCGAGCCCATCGATGCGGGTTTCGATCAGTTGAGTGATGTTCCCAGGTGTTGTCGCGGCCAGACTGGACGGGTTCCCGTTGAGATGCCACGCATGCCCGTCGCGTGAGATGAGGCCGCGGGCGTGCCAGTCGTCGAGCAGCGAAAACAGGAACAGCGGATGGCCGCGCGTGCGCTCATCAAGCGTACGCGCCACGAGCAACGCCAGCGATGCGTCGCCATACCGCCGACTGAGACATGCCTCGACCGCATCGGCCGGCAGACCGGACAGCTCGATCAGTTCGCCCTGACCACCGGCTTGCGCGTTCTCCAGCACCCGCCGCAGCGACGGCTCGCGATGCTCTCCACCACGCAGCGTCGCAACAACGAGGAGCCTCGCAAGATTGCGCCCACGCGCCCAGGCCGCGAGCCAGTCAAGCGTGGCCGCATCGCACCACTGCAGGTCTTCCAGGACGAGGACCCCGTAGCGGCTCGCGGTCAAATCCTCGAAGGCGAGTGCCAGCTCGCGCAGCATCCGCTGGGATGTCACGCCCAACGCGCTGCGCTCGAGGATCGCTTGATGGCTGCGGCTCAAGAGGCCGGGCATGAGCGCGAGCCAACTCGGCGCATAACGTTCGAGTGACGCAACGACGGCGTCGCCGCCCGGTCCGCGCGCGAGCCGCATCAGGGCCGTAAGAAGCGGCGCATACGGTTCGGCGCCCTGCAGCGACTCCGCGCACTCCGCGCGAGCGACCCAGGATCGCCTCGATGCATCGACCGAGTCCACGAATGCATCGATCAGCGTGCTCTTGCCCGCGCCGGGCTCCCCGCGGACCAGCACCGTGACGCTTCTGGCGCGCCGCACGCGCTCAAGCGCTGCATTGAGGCGGCCGAGCTCATGCGTGCGGCCGATGCAAGCCGGCTCGTCCCGCGCATCGGCCTGCATATCGGTCTTCACATCGGCCGGCGTCTGGCCGTCCGCGCCTTCGATTCGTGCGATGAAACGATAACCGTCGCGCCCGGCCGATTCGACGAAGCGCGGCGCGGCCGCCGCGTCGTTGAGCAGCATCCGCAACTCGCGGATACATTGCTTGGGGGCGTGTTCGGTGCCATGTGCGTTGGGCCAGATCGCGCGGCACAGTTCGTCGCGGGTCACGTAGCGGTCGCGATGTTCGAGCAGGTACACAAGAACGTCCCGCGTCTTGGGCCGCATCGAAATGCGCTCCTCGCCGAGCCAGAGCTGTTCGGTCGCGGTGTCGAAACTAAACGGCGCGAAAACGAGCGGGCGCGTCAGGGACGCGGCCCGCGACTCCGTCGACATGGTGGCGCTCCGCAGAGGTCATGACCAAAAACTTTGACCGAGTCTATACCGCTCCCCGGTTCCGCTCAATCCGGCATGCCGGCATTCTGCACGGGTGCCCGTCGCCTGACGACGGATCTGCGAAAACGGGGCGTTTCTGTTCCTGGGGACGTGCCCACTCATAGGTCAAGGAGAAACCATGAAGTCGTTACTTGCGAGCATCGTGTCAGCCGTCCTGCTCATGCAGGGCTGCGGCGGCAGTGCCATGAGCGGCTCCGAGCCGCTGTCCGATTCAGCCGAAGTGCGCGCGACGCCGATCGTTGCCCGCGTCGACAATGTGCCGATTCCGGTCAAAGGCTCCGATAACCGTTTTCATGTGGTGTACGAACTGACACTCGTCAACTTCACGGGCGGAACCGCCTCGCTGCAGCGGCTCAACGTCCTCGACGCCCGCAGTCGCGCCGTCGTCGCTTCGCTCGACGCGGGCCAGTTCGCGCAACGTCTGGCGGTCGCGTCGTCGCGGAGCTCGGCGTTAGCCGAACTCGGGCCGTCGCAAACCGGCCTCGTCTATCTGCACCTGACTTTTGACGACCCGTCCGCCATCCCGGCGACGCTCACGCACGAACTCACGCTCACGCTGAACGGTCAGCCTGTCACCGAAACCGTCGCGCCGACCGCAGTGAATCCGCCGACGAATCTCGTCCTCGCGCCGCCGCTCAAGGGCGGCCGCTACGTAGCCGGCGACGGCTGTTGCGACTCGATCCGCCACGTGCGCGCCACCCTCCCACTCAACGGTCATTTGTATAACGGACAGCGCTTCGCCATCGACTGGGAGCTACTCGACGCGCAAGGCCGCATTCACACCGGCGATCCGAAGGTACTGCAGAACTACGCGATCTATGGCCAGCCCGTCTTCGCGGTCGCGGACGCCACCGTGATCGCCGCGGTCGACGGCATGCCGGACAGCCCGCCCGGCGCGCTGCCCGCGAACATCGGCATCGAACAGGCCGACGGGAATCACGTCATCCTCGATCTCGGCAACGGTCACTACGCGCTCTATGCGCACCTCGCGCCAAACTCGGTGAAAGTGGTGCAGGGCCAGCGCGTGCGTCAGGGCGACGTGCTCGGCCACGTGGGTAGCTCGGGCAACTCGTCGGAGCCGCACCTGCACTTCCAGGTAAGCGATGGGCCGAATCCGCTGGCGTCCAACGGCGTGCCCTACCTTATCGGCCAGTTCGTCTCGTCGCAGCGCGGCGTGTCCACCGAGGCATTCGATCAGGCGATTGTCGACGGCCAGCCGCTAGCGCTGCAACCGCTCGACGGCTCACCGCAGCACGTGTCCGCCCTGCCGCTCGACCTCTCGATCGTGGATTTCACGCATTAAACGCGCGGTCCGGTGAGCGATGTCCCGATGTCTCCCGCCCCGTTTGCGCTCCTCGCGCGAACGGGGCTTTCCGCGTTCGGCGTCTGGGGCCGGCAGCACGGGCGGCTACTGGAGCTTCCACACGATCGCCGAAATCGTGCCTTCGTCCTGAAACACGCTCACGACGTCATCGATCGAGGTTACCGGCACGTTGTTGACGACCAGCTCGAACGCAAGCCGCCGGCCGCTCTTTGCATCGATATAGCCCGCGAGCGCCTGCCCCTTGAGCACCAGCCCCTCAGCGGGGGCGGTCGCCGCCGTCACGTACGTCCCGGTCTTCGCGTGGACCTGCCCCTTCGCGCCGGCGAGCGTCGGATCGCTTTGGAAATCGGTCACCATCGCGAGCGAACCATCGGTCGCGAGGGTGGGCAATGCGTCGACGAATGCTGCGTACACCGGCTTGCCCGTCATGCCCTGCAGCATGTCGATGACCGACGTGCCGGTCGCGGTCGTGTCACCCCCGCCGCTGCCATCGACGAAATGCAGTTGGTCCGCCGGGACGCCGAATTGCGCCGGCAGTTCGATCTGCTCTGCGGCGAGCGCGCCGCTCATCGAGTTCGCACCGTTGTATGCGAGCCCGAACAGCACGAGGCTAGTGTCGGCGCCAATGTTGTAGCTGACCTTGAGGATCAACTTAGCGTATTGTGCGTAGGGCTGCGAAACAAGTTGCGCGACCCGCACCGATGACACGTAGGTCGGCGTCGCGGGTAGTAGTTGGACCGGATTGGGCTCGATGACCGGCGCCGTGACCGTCACGCCGGCCCGTTCCAGCGCCTCGATGAATACGGTGCGCGCGTAGTTCGACGGCTGGGTGATTCGAAACGTCCTGATGAGGGGGAACTGTCCGGTCAGCGGCGGCACCAGATCTGCTGGCAGGTTGCCGGACACGGTTCCCACGCAGCCCGCCGAGCCGATGCAAGCAGGCAGTTCCGGAGCCAGTTCCACGGCGAGCGCCGAGCCGGCTGGCCCGGTCGCTAACGACGACTGCACGGAAAACGCCGACGACTTCGGACGCCAGTCGACCGGCGCCAGCGCGCCCGCGCTCCCCTGGTCGATGATCACGTCGACCACGTCGTCGTTGACGAAAATCGGCCGTACGTCGAACTCGCCGCGAAACTCGAACGGCTGGAACAGACGGTCGTCGATGACGACATCGCCCGCGACCTGCCTGATGCCTGCCGCCGCAACTTGGGCGGCGAGCGCGTCATAGCCCGCCAGAGGATCAGGCGCGCTCAGGATCGCATTGCCGAGCGAGTTCGCCTCGTTGTGATCGAGGTTGGTGAATGCCACCGTGCCGTCGGGGTTGGTACGACCGCCCATGAGGAGATCGCCGCTCGCCACCAGCACCAGATTGCCGGTAAGCGTCCCGCTCGCGGTCACCGTCCCCTGCGCGTAGACCGGTGTACTAAACACATACTGCGCGCCCAGTTCGTTCAACGCCGAGCCCACCGAAAACAGTTTGCGTACCGAACCAATCAGCAACGGCGAGGCTGCGTTCAGGTCATAGATGATCTGGCCCGACGCAAGATCGACTACGCGCAGCGACCAGGTCGAGCCTCGATAGGCGGGCTTGTTCATCACCTGCGCAATCGCTTGGGGAACGGGCAGGCCGTGGCTATTCACGCTGGAAGAGCCGCCGCAGGCGGCGAGCCCGAGTCCGAGCCCGCTCAAGAGCAGGCTCAGGACGCGTCCCACGTTGGTCCTTAAAATTGCATTCATCGCACGACCTCGGGAGACCGTTGCCTTCCGGTTGGCACTCAAGCGAGGGGGCCCAGCGGATACAGACGTCGTAAGGCAGTTAATGCGCCGCGCTGCCCGATGTCAAGGAACTCGCCCCGGGCGGCCACAAGTGACGGCCCGCCGAATGCGCGGTCAGCCATCCGTCAGACTAACGGAATCTTCGGCAGTTGCCAGCCGCCTGCCACAGCAGCCATGCGCAGGGCAAAACATGCGGCGCCCCCGACGACGGAAGCGAGGGCCGGCGGCACACCGCAGCGGCGGCTTGCGACAAACACGAGGCCCGCGAAGAACGCTGCGACAGCATAGATGTCGGCCGTGAGGATTGCGGGGACGCGCGCGAGCAGCACATCCCGTACGACACCGCCGCCGACCGCCGTGACGGTGCCCAGGGTCGCCGCCATGACGGGGCCAGCCCCGTGACGCGTTGCGGTATGAACACCGACGATGGCGAACATGGCCAGCACCGCCGCATCCAGCGTTGTCACCGCCATCGACGCGATGTAGATCGCTTGGGGATGGAAGATGAAGGTGAGCAAGCCCGTGACGATCGCGATTGCCGGGGTGCGCCAGTTATTGATCGCGGCGGGACGTACGCCGAGCAGCACATCGCGTATCACGCCGCCGCCAATAGATACGACGATAGAGATGAAGAGCACGCCGAACAGATCGAGTCCGTGGCGGGCTGCGATCGACGCGCCCTGCATCGCACAGACAACCGTGGCGGCACTATCCGCAACCGTGACTATTGTCTGGACTTTGGTGTTGACGAACTGTCGCAAGATGCCCGCTGCGAACCCGATACGCGATTCACGAACGGTGGGGACGAAAGCAACGAAAGTGAGAGAGCGGCGCGGGGATAGGTCGGACATGCTGTTTCCTTTGGCGGAGCAGATGACTGGATGCGCCAAGGATGCCGACGAAGGTCGCGTGACCGTAGACCGTTTCGGTAAAAGTTGGGTAAAGAACGTGCGGGTGCCTTGCCACGGTGGTCCAGGGAAGGTCCGTTGCTACTACGACGATGGATGCATAACGAGCGGCTGGGGCATGTGCCGCACGCCGTGCAGCAGGTTCCTACACAGTGATAGCGAGATCAGAGGTAAACCTGTGTATCGAGAAGCAAGCGCATCAACGACCCTCGAACGCTGCGAACACTTCGCGGGCAAGCGGAGCATCGAAATCATCTGCAATGCGGACCTTGCCCTTGAGGCCGCCGAAAAGCCGCGTGATCTTCGCCCGCTCCATCGGCATCAGCCGGGCGACCGGCTTGCCGGCCTTGGCGATGATGATTTCCTCGCCGCTTGCAGCGGCATCGACCAACCGCGAAAAGTGGGCTTTCGCCTCGTGAATATTGACTGTCTGCATAACTGCTCCTAGTGGACTACGCCCATGTTAGTCCACTGGAGTTCGTTGGTCGGCATTTTTCCCGACCAAGTGGCGCACCAGCCGATATGAGAAAAGGACATGGGTCATGTCGCAATGAGCGCGTTTGGACGCCTCATTCTGATACGGCTTCACGCTCCAGCCCTGCTTCACCATCTTTAGTTTCATTATCTGCAATCCTAATCAACATAAAACTGGCATAATTCTTGAGAGCATCGCCTACACGATGGTCAATCTTCGCCATTACAGCCAGAGCTGATGTCGCGCTCCACGCAGGCACTTCGTCGAGGTGCAGCCGATCAACTGGCCGCGATGACAGCCCATGTCGCCAGCACCCCGTTCGACGCCGTTAAAACCCCATATCGTTCATAGAGGGCCGACAGCTCCCTCACATCAAGAATGGTGAATTGAGCATAGGCACTATGTAAAGGACTATTTATTGTCGTGAAAATAATCGATGTGTTCTATAGTTTCTTTAAGGACTCCGTTTCTTCAGCCTCTCCGCATGCTATTGCGTTTCTCGCAGGATACAGCGCAGATGTCCTTTTCTCGCTGCTGGACAAGGCCGTGGTTGCGGCCTTGAGGCCTATCCGGCCGCACACGTGTACCGCGGACATCAGCTACGGCGAAGGCTTGCGCAAGCGCCAATCCAGAACGTGCGCTGCAATTGCCAGCTCATGCCATGACCTGCCTCTGCCCATTGTGTACATACTTCGTCGTGCTTTCGGTAATACCCTTCAGGCGTGTCGAGTGCTTGTCGCAAGGCGGTTTTTCGCCTATAAAAAACTATCTTGCCGACATGTCCCGCGTGGCGGGAATTCGGAGGGCAACCAATACAACCATCCGCTTCAACGTCGCCGACAATTGGCCAACCGCCAGCGGCAAGGCTTGTCGAATCATGTTCTGGCGGATTGATACGGGTCACCATCGACTATCTCCATAAAACGCGCCGTGCTTCATCAACTTGCACTCAATCACCGAAACCGTTTCAGAATTGAAGTGAGCAAAGATGATAGGGCCAAGCACAAGGGCAAGCGCATTCTGCGCTTACCCACGCGATCCTGACCTCTGCTGTACAAGAGTGGTAGCCGCGCGGGAGCGCTTGTCGTGACGTTCGCCGACCAGCCAGGCGCCGTAAGCGAAGCGCCGCACATATGGGTCCGCTTCGCTGGACACGTAAGCGCTGATGTGAGGCAAACGCTCTTCGCGATGCTGCAGAATACGGGCATCGGGACGGACTGCATGCCGTCGCCACCCGCTGGCACGGGCCTCTTCGTATTCGACGCGTACGACGACGAAATACTCGATGTCCTGCGCAGCACGAGCCGCAGTGCGACGGTGCTCGTGATCGCCATGGTGGCACCGGCCATCGCCGCGCAGGCCCAGTGGGATCTACTGCGCGCGGGCGCCGCCGATGTACTCGTGTGGCCGCAGCTTCCGCGCGACGCACGCCAGGTATCGGCTCGACTTACACGGTGGCTCGCCGTGCAGAAGCTGATTGATTCCCCGCGCGTCAGCAATGCGCTGATCGGCGCGAGCGATGCCTGGCGCTCGCTCGTCAGGCAAGTAGTAGAAGTCGCCGCGTTCACGCGAAGCTCTGTGCTCGTCAACGGCGAGAGCGGCACCGGCAAGGAGCTCATCGCGCAGCTGATTCATGATCTTTCGTCGCACGACCCACGTCACAATATGGTGATCGTGGACTGCACGACCGTAAGCGCCGAGCTGTCCGGCAGCGAGCTGTTCGGACATGAGCGGGGCGCTTTCACCGGCGCCGTGCTCCACCGCGAGGGCGCGTTCGAGTTAGCCAATGGAGGCACGCTCTTCCTCGACGAGATCGGCGAACTGCCACCGCCACTCCAGGCCCAACTACTGCGCGTGATCCAGGAACACAAGTACAAGCGCGTGGGCAGCAACACGTGGCAGCACACGGACTTTCGTCTCGTGTGCGCAACCAATCGCGACCTTGACGCGGGCATGGCCGACGGCACCTTCCGCCGCGACCTCTACTTCCGCATCGCCGGCTGGATCTGTCGCACCCCCTCGTTGCGCGAACGGCGTGGCGACATACTGGCGCTTGCGCGGTATTTCGTTGCGAGCGAGTGGAATTACAACGAATCGAAGGAGCCTGCGCCGGATTTCGACGATGCCGTGCGCGAATACCTCCTCGCACGCGACTATCCCGGCAACGTGCGCGATCTTCGTCGCGTCGTCACGCGGCTACTGCATCGGCATACAGGGCCGGGTCCCATCACGGCCGGCGATGTTCCCGAAGACGAGCGGCCGAGCGCCCCCTGTGCCACGAGTGGCTGGCCCGACATCACGTTCGATACCGCCATACGTCGCGCCGTGCAACTCGGTATCGGCCTGAAGGAAATCGGCCAGGCGGCGACCGATACCGCCGTGGATGCCGCCATCGAACTCGAGCAGCAAAACCTCCATCGCGCCGCGTGCAGGCTCGGCGTGACGGACCGCGCGCTTCAAATGCGGCGCGCCAATCGCGCGGGAGCAGCGTGACCCAAGCTGCGGTTCAATGGATGGCAAGTGTCATGTGACTGGCCACACGCGCCACACGTGCCAACACGTGCCACGCGCAGCCGACCGGACGCTCAGGACCGCGCCGCCCACGGATCACGCACCACGTCCGGCACGCTGCTTGCGCGGGCCGACACGCGCAGCGCCCGCGGATATCGATTCACACCGCGAATCAGGCGCAGGAAGTTGCCCCCCGTAATCATCGCTTTATCGGCGCCCCCAATTTCCAGTGCCTGCACCTTGGCAAGCTCGACGCCCGGATGCAGCCAGGGCCCGTCAGTACCGAACAGCAGCTTGCTGGCACCCGCCCGGCGCACCGCCTGTTCGAGCAGGTCATAGCGCCGCACGCCGGCCGTGTCCGCGAAAATGTTCGCATGCCTCACCAGGTGATCGATCATCGCGAGCTGTGCCTTCCACTCATCGGCGAAGCTGCCGAGGTGCGCAATGATGAACGCGACATCGGGATACTGCTCGGCGAGCAGTTCACACACACTCGTCTCTCCGACCGGGTCATACAACACGGGCAAACGGAATAGGCGCGCCGTATCGCAGATCTCCCGGGTGATGCGCGCATCATGCCGGTGCACCTTGATCCCGACAAATCCGTACTGCTGAACGGCGACGCGAACCATATCCGAAACGCGGCCGCGGTCGCGTTCGGCATGGATGAACGCAAAGCCGTAGAACCGGTCACGCCTGCTTGCGACGAGGCGAGCGACCTCTCGATTGGCGAACGCATAGTCACTGTGAAACGCAGCGAACAGAACGGTGCGGTCAACGCCCGCATTCGCGGCGCGACGCAGATAGGCGTCAAGCGGAGCCGACGTATCCCACGGGCCGGTCAGACCGTCGCCCGGACCCGCGTGGCAATGGCAATCGATAATCATGGCAAAGCCTCCGGAAACACCGCGGCCCGCGCACGCGCATTCGCACCGGCACCGGCACCGGCACCGGCACCGGCACCGGCACCGGCGCGAGTAGCCGCCAGCATCGACATGAAGTGAATACTCGTCTCGATACCGCGAAAATAACCGGCAAGACAAAACCGCTCGTCGGGCGCGTGCATCGCATCATCGGGTAGCGCGTAGCCCATCATCACGACTGGCACGCCGCGGCAGCCCAGCATGTGCGCGATGGGGACGGTTCCACCCAGACGCAAGAACACCGGAGCGGCGCCGTAACCCTTGCGGTAGGCTGCAAGAGCCGCGCCGACGCCCGGAGCGTCGCGTGACATCGTGAACGGATGCGCGCGCATCGTCGTGCGCATGGCAACCCGCATGCCCTGCGGCACGTTGCGCCGGATGTGACTCATCACCAGGCGTTCGACCTGATGCGGGTCCTGGTCCGGCACGAGCCGCAGATCGAGCCGCGCTATCGCGCGCGCGGGCAGGACCGCCTTGGCGCCTGGCCCCGTGTACCCGCCAGTGATGCCGGTCAGGATCAGCGCGGGACGTATCGTGGTGCGCTCGTACAGTGAGTAGCCTTCTTCACCCCAGCCGTGCGACGCACCCGCCGTTTCAAGCATGCCGGCATCGGTCGGACCGAAGCGGGCCATGTACGCGCGCACTTGCGGCGTCTGCTCGCGGACGCGATCGTACATACCGTCGATCGCGATCCGGCCGTGCCGGTCGTGCAGACCCGCTAGCAGTTCGCTTAATGCCTGCAGCGGGTTATACAGGGCGCCGCCAAAGTTGCCGGCATGCAGGTCGTGGGCCTCGCCGCGGAGTTCCACCTCGACGCCGAGCGCTCCCCGCAGGGACTCGACGATCGCCGGTCGATCCGCGGCGAGCACCCAGCTATCGGACACCACCGCCACATCCGCCGCCACGTCATGTGGATGCTCGCGCATGAACTCACCGAGGTGCGTGCTGCCGGTCTCCTCTTCACCTTCGAACAGGCAGCGCACGTTGAGCGGCAACGCCCCGGCCGTACGGAGCCAGCTTTCGAGCGCCTTCACGTGGGCGAACATCTGGCCCTTGTCGTCAGATGCACCCCTGCCGTACAAATAGCCGCCACGCACCGAGGGCGCAAACGGCGGCGAGCTCCAGGCGCGCTCAGGGGCGGCGGGTTGCACGTCGTAGTGGCCGTAGATCAGCAGCGTCGGCGCATCCGGGCTGTGCAGCCAGTTCGCGCTCACCACGGGATGCCCTGCCGTAGGGGTCAGGCGGACACACTCCATGCCGAGTCCGCGCAGATGCGCGACGAGCCATTGCGCGCAGCGCGTCACGTCGGGTGCACGGGCGGGCTGCGCACTGACGCTGGCAAACCGCACGAAGTCCGCGAGTTCGGCGACGAAGCGCCGTCTCGACGCGCGTGCGCAGGCGATCGCTGCATCGGTGCTGGCTGTGCGCACGACGTTGGCCCGAACGACCGCATGCACGCGCCACTGGCAAGGGCGGCATCGCATCCGGCTATGCGCCGACCACGACGATCACCCTGCCACGCCTCACCCATCGTCCCGATAATGACGCCGCTTGATTCAAGCCCATCGCCGTCAAGCCCATCGCCGGCTCAGCGCCCGCACGGGCGGCTGGCTTGCCACCGGCTTCAAAAGCTTCCTGTTCATAGGCTTCGGTCTCAAACGGTCCCGCTTCGAAGGCCTCACTTTCGAACGCTTCCGTCTCGAAGGCTTCCGTCTCGAATGCCTCTGTTTCGAACGTCCCTATTTCGAACGGTCCAGCCCCGGACGCGCCGGGCTCGAAGCCAGACCCCGACTGGTGGAACATGGGTCGGGCGCCGGACGTGCACTGCGAACACCTGCAACTGAAGGCATGCATGGCGAACTCCTGTGTGATGAGCGATTGTGGTGCGGGCGCATGTCAGCCGGACACCGGCGCCGAAGGCACGCGTTCCCGCTGCCTTGCGTCCTGCCGCCAGTCGCGCCAGACCTGCGGGATTGCCTTCCCCGCGTGCAACTTGAAGTCCGGACCGCCGTCGCTGAAACCCAGCCTCGTCACCGCCCACTGACCGACGTGGGACCAGATGTCCGGGCCTGGATCGTTGCCGTGCGAGCCACCGGTCTGCCTGCGCGCGAAGATCATGCGCAGGCCCGGCAGATGCCGCAGGTGGTGCAGGAGATGTCGTGCGGCGTGAACCTGGGCCCGGCTCACCTGATCGCGGCCAAACCGGTCTCCGTCCTGCCACGCGCCGCGGATGTCCGGGAAGTTGCCTGCGAACGCCACTGTCACGCTGTCCCGGTGCAATCCGTTCGACGACGCCCGCAGCAACGCCGTCAACGGATGCAGTTGCAGGATCACGCCGCCCGGCAGGATGACGTAGTGGGCCTTGAAGCCAAGCAGGTGCTGTGGCACATCGCTCGAAGCGGAACAGCACCCCGTCTGGCGCAGCAACACCGCACGGATGTCCTGCACATTTCGCACGCCCACACGTTTGGTCTTGTCGGAGCGCGCCGTAAGATCGACGATACGAGGCCGCCCTGCGTGCGCACGGCCTGCGCCCCCTGGCGGGTTCGCCGCCTCCTGCCGCGCGCCTGCACGGCTCTCAGCGAACTCGAAAGCCTCCGGTTGAAACTCCAGTTCAAATTCGCCGCCCTCACCGCCCTGCCCGTCCCCTCCATTACCGCCATTACCTCCGCTTCCTGCATCGCCTCCGCTTCCTGCATCGCCTCCGTCGCCATTTCCCTCGGACGGACCGCTGCCGTCCGGCGCGCCATCCCCGGCGGAAGCGCACGCCTCCTGTAGCGCTGCGCGAGTATCCGGTCCCAGGATCCCGCTCGGACGAAGTCCCTGGCGCTTCTGAAAGCTGCGAATCAGGCTGCGCACAGGCGCCTGCATCAGGCCGTCGACGGCAATATTCGTCGACATCACCTGGTTCAGGCAGTCCTGGGCCCAGCGCACATCTTCGGATCCTTGAGAGCCGAAATCGCCGCCAGGCATCTGCGATGACGCGAAACCGCCATCGATTCCGGGCCAGCCTTGCCGGCGGCCATAGGGATGGCCATACGGATAGCCTTGTCGAGAGCCGCCTCGGCCGGGCGACGTGCCATGGATTCCGGGCCCTTGCCCACGCGTCCCATGGCCCGGACCGATTTGCCCCAGCTTGTGTTTAGCCAAGCCTTGCTGTTGGTTCATCCTGTTCTGGCCTGCGGCGCCTTGCGCTCCCGCGCGCCCAAACGGCATTGATTTGCTCTGGCTGCCCGTCCTGCCCTGGGTCGCCGGGCCTTTCTTTGCGCCGTACGCAGCCTGCGATGTGCCTTTCAGGTTTCGCTGGCGAGCAAGGGCCGCCATGCCTAGCTGTGCACCATGCGCAGACAGCGCAAGGCTTTTATTCAGTTTCCCTTTGCCGGCCAGGGCCGTCGCGCCTTTGCGCGCGCTTGCCTGCCCGGTCTGCGACGCCGCTCGCTGCATACCCTGCCGTGAGAACGCGTGCTGGGTGCCTGACTGCTTGCCGCCGTGCGTTCCAGCATTGAGGTGCGAACTAGCCGCGTGATACGTCGATGCCCGCCTGCCACGGCCGGCTTCCTGTTCGAATTCCATCTCAGCGAACTGAGCATACGGAGAGCCTCCGTGCGGCGTTTCGCCGAACCTCATCGTCTGATCCATGTCGCTTCTCCGCAAAGGCCGGACAAGCTGTGTCCGGCATGGTCCAGTTGGGCAGCGGCGCGCGCCGCGAGATCGATATCGGCCTCGCTGTGCGCCGCTGTGACGATTGCGCTCAGGCGCAGTTGCTGAGACCGGCAGACTTTCGTCAGCAGCATCCGCACGCCGCGAGCCAGAAGGCCGTCGTACAACTCGTCGACGTTGCTGCCGCGCGTCGCCATGAATGACTGCACGGGGAACGGCATCGCCCCCGTTGCCATGAGACCTACGCGCGCGAAACAGTCTCTCAACCGCATGACAAGTGCGACCAGCCTCCTGCGTATCGCATCGCCCTGCTCGCGGTTGATCGCGAGTGCACGCGAAGCGGCACGCAGCACCGCGACCGACGGCGGGCTGCAGTGAATCCGGGTCTCACTGCAGCGGCGAAACCAGTCGACACTTTCCACGCTTCCCGCGAGCACTGCGACCGGCGCACCGAAGGCCTTCGCAAGCGATGCACCGACGACGATGTGTGGCCCGTGCACGCCATGCCAGCACAATGAACCGCCACCGCCGCATCCGAGCATGTTGCGGGCATCCGGATTCGCACCGAGCACGCCGAGCGCCTGCGTGTCGTCGAGCACGAGCTGGCCGCCACAAGCGCGCGCCATGTCCGCGTAGGCCGCAACCGGCGCCACCTTGCCGCACGACGGGCAGAAACCGTCCGCCACGATGACGGGGCGGCGCCCCGCGCGCATCCAGTGCCGTGCCCGTCGAGCCAGCGCCTCGACGTCGTGGTGCGCAAACCGCTCGACCGGGATGCCACGCGCCGCCGCCCGCTCGACACCCCATCGCGCGATCGGGTACGTGCCCGCGTCCAGCAGGATCGCGATGCGCCCGGTGCCGGGCATGCCGAACATGTCCCAGAACAGGTGCAGCGTGGATGGCAGCATGGTCGCGGCCTCGCAGCCCTGCAGTTGTGCCAGCCCCGCCGCAACAACCTCGCTCGAGGGCGGTTCGTCGAGAACCATCGGCTTGCCGAGACTCAACTCGTCCCATGGACAAAGCGACGTGGTCGCATGCCTCAGGCCAAGATACAGGGCGGAAGTGAAGTCGAGCATGGCGAAACTCATCGCTTGGGTCAGTTCGGTTGCCTCAACGGGGCCGGTCAGTTTGCGCGCCGCCGTTCAGGCCGCGCGCTGCTGCAAAGCGAGGCGCTGTTGCAGCAGCACCGAGGGCATCATCGAATCCATCTTCGAATCGCCGGACTCCGACGACAGGTCAACGCCGGTCGCAGCGCGGTACGCATGCGTATATCCCTGGATCTGCGGACGCCAGAAGCGCGCCCAGTTGAACGCCTGCAGCGGCTCGTAGACGGGACTCCACGCACCCCAGCGGATCGACAGCAGAATCTGTTCGCCGAACATGCCAAGATTGTGAAAGTGCAGCACGCTGGTGTCGGTCCAGCCTTGCAGCTTCTTCATCGCATCCACGCGATCCATCCACGGCTCCGGATACGCGACCATGATCCGCGTTGGCAAATACTCGCGGAATTCGGGGCGCGCGAGCAGCCATTGCTCCATCAGCATCTCGATGCGTGCGGTCGATGGCAGATCGCCGAATCCGTTGCTCGAAGCCTGCGACAGGATCAGATGCACCTCCTTCAGCGCATTGAGCACGGGGAAGGCATCGGCCTTGACGGTGGTGTCGTCGTCCTGCCGGTAGAACGCTGCGCAAAGCCGCAGGAGATTGTGAAAGGCCTCGATGAACTTTGAGCGCGTGTCTGCTGGCCGGATATTCTGCACGGCCTTCCCCTGCAGGCGCAGACCGTACTGATGGTCGTACTCGTAGTTGCGCACGACCACCGTCAACCGGTGCTGCTCGTCCTGGCAGTGGCCGAACATCAGGGTGGCGAGCGGACGCAGCGGGTCCATCTCGAGGTTGGCGAGCGGATCCGGCGTATCGACCGACCTGACGTTCTGGAAGCGGCGCTCTACCGCCTTCACGGTCTGTGTCGTCATGCCCTCCTCGTGCCAGTACGACCAGAGCAGTTCCAGCAGACAAGGGTCGCGCAGCTTCTGCTGCAGGATCGCGTAGTTCTCTTCATCGTAGATGGCCGACCCGGAACTGCCCCGGAAACTGCGCAGGCGGATGTCGGGCAGCTTGGCGCGAATGATGGCTAGATAAGGCAGCGCGGACGTGCCGTTCACCCGCTGCATATACCGGTCCTCGTACACTGACAACAGGCTTGTGCCGGGTATCGGGATGCCGCGCCGTTCGAGCCAGGAGTCGTCGCAGCCCCGGTCGAACGCAGGATCATGGCGCAGCACACCGCAGTTGACCATGACGAACGCCTCGGTCGCGGCCTTCAGGAGCCGGTATGCGTCGGTATCGGTGAACGGCAATGCGCGCCGCTTGAGGAGATCACGGTAGGTATCTCCCTTGGCGGGAAAGCGATGCCGTTCGAAACCCGCGACCGGAGGTTCCGTGTTCTCGCCGTCGAAGAGGTACTCCATGAACGCCTGATACGTGTCGAACGAGAGTGCGTTCGTGCAGTTGAGAATGCCCGTCCAGAAGGCCACGTCGCTCGTGAACTCGGTGACGGTCCGGTCGAGGCGTGTATTGATGTCGCCGTGGATCGACAGCCGGGGAGTCTCGTCGGCATGGTATTCCATGCTCACGGACAAGTTTGCTGACGGATGCCCGGCGGCGTCTGCGTTGGACTTTGCAGTGGTCGACTCACTGGCTATACGAGCGTTCTGCTTGTCGGACGTGCCTTCGATCTCGATATCGGGTTGGTATGCGAACCGAAACGTCGCGTCGAGCCGCTGACGGCCCGCGCGCCTTATCACCATGTTCGCCTTGGTCGTGGAGTGGTGCGCGTAACTCACTCCTTCAGGCCAATCGACGCTCCACTGACTGGTGTCCAGGTGCTCGCATAGTGCCTCCAGGGCGACCTGATCGCCCACCCGCACGATCCCCGGCGGAACGGCCGTGCAGTGAGGATCGAGCATGGTCATGACAATCTCGGGATGTACTTTCGGAACCAGTTCGACCGGCCCCCTTGTCTCGGGAGTCACCTGATGGTGTGTGCACGGGTGATGTTCGTACACGACGAAGTATGCGTAGCCCGCCTTAAACGCCTCCAGCCTCAGCCGGCACCGGCCGTGCACGTCGGTCCTTGCCTCCGCGATACGCACGTCGACCGGGCCCCGACGGGCTTTTTGCGTCTCGGCGTCGGGTAGTTGGTCGTGGCTTGGAGGATCCAGCCGTTCATATAGACCGACCGTGGCGCAGACGAAGGGTCGATGCTCGGGGCCGCCGTCATGCACCCAGACCTCGATCACGTGTGCCGCCGAATCGCACCGGCATTGAGTTTGTTCCATGTCACACCTCTTCATGAATAGTCAGGAATGCTTCCTGTCTGTCCCGGACAGCGCCGGTAAGCGATCTCTGCATGGCGGGCGACGCGCATGAAGCCGCTGCATCCAGCGTGCTTCTGAGCGCCCAATGCGTAAGCAGGCTCGCGAGCAACTGGCTTTCGCCTTCAGGGCTCAGTTGACCGTCTGCACGCGCCTGCCCGATCACGGCGAACACCAGCGTCGGCGATTCGCGATACGCCTCGCCCGGCGTGTGGCACCAGTTCCGGAACAACGCCGCGAGACGCGCAGGCTGCCGTTCCCCGACTGACAGCGCCTCCCTCAGCGACTGTCCGCGCAACGACGGTGGCCGGTGATTGACGAGAAGCGCCACGAACGCGGGAATGCTCGCCTGCAGCCGGCCAAGCAGTTGCCTGCGTTCGGTGTCGACCATCGCAAGCGGATAAAACGATTCCCATAGCGCCGCAAAACGCGCCCACTGTGGATGCGGATAAAGCTCCGAACCCATCGCGCAACTCAGCTTCACGCGGATCCACGGCACGGGGTGCGGATCGTCGACGCTCATGCGGAACACGAACGGACGCGGCAGACCGACGACGCCCATCAGTCCCTGCGTCGAACCGATGCCGACGCGGGCAACCGACCACAGGTCCGCGACGATTTCCGCGATCCACCGCTCCCACAGGTACCAGATGTCGGCATCGCGGGCGTTGCCGCGCTGCAGGCTCTGTAGCACCTGGCGCAGCGACGCGGTCAGGTCGAGCAGTGCCGCCGCCTGATGGCCGACCTCATGAATGAGCGATGAGGCGACACCGCTGCCCACCATGCGTTCCCGCGGCACCCGGATGATCGCGACGGGATTCGATCCACCGCCCGGCAGACGCGTGCGCGCCCGGCGGATCGCCGCTCCTATGCCGCGATCGAGGTAGCAGATGATAGGCGGCGGTTCATAGTAGCCACCCGGCAATGCGAGGGCATCCGCCGACACCACGTCCAGTCCCGACAGCCACACGCCGGTCTCGTTCTCGCACCGCTGAGAGATCACGTCGTAGAACATGTCGAACTGCGTAAGCACGGCGTTGAACTTGAGCCGCAGGATCGTGAAGCGGCGTTGCGCTTCGGCGGTACTCGTCTCGCGCGCGCGCCCGCTGCGCAGCCACTGGATGTAGCCGTGCACGAGTTTGCGCAAGTCGCGTCGTCCTTCCATCAGGAACCGTTCGATCGCGGTCTGCGCGCCCGGCAGGAGCGCGGCTGCGGACACCATCGGCTCAAGCAACGCGAACGGTTTCACCCGTCCGAGCCTCGCGAGAAGAGCCCGCGCTTCCTGCTCCAGCGTCCACGCGGCGTAGTCTGAGATGAACATAGCGCCTCGCGCGCCTCAAACGCCGTGCAGCACGATCTTGTTGCCGCGGCGGGTCCATTGTCCGGTCGCCGTGACACCTGTGTGCGCCGATGTGCCACCGGGCGCACCACCGCTCAGCAATCCCGGAGCGAGCCGCCGCACCGACGCGATCGCCGCAGCTTGCGCGGCCGCGTGCGGGTCGGCTGATGGGGGCGCCATCGAAGCACGGTGGATCGTATCCGCGGCCACCCGCACGAATTGCTTGGCGCCCTCGAACTCGCGGTCCTCCTGCTCGAGCATCTCCGCCTCGAGTCCGAGCGCGTTACCCGCCGCCGACGCGAGACCGCTGCCGATCGAAGCGCCAAGCGGCCCGCCAAAAAAGCCCCCTAGCGCACCGCCTGCGAGCGGCAGCGCCTTCTTCGCCACACCTTTGAGCACGCCACCCACCGCCTTGCCGATCGGGGAGTGAATGATGCCGCCTGCGATTTTGCCGACGCTTTTGAACACGTTTCCAAGAAACTGCTCAAGTTCGGCTTCGTTGCTGACACTGAGCAGCTCGCTGGCCAGCTCCATTTCGTCGGCTTCGCTCAGGAGCGTCTCCCCGTAGGTTTCGGAGGTCTCGTAGGTCTCGAACGTCTCGCCGCTCGACTCCTGTTCCCCGAACTCGTAGGGCCTGCTCCCGGATGTTTCGAATGCGGGGTTGTATTCCATCTGGGTACGGTCGATGTCGTGCATGATGAAGCCCTCGTCGTGAGTGGAACAAAACCGTGCCGCCTGCTTGTCGCAACCGAAATCAGCAGCCGGCGACGATGATCGTGCGGCCGCGCCGCACCCAGCGGCCGCCGTTGCACAGGCCTGCCGCCGCGTGCCGCTCACGCATGTCGACAGGTCCACGGCGAGACGCCGTGCTGGTCTGTGCCGTTCTCAACAGGCCCGGAGCGTGGTGCATTGCGGAGCGCGCCAGGGCCGCAGCGGCGACGTCGCGTGGACTCGCACCCGCCGCGAGGCTGGCATGCCGCACCGCATCGGATGCGAAGCGGACGAATTGCCTTGTTACTTCGTATTCCTTATCTTCCTGGCTCAAACCCTCCAGCTCGCCCGCGAAGACACGAGCGGCCGACTTGACGGCGTCGCTGCGTTGCATCGCGGTGGGAACCAGCGCACCGTCTGGCCCGGCGCGGCGCACTGCGACGGGCAGCACGCGGCGCGCGGTGTGCGCGAGAAGATCGACGAGCGCGTCGCCCACCGGCCGACTGGGGCGTCGCCCGACAGCGCGGGACGAACGCTCGACAAGACGGCGCAGGAACGCGTTCAGGCTCTTCTCATCGGTGACTTCCAGTGCATCGAGAGCGAGTTCCATTTCAATATCCTCGCCAAGCACTTCATAGGCCTTGCGCGCACGCTCTGCTTCGGCGGCTTGTGCGCCGAACGTCTCCGTTTCCGGGCTGTACTGGACGAGACGGATCTCCATCGCATGCTCCTTTGCATAGCTGGGCCGAACGCCGAGGTTTGCGCTTCAGGCATAAGCCGGAGTCGTTCGAGTCACGCGCATAGCTTTGCAACTCGCATGCCATGGCGCGAAGTCCCGTCGCATACTCGGAGGGAAGCTCACCGCTGCGAAGCTCGCTTCGCATTTGGAGAAAAAGGAGCCGGGTGAGGCGAAGCTAGCTTCGTACCGGCGTCAGTGGGAGTCGTCGCTGCGTCGCGGTCCGCGACGCTTGGCCCTTCAGGCGGCGTCGGCATTGCGCCGTCACCGTGCCGCTTCTGAGCGTCCGGAGCAGAGCCCCACGTCCGCCCGATTTGCGACGACGTCGTGACCTGGAACAGGCCCTGCCGGCCGGAGTGTTCGTGATCCCAGAAGCAGGTTACGGTTTCGCCGCAGGCGCATTTTCACGTTGGCGTTGCGCCTGCCAGGCAGCCGTTCGCGTGCGGATGTAGTCGTCGTAGTCATCGCTCGTTTTGAGCTCCGCCATTGGACTGTGCATGTGCCCCTGGCTGTCGGCGACTGGCAGTCGCGACACCAGTTCGGCGTGAATCATCTGCAGGTGCGAAGGCCCGTCTCCCCCTGGGAACGTTGTCCCCGATGTCGGCACCGTCACCCCGGTAAGCGGATTGTCAGTGCGAGGCTGCGTGGACGTAAAGACTGCGCTGATGTCCGGAGCGGCGGCATCTCGGGCAGTGAGCGGCGGCACGTTCCAGAGCACTTCGACGGTCTTCAGGATGCTGGTGTGATCGAATGGCGTCCCGTTCCCGGGCACCCGGAATAGGGTGCCCTTCTCAATCCAGGGCGACACCAGCACCGTCGGCACGCGCACACCGAAGCGCGTGAACTCGAAGCCGAACTCGCCCGCAAGCTTGTCAGGCGCGACCGCTCCTGCAGGTGGTGTCACGTGGTCATAGCACCCGCCGTGTTCGTCGTAGGTAATGATCAGCAGCGTTTGATTCCACTTCGGTCCGGTGGACACTGCCTGGTAGACGTCGTAAATCAGTTGCTCGCCAAGCGCCACGTCGTAGTTGGGGTGCTGACTATTGCCCGTGGGACTCCAGCTCGGCTCCAGGAAACTGAAGGGCGGCAACGAACCTGCCCTGGCTGCTGCCTGAAAATCGCTGAACAGCCCGAAGTGCGATTCAGGCGCCTCGGTCACGTCGGGGAAATTGTGACGAGTCAATGGCGGAGTGTCGTATCCGTAGATGACCCAGTTCAGACCGGCATCCGTTAGCCGGCCAAAAATGCTGGGACAGGTAAACGTCTTGGCCACGTCGTCCATATGACCCTGGCTCGTCGCAGCGCATGCGAACGCTCGGTTCGGCATCGTTTCTGTCGGAACCGAAGCGTACCAGTGGTCACAGACGGCGTAGCCGGTTGCCAGCCCGGACAAGACCGGTAGCA
>Ga0302314_10005284_pt1 | contig 23575 bp, 15 predicted proteins | sample III_Palsa_N2_3_FD_200533 | JGI IMG/M metagenome (GOLD analysis project Ga0302314, IMG submission 200533) | Peat permafrost microbial communities from Stordalen Mire near Abisko, Sweden - III_Palsa_N2_3 | ecosystem: Environmental > Terrestrial > Soil > Palsa > Peat permafrost | place: Sweden... | reverse complement strand
ATTCAGATTGGCACGGTTCTGCCCAACGAACGCCCCGAGCTTGAGCCAATCAGCGATCTGGTTTTGCAGGCCGGCGTAGCTGCCTTGATCGTCTAACGATACGGACTGCGCATTGCCATCGCTGCCAAGACTGGCGTCACCATTGCGCGCCTGCATCCACAACTGACCATCGGTCGCGTTCGCCGCATGCGCAGCGACCAGTCCGCGCAGATCGCTCATCTGACGCAGCGCCGCGGTGTCTGCCTCCGCGAAGATCTGCCCGTTCATGGCATCCAGGGATACCTTGGCTGCCGGGAGCGTCTGCGTGACCAGTGCGTTCAACGCCGGCACCAGAGCTGTCGGTGGCTGAGCCGAAATCATTTGTAGTGCGCGCTCGGTATGGCACTGGTTGAGCGTCAGCTGCGAACACGGGAACAACGGTGTCAGGGACGCGGTGCCCGTGGGCACGGTCACTGTTCCACTTCCTGACGACGCCGTGCCGCTCCCTGACGATGTTGTCCCACTCCCTGATGACCCGGTGCTACCGGCGTTAGCCGCCTCCAGCACCAGATACACGCCGTTGGCTTGATATTTCAACGTCGGCGTCAGGTTGAGGCTGTTGACCAGCACCCCACTGAATGTGCCGGTGACACCACCGGTGGCGGCAAGGATCTGATACGACTGATTCGCCGTATAGGTACCGGCCGCCGCGCTGAGGCTGACATTGCCCCCCTTGAGCACGGCGCTGCCGTTGATCTGCAGCAAGCTGTGCGCACCGGTGGGATCGATATAGATCTGGAACTGCGAGCCGGGGTTGAAGGTGACAGTACGCGTGGCCGACATCACTTTCGCGGCGGCGGCCGCATCGCCGATCAGCAGGTTGCCAAAGACGTTGATGCCGCCCACCTGGCCGGTACCTGACAGTGTCGCGCCCGCATCGACCTGCACGTCGCTGGTGATCGTGCCGTCCACCTGCAAATCACCGGACGCGACCTCGGTGGTGCCCGTGTAGGTATCGACGGCGGTCAACGCCGTAGTGCCGCTACCGGCTTGCAACAGACCACCACTGCCGGAAATCACGCCGCTGAAGATGGCGTTATCGGAGCGATCGAAGGCGAGAGTGCCTTGATCCACGATATCGCCCAGCACGCTACCGCTGCTGCTGCCCGTACCTAGCTGCAGCATGCCGCCACTGATCGTGGTGCCACCGGTGTAGGTATTGGCACCGCTCAACACCAGCGTGCCGCTGCCGATCTTGATCAGACTGCCTGCACTGCCACCGCCGATGCCGCCATCCGTGATGGCGCCAGCAAACACCGTGGAGTCCGCGGTGCCCACGGTCAGGGCATGACTGCCGAGAGCAACGATGCTTCCAGCTGCACCGCTGAGATCCTGCAATGTCTCCGCGGTCGCCTGGGAGATATCCAGCGTGGCACCGGTACCGGTCAGGGCGACACCGCTGCTGGAGGCGATACTGCCGGCAATGCCACTGCTGTTAGTGCCCAGATACAGCGTGCTGCCGGCACCGATCGTCGTGGCGCCGGTGTATGTGGTGTTTTCCAGCAAGGTCAGCGGCAGTGCGCCGATCTGAGTCAGGCCGCCACTACCACTGATGTTCGAGAGCGACACGGCGGTAATGCCATCTTGCGCGCCGACGACGTTGTCGACGAGCAGTGTACCGTTGTCGGTGATGCGATCCGTGCTCAGTCCATCGGAGCTCTCGGCCGTCAGCAAACTGCTGTCGCCGCGCGAGCTGGAAAAATAACCGAGCTGACCTGGCGTGCCGGTGGAGTTGCCGACCGTACCATCACCCAGCTGCAGGATCGTGCCAGCATCAATCTGAGTCAGACCGTTGTAATCCCCCGGCTGAGTAAAGATGACATGGTTGGCATTGCTGGCGTTGCCGGTAATCACCACCGATCCGATACCGGGGGTGGACGTCGAGTCGTGATAGATCCCGCCGCCGATCGGCGTATCCAGGGTGACCGTGCCGTCGTAGTCGAAAGCGAGAATGCCGCCGTTGTGCAGATTGATGTAGCTGGTGTATTCGTTGCCAGGCAGGAAGATTTTGTCGGTGGTGCCATCGCCGAACTGGACCATGCCGCCTTCGATATTGAAGCCGCGCGTGCTGGCACTGCCGCGGATGATGGTGTAATTCAGGCTCGAATTAGACAGCGATGGATCGGTTTTCGCGTTTACTCCGCTATCGGTGTAACTGTAGACACCCGACAATACGATCAATCCACCATTACCGTCGATGTTGATATCGTTGCCGTAATGATTCTGCCATACGTTCTGAGACACCGACATGACACCGGGATTGCCAGACCCGTCGTTGATTGGCGTGTTCAGAATGAACGAGCCGTTGTTGAAAACGAACGACGAATCGGGGATAGCACCGTAAGTGTGATCGGTCCCCAAAAATAGCGTCTGGTTGTTTTCGATGATGGTCGCACCGGTATAGGTGCTTACGTTGGCAAGATAGGGCGAACCGGTTATCAGGTGCAGCGAACCGCTACCGCTGATGCTGCCGAGCGAAAACGCAGAACCATCGTTCGCGGCATTGATGGCGAGGGTGCCGTTGTCTTCGATATTGGCGTAGACACCCAGCGAACCCGTTACGCCGCCACCGCCCAGTTGCAAGGTGGCGCCGCTGTTGATGAAAACCTCTGGCGAATTGGGATTGACGAGGTTGTAGATCCAGCCACGAAACGGAGCCCCCGCAATGCCGTCGTAAATTTCGGAATTATCGTTGTAGTAACCCTTTGCTGCCGTGGTCTCCGTAGGGTTGGGCACGGTGAACGTATTGGTGCCGGTAAACACCAAGGTGTTGCTGGCGCCATTGACGGTCAGCGTGCCGGTGCCCGATAGAACGCCGCTATACGTGGTGGTCCCGCTCGGCAAGGCGACAGAATAGGCAGGTCCCTGAAGAACGATATTGTCGGTTCCCGCATCGGCTTGTAAAAGCGCCGTAATGTCGCCGCCGGAGCTGGGTGCGTTGACTGTCGTCTGGGCAAACGCGTCGACGCTGGTAGCAGCCAAGGCGATGCCGAGCATCGCTGCAAGTCGCTTTCTGACTGGCTCGCCATGGCCGGACTTTTCTCTCAACCGCCGACCGTCATAGCCGCCACCGACAATGTGCTTCATCTACTCGTCCCCTGACCTAGATTTCTCGATAAAGATGTCAGGGGAGTCCTGCGACAAGCCAAGGCATCAAGAGTCCCGAACTTCGGTTCGGAGCCTCTGACCTTTGCTCTTATCCAGCGATTGCTTGCGATGTCCCCCACATCGATCTGGCGCATCCTGCGATGCCGAAAGATCACCTACAATTATGAAATCGCGTACGACGATTCATGTTTTCCAAATTTGCGATGCTCTCGTCAATTCCAGCCAGCTAAAGTCGGGTTTCTCCTGCAATGACGTCGGCCGCTTTAGACGTTCTTCAGAGCAAACTGTGTTTGATAGGCAAGCATGTCCTGGAACACGCAATACTCCGGCGAACCTAATTCAATGACAGGCAGCTTTTTGTTGAGTCTATGCAACATCTTCACGTAGGAGGATCGATAGCTCGCCTCCGCAGCCGGCGAAAACAAACGCACGTAATACGCGAAGCTTGTGTGGAATCGGTAGTCATCATGATTGGCATGCCGGATGCCCGTTGCCAGGGAAATTGCGTCGCGTAATTTCCGCAGTCGGCGGTTTTCCGCTGCATCGACTGGTTTCAGCAACACGCCGGCCGGGATATTCTCTACTTCATCCATATCCACCACCATGCGAATGGGCGCAGCGATGCCTGCGCTCATATGCTGCAAGCGGTCAGCCACGTCGCGATTGCATTCGTCCATGCTTGCATTCAACGGCAGCATCTGCGGCCAGTCGCCGGGTCTGCGGTTCGCGTTTGTTGCCCCATCGAAAATGGTCGAATGGTATGAACTGGGTGGAAGCCATGCCAGATTTCCGGCACGTGTGTTAGTCCGTAATTCTTCATAGGCCGCGCATAGTTCGTCGAGCGCCGGATTGGATTCGGCAATCGGGCAAATGATGGTATTTCCCGGATAAGGCTGCGCCGCTCCATCGACACTGAATTTTTCGCCCGGCCCGACATCCCGCGGCACAGCTGGCGGAGAGGCCAAACAGTTCATCGCACTTTGACGGTTTTGCGCAGCCCCTACACGACTCCATAACCCGGCCGTCACCACACCCGCATATCCAACCGAATTTCTAACAAGAAAGTTGCGTCGTGCTCGATCCACCATATCCACCATATCCACCATATCCTCGCTACTTTTGGCACTCCCCGAATCCAACGCACCCCAAAACATTCGCTTGGATAGGTGCGCAGGACCTATAACAAACTGTGGGAATAGCCAGCCTGTCAGAATTTGTATTTCACTTGAAAATTGACTTCTCGCCCCTCGATGGAGCGAGCCAGAATGACCCCACCCGTGCTGGCCGTGCCGAGGATGCGGGCATTGCCTTCCGTCAGGCCAATCTGGTTGGTGACGTTAGTTCCCTGCAGCCGGTATTCCCATCGATCGCCCACATCAGCCACCACGCCAAACGCGAGATCGTAGTAGTGACCGAGTGGCTGCAGTTCCTGCTGATCGCTGTAATGGCTACCGATATATTCATAGGTGAGCCATGCAGATAGCGAACCCCAACTGGTAGGTAATGTGTAGGCTGGAGTCAGGCGAGCTTGAAACGTTGGCTGTCGCGCCAACTGATAGCCATCGAAATCATTCTTGGCACTGCATACCAACTGGGTCGTCGTGCCTTGATAGGTATAACAGCCGTTGCTGCCGGTGTAATGCGAATCCTGATAGTCCCCTGACAACGCGATCGAGAAATGCTCAAACGGCTTGATGGTCATATCGAAATTGATGCCCTTCGCCTCGGAGCCGTAGAGGTATGAGACCGTTTCTGTCGTGTCGCCTACGGCGACCAAAAGGCTGTTGGGTACGTCATCGAACAACCGGCGATAAACCGACACGTCGGCATAAATCCAGGTGTCCTGGAACTTGAAGCCTGCCTCCATGTTGTGGACTTTTTCCACCGGCATGCTGGAGAAGCTTATAAAGTCCGTAAAGGCCGGGAAGTGCACGCCATCGTTCAAGCGCACATAGGCGCTCATATTGCTGTTGAACTCGTAGTTGGCGCCGATCGTCCATGAGGGCGCTATCTTGCCTTCGTAAAGGTTATGGCTACCGGCTGCCTGATAGCGCGAGTTGTTGTTGTACAGCGTGTACGGATCATCATCCAGGTCGCCCGTGGCGGTGTTGGCCTGATTGACTTTTACATACTGATATTCGTCGCGAACGCCGGCGTCAAAGAGCCAGTGTCCAGCCTTCCAGCTATCACTTAGAAAGAACGCCGTGTTGAAGCCGGTACCAAGCAAATGGATGGCTGTCGTAGGGCCGCTGGTGAAACCTTGCGGACCAGCAAGCTGCCACGTTTGCGCGCCGTTGCTCAGGTTGACGGCAATAGGCGTTGGATTGCTTTTGGCCTGCAGCAGCATATCGCTGCCTTGAATGGCCAGTTCATTGGAGGTATAGGTAGTAGTGTAATTGCCCAGCGTTAGGGTGTTGCCTTCAAAAAGTTCCTTGCTGACGTGGAACTCATTGCTGACCACATGGAACTGCTGTGATATGTCGCGAAGTTCCTGCGTCACCACATTCTGATTCATGTTAGCTGCACCGCCCGTCGTATACGTTGCGGTAGCCACCAAGCTGGCCGGCAGGTGGTCGGCGGTTTCGGCATGCGCAATGTAAGTGGATAACGGCATCGGGTTGTTGCCGGTGCTAAAGAATGCAAGCACGCTCATCGTGCCACCGTTGAAACCCAACTTGTCGGAAATCGACCAGCCATTGCCAAAATCCCAATCAAAATTGGCGCCGGTAAAGAACACGTCTGGGCCACGGCCGTTGGCCAAATTTACTGACTTGCCGCCCGGTGTGCAGCCCGATGTGTAGCAAGGCGTGGTCTGCAGAAATTCGTATTGATCTGCCCTGCTACCCATCGTGCCCGTTAGCGGACTAAACCCCGGGTAGGCGTCGAACTGACCGCGACTCGGATTGAGAATCGGCGTATCGGTGACGAACTGGTTTTTGTCGTTGAGATAGCGAGCAAAGAACATCAATGAACCGTTATCCCAGTCACGCGTCAGTGTGGCCGTCAACTGACTACCTTTGTCAGCGGTAAATTGCGGATCACGCACGCCATCGGATTGCCGGAAGAAACCACCGACGCTGCCATACCAACCACTGTCCTTGGCGAGCGGAAATCCCACAAAGCCATCGATGCGTTCCATCCCTTCCGAACCCACGGTGAGACCAACATCGCCACGCGGTACATCGGTGCCTTGCTTAAGGATGAAATTGGCAAACAGGCCCGGCTGGGCGCTGCCGTACAACACTGCCGGGCCGCCTTGGACAAGTTCTGCGCGCTCGACGGTATCATCTAGGCGAAGCAGCGAGCCTTGCTCCAGATCGCCCAGTCCGGACATGGGGTAGAACGGTACACCCTGAAGCCCGATGGTGACGTATGGCGAACCACCGCTGCCGGGAAAACCGGCCACCTCGATATTGGCACCGGTCTGGCCACCCGATGATTCCACGTGCACGCCAGGCGAAGCTTTGAGCAGATCGTTGGCACTAGTCACATTGGCCTGACTGATCTGGTCTGCGGTGAGTGTCGTGATCGAGTAACTGGCATCGAGTTTCTTGACGCCACTCAGCGCCGCGTTGCCGGTAACGACGACCTGTTCCAGGCTCTTGGCATTGCTCTGGTTTGCTGTCGAAGTCGACGGGTTCTTATCCTTCGCCGTATTGCTCGGTGAGCTGGTGTTTTCAGGAGCTGCCTCTTGTGCCCAAGCGGGGCTAAGAGCGCTCAAGATGGCCGCTGCAAACAGGGTTCGTCGAAGCAGCGTACGGGTCGCAAGTCTGGTCATGGTTATCCCCAAAAGTCAGAAGCCAAAGCAACGGTGTGAAATTTAGTTACTTTAACTAGCTTATTCTAGTAATTTTTCGGCTTGATGACAGTCATTTTGTGCCAAAAACTTGTCATCTCAGCGCTTCCATGGCAAAAGTAGGAAGATTTAAATACATTATGTAGATAAATATCAGGATGACGATGGACAGTAACCTGGGTTACAACGAGCGGCGGATCCTGGACCTGTTGCGCAGCAACGGGCCGATGTCACGTGCCGGCCTGGCACGTATGACCGCCTTGACCACGCCAAGCCTGACCCGCCTGACTCAGGCGCTCTCGGACAATCAGCTGTTGCTGGAGCTGCACAAGGTGCGCGATGGCCAACGTGGCAAACCGGCACAGCTGATCAAGCTCAATCCGGATGGCGCCTTCGCTGTCGGCATCGCGGTGCAATCGGAATACCTGTCGGCCTGCATCACCGATTTCGAAGGCAATCTGCGTGCGAGCGCTGCGCACAATCTCGCAGAAGCCGACCCGACCGTTGTGGCGAATCTTTCGGCAACCATGCTCGATCGGTTGCTTATCGAGGCCAATGTTCCACGCGATCGTGTGCTTGGTGCCGGTATCTGCATGCCAGGCACCACCATGGGTGAATACGGTACGGGCTTGAAGCTTACGGGCGTGCATTCCTTTCCGGAGGAGTACAGCGCATGGAAGCAACTCGATATTCCCACCCACTTCCAACAGGCGCTGGGGTTTCCTTGCTGGCTGGAAAACAGTTCCAAAGCCGCCGCTTTGGCCGATATGTATTTTGGTGCAGGCCAGCGGCTGCGCAATTTCGCGGCTATCCACATCGCCTACGGCATCGGTGGCGGACTGATCCTGGAGCGCCGTCCTTATCGAGGTACGTTAGGACGTGCTGCCGAATTTGGCGGGCTATATCCGTATGGAGAACCAAGACCCTCTGGCCGCGACTTATTGCTTTTCCTCGCCGACCGGATGACAAAACCACCACAACTCATGCGTGATCTTGCCCAGTCGCATATCCCCGATGGTTTGATCATGGAATGGATTGAGCGAGTGGGACCTTATCTGCTCGACCTTTCGCGCCAATTGAGCGTCATCCTCGATATCGAGGCGATCGTATTGAATGGCCTGCTGCCACTCTCTGTCTTCACACATATCGCGCGTATGTTGCGTGAGCAGTTGCCGCGTGCGATCCCTGAAGGCTTGAGTGTGCCGGAGATTATCGTGTCGCAAAATGCCAAGTCGGGCCTTGAGCTTGGCGCATCAAGTCTTCCCTTGCACTTCATGACTTCCATTACGTCGTACTCGGAGCCCCAAAAGGGATGATCAAAACGATCATCTGCATCGCGCATTGAAATCAACACGCATACAGATCATTTTTTCACGATGCCATAAGCGCTGGCGTCAACCTGCAAGAATCCATCGCCATCCACGACGACGGGCATGGGATCGGTGAGATCGCCAACGAAACGGCCATCCTGATCGTTTTTGAGAAACGCCATGAATTGCAGCGAGCCGTCTTGAGCACACATCACGCGGCCGGCATACAGCCGTCCCAGCGCATCGCCCACCAAAAAATCGCCCGCTGCGAGACGCCATTCACCGAGCGGATGATCGGCGATCAGGTAATGCGTGCCGATCACGGGCGTCGATGCCGAGTCAGGTGTTTGCGTATCGGCACTTGCGGTTGTTCCTGTGCAGAACAGGCAATACCAGCGCCCTTCCAGCTCGAAGATTTGCGGTACTTCCATATGTCCGAATAGGCCGGATCGAAACAACGGCGGACGCAGCGACCAGTGCTGCAAATCCTTCGATACGGCATGAGCGATAACACCGCGGCCGCTGCCCGGCCCAACGGCTTCGCGAGCGGTGAACACCATATGCCAGCCATCACCGTCCGGATCTTCGAAGACCCAGGGATCGCGGCAAGCCTCCTCATACCAAAGTTCACGGTCCAACGTTTCGTAAAGCGTGCCATCGGCTTCGAGCACGGGATTGTCGTGCAAGCGTTCCCATTGATGCAGATCATCCGAAGCCGCCACACCAATCCGTTGAATCACCCCCTCTTCCGCACGACTGGTACCGGTATAGAACATCAGCCACTTGCCCTGCGGCGAGCGCACGACCGAACCGGTCCACGTGGTGTAGTCATCCCAGGCCGACATCAGCGCGGGACGTAGCGCCGTGCCGACCTCGGTCCAATGCAGCAAATCCTCCGACACGGCATGACCGATCGACACATGCCAATGGCGTTGATTGGGATCGTCTAGCGACTTGGGCGCCTGCAGGAAAAAAAGGTGTGTCCGTGCGCCCTCCTGGACCATCCAGAAATCCCAAACCCAACGGTCCTCCAGACGGAAAGCCATGTCGTTCGCTCGCAAGAAGTCAGCGCCGGTTGCGCCGAAAAATACTACTCATAAAGTTAGTTAATTGCACGCAAACTGACTTATTTAGATCTCGATAACATGCCTTCGCACGCGGACGATTCCTTACCTACGGCAAATTTTCCCATTTATACAGGTCTTTTTGGAGACAGAACGACGTCAAATTGAGACTATTAGCTTGAGCGAGAGATTGTAAAAAATATGACACACAATGAGTGATAATCTCTGCAGCATCGATTTCTACACCGGCGGCCGCGCGAAACAGCTCGCGCATGATCGGCCGAAGGACGCCTTCTCCATCGGCCGCATTTTGACGTACGCGCCGCATTCGCTTTGAGGTTTTCTGAAAATGCTTGACAAGCTCCATCAGCCGCTTAGCCACCTCAATCTCAAGTTCGATGCGCATGGCAACGTGCTGCGCCATCCAGGCAATACGCTTATTTGCCACGTCCCGTTGTTCACACCGTTATCGGATGGCTTGGTCGAGGTGCGCGATCGGATCAAGGCCGGCCCGTTCGCCGATTGTGTGACCATGCTGCCGCCGGAGAGCTATCACATGACGGTGTTCGAAGGCGTGGTGGATCAGCCTCGATCGAGGGAGCAATGGCCAATCGAGTTGCCGCTGAATACCACTCTGGCCGAATGTACGCGCTTCATGGCGAGGCGATTGCGCGCCTTTGACCTTGGCGGCGAGCCATTTTTTCGCATGCGGATCGCCGAGGCTGCCGAGCAGAGAGGTATCGGCATGGTGACGCTGGTCCCAACTGATGCCGAGGAGGTACGCAAGATTCGTGACTTACGCGATCGCCTGTCGAAGTGCTTGGGTATCCACAGTCCTAACCATGATCATTATGTGTTTCATATAACGCTTTCCTATCTCATCAAACCGATGAGCCTGGAGGCGGTGAAGCAGGCTCTGGATTTCAACAGCACGCTTTATAGCGAGCTAGCAGAACACATCGGCACCATCACGCTGGGCGCGCCGGAGTTCTGTACGTTCAACGATATGCACTGCTTCGACAATCAGTTTTTGCTGCTGCGTCAGGAGCACCCCGCATGAAGTCCAGCGCTGGCGCACGCATCCTCGCTTGGGTGCTGTCGGCTTTAGTAGCCGCAGCCCCGGCGGCGACGTGTGCTGCAGCGGATTTTGACTTCTGGTATGCGCACGGCGGGATTTACGCGCAAGCCATCGAATCGATGTGCGCGAACTTCAATGCGGCATCACTGCAGGATCATGTTCACTGTTTCCCGCAAGGCACCTACGAACAGACCTTGCGCAAGACGGTGGCTGCCTATCGGGCCGGTCGCCAGCCAGCGCTCGTTGAAATCTACGATATCGGTAGCGCCGACATGCTGCTGAGTGGCGCCGTTTATCCGGTCGACACGCTGATGCAAGCCATGGGTCACCCCATCGATGCATCGGATTACCTCAAGGGTATTCGGCGGTTTTATGCAACAGAGAATGGACGTCTGCTCTCGCAGCCGTTCAGTGCATCGACGCTAGTGCTTTATGCCAATCGGCAAAAATTGACGGCAGTCGGTGTGGACCACCTCCCGCAAACTTGGGAAGCTTTCGAAGCGGCGATGGAAGCACTACACGCGCACGGAAAAAGTTGTCCTGCTGTGTCCGACTACACGCCATGGAAGATGCTTGAACAAATCAATGCCGTGCAGGGAGCGCCCATCGCAAGCGCCAATAACGGTCATGAAGGGCTTCAAGCACGTTATGAGTTTGCCGACGGCGTGCATCGGCGTTTCATGAATGACGTAGCCCGCTGGTACTCACGAGGGCTGCTCGTACCCGCGATCATGACGCGCGCCAACGACCAGACCTTGGCGTTTGCCGACGGCGAATGTGCGATGTCGGTCGATGCGACGGGTGCCTATGCCATCGTGAAAAAAGCGGGACTAGTCGATGCCGAAGTTGGCCTGCTTCCTGTCTACGCAGGTACCAAGCGTTACGGCACCACGATCGGCGGCTCATCGCTGTGGGTACTCAAAGGACAGAGTGCTTCTGTCTATCCGGCTGTAGCCAGGTTCCTCGCTTATTTACATGACCCTCGACAGCAACTCATGTTCGCTCGGCGCACGGGTTATCTGCCGCTGACCCACCAAGCAGAAGAAGTCCTTACCATCGCACCGGACGCAGAGCCCGATGCGATCCGTGTGGGACTCGCTTCCTTGGAACTGCCAGACAACGACTATAACGCCGGCATACGATTGGGTTTCACGTCCCTGTTCCGACTGATCTGGCAGGACGAGGTGCAGCGTGCTCTGGGCGGCAAAGAAACCATGGATGCTGCGCTGGAAAATGCCCAGGCACACGGCAATCGCCTGCTTGAACGTTTCCAGGCGACTTATATGGCTGCGCCGCAAGCAGAGGCTGGGCCATGAAGTCCAGTGCACGCTTCCATGGCCATTGGATCCCCTTGGCACTGGGTTTGCCACAACTCGCGCTGATCACCTTGTTCTTCTATTGGCCAACACTCAAAGCGTTCTGGTGGTCGTTGCACCTCGTGTGCCCCTTTGGCAACTGCTCGACGTTCGTTGGCCTGGGCAACTACACACGCGAACTCACAGACAGCAGTTTCTATGCGGCACTACGCACCACAGCCCTCTTCGCCGCGTTTGGCGTCAGCCTGTCCATAGTCGTTGCACTGTTCTTAGCTGCCATGGTGGAGCTACACCGTCGCACCGGCGGATTATTCCGCTACCTGCTTATCTGGCCTTATGCAGTGGCGGGCTCTGTATTGGGCGTCATTCTCAAAGTCGCCGCCAGTCCCAGCATCGGACCGCTGGGCTATCTCAATACGTTATGGCCTGGCTTCTGGCAGCCCTATCTCAACGGAACACAGTCCATGCTGATGGTCGTGTTCGCTTTTGCCTGGACGCAGATACCGTTCAACTTCATCGTTTTCGTGGCCGCGCTGCGAGCAATTCCTGCAGAGTATCTAGCCGCTGCCGCGATCGATGGCGCTGGGCCTGTACGCCGCTTTATCGATATCCAGTTGCCGATGCTCAAGCCGCAACTGTTCTTCCTGGCCACCATCAACCTGATCGAATCCTTCACCAACAGTTTCGCGATCGTCGACACGATGACGCAAGGCGGTCCCGGGGGGGCGACGAACATCTTGGCCTATAAGATTTACACGGATGGCTTCATTGGTCTGGATCTCTCGGGCTCTTCCGCCTTGTCGATGATGCTTATGCTGCTGGTGTTCGCGGCATGCTTCGTCCAGTTCTTTGTTTTCGAACGCCGCGCACGGCAGGATGGCTGAGCATGGTCGAACGTCACCCGCTATTGAAAACCACCATCTTGATCTTGCTGGTTGTGGGTTTGGTCTTTGCACTGGGCCCCATCTATCTCGCGTTGTGTTCGGCTTCGGTAACGAGCCGGCAGATTCTTGTTCATGGATTGGCTTTGCTGCCAGGCCGCCATCTCTGGGAAAACCTGCGTATCGTCCTGCGCGATGCGCACATCGGGACTATGCTTTTCAACAGCTGCGTGGTGTCGCTGATCGTCGTAACCGGCAAATTGGCATTGGCCTCTACCAGTGCTTTCGCCGCGGTGTATTTCCGCTCACGCATTCGGCATGTGGTGTTCTGGGGCACATTCGTCACACTGTTGTTACCGTTGGAAGTGCGCATCGTGCCGACTTACGCGGTGGCATCCGATCTGTTCGAGCCGCTTCGCAGGCTGATCGCTGCCGTTACCGGACTACATCTGTCGGTGTCGATAAATCTGCTCGACAGTTACGCGGGCCTCTCCTTGCCATTGATGGCCTCGGCTACCGGCACCTTCTTGTTCCGCCAGTTCTACCTCACCGTGCCGACCGAACTGTCGGAGGCTGCACGGATGGACGGTGCGGGCCCGATTCGCTTCTTCATCGACATCCTGTTACCGCTGTCCAAGGCCAATTTCGCAGCCCTTGGCACCATCGTTTTTCTTGGCACCTGGAAGGACTATATGTGGCCTCTCGTTGCGACCAGCCGGCCTGACATGCGCACCATTTCGCTGGGCATTGCCACGTTTCTGCCGACCGAGACCGGCCAGCCGCCGGAATGGAATCTGGTCATGGCGGCGGCGTTGATTGCACTTGCGCCGCCGCTGTTCGTGATGGGGGTGACGCAACGCTGGTTTGTACGCGGCGTGACGGGGATAGGCAAATGAGTGCTGCAGCGATTCGCGTCCAAGGGCTATCGAAGCGCTTTGGCAGCCGTCTGGTCATGAACGACCTCGACATTGATTTTGCTGCGGGGCAATTCACCGTTGTGCTGGGGCCTTCCGGTTGCGGCAAATCCACGCTGCTGCGGTCGATTGCTGGTCTGGAAGAGACCGATCGCGGCACGGTGCATATCGGCGGCGCCGACGTCACCCACATCCCGCCCCAGCACCGTGGTTGCGCGATGGTGTTTCAGAATTACGCGCTGTATCCGCACATGAGCGTGAGCGACAACATCGGCTATGCCCTCAAACTGGCCGGGCTGGATCGTAAAGAACGCGAGCGCCGCATCAGCGAGGCTGCCGAACTATTGGGACTTGGCGCGCTTCTGGATCGTCGCCCCGCTCAGCTCTCTGGCGGCCAACGCCAGCGGGTAGCTATCGGCCGTGCCATCGCGCGACGACAGCGTGTGCTGCTGTTTGACGAGCCGTTATCGAACCTCGATGCCAAATTGCGTCAAGAGATGCGCATCGAGCTACGCCGCCTGCATGATGAGATTGGTGCGACGACCATCTTCGTTACCCACGACCAGACCGAGGCGATGACATTGGCCGACCATATCGTGCTGCTGAATAACGGACTCGTCGAACAAGCGGGCACACCGATGGCGCTTTACCACCAGCCACGCACGACCTTTGTCGCTGGTTTCATTGGAACGCCCCCGATGAATCTGCTGACCGCGCGCCATGAAGGCCACGACATAGTCGTCGACGGCGGCGGCTGTTTCCCTGCCGCCATCAAGGCGAATTCATCGGCAGCCGTGATGATCGGTATCCGACCGGAAGCCATCGATCTCGATGATCCACGCGGCATGGCGGCCGTCGTAGAGGCAGCCGAAGACTTGGGGAGTCATCGGGTCATCTATGCTCGTATCGGACAGCAGCGTGTCCTGGTTACCTACAGCGGTACGCGCACTTATGTCCGGGGTGAAACACTCCGCCTGAGCTTTTCATCACAGGCCATCTGCTGTTTCGACGCTATCAGTGGCGAACGCATCGAACCATACAGCACCCGACCCGCTTCTTTTTTGGCAGAAGGATGTCAACCTTGATTGATTTATATGCGCGTCTGCAGGCTGCCATTACCCTTGTCGAGAAAGGCGGCGATATTGCTCGCCGCTATTTTTCCGAACGTGAACAACTGACAACCACGTACAAAGGATTGATGGACTTCGCAAGCGACGCTGACACTACTGTCGAGCGATTTGTGCGCGATGAAATTGACACGCACTTTCCAGGTGAGGCAGTGGTCGGCGAGGAACTGGGCGGTGAACTGTGTGCGCATGCCTGGGTTGTCGATCCGATCGACGGCACCGGTAATTTTCTCCGCGGCTCACCGCTATGGGGCGTCGCAGTGGCCTACATAGCCGACACCGTTCCGGTGATCGGAGCGATTCGTTATCCGGCTTTGGACATGACCGTCGCCGCCGGCGCAGGCCTGGGCTTTTTCCTCAATGGCGTGCAGATAGAGCGCAAGGTTCCGTTTCCCGATGTCCGCATCGCCGCCATCGGTACCAATCCAATGTGGGCAACCACACAATCCGCGGCGCTTGAGGCCGAACTCAAACGCCGTCGCTGGTCCGTCACAGGCTATCGCTGCGCCACTATTGGTATGGGGTTTGCGGCACTAGGGCATGTCGATGGTTATTTCGAGGACTACACCAATCTCTGGGACGTTGCGGCAGGCATGGTGTTGTGTCGCGAGGCAGGTCTTATTGTCGATGCGGACTACACCACCCGCCGTCGCGGTGTGCGTATTGCTGTGGGTACCGAGCCGCTAATGCGTGTAGCCGGACCTCTGTGGTCGAAATTGAGCGGCGAATGTTGCGATGGTCACGCCTATATGTCCAAGAGTGAAGCAAATCCATGAACGCGAAAAGGGGGGGAAAGACGGCCTCACTATCAAAGCCTGCCGTGCCGAAAAAAAACGACGGTCTTTTGCTATCTCCTAGCGAGCGATTGATCCTCAATATCGTCCGCCGCCATGGCACGATGGCGCGAGCAGCCATCGCCGCCGAAACCGATATGGTGCAGCAATCGGTGCATCGCCTGGTCGAGCAGTTGACAGCGCGCGGGCTGCTGCGCGCAGGTGCCACCATCCGCAATGGTCGTGGCCAGCCTAGTCCGCGCATCGAGCTGGTGCGTGAAGCGGCATATACCGCCGGCATCTCCATCAACACCGATTCCATCACGCTGTGCCTGGCTGACCTGAGCTGCCACATCCTGGAAGAAGTACATATCCGGACCCCGCCCACGCACCGTAACGCATCGCTGACGGCCATCGGCGACGCACTGGAGCGCATCCTCGCGCGCAATGGCGTATCGCGCGAAAAACTGATCGGTGTCGGCGTGGCGATCGGTGGATTTTTCGTCGCCGGGCGACGTCAGATGAACGCGCCCGAGCCCTTGCAGGATTGGTCGCTGATCGATCTGGTGCCGATCCTGGAGGAGGCGTTGCATTTGCCAGTTTGGCTCGAAAACAATGCGACCACGGCAGCGATTGGCGAGAGCCTGCTCGGCGCCGGACTGTGGGCGCAGAACTTCGCCTATCTCTCTTTCAACTATGGCTTCGGTGCCGGCATGGTCGTCGGCGGCAAGCCGCTGTTCGGCACGCATGGCAATGCGGGTGAACTCACCTTGTTCACACCGGAGGAAGCCGCGCATCGACCCACGCTGAGTTCGCTGATGACCGAATTGCGCGCCAACGGTATCGCGATCGACTCAGTGGAAGATTTGCGCCAGCGTTTCGATCCGACATGGCCGGGTGTGGAAAGCTGGATTCAACGCACACTGCCGGCGCTGAATCGCACTGTCAACGCCATGACCGGCTTGTTCGATCCGGAAGCCATCGTGTTCGGCGGGCAATTACCGCTGCCGCTGGGGCGCCTGTTGATCGAGCGCGTGCGATTCGTCGATATCCATCGCTACGGCGTGGGCCCGGATCGGCCCAAGCTGGTATTGACTGAAACCAATGGCGATACCTCGGCCATCGGCGCCGCTCTTCTACCTCTGAAGGAGCGATTGTTCGAATAAACCAAACCACGTTTTTCCCGCACTAAGCACAAGCACGTACTCGAACTACGTCTGCCATTGGGGCAGACGGGCCGCCCAAGAACACTAAGACAGGGATTTCCGACGTTATTGAACTTCGACGCTTTGCGCCGATGCAGGTTTCTGCATGCTTTTTTTCATCCATGCCTGATAGCAATCCCACCCAAGTACCCCACTACTGACTGGAGTCTTTACCGTGAAGCACTTGTTCAAACGTAAACGCAGTTCGCTATTGATAGCGCAGACTCTAGCCGTTATGGCAGCGAGCCTGGCGATTCCCGCGCATGCCCAGTATTACAACGTGATTGACAGCAATACCCGGACGACCCTCATCGGCCTTCTGCAATTTCGTTTGCCAGGCGGTGCAAACAACCTCTCGGCCTACGACAAAGCTCCGGTGATTGTGGCCGCGCATCGGGGCGTGGTGGACGAGAATCATCCGGAAAATACCGTCGAGTCCGCAGTCAATACCATGAACTACGGCATTGAAAGTCTCGAACTGGACGTTTACGAAAGCAGCGACCATGTGCCCTACCTGATGCACGATAAAACTCTGCAGCGCATGGTCAATCGTCCGGAATACTCGGACATTTATCGCTGGGCACGGGAAGGCGGCGCCGCTGACTTGGAAACGCCCTCATGGTCCGACATTACCACCTCGCGGATGTGTACCGGCGCGGACGGCTACGGCAAGACCGACGCTCATCCCTTCTGTTACGACAGCAGCACGGCTGCCATGTTTCCCGACTCGCTCGAGGACGCTTTCCAGGCACTGTACAACGACAGCTACGAGGGCCTGGTATTCCTTGATCTACGCGAATACCAAAACGTGAGGGATGTGGCGGCACAAGTCGCCCGTGATGTGGCCGCTGGCAATCAATACGGTTTATGGGTGGCCAGGCATGTCGTACTCAAGTTCCAGACGGTGCTGTTCAACGGGCCGGAAGACTTCTATCAAAAGACCGCTAATTACTACCAGACAAGTTATGGCGGCACGCTGACGGAATCGAGCCTTGCCCAGTTGTATGTGATGCCGGTCTATACATCCAATGTAGCGGCGAACCAGGACGGCGGCGGTGCCAACGATTGGGCCATAAACGATTACAGCAACTGGATCAATTGGAATGAGGGCAACAACAACGTGTTGTCGCCAGAAGCCAGCCTCAAAGCCATCGGCAGCAGCCTTAACTATGGTCAAGACGATATGTTTACGATCCTATGGCAGGCTGGTCGGAATATCGGTGCCTACATTCCCGAATCGCTATGCACGGTGGCCCAACCGAGCGCGAGCAACGCCAACCTCAGCGGTAGCGAGGGCACCTATTGGGAGGGCGGCTTCTGCGGTCCTGTCGTACCTCCGATGAACGCCAACGAATGCGGCAATGCCAGTACGACGGAGTTCAACCGCGGGGGTATTGGTTGCACTGACCATCGTCCGTTCACCGAGTTCTGGCACGATTACGCCAACTTCGGTTTCATCATCACTGACCGTGCGGAAGCAGCGGTGCAGTACCTCTCGGGGTTTCCTGGCCAGCGTCCCAGTAACGCAAATACAAGCTGCACAGGCTCCACCACTGGCTCTTGCAACGAGGTCATCCACCTCCAGCAGCCTGCGCTGGTGGTCGCCGCCGACGGCAGTGGCAGCTATACCACCATCAATGCCGCGCTGGCTGCCATGCCTGCCGCTGGCGGCATGATCCAGATCCGTCCCGGTACGTATCACGAAAAGGTCAACATTACCCAACCCAACGTGGAGCTGGTAGGTACAGGCAGCGATGCTTCCCAGGTGGTGATCACCAACGACGACTACTCAGGCAAGGTCGATGCCCTTGGCAATACACTGACCACCAGCACCAGCTACACCGTCAAAGCCAGCGGCGCCAATTTCTACGCCAGTAACCTGACCATCCAGAACACCGCCGACTACGAGTCACCCAATTTCCAGAACAATGGACAGGCCGTAGCCTTGTTCTCGCTGGGCGATCGCGCCGTGTTCCGCGCGGTGCTGCTGCTGGGTGGCCAGGACACGCTCTATCTCGGTAACGACAGCCGCGCCTACTTCAATAACAGCTATATCGAAGGCTACGTCGACTACATCTTCGGTAATGGCAAGGTGGTGTTCGACAACTGCCTGATCAAGACCAAGGTGCATGGCGACCTTAACGGCGAAGCGACCATCACTGCGCAGAACCGTGCGAGCGCGAGCGAAGACAGTGGTTTCGTGTTCACCAACTCGCAACTGCTGTTCGACAGCCCGTACATGACCAATGTCTGGTTGGGTCGTCCATGGGGAGCCTACGCCACCACTTACTTCCTCAATACCAAGATGGGTCCGGAAGTTGTAAAGCAAGGCTGGATCGAATTCATTCCGCTACCGGTTTCGCAAGGCGGTACCAACAACCTGCCCACCTCGACGTATCGCGAGTACGACTCGTATTACCCCGGCGCCAACAGCACCTGGACGACCTTCGATCTCAGCCAACGCGAAAGCACCTCGCCGCAGAGCAATGTGCCGCTCACTTCGTCGCAAGCCGCGGCACTGGCGCCCAACGTCTATCTGGCCGGTAGCGATAGCTGGACACCGACCTCCGTCACTTACGGCGGCAATACCAACCAGACACTGCCCGTTCCCACGCCCGCCGTCGGCGTACCCAACGCCCCGATCATCACGGCCACCACCGGCGGCAACGGCAATATCCAGGTGACCTGGGCCGGTCAGCCCGCCAACCCGGTCGAGCAGGGCTACACGCTCACCGCCACGCAGGACGGCAACACGTTCGGGCCGGTCAGCCTGCCACCCTCCGCTTCCACCAGCTATATCGATGGTCTGGCTAACGGCGTACCGGCGAAAATTACGGTGATGGAGTTCAACGCGCAGGGCAGTAGCGGCCCGTCGATTTCGAGTTCAGTGACACCGGTATCCCACGATCCGAGCGCACCAACCGACGTCCAGGTAACGCCAACTTCCAACTCGGCGACAGTGAATTTCAGCATCAAGGACCAAGGCATCCAGCCCGTATTCGGCGGTACGGTTGCTCATGCTGGCGTCTATGGCGCGCTGTATGCGAGCCAGGCCGATGCCTATGCCGGCAATGCGATCGCCGGTACCAACCAAGGGTTCACCACCAGCAGTTGGACCGTAACCAACTTGCAGCCCAACACTACGTACTGGTTATCGCTACAGGCCTATAACGGCTATTGGAGTCCGATAATGATCACGTCGTTTACCACTAATCAATAAAGCACTAACAGTCACGTAGACGTTCTCCGCATACAACCTGATCCAACTCGGCTCCTATCACTAAATGATAGGAGCCTTCTTTTAATGGTAGTCACTTCTGGATGGAGTCCCTGGTGAAAAAATTGAAATCGCACAAAGCGTGCACACGCGTTGAGCAATTCCCACCCACAGCCTCCGAACACGAACCAGCATTGGACCATGGCTTGATCGACGCCGACTTGTCGCGTCGTGGCTTTCTGTTTGGCTTGGGCTCCCTGGCACTCATGGCCTGCACTGGCCGCACATTCGCTTCGCAGCTCGGGACGATAAGCAGCAACGTTCCCAGCGCATTTGCGCATCCCGGTCTGATGCATACGCAGGCCGATTTTGTTCGGATGGCGCAGAAACACATCAGGTCACCCTGGGTCGGTAGTTGGGATTTGCTAGTCGCCAGCCCCAAGGCAACGCTTTCGTATAGCTCCGCCCCTGTGTCCACAATTTATCGTGGTCGCGATGTGACGCAGAATTTTTCGAGGCTCTATAACGAGTGCGCTGCGATGTACGGTATGGCGTTGCGGTGGAAGATTACGGGCGACGCGACATATGCCGCCAAAGCCACGAGCATGCTCAACGGCTGGGCCTCCACCCTGACCTCGATCCAAGGCAGAGACCGCGCGCTGGTCTCCGGCCCCCAAGGCTTCGAGCTTGCCAATATCGCGGAAATGCTGCGCGACTATAGCGGCTTCACTGACGGCAATTTAGCCTCAGTCAAGAACATGTTACGCACCATCTTCTATCCGATTTCGCATGACTTGCTGAGCAATCACGGTGGTCGCAGCCCACTGCAGATCAATGCCAACTGGTATCTCTTCAACATGGCCGCCATCATGGCCATCGGCATCCTGTGCGACGACCGGGTACTGTTTGACGAAGCTGTTGGCTATTTCAAGACGGGCAATGGCAATGGCTGTGTCATGCGTGCCGCGTACTACATGCATCCAGGTTATCTGTGCCAGTGGCAGGAATCCGGCCGCGACCAACCCCACACCATGGACGGCATAGCGGCTATGGCCGTAGTGTGCGAAATGGCCTGGCATCAGGGCGTGGACCTTTACGGCTACGACAACAACCGTTTCCTGGCCGGGACAGAGTATTCCGCCAAGGCAAACGTTATTGCATCGGGGACCACTTACTACACCGTTCCGTATGTGCCCTACCAGAACGGTGTCTACACCTGGAACACATTCTCAATCCTGAAGCAAGGCGACGCGACGCCATGCTGGGCTCTTATCTACAACCATTACGTCAACCGCAAGGGGCTTGCCGCGCCGTACTCCACCAAGAAGGCACTCGCCATTCAACCTGAAGGGGGCGACTGGGACTTTATTGGTTACGGCACCCTGGCCTACACGCTGGACGCGATTCCCACCGGCGCAGCACCGAGCGGACTTTCTGGTTACATCAGCGCGGGCGCTGTCGTGTTGTCCTGGTGGGGCGGTGTCTATGCCATCGACTACACCGTCAAGCGCTCCGCGCAGGCGGGCGGGCCATATACAACAGTCGCAAGCGGCATCACGGATTTGCTCACCTATACCGATACCCCACCAGCCCCTGGCACCTGGTATTACATCGTCACGGCCAACACCCCTCACGGTGAAAGTGCGCCGTCCAACGAGACAGCCGTGCTGACGGGCACACACTTGCATACGCATCTGCCATTCAACAACACGATTGGCACGAGCGCGGCAGATGCCAGCAGCAACGGCCACGCGGGCACGCTCAATGGCGGCGCTACCTGGGTCGCTGGCAAACAAGGCAACGCGCTTTCGTTGAATGGCAGCAACGGATATGTCGCCCTACCCAACCAGCTCATGGACGATGTCGCGGACTTCACGGTTTCCGTGTGGGTGTTCTGGAACGCCTCCAGAAATTCGGAGCGCGTATTCGATTTTGGCGCGGGCACCGATCGCTACCTGATGCTCACGCCATGCGCGAGCAGTGGCGTGACCTGCTTTTCCATGACCATTACCGGAGTCAGTGGTGAGCGGAGCATCAACGGCAACGCTGCACTGCCAATCGGGACCTGGGTCCATGTCGCGGTGACGCTGTCCGGCAGCGTCGGCACGCTGTACGTGAATGGCCTCGCGGTGGGCTCAAATACCGACATGTTCCTCGCTCCGTTCCGGATTTGGGATTCGAACCAAAACTGGATCGGGCGTTCCCAATACAGCAGTGACCCTTACTTCAACGGCAAGATCGATGACTTCCGCATTTATCACGGCGCCCTCAGCGTGGACGATGTCGCCTCGTTGGCGAATGCGCCATAAGCGCTAGCGCGCCGGGTGACACGTGCTCGGAGTCCCTGTCTCAGACAGGCTGATGAACCGTGACGCGTGCTCGCGCCCTGTCCGGAAATGCCAGATAGGTGCCGCCCCGTGCGCTCTGTGACATGCTCCTCCCCAGCACCGCACTCGCTTGGCTGTAAATTTGCTCCTGTCATTGACGGGCTGGGGATCGCGCCGAAGCGCTTCGATTGAAAGCTGCAGATGGACAAGGGTAAATTACAGAACGCATAGAGCAAGATCTAATGTGGCACTCCCGCGAAGCGATTGGACGTGGTTCTGGCTGAGTAATACACCTCGCGAATTGCCAACTTGTCGCTCGTCCTCATGCCCCTTTGGTTCCAAGTCATCCTAATCAGATGGTGTGTACCCATGAGCTCCTTGCGGTAAGCAGTGAAAGGCGTGTGTAGGCCCGGAAATACGGGACCAGCAGGAAGTGCGTGATCTTCTCCGCTTCACCGGAAGTGAAAGGGTCGCCAACGTGTCGCTACCCGCCTGCTTGTTGGGCGTAACTATATGCAATCCTTTTTCGAGCCAACCGGAGGCGACATATCACTTGCTCGACATGATCGCCAGCGATCCAAGGCCCGCGCTGATCAGCTGTTATGTCTCTTGGGTTCTAACTAAAACATCCGGAAAGACGCTTTCCGGCGGCGCTATTTACCAAAACTTTGTATACATAGACTTGCTTTCGGGCACGCAAGAGAAAAGTGACTCGGCCGCCGGTGGCGGACGAAAGCCCGCGGCAGGCGAGCACATTACCGAAGCCATTTGGTTGTCGCCTAGACACACAGCTCGCATCGGACGAAAAATCCAAAACCCCGCGAGCACCCGCCCCTCACCTCAATCCTCTCCCCCGCGGGGAGAGGAAGCATCACGTGGGAGAGGAGGCAGAAGCCTACGGCATCCCCCACAACTCCCGATCCAAATCCCCATCCAACCCAAACACCGCCAGCGCCACGCGCCCGTTCTTCACTTCAACGCCTTCGGCCCGCAATAGCCGGGATTGTTCGCGGAACCCACGGCTCCCCACCGGCATCGCGATATGCCCACTGGATCGCAGCACGCGATACCAGGGCAACACCATCCCCTCAGGAACCTCCCCCAGCAACCGCCCGACCAGACGCGCCCTGCCCGGCAGCCCGGCACGCGCCGCAATCGCCCCATAGCTCGCAACGCGCCCATAGGGAATCGCTGCGATCGCCGCGTAAACGCGTGCATGCTTTTCGTCGATGGTCGAATTCATCAGCCCTGCTCTCAGCCAAGGTGCGTCGCACGACACACTACGCAACAGCGCGGACCGCTGCCAACGCGACGTTAACGCATGGTCGTGGCAAAGTAGAGCGCCCAACGCAAGCGAAGGAAGTCGCACCATGCGCCACTTCGAAGCCGTGAGATCACATATCGGCAGCCAGCACGCGCT
>Ga0302314_10005280_pt1 | contig 23595 bp, 26 predicted proteins | sample III_Palsa_N2_3_FD_200533 | JGI IMG/M metagenome (GOLD analysis project Ga0302314, IMG submission 200533) | Peat permafrost microbial communities from Stordalen Mire near Abisko, Sweden - III_Palsa_N2_3 | ecosystem: Environmental > Terrestrial > Soil > Palsa > Peat permafrost | place: Sweden... | reverse complement strand
GGCGAGCTCGGTGAGCTGCAGGCCCTCGAGGCCCAGCTTGCGGAGCTGCTGGCCGAGGACGACGTCGAGCACCTCGCCGCCGCGATGGAGCCGGGAAGCACCGCCGGCGTGCTGATCTGGGAGAACCTGTGGGCTGCGCCATTCGCATCGGCGGCGCGGCGCTCGGGTGGCCAGCTGATCGCGAACGGACGCATTCCGATCCAAGCGATCATTGCCTCGATCGAGGCCGATGAACCACTTACGACGCAAGGAGAGTGACGATGCCCCTCAGACCAGCACGTAGAGGAAGAGTCGGTGTGATCCGTGCGCCGGTCGCGAAGACCGCGGTCGTGGCCAAAGCCGTCACCCCCGGCGCTGCACCGGTTGCGAGGACCGCCGTCGTGGCCGCGGCCGTCAAACCCGGACGTCGCCGCCGCATCTAGCGCTGCTGGGGCTGACATGACCGAGCATGCGGTCGTGATCGCCGGCGGCGGCCCCGCGGGGATGATGCTGGCGGCTGAGCTGGCGTTGGCGAAGGTCGACGTCGCGGTCGTCGAGCGGCGTCCCGATCACGTGCTCGTCGGCTCACGCGCCGGCGGCTTTCACTCGCGCACGATCGAGGTGCTCGATCAGCGTGGGGTCGCTGAGCGGTTCCTCGCGGAGGGTCAGGTGGCTCAGGCCTCGATGATCGGCACGACCGTGTTGGACATGAGCGACTTCCCGACGCGTCATCCGTATTCGCTCGGGATCTGGCAGAACCAGATCGAACGGATCATGGCCGCCTGGATCGCCGAGCTGCCGGTGCGGGTCTATTACGGCCGTGAGGTGACGGGCTTCGCGCAGGACAACACCGGCGTCGACGTCGCGCTTTCAGACGGCCGGCCGCTGCGGGCGCAGTATCTCGCCGGGTGCGACGGAGGGCGCAGCCTGATCCGTAAAGCGGCAGGCATCGAGTTCCCCGGATGGGATCCGACCAAGAGCAACCTGATCGCCGAGGCCGAGGTGACCGAGCAGCCGGACCTGGGCATGCGGCGCGACGCCCTCGGCGTCCACGCCATCGGCCGATTGGAGTACGAGATCCGCGACGGCGAGGTGGTCTACATGGACACGGGGCCTGTGCGCGTGATGGTCACCGAGCAGCAACTCGGGCCGAGCAGCGAGCCCACCCTGCGCGATCTGAGCGAGGCGCTGATCACCGTCTACGGCACCGACTTCGGGATCCACAGTCCCACCTCGATCGCCAGGTTCACCGACATGACACGTCAGGCAGCGGCCTACCGCGCTGGACGAGTTCTACTCGCCGGCGACTCGGCGCACGTGCATTACCCGGCCGGCGGACAGGGCCTCAGCCTCGGCGTGCAGGATGCGGTGAATCTGGGATGGAAGCTGGCTCAGGTGGTCAACGGGACCTCCGCGGAGAGTCTGCTCGACACCTATCACGACGAGCGCCACCCGGTCGCTGCGCGAGCGCTTCGCCACACGATGGCTCAGACCGCGCTCCAGCGCCAGGACGAGCGCACGAAGGCCCTGGCCGAACTGGTCTCGGAGCTCGCGATGATGGACGAGCCTCGCAAACGGCTCGCCGGAATCGTCTCCGGGCTGGACGTTCACTATGACCTCGGCGAGGGCCACCCTCTGCTCGGACGCCGGATGCCCGATCTGGACCTCGTGAGCGCCGACGGCCCGCTGCGAGTCTTCGAGCTGCTGCACGACGCCAAGCCGCTGCTGCTCAACCTCGGTGAGCCCGGCGGCTTCGACGTCGCTCCGTGGACCGATCGGGTCCAGCTGATCAACGCTCAATACGCCGGCATCTGGGAGCTTCCGGTGATTGGCGCGGTCAGCGCTCCGAGTGCCGTGCTGATCCGCCCTGACGGATACGTTGCCTGGGTCGGGGAGCGGACCCAGGCCGGCCTCCCCGAGGCGCTGAGCACCTGGTTCGGGCCAGCGAGCTAACGACCGTCGCTCACGCCTCGGCGAGGCCTTCAGCGGCCAGGAACTCGCGGATGTAGCGATTGACCAGCCGGGGGTGTTGCTCGGCGATCCAGTGTGTCCCGTCTTTCACCGGCCGGAATGTGAGGTTGCGAACGTAATGCTCGAGGCCGGCATGGGAGGCCGGCCTGACGTATGGGTCCGCCTCCGGATAGATGACCATCGTCGGCACATCGACATACAGGGGAGCCACATCTGGGGAGTAGTTGCCGCGGCCGGGGGTGCCGTCCCGATCCGGCGGGGCGATGCCCTCGACCTGATACCAGTGCAGCGCCGACTCGATCGCTCGCGGAACACGCCATGACCGCCGATAGATCTCGCGATCCTCCTCAGAGAAGAAGGGGTGATCCAGCGCCTGCTCCAGCGCCGCGAAGTCGTTGGCAGCGATCGCCTTGATCGCATCCGGGCGACGAAGACCGAGGAGATACTGGCTGGCCTGGATCTGCTCATCATCCTCGCGTTGCGCGCGGTCCAGGACACCAGGGTGCGCACCGCCGAGGCTGATCAGTGCCCGCAGCATCTCCGGATGGTGGAGCGCAAATCCCCATGCCACGAGGCTGCCCCAGTCGTGGCCGACGAGCACGAAGCGGTCGTACCCGAGGTGCTCGACGAGAGCGCGCAGATCTGCCACCGCGGGCCAGATCCCATAGCTGTGAGCGCCCTCCGGCTTGGAGGAGCGGTTGTAGCCTCGCTGGTCCGGAGCAATTGCGAGGTGATCCGCGCTGAATGCCCGCAACTGGTCACGAAAGGCATAGTGGAACTGCGGGAAGCCGTGCAGGAAGACGATCAGCGGTCCCGCGCCTGCGTGGGCGTAATGCAACTCGATCCCGTTCACCGCCGCGGTTGCATAGTGAATGTCAGCGCTCCCCGTCGTGGTCATGGGCGGATCATCCCGCCGGACCGTTGGCGTGCCGTTGGCGTCCCCTCAGCGCATGACGAGCTCGGAGTGCAACGCCAAGAGCTGTGGTCCCGGCGCGACTCCGAGGGCCTCGCGTAGCCGCAGGCGAAACTCGTCGAACACGACAAGCGCGGCCGGCCGCTCCCCACGCGCGTCGAGCGCATGCATCAACAGTGCCGTTGCGCCCTCGCTCAGCGGCTCGGCGGCGACCAGCTCGCGCGCGGCCCTCTCGGCGGTCAGCAGCTCGGTTTCACCGAGCTCCAGCGCGGCGGCGGCGAGCGTCGCCAGGGCGCGTATGTACAGCGCACCCAGCTCGCTGCGGCGCTCCTCGACCCATGCGCCATCGTGCCCGGTCAGGAAGCTACGGCGCGTAACGTTCATGGCGATCTGGGAGGCGATCCAGGCACGCTCCCATTGCTGGCGTGCGACCCCCGACTCAGCGTCGTGGATCGCTCGTGCGGCAACCTCCACGTCGACGTTCGTGTCGTCGTCGAGTTTGAGCCGTAACGGCCCATTCCCCGCAAGCGAGTCACGTCCGATCACCGAACGGAGCTTCGAGAGCAGAGCGCGCAACGCCTGGCCCGTCGCCGGGGGGAGCTGTTCGCCCCAGATCGCCGTCGCGAGCTCCTCCCGCGGTGCAGCTCGATGCCGGTTGAAGACGAGCCACGCGAAGGCGATCCGGCCCTGCGCTCCGGGCAGCTGCCCCGCCATCTCAGCTCCTTCGGATCTCACGACGAGACGCCCACACAGCTGCACGACCACATCAGCGAACATACCGACATGGCAAAGCGGATCGTTTGTGAGTGCGGCTACGTCATTCAGGGCGAGGACGACGAGCAGCTCGCGGAGCTCGGGCGCAAGCACATGCAGGCCAACCATCCCGCGATCGCCGCGGTGATCACCACCGAGGAGCTGCTGGAGATGGCTGAGGAGGAATGAGACCAGGAGCTTCAGCCCAGCGACACCGGCTAGCCAAGAGAGAAGAGCACCTTGCCCGTGCGCCCGTCCTTGCTCCCGTCTCCTACGGCGTGAGCGATTGCCGCGCGATGGTCCTCGAGTGAATACGTGGCTTCAACGGGGGCGGACAGTGTCCCGTCCGCGACCAGGGCGCCGAGCCGGCGATACGCGTCCACGATCACTGCGCGGGAAACCGTTTGCATCCAGGTGTAAAGCCAATAGCCGTAGACCGTCAGCCCGCGGAAGATGAGGTCCTGCGGCATTACGCTCACCGGCGTGAGGCTGAGGGCGGAGTAGCTGATCACCGCTCCGCCGGGCCTGATGAGCGAGGCGAGCTGCGTCGCGGGTTCGCCGCCGACGGCGTCGAGCAGCAGCTCGATCGTCGCGTCGCCGAGCGACTCGCGAGCCTGCTCTGCGAGGTCCCCGTCACCGACGAGGACGACATCCGCGCCGGCGTCCAGGAGCGGCTGCACCGCGCTCTCCCGGCGAACGACGTTGAGCGTGCGAAAGCCGGCGCGCCTGGCCAGCGTCACGACGTAGCGGGCAGTGGCCGAGCTCGCCCCGGTTTGGCCCACCCACGCTCCGGGCTCGAGTTTCGCGTATCCGTGAAGCATCGAATAGGCGGTGAGGGGGTTGATGCCGAGCATCGCCAGCTGCAGCGCGTCGCCGTCAGCGTCCACCGGCACCACGTCGCGCTCGTTGACGATCGTCTGCTCGCGCCAGGTCGGGTAGCCACTCCCCGGGATGACGATCACGCGCTCACCGACGCGCGAGGCTTGAACCTCAGCCCCAACGGCAATGATGCGCCCCACGCCCTCGGCGCCGACGCCCGCCGGAAGCCGGGGTCGCAGACCGTATACACCGAGAATTTCAAGCACGTCCGATGGGTTGATTGGAGCGGCTTCGAGCGCAACGGTCACGTCGCGCGGCCCGGGGACGGCGAGGTCGACGTCGGCGAGTTCCACCACCTCGGTCGGCAAGCCAAAACTCGTGATCCTCAGCGTCTTCACTTGGTTTCTCCTTACGGTTGGCATTGATAGCGGAGGCCTTCACGGGGCGTATCCCAGACGCCCTTTCTAAGTGATCGCTACAGAACGGCTCCAACCGTAGCAGAGTTATCTAGCGAGCGCTATACAATGTCGTCATGGCAACTACACGGCGCGGGCGACCGCCAAGCTACAGCCGCTCGGCTGCTCTGGAAACGGCGCTGGCGCTGTTTTGGGAGCGCGGCTATGAGGCAACCTCGATCGCGGACCTCACAGCGGCGATGGGCATCGGCGCCCCGAGCCTGTACGCGGCATTCCACAGCAAGCGCGAGCTCTTCGACGAGGTCGTTGCGCTCTATGCCAGGACCTACCGCGGCTTCATGGCAACGGCCCTGGCGGAGGAGCCAACGCTCCGAGCCGGACTAGAGCGAATGCTGCGCGAGGCCGCCGGTGCCTACACGCTGCCCGGGCATCCCCACGGCTGCCTCGTGATCAACGGGGCCACAAACTGCAGCTCCCCCGCAGTCCAGCAGACGCTGCGCGAGCTGCGCGCCGCCGGCGTCGCGCAGCTTGAACAGCTGATCAAGGCCGCGATCGACGCCGGCGAGCTCGAGGAGACAGCGGACACTCGTACCCTGGCGCTGTCGATCAGCGTCGTCATGCAGGGCATGGCCGACCAGGCCCGGGACGGCGCCGAGCGCCGTGAACTCGAGGCCGTCGCCGCGCTGGCGGTTCAGGCGTGGCCCTGGGCGGCCGCTTGGCGCGGCGCATGCCTCCCAGGGCGCCCTACAGCGCCAGGAAGCGCTTGATCTTCCCGGTCGCAAGCCGCGGGATCTCCTCGACTCTCGTGACCGAGACAGCCGCGTTGGTGCACCCTGCGCGGTCGAGCGCCTGCTCGAGCTTGTGCGAGACCGCGGTGGTGTCGAGCGCGCCGTCTGCGCAGACGATGAGCTCGGCTCCGGCCGGGGTCTGCTGGACCTGATACTCGGAGATCGCGGGCTCACGTCCCAGAGTCGAGCGGAATAGATGCGGGTGCACGCTCACCCCATCTCTGTACACGAAGGTGTCGTCGTTCCGTCCTTCGATGTCCGCTATGCGCTGGTGCACTGACCCGCATGCGCAGGGCCCGTCCAGGAGGGCGACTTCGTCGGTTATCTCATAGCGGATCAGCGGCACCAGGGGGTTGAACAGATTCGTCACGTACACCTTGTGCGAGCGCACCCCGTTCGCCACCGGGTCCCCGTTCGCGTCGACCGCCTCAACGATCACCAGATCGTCGGTGAGATGCATCCCCGCGCCCTTGAAGCAGCCGATCGCGGTGACACCCGCCTCCGACGTTCCCCACATGTTCGCGATCGGCGCCTGCCAGGTCTCTTCAGCGGCCTGGCGCGTCTCGTGCAGCAGTGGCTCAGCCATCGTCATGATCCTCTGCGGCTGGATTTCAAGGCGTCCCGCGCGTGCCTCGCCCACCAAGCGGGCGAGCATCGAGGGGTAGGTCGCGAGGTTGTCGCCCCCGACCGAGTTCAGCCCTGCGACGACCTCCTTCAGAGGAAGACCCACCCTGAACCTGTGCGTCTCAACCGCACCGGTAGCGAACGTCTCGGAGAGCGCGCTCGTGAAATGCGTGGCGTTTTCCGCCGCGACGATCATCGCGACCGGAGGCCGCGACGCGAGCTCCGCATCACCGATGCGGTCCAGCAGCGCGCGGCGCATCGCCGTCAGCTGCACCGTCGCCCAGGCGTCCCAGCCCCACACGAACACTCCACGCACACCACTCGACCCGCCCGAGGCAACGGCGTGGAGCTCGTCTCGAAAATACGCGTCACCGTCGAGCTTGGCGATATGAGCGTTCGCATCCGCCAGATGAACCTGGGGATCGGTCACGATCGCATCGAAGTTGCCCATCAGATCGTCCTTCGTCATCACCGGCAGAGCCCGCAGGTCATCCGCGTCAAGCGTCGTCAGGTCCACGTCCCCGAGCCGATCGCGATGCCAGGGGGATCGCTGCACGGCCAGCGCGACCAGGTCGCGCAGCTGCGCCGTTCGCTCGGCGCGCAGCCGCTCGGCAGACCACATCACCCTCTCGAAATGTTCGCCGATCTGTGGCAGCAAATACTCGATGTGCCGCTGGCGCGTCGTCTCATATGCCCCCACTGAGTTCGAAGCCTAACCGACCCTCCCGGGCGCGCTGTAATCCATGCGCCGGCGCGGAGGGCTCCGAACCTCAAGTGATGCGGTGGCGAACCCACCAGAAGGAGAAGCCGATCAGGACGAGCGCGAGGCCGAGGAAGATCAGGGTCTCGTAGGCCTGGAATGGCCAGTAATTGCTGGCCGGCTGGTAGGTCACGGCCTCGTGGAAGCTCGTGGACAGCTGCGCGATGCATTCCTTGAAAGCGGCTGGAGCGGGTCGCGAGCCCGCACTCGGTGTTTCGACGATGCTCGGGCAGTGCAGCTGGAGGAACCGATGGACGTACTGGCCTGATGGGGCCCGGCCGGCGGCGTTGACTATTTGATTGGACTGGATCCAAGCGTTGGGGACGTTCGGGCTCCCGGCCATCAGCGTGGTGCCCGCGGGCGCGGCGGCGAATCCCACGTCGGGCACACTGCCGAGTGGTGCGCTGAGATGGTTGGGGGAGACGAGGTGCGGCCTGACCAGATAGGTGATGAACAGTCGCACCGCCACGAAGCCGATCAGTGTCGTGGCCATCGCCGGCAGCGTTTTTCGGATGAGCGCGCCGGCGCTGACGCCGAGCGCGACGGCGAAAGCGGCATAGCCGATCGCCACGATTCCGCGCTGATCAAAGATCCCGGGCGTGAACCTGTTCAGGCTCACTTTGTCGACGGGACTGAACCACCAGCTCACCATCAGGCTGAACAGCTCGGCGACCGCGATGCTCGCGACGCCGACGAGCGTGACCTTCACGGCCAGCCAGCGAGTGCGCGGGATGCTCTGAGTCCATGCCAGCCTGTATGTGCCGCTCTCGAGCTCCCTCGCCAGCAGCGGCGCCCCCCAGAACAGCCCCAACAGGGCCGGGACGGCGAGCAGTGAGGGCCCGAGCAGGTTTCTGAGCACCTTGTCGTGGGCGAGGAACAGCGATTCGAGCGCCGCGCAATCCCCGTGCGCTCTGCAGGTCGTGATCCCGCTCGCGTCATAGAGGTCGCGCAGGTGCGCACCGGTGACAGCCAGAAAGACAGCCACGAGGACGAGCGCGAACAACGCGATCGCCGCCTGCAGGCGGAATTGGCGCCAGGCCAGCCAGATCATCGCTTCACTCCCCACACCGGGCTTGGATCGCGCTGCGCAGCGGTTCCCTGGCGCATATAGGCGAGCACCAGGTCCTCGACGCTGACCTCCTCCACGGCCCACGCCGGGTCGTGGATCGGTTCCTCGGTGTGCACCAGCAGCGTGCTCTGGCGGTCGGTGTGGCTGGCTTCGATCACCTGCTGGCCCGCGGGGAGGCTGTCGATGTCCCGTCGCGGCCCGATCAGCCTGCGGTGGGTCGCGAGGAGCTCTTCGACCTCCCCGGCAAGCTGGATCCGCGAGGCCGTCAGCAGCACGAGGTAGTCGCAGACCCGCTCGAGATCCGCTACCAGGTGCGAGGAGAGGATCACGCTGACCTCCTGCTCGGAGGCGATCTCCATTAGCCCCTGCAGGAACTCTCTCCTTGCGAGCGGATCGAGGCTCGCCACCGGCTCGTCGAGCAGAAGCAGCTTTGGTCGCTTCGCAACCGCGAGCGCGAGCGCGAGCTGGGCGCGCTGACCGCCTGACAGCGATCCGGCACGTTGGCTCGGGTCGAGTTGCAGCTGCTGCATCCGCTCCTGTGCAACGCGATCGTCCCAACCCGGGTTCAGGTGAGCGCCCAGGCGCAGATGATCGGCGACGCTGAGAGCCGGATACACGGGCGTCTCCTGCGCGACGAATCCCACGCGGCCGAGTTGCGCGGGGGTGTCTGAGACCTTCTCCCCAAGCACCCCGATCGTTCCAGTGGTCGGCTCAAGGAGCCCGACCGCCAGGTGCAGCAGGGTCGTCTTGCCCGCTCCGTTGGGTCCGACGAGCGCGACGACCCGTCCCGCCGGAATATCGAGCGTGCAGTCGCGGAGCGCCCAGCGGCGCCCGTAGCGCCTGCCCAGACCGTCTGCCTCGAGGACCGAGCTCACGCTACGACTTCGAGAGCGGCGGTCCGAAAGGTATCCCCGAACAGGGCCTCGATGCTCTCGTCATCCAGCCCGGCGCGCCGCGCCTTTGTAAGCCAGCGTTGGAGCTCGCGCCGCAGCGGCCCGTGCGCCGCAAGCGAATCATCGCTCAGCGTCTTCGTAACGAACGTGCCGACGCCCGGTCGCGCTGAGACGAGCCCTTCGTGCTCGAGCTCGCGATAGGCCTTCAGCACGGTGTTCGGGTTGATCGCCAGGCGCCCGACGACCTGCTTGACGGTCGGCAGCTGATCGCCCTCGTCGAGCAGGCCGAGCCGCAGCGCATGACGCACCTGGTGGACCAGCTGAAGATATGGGGAAACGCCTGAACGCGCGTCCAGATGGAACTCGATCATCGATTCACCTTTTGCTGTTTATCTAGATAGCTAGTACTATACATAGATGGGGCAACCACGTCAATCGCGAGGAACGAAGCAATGACCAATCCGACGACCATCTCCACAGTCAGCCGACGCGTGCAGGCATCCCGAGCGATCGGACTCGTGGCAGCGCTCGTCGGCGCGGCCCTGCTAACGGCAGGGTGCTCGGGAAGTCAGCCGTCCGCCAAGCAGGCCAGCGCGAGCAGGACGTTCAGCGCCGCCGAGTACAAGTACGCCGGCTGCATGCGCGCTCACGGCCTGGCGAACTTCCCGTGGCCGACGATCACCGATCACGAAGGTCAGCAGGTCGCGTTCATGGACCCCAGCGATGCGATCGTCTCCTCGCCCTCATATGCCGGCGCGGGCAGGACCTGCGCACCGATTCTGCCGCCGCCGGTACAGGACGGAGAAGCGCAGCCGTAGCATCGGCGTCTAATTCGTGGCCACGCCGCCCACATCTCCACTCACACCTGAGTTCCGGGCCTGGCTGGAACACGAACGTGCCTGGGGCAGACACGCGGTTCATGCGATCACGCGGCAACGGCGGCTACTGCTCGCGGAGACCCACGGACTCGAGCGGTTCAGGCTACGCATGGCGCTCGTCAACCTGACGGGGTCCGTGGCAGGCTGGGCAAACGGTCTGCGCCACGGACTCAGCAAGGTGGGCCATGCAGAGAGCGCCGCGCTGTTCGCCGTCAGTCCGCCGTTCGCCGCTGCTGATCTGAGCACCGACGACTGCGACCAGCTTGCCGGGTATGTCGAAGCGCGTATGAAGGCGTTAGACGACTTGCTCGCCGAGCAAGCCCCGTAAGCGGGCTCGCGTCCAGCTCATTCACTGCGCACGGGATTCCCGAGCGTCTTCTCACCACGGGATCGAAGCGCTGGTTTCGTGAACCAGGCCGGGGCCGACGTCCGCCTCTGAGTGAACGTGACGCGGCGGCGTGTAGAAGGTGGCGTATGGGCGTAGCCGCAGCGCCACCCGGTTCTCCTGGCGCGCGCCCTCGGCGACCATCGGACGAATGTCCTCGGACATCGGCGTGCCCGCCATGACGCCTGCGATGCGCATCATGACCTCGACGACCGAATCGAAATCGGTGTCGATCTCCGCGTCGCAGTAGACCTGCAGGTAGCTGGGCGGCCACTGCTCGTCGAGCACGCACAGCGACACCTTGGGGCTGCGCGCGACGGCCTTGGCCTTCGCCCGCTCGGCCATGGTCGAAACCAGGATCTCGTTCTGGTCCAGGCAGTAGTACACGATCGACATCGCCGGACCGTCCTTGGCGCGGTTATAGCCGAAGATCGCGGTGCGGTGATCGAGCACAAACTGCCTGCGCTGCTCTGGCGTCATGTCCCTGACTTCCTCGCTTGAATGGCCCCCCAACTAACGGCTACAGTATTACCATAAGTCGAGCAGGAACACATCGAGGTAACGCCTCGCAACGACCACTCGGGCCGCCGGGGAGCCCGGCGTGGTGGTCCAGCCGGCCGGCGGCCCCTGTCTATCGGCGCGGGCGCCCGCCGCGATCGCTCGAGCGGATCGTGAGCGTCGCGCTTGAGATCGTCGATGAGGTTGGGACGGACGCGTTCAGCATGCGCCTGCTCGCGGACCGCTTGGGATCGGGCACCGCGACGCTCTACCGGCACCTCGCGAGCAAGGACGAGCTCATGCTCTACGTCGTCGATCGAATCCTCGGCGAGGTGGGAATCGACGTCGACGCCGATGCGCTGAGCAAGACAACGTGGCAGCACGCCACCGCCCGCGGAGCCGGCGCCTTCTACGAGGTCCTCAAGAACCACCCCAATGCGCTGCCGCTGCTCGTATCCCAGGTTCCCGTCGGGCCAAACGCGCTCATCAACCGCGAGCGCAGCATGGCAGTGCTCCTTGCCCGCGGGTTCCCGCTGGAGCTCGCCGCGCGCGGCTACACGGCGGTCGCGCATTACGTCGTCGGATTCGCCCTACAGCAGCATGCTCCGGGAGCGCCGCAGCCGCAGGACGCCGCGAGGCTCCGGGAGCTCTACCGCGCCCTCGACGTGGAGACCTACCCGGCGACCGTCGCCGCAGCCGACGAGCTCACGGGCGTGCCGCTCGATGAGGAGTTCCGATTTGGGTTGCAGCTCATTCTCGACGGAATCGAGCGTGCCCGAGGCACCGTCGCCTCGCCGTAGCTCAGCTGCACCTGCCTGCTGGTGGTAGCGCTCGCCCGTCGTTCTCAGCTTCCTGGTGCTGCTGTTCGAGGTTCCCCACCACCTGTTCGGCCGAGTTGTCTTCTGCGGCCAACTTCCCGAGATAGCCCCTGAGCGTGTGTATCAGGCGCTTGCGGTCATCTGCAGAGTGATGGACGATGTCGATGACGATCGCGATCCTGCTCGCGAATTGCGGTTCACTCGCGCTGTATGCCTGCTGGAAGCATGTGATCTTCTTTTCATGTTCGCCTTTCAGCAACCCAGCGATCGACAGTCCGTTGCCGAATATCGGCCCATTTTGCAGTGCCTGCAGGAATCGCGCTTGGGGATCTTTACCCCGCAACAGGTTGTACGCCGACATTTCCACCTGACCCGCCCAGTTGCACACGGGGCTCAAGGGTCCGGCGCCGCCCAATGGACTACCGAAGCTCATCCCCGCGACAAAGTCACCGTGACCCGGGGGAGCCCAGTATTCAGGGGCCTGACCAACGGGGCGGCTGAATGCGACACGGTAACTACGTCCTTTGGGGTTATCAGACGGGCACCCGAACGGTTCCCCTTCAAACACGATGCTGCTTTTCTCATCGACGCTCCCCGCCGCCACGCCTCCTTGGGTTGACACGACTCCCCGGTTGCCACTGTCGGAACGCAGCGTCCCCAGACCGTAGGCCGTGCCCCTCAGGGTGTAGGAGTAGCTCCCCGCTGGGTTCGCTACGCCGCCGCTACCCATGCTGGGCGGGATCACCAGGGAGAGGTCCTCCTCCGCATAGATGCTCAGCGTGAAGCAGCAGAGCGGCTCGCCGCTCGCGGCTGCACGCGCACGAGCATCTGGTGCGTTCGTGTGCGCAGTCGCAGCCGCAGAGCCGGCGCAGACCAACAAGACGCACACCGCGCACGGCCACACCGTTGACAAGCGCCGTCCGCGGCCGCTAGTGCGCATCAGACCTGTCGAGTAATCCGGCTACATTCCGCGGATGCCACAGCCGCTCAGCACGCACTCCGACACGTCCTTTTCCACGCTTGACTGCTGCCGCGACGCTGCGAGCATATAGGCCTGCCGGCTGCCGGTCAAGCGGGCGAGGGCCGCGAATCGCCCTCGGCGGAGGGCTGATCCTACGCCGCGGCGGTGAGCGCCTGCTCGACAGTCTCCCTGGGCAGGAGCTCGAGCACCGCGTTCGCCGCGCCCTCAACGGTCAGCTCGGGGGTGAGGCGGAGATCGGGGTACCACGGCGGCTCGTAGGGGTCGTCGATGCCCGTCATCCCCGTCAGCTCGCCGGCGAGAGCGCGGGCGTAGAGCCCCTTCGGGTCGCGTTGGGCGCAGAGGGCGACCGGCGTGTCGACGAACGCTTCGAAGAACGGGAGGCCGTCGCGCTCGTGGCGCCCGCGAACCTCCGCCCTGTTGTGCTCGTAGGGGGAGACGACCGCAGCGATCGCGATCATGCCGGAGTCGGCGAACAGCCGGGCGAGCTCGCCGACGCGGCGCACGTTCTCTTCACGGTCGGCCCTGCTGAAGGCGAGATCACCGCAGATGCCGTGTCTCAGCTCGTCGCCATCGAGCAGGTACGCGGGCAGGCCTCGCTTCACCAGACACTCCTCGATCGCTGCCCCGATCGTTGACTTTCCCGAGGATGGCAGTCCGGTGAGCCAGACAGTCGCTCCACTCGCACCCAGCGCCCGCCAGCGCCGGCCGCGGGAGAGAGCGCCGGCATACCGCGTCACGTTTGGGCTGCAGGGCATCGGTCTTGAACCCGCTCTCAAAAAAGCGCTTCGCGCGCTTGCGCATCGGGTGTTTGCGTGGCGGCGACGGCCGGCACGGCGAACGCGGCCATCGGGCCGGAACACGCTGCCGCCAGCAGTCGAAGCAGTGACGCTCGGACCCTGAAGGTGTGCTTGTTGTAGCCGCCCTCATCGATTCTCACGAGAGGCATTCTCGGCGCGTTGGAGTTGAAAGTGGCCATGTGCTGATTGATTAACTGAAATCGATTTGGATCGGGCGAGGTGAGTGGAGCTTTATATAAGTGAAGCGGCCTGCGCTGAGCCTGGACTAAAACTCCGTGAAGATGCCCATAAGAGTCGACATGCGGGTTGGCCACCCTAGTGGCCTCCGTACGCGCCAATCGTCGGTAGAAGCGCCAATGCGAGAGCCACGCCGCCGCCGACCGCGGCGGCCACCAGTATTGCTCTCGCGCCGGCGCCGGGCACCGCCTGACGGCGCGCTGCCCCCCAGTTTGCGCGCGCCGAGCGCACGACGCGGGGGATGTAGGCGAGAAGGTGCACAGCCAGGAGCACTCCGAAGACGATGAAGCTCAGCTTGTGGATCGTCAGCAGCGCGCCCGACTTGTGTCCCGCGGCGAGCAGCAGCACTCCGCTCACGAGTACCGCGATCATGCTTCCCACCAGCAACGGGGCCATCAGCCTCAGCGGCATGGCCGGAGGCCCCTTGATGCGATAGGCGCGCGAACCCGAGTAGTAGCTGACCATGCGGTAGCCGGTGCTCCCGAGCTTCAGCAGCACGGGCGGGATCAACACCAGACCTATGAACATGTGAGCGCTCAACAGCCCCCGCATATGCACGATCGTGATCCCCTCGGCCACAAGCAGGACGATCAGCACGACCGCCGCCGCGCTCGTCAGGATCTCGTTGCCCTCTGTTCCCCCCGTGCGCCGACGGCGGGCGAGCCGGGGCTCCGGGCGCGTCCGTGAGCCTCGAGTCGCCGCCCGCGCGCCGACCGGTTGAGCGTGCGGCGAAGCGTGCGGCCCGCGCCGACGGAGCGCGATCTTGCCGGCGCGATCAGTTCTTAGGCTCGTGGTTTCCATTTCCGCCCTCACGCCGCCGGTGACTCGGCGAGGACCTCGTAGAGGGCAGCGAGGTCACGATGCGCGTAGCCGAGCTCGGTAGCCCTGGCGAGCATCCGGTCCGCGACGGCGGACGACGGGAGCGGGGTCGCGAGTTCATCGGCTGCGGCACGTGCGAGGCCGATGTCCTTCTCCATCAGCGCCACGTCGAACCACGCCAGCTCGGGAAGGTCGAGCAGCAGCGGGAAGCGCGCTTTCAGCATCGGCGAGCCGATCGAGCTCGTGCTCATCACCTCGGCCGCGAGCAGCGGGTCGATCCCTCCGCGCTCGGCGAGCAGCAGCCCCTCACTGAAGGCGAGCGTCTGAACGGCGAGGCTGATGTTGACCGCGAGCTTGAGCAGCAGGCCCTGACCGTTGGCGCCGACGAGGGTGACGGGGTGGCCGAGCTCTTCCAGCAGCGGCTCGACCGCCGCAAATGCCTTCTGGTCACCACCGACCATGATCGCGAGCGTTCCGATTTCGGCCTGGGGGACGCTCCCGGAGACCGGGGCGTCGAGCATCTGCGCGCCAAGCGCGTCGACCCGTTCGGCGAGCAGCTGGCTCATGCGCGGGCTGACCGTGCTCATGTCAACGAAGACCTTCCCGTGCCCGAGCCCGGCGAGGAGTCCCTCGGGCCCCGACGTGATCGCGTCAAGCGCCTTGTCGTCGGTGACCATGCTGAAGACGACGTCTGCCTCGGCGGCGACTTCGCGAGGCGATTCGCGCCACTGCAGTCCGCGCTCGATCAGCGGCTCGGCCTTTGACCTGGTCCGGTTGGTTCCGTACACATCGTTGCCCGCGTCGAGCAGCCGGCCGGCGATCCGGCTGCCCATCGCTCCCAGGCCGACAAATCCGACCGTGCTCATCGGACGCTCCCTTCGATCTCGGCTAGGTCCGCGTCGGTGAGCTCCAGGTTCGCGGCCGGGAGGATCGGATCGACCTGATCGGGCCGGCGGAAGCCGACGATCGCGCCGTCAACGGAGGGGTTGCGCAGCGTCCAGGCGACCGCGACCGCGCCCGGTGTGGTGTCGTAGCGCTCGGCGACCGCCCTCAGGCGCGCCACCACAGCGAGGTTGCGTGACAGCGCCGGCTCGTTGAAGCGTGCGTCGCGTTTGCGCCAGTCGTCTTCCGGCAGGCCTTCAACGCGCTCGCGGGTCATGCCACCGCTCAGCATCCCGGAGCCCATCGGTGAGTAGACGATCACGCCGATCGCCTCCTCCCGGGCGAGTGGCAGGATCTCCCACTCGATTTCACGCTCGATCAGCGAGTATTGAGGCTGCAGCGTCTCGACCGGCGCGATCTGCTGGATCACCCGCAGCTGCTCGACGTCGAAGTTGGAGACGCCGATGTGGCGCACGAGGCCATCCTCCTTGAGCTCGGCGAGCGCTTCCCACCCCTCCTCGATCTCCGCCGCGGGGATAGGCCAGTGAATCTGGTAGAGGTCGATCGCGTCGATCCCCAGTCGCTTCAGGCTGTCGTTGGCCTCACGCCGTATCGAGTCCCGCTTCAGGCTGTGCACGACCCTCCGGTCGCGGCCTTCAAGCAGCGAGCACTTGGTGAACACGAACGGTCGCTCGGCGACGCCCTCCAGTGCGCGACCGACGATCTGCTCGGAGCGACCAAAGCCGTAGGCGGCGGCGGTGTCAATCCAGTTGACTCCGCGCTCGAGCGCGCGGTGGATCGCGGCGATCGACTGCTCATCGTCCTGAGGGCCCCAGCCGAACTCCCAGTTCCCCCCGCCGATCGCCCATGCGCCGAAGCCGACGCGCGTGATCTCGAGGCCCGTCTGGCCGAGCTGTGTGGTCCTCAGTGCTGTCTGGTGCATCGTCGTCCTTTCGCTGCGTGATGTTCCGCTACCGAGGATCGCCCACCGGCGGATCGCAATCAACGCAAAACGATGCTTTCGGTTATCGCGTTTGGCGATAGGTTCTGATCGTGGAGTTACGGCAGCTAGCCACCTTCGTCGCGGTCGCCGAGGAGGGCAGCTTCACTCGCGCGGCTGACCGGCTGCACGTCGTCCAGTCAGCGGTCTCCGCCGGCGTGCGCAACCTCGAGAAGGAGCTCGGGACGATGCTGTTCGACCGCTCCACCCACAGCACCAGGCTGACCGACTCCGGGCGCGCGCTGCTGCCAGAGGCGCGCGCGACGCTGGCCGCGGCGCAGGCAGCCAAAGACGCCGTCGACGAGGTCAGCGGCGGCCTGCGCGGAACGGTCGTGCTCGGCACCATGCAGGCGCCGGGGATGCGTGCCGTCGACCTCACCGGTCTGCTGGCCGCGTTCCGCGCCGAGCATCCTGGGGTCGCGGTCGAGGTTCGCCACTCGGGCGGCTCCAGCGAGATGGGCCGCGAGGTCGCCGAGGGAATTATGGACCTCGCGTTTGTCGCGTTGCCAGGCGAGGGCCGTCCCGGCCTCGAGCTCATCCCAATAACAAGCGAGCCGATCATGCTCGCGGTGGCGGCCGGTAATCCCCTCGCCAAGAGAACCGATATCGACCTCTCGGCACTTGACGGCGAAACCCTGGTCGACCTCCCGCCAGGTTGGGGCATCCGCATGGCCGTCGACCGCTCATTCGCCGCGGCCGGCGTTACCCGCACCATCACCTACGAGGTGAATGACACCGCGACCATGATCGACTTCATCCGCAACGGACTCGCCATCGGCATGATGCCTCGATCGCTCGTCGAGACCAGCGGCGACATCGCATCCGTACCGATTCGAGATCACCCACCGGAGTTCCGTACAACGATCGCGATCCCGGCCAACCGCCCACTCAGCGCCGCCACCCAAGCGATGCTCGAGACGATCAAGCGCCACACCGGCGCATGAGACGAGCAAACCGGGCGAGTGCGAGACCCGGCAGCTCAGGCGCGCGCGCTGAACGTGCACGGCATGCGCTTGATGCCGTGGATGAACGCGCTGCGCAGCAGCTCTGGCTCGCCGGCCTCGATGTCGGGGATCTGGCGCAGCATCTCGCTGAAGATCGCCGTCAGCTGGGTCCGCGCAAGCGATGCGCCCATGCAGTAGTGCGGGCCGCCACCGCCGAACCCGAGATGGTGGTTCGGGCTGCGGGTGACGTCGAACTCCCATGGGCGCTCGAACGCGCTCTCGTCGCGGTTGCCCGAGTGGTAGAACAGAACGACCTTCTCCCCGGGCGGGAGCCTCTGGCCATGGAGCTCGACCTCCCGCGTGGTGGTGCGCCTGAAGGTCATCACAGGCGAGGCCCAGCGGACGAACTCCTCCACCCCGTCGGGAAGCCGTGCGTCGAGGTCCTCCATCAGCAGCGCGCGCTGGGAGGGTCGCAGCGTCAGCGCGCGAATCGCGTGCGAGGTCGTGTGGCGGGTGGTGTCGTTGCCGGCGACCGACAGGAGCACGAGGAACGCTGCGATCTCCGCGTGCGTCAGACGCTCACCGTCGACCTCGGCCTGGACCAGCGCGGTCATCAGGTCATCACCCGGATGCTGTTCACGGTGCTTGGCGAGCTCGGTGGCGAACTCGGTCAGAGTCCACAGCGCGGCACCGAGCACCTCGATCGGCTCACGATCGCCGAACACCTCGGGGTCAGAGGCCGCGATCAGGGTGTCGGCCGCCTCCATCACCCGCTCGCGCTCAGACTCCGGCACCCCGAGCATGTCTGAGATCGTCTGCAGCGGGAGCCGCTTGGCGATCAGATCCACGAAATCACCGCCGCCCGTCGTGGCGGCTTCCTCGACGATCCGCTTTGCATTGACACGTATGCCGCTCTCGATCCGCGCGATCTGCCGCGGCGTGAAGGCGGAGGAGACGAGACCGCGCAGCTTGCTGTGGCGCGGTGCGTCCATGGCCAGGAACGACTGCGAAGCCTCGAGCAGCTCGGCCGGCACGTCGCCGAACTGCACGCCGTCGCCGGAGCGGAAACTGACCGGGTCGCGGGAGATACGCCGGATGTCCTCGTAGCGGACGATTGCCCAGTAGTACATGCGGTCCTGATCGGGAAGACCGAGAAGGTCCTCGAGCGGCTCATGGCGCGAGATCGGCGCGTTGCGCCGCAGCAGCTCGAAGTAGTGATCGCGCTCCTCGGCCGGCCTGCCCCAGAAGTCAAGCGAAGCGAGATCGACCTCTGGTGTCTGTGGAGTCCCTGAAACAGCCACGGAGATGACTTTACCCAGGAACGGTTGTGTGTGAGTCCCGGCACCGGCCGGCACGACGCCCGGCGCCGACCGCATGGGATTTAGACGCCGTTGAGATGGATCTAAGCCGGCGCACATATGCGTGCGATTTGCTTGTGATGTGGCACCTTATGGCCCCCATGTATGCCCTCGCTGCGGCGAGCGCGTGAGCGCGTTTGCAGCCGGCTGCGCACTCTGCGGCGCCGATCTCGATCCCCGCCGCGGTCAACGTCCGCCGAGCGTTGGTCAACGCCTGCGTCGTCGGCTCACCACGCTCCGTCGGCGTGCTAACTGACGGAAGCCCGCTCAGCTGGTGCGATCGGCGGCATGGTCTCCGCGAACACCGAGCTGACGTCGTCGTCTGCGTGCCCATCGGCGATCGCCTGCCGCCAGCGGGGCGCGAGCGCGGCCGTGAGTGGAAGGCTGAGGCCCAGCTGCTCAGCTGCATCGAGCGCGAGGCCGGCGTCCTTGAAGGCCAGCCGCAGCGCGAAGCCGGGGCTGAATTCGCCGGAGATCATCGCCCGCGCCTTCGCCACGGCATACGGAGATCCCAGCGGGGCGTTGTCGATCGCGTCTGGGAACAGGTGCGGGTCAAGCCCAAGGGCGTGGGTCAGCGCAACGGTCTCGGCGACCGCCTCGACCTGCGCCACGAGCCAGTTGTTGAGTACGAGCTTCATCCGCGTTCCCTGTCCCGCCGGCCCGAGCCAGAGGGTCTCGCGACCGATCGCGTCGAAGATCGCCTGCACTCGGGCCCGTGCCTCCTCCGACCCCGAGGCGAGCACGATCAACTTGGCTTCGCGGGCGGGACCGTCGCTGCCGGAGACCGGGGCGTCGACGAGCTCGACGCCGTGCTCTGCCGCCAGGCCGATAAGCCGGTCGGTCCAATCGAGACCGACCGTGGCCATCTGAATCCATACTGAGCCCGGTCGCATCGCCTCGAGGACCCCTCCCGGGCCGTTCATCGTTTCCTCGACGGCCGCGCCATCCGTGAGCATCGTCAACACGACATCGGCATTACTCGCGGCGTCGGCCGGTGAGGAGGCGAGGCGGGCGCCGCCGTCCACGAGAGCTGCGGCGCGGGCAGCGGTGCGGTTCCAGACTGACACCCGGAAGCCCGCGGCGAGCAGGTTGCTGGCGATCGGTGCCCCCATGCTGCCGGTTCCAAGCACGGCGACGGTGACTCGATTGGAGTCCTGCGGGGAGCTTGTCATCAAGTGCCTCCTTGGTCGACGTCAGCGCCGCGACCTCCGGCGCGGGCCGGGACGAGTCGATCATAGGCCGTCTCTCGCTCCTGCGAAGGCGCGCCGGGGAGCATGAGCTTGGCGGCACGACCAGCCGAGCGATTGTGACGTAGCGTGAGTGCCGTCAATGGCGAGTAGCGAGCGTATCGGGGGCACTCCGGTGCCGGCCGCAGCGAGCTCTGCGTCCGAGGATCGCCGTTGGGCGATTCTGGCGCTGCTCGGCGTCGCGCAGCTGATGGTCGTCCTCGATTCGACGATCGTCAACATCGCGCTGCCCTCGGCGCAGCGGTCGTTGGGCTTCTCCACCGACAGCCGCCAGTGGGTCGTCACCGCATACGCACTGGCGTTCGGCAGCCTGTTGCTGCTCGGGGGAAAGCTTGGTGACCTGTTCGGGCGCAAGTGGACGTTCATCGCCGGGCTGATCGGTTTCGCGGGGGCTTCCGCGATCGGAGGATTGGCCCAGTCCTTCGCAATGCTCGTAGGCGCGCGGGCGCTGCAAGGCGCGTTCGGTGCGCTGCTCGCCCCGTCGGCGCTATCGCTTTTGACGGTCACGTTTGCCGGCTCGCCCGACCGGGCGAAGGCGTTTGGCATCTTCGGGGCGATCGCCGGCGGGGGCGCGTCGGTCGGGCTGATCCTCGGCGGGGTGCTCACGCAAACGCTGTCCTGGCGGTGGTGCCTGTATGTCAACGTGCTGATTGCCATACCGACGGTGCTGGTGGCGCTGAGGCTCGTGCAGAACCATCCCCCGGAGAGCCGATCGCGTATCGACGTCCCGGGTGTCCTGCTCGCCTGCGGGGGCCTGTTCGCGCTGGTCTACGGCTTCTCCAACGCCGAGACGCACTCGTGGACGACGCCGCTGACGATCATCTCGCTCGCCGCCAGCGTGGTGCTGCTCTCCGCGTTCGTGGCAGTCGAGAGCCGCAGGAAGGATCCGCTTCTCCCGCTGCACATCGTGCGCGACCGCGCCCGCGGCGGCTCCTATCTGTCGATCCTGCTGGCGGGCGCCGGGATCTTCGCGGTGTTCCTGTTCCTGACCTACTACATGCAGGAAAACCTCGGCTTCTCTCCCGTGAAGACCGGCTTCTCGTTCCTGCCGCTGACCGCTGTGCTCGTCGTCGCCTCAACGACGGTGCAGACGAAGCTGCTCTACCGCACAGGCCCCAAGCCGCTGATTGCCGTCGGGATGGCGCTCGGGGTGGTCGCGATGCTGCTGCTGACCCGTCTGCACCCGGGCGCGAGCTATACGAGCCACGTACTGCCCTCGCTACTGATCATCGGCCTCGGAATGGGATGCATCTTCGCACCCGCGTTCAGCACCGCGACGCTCGGCATCGACGGCTCCGAGGCCGGGGTTGCCTCCGCGATGGTCAACACCTCCCAGCAGGTGGGCGGCTCGGTCGGCACCGCGCTGTTGAGCACGATCTTCGCCAGCGCCACCACCGCCTACGCTTCCAGCCACGCTCGGACGCCCGGGCTCAGCAACGCGGCCTCGATCCACGGCTACACGACCGCGTTCGCCTGGGCCGCAGGAATCTTCGCCGTAGGGTTACTACTCGCGCTGCTGATTCTTCCCTCCAAGGACCGGAGCAGTGCCTCGGCGCCAGAGAAGGCCGCGGATCAGCGAACGGCAATCGCACCAAAAGCACCGGCGCCGGCGACCGCCATGTTGGTCACCGGACCCTGCTGTCACTTCGCTGTGACGGTGCACATTGAGCACATCGCTCGGCCAGATCGCGCACCGCGAAGCGAAGCGACGCGCACATGACAATCCAGCGGATGGACCACGTGGGCGTAGTCGTCGACGACCTCGCGGACGCGGTGGCTTTCTTCGTTGAGCTCGGACTCGAGCTGCAGGGGGAGACGCCCGTCGCGGGCGATTGGGTGGACCGCATCGTCGGGCTCGAGGGCGTCCGGGCGCAGATCGCCATGCTGCAGACTCCGGACGGCGCGCGACTCGAGCTGACGCAGTTTCACGCGCCGCCGACCGGCGGCGGCCACCAGGCCGCGCCGGCGAACGCTTCGGGCATCCGCCACGTCGCGTTCGCAGTCGAGGACATCGACGCGGTCCTCGCTCGCCTCCGAGCCCGCGGCGCGGAGCTCATCGGGGAGCTGGGGCGCTACGAGGATCGCTACAGGCTCTGCTATGTCCGCGGCCCCGCCGGGATCATCATCGAGCTGGCGGAGCAGATCGGCTGAGCGGTCCGCCCGCCGTCAAGGTCGCACTCCTGGAGTCAAGCCTTCCGAGTCCTGCGTACGATTTGAGTGTGCCGGCGGGTGTCATGCTCTACTTGTTCAGCAGCGGCACACTCGAGGTCGGCGGGGTCGACGTGCCGGTACCGTTCTTCTTGATCCGCCACCCGCAGGGCGACATCGTGGTGGACGGTGGCAATCCGCTCGCCGTCGCGGTAGATGCCCGCGCCCACTGGGGCGCGCTAGCCGACCAGTTCCATGTCCGGATGACCGAGGAGCAGCACTGCGTCGCCCAGCTACGTGAGCTCGGCATCCCGCCGGAGTCAGTTTCACAGCTCGTTCAGAGCCATCTTCACATCGACCACACAGGCGCCCTCGGACACTTTCCCGACGCGACGGTCATCGTGCAGGCTCAAGAGCTCGATGCTGCTCGCGCCGCAGAGCCGCCCCATGCCCAAGGATATGTTCGCGAGGACTTCGATCAGCCTGGGCTCGACTGGCGAGTCGTCGAAGGCGAACTGGATCTCTTCGGGGACGGGGCGATCCGTCTACTTCCGACACCGGGCCATTCGGCAGGCCACATGTCGCTGTTGCTGCAGCTGGAGGAGACCGGCCCCGTCCTGCTCACCGCGGACGCCGCGGACAATCGCTCCCAATGGGATGGACAGCTGCGACCGCGCGCTCTCTCTTCACGCGACGATGCCAAGCGCTCGCTGGAACGTCTTCGGGAGCTCGCGCGCGAGACCGACTCGCTGGTCGTCTTCGGACACGATCCGGACAACTGGTCGCGGCTCAGGCATGCGCCGGACCACTACACGTAAGGCCGGACGAGCGAAGCGCTGAACGCCGGGCCGCGACTGCCAAGCTTGCGCCGGCTCATCTGTGTACCGTCACCTGGGCCTCATGTTCCGGGCCATGCCCGGTGAACTCGATCACCTGCCGCTCAACGGGATGTGGCGGGCGCTATCGCGGGAACGCCGCCAGCGGCGTGCGGTCTCCGACAGACCATCGATGTCCGAACGGATCGGTGAAGCCGCCTTGGCGATGCATTCCCCAAGGGGTTTCATGGTCGGTCGGGGGTTCTACCGCCGTCGCGCCGGCCTTCCCCGCGTGATCAATGAAGCCGTCTGGTTCATCAACGAAGACCTCGATCCGCGTGGTGGTCAGGCCGGCGTCGCGCGGGCTCTGCTCTGCCTCCCGGCCTGGTATAGCCTCGTGAATGAAGAACGGCGCGCCGTCGATCTGAAGGCCGGCAACTCCGCCGAGATTCCACAGCTCGGCGGCGCCCAGTGCCGCCGTGTACCAGCCGACCGCCGCAGCCGCGTCGGGAACGATCAACATCACCGAAAGAAGCGGCGCGGCGGTTTCGCGATTCGTCGTTTGCACCCAAACGACACACTACCGCCGCCCCTGCAATCGCCGAGATGCGAGCGCGCCAACGCGCTGCGCTCCATCGTGGGCACCGGCGACGCTTGCCAGCGCCCATCGTGGGCGACATCACTGAGCTCCGTCCCGCGGTTCAGCTCGCGCCCAGCCCGTGTTCTGCGGCGTAGTTGATCGCTGCGGCGCGATCGCGGGCACCGATCTTGGCGAACATATGGTTGATGTGTGTCTTCACGG
>Ga0302314_10005279_pt1 | contig 23598 bp, 21 predicted proteins | sample III_Palsa_N2_3_FD_200533 | JGI IMG/M metagenome (GOLD analysis project Ga0302314, IMG submission 200533) | Peat permafrost microbial communities from Stordalen Mire near Abisko, Sweden - III_Palsa_N2_3 | ecosystem: Environmental > Terrestrial > Soil > Palsa > Peat permafrost | place: Sweden... | reverse complement strand
GCCTCTAGTTCGGCGAGCACCGCTTCAGACTCCGACATTGACGGCCTTCCTCAGTTTCTGGATGGCGCGGTGGAGCATTGTCCCCGCGTTCGATTCGCTGACCCCCAGCACCTTTGCGAGCTCGCTGTTGGACAACCCTGCGTGGAACTTCAGTGCGATCAACTCCCGCTCCCGGCCACTCAGCGTCGCTAGCGCCGATTGGACCGCTGTCCGCCGCAAGACGATCTCTTCGCCGTCGTCCTCCTCGGCCTCCTCCTGTACATCCTCAGGGTCGATCACCAGCGTCGCAACCCGTTGACGGCGGCGAAGTTCGTCAAGCGCCGCGTTGCGCGCGATCCCAAACAGCCAGCCACGCGGCTCACCCCGGCTGGGGTCAAACGTGCGGCGGCGGCGGTAGGCCCGCTCAAACGCCAGCGCGGTGACGTCCTCGGCCGCGGCTTGGTCACGCAGCAGCGTCAGCGCATAGGCGTAGACGTCATCCCGGCTTGCGCGGTAGAGCGCCTCAAACTGCGCCCAGGATCCGCTCATCGCTGAGCCGGTGATCGTCGCTTGGTTCGTTCCCACGTCAGCACTACGCAAAACCTCCGGATCCATCACACACCGGTCTAATCTTGCCGGTGTGCGGCGCATCCATGTGATCACGGCAGCATTGCTGACGATCTCCCTGATCGGGATCGCCCCGGCATTTGCTGCCAAAGCGCCGGCCGCCCCGAGCAAGAGCGTGATCGCCAAGGCGATCAAGGCCGCCACCAAGTCCCCCGACCTCTGGGCGACGATCAACTTCTGTGACCCCAAGCACCACCGCGGCAGCGTCGGCGTCCGCGCCCAGATGCCGGCACTTGGCTTCGCCAGTCAGCTCGAGATGGCCTTCAAGCTCGAGTACTTCTCAGCCACCGAGAACAAGTATCTGCCCGCGCCAAAGACCCTGATCGCACGCACGATCGTCAAAAGCGCGGCCACTGGCATCTACCAATTTGGGGTCCAGTACAGCTACAGCAAGCCGATCACCGTGATCGGCAAGGTCACCTTCACCTGGATCCGCGACAAGAAGGTGTTGGGCTCAAAGACGGTTTCGACGACGGCGCACCATCCGAAGGTCAAGGACGGCGACCCCGCCCACTACAGCGTTTCAACATGCACCACCTGATCAGAGATCGTCGTCTACCGATTGCTTTGGCGGCGCTGGTGTTCGGCGGCGCCGATCAGTACCTCGGCAGCCTCACGACCCACGGTTGGGGCCCGTGGACTGAAGCGGTCAGCGGCATGTCAGCGCCCTGGCTGCTGTTGCCGTTCCTGGCGGGGATGTATGAGCCACGGATGCTTGGCGCCCGTGGCGCTGCCGGCCTCGGCTTGCTCGCCACCTACGCAGCTCTGCTTGGTTACTTCGTGATGATCAACAGTCCACTCGAAGGTGTATCGATCGCTCAGTTCCATCTGGCCTTGTTCCTGAGGTCGCAGGCCGATCTGCTGGTCGGCGGGCTGATCACGGGGCCCCTGTTCGGCTATCTCGGCCATCGCTGGCGGGTCGATCGGACCTGGTGGTGTGCGCTCGCGGTCGCACTCGCCGCCTGTGGCGAGCCGCCCGCGCGGCTGGCGGTGAATCGCCTCGATCCTTCGACCGTCGTGTGGGCGGTTGAGATCGCGGTCGGATTGGCACTGGCGTGCTACGTCGTCGCTGTTACGCGGCGCTCGGGCACGGCTTGAACAGCGTCCCGTCAAGCGCGAGGTTGAACAGCGCGCCCTCGATCCCAGCGTTCTGATCCGCCTTGCAGAAGCCCGGATACAGCGACTTCTGGTACTCGGCGTTCAGCACCGGCTTGCCGGCCTTCAGATAGGGCCGCCAGGAGCTGCACTCCTGATACTGGTTGCACTGCTCGGAGACCACCCCGTCGAAGTAGCGCTCGAGCACGCTGGCCTGTTCCGGATCGTTCTTCTGGAACACCGCGAGGCCGAGTTGATGGGCGGTGTCCGCAACCCAGATCGCGTAGCGCTTCTGCTCGGCCAGCGTGATCGGAAACCCGGAATCGTTTCCCTGGAAGTCGATGTTGTCGGGCTCAAGCCCGTCGAAGTGCTTGTGCGCGCAGATCTCAAAGCGCCGCTTCATGATCGGCTCGATGATCTTCAGCTTGCGGATGTCCAGCCACCGCTCCCCAGCCCAGCCGTCACCGTTGCCGAGCACCCGTCTGGGGAAGTCCTTGGCATCCGGGCGCCAGTTCTCCCAGGTGCCGACGTCGATGTAACAGACGACGTGCTTGCCCAGCGCGTGCAACCGTGCGACCTCCGAGGCCGGCGTGTCGAAGCCATCGACGTCGTAGATCGAGGCGGGCTCTTTGTTGCTGATCTTGCCCTGAAGCTGCCAGTACCAACTCGGGTGTGCCACCGGCACCCAGTGACGCCGCGCCGTCGCACCAACCGCTGCGGCACTCGCCACAGCGACCACCGCTGCCGCCAAGCCGACCACTAGCGCTGTGATCAAGAACCGCCGAGTCATCTCTTCATCCATTATCGGCACGCTCGGTGAACCGCGGTTGCATATCAACCAACAGTCACCCAGGGCCACCCCGGCGGAGCTAACCCGGAGGGGGAGCTAACCCGGAGGGGGGAGCTAACCCGGAGGGGGGAGCTAACCCGGGGAGGAGAGCTAACCCGGGGAGGAGAGCTAACCCGGCGGGCGGATCTCCCCGTTCGCTGAGATTCGCGCGGCGCTGCGGCCAAAGTCCTCTCGGGACACGGTCTTGACCAATGAGATCGCGTACCCGCCTGGCGATGGCACGCCGTCGCCATCGAGCTCAACGGGACGTAGACGTGCGCTGACGAACTTGCCGCCCGCGGTGATCGTCGCCTGCAGCACGGCGCTGGTCGACAGGTTGCCTCCGAGCGCGAAGCCGTGGTAACCGAGGAAGTTCCCTAGGCTGTAGTCGATCATCTTGCCCTTGTAGAACTGGACGCCACGTAGGACGTGCGGCCCCGTGCCGATGACCATGTCGGCGCCGGCGTTGATGAAGGTGTGGGCGAGCACGCGGATGTTGCCCTGTGGGTCGCCGAACACCGACTCGTCGCCGGGACCGACGTTGACTTCGTTCGCGCCCTGCGCGCCGGCGTGGAAGTAGACGATCACGACGTTGGCCACCTGGCGCGCGCGTTGTACAAGGGCGGTGACCGCCGGCAAATCCAGCGAGTCCGCGCACCACTGATACGGCGCGAACCCGAGCACGGCAATCGCGACTTTGCCGACGTGCTTGACGGCGAACTGGTCCGGTAGCCCGGTGTATTTCAGATGCACCGCTCGCAGCACGCCCTGCGTATTGGTGAGACCGATCTCACCAAAGTCCAGCGTGTGGTTGTCGGCGAGATTGGCGACATTGAAACCGGCCGCTGTCAGGTTCGCCGCGTAGCTGGGCGGGCTCATGAAGGCGAAGCATTCCGAAGACGAACGGCCACACTTGGACGGTCCGACGGTGGTCAGCGTGCCCTCCTGGTCAACAATCGAGATGTCCGCGTGCAGGTAACGCTTGGTTGCCGAGAACAGGTGACGACCGCCGGCGGGCGGTAGTCCGTACTGCACCGACCCCATCATCGTGTCGCCGACAGCGGCGATCGTGAGCCGGATCTTTGGGTTGACGATCGGCGGATGCAACGGAACCGCCTCCGTCGCGGCCCTATTCGCGGCACCGTTTGAATCGGCTCCGACGAAGAGTTGCGAGGAGATCAGCAGCAACGCAGCGGCGGCGACCAGTCCGATACTCAGGCGCCGCTGCCGAAGCTGGTGTTGGCGCGCGCGCCGGCGACGTTCCCGCCGATCGCGGGCGACCTCGTCGCTCTCACCGTCTGATGACACAGCCTCGCAACCCTAACGGGATTGGAGCTCTACGCCCCGAGGGTCAACCGGCGCGGACCCTCCTGGAAGCCGACCTCGACCAGCAGCGGTCCGAGCGGCGAAGTCAGCGCCGGTACGCCGTCGACCTTCTCAAGCGGCAGCCGGCGAACCGCTGCCTTGCCGCTGCGGACGTAATCGACCAGCCCCCGCAGCGCCGGGCCCAGCTGCGGATCGTGCGACGGCACCAGCGTCTGGATCGCCTTGCCGCCGCGCTCGAGATAGAGCACCGGCTGGCCGGCGATCAGCACCACGTAGGCGCCTGCCACCCGCGCCGGGCCGCGAGCGGAACCGCCCTCACGCGCAGGCCAGGGCAGCACCGCGCCATAGGGCTGGGCGGGGTCGATCGCGGCCAGCACGATCGGTGCTTCGACATCCGGCACCCGCTCCCGCAACCGCTCAACCGCTCCCGGCAAGGCGAACTGCGCGCCGCCGAGCCCTTCGACGAAGTAGCCGCGCCGTGCCACCCCGAGCGTCTCAAGCATTGTCAGCTCCGAGTAGATCCCGCTGAAGCCGCCGGCGATGCCCTCGGCCAGAACCTGCTCACGGGTCAACACGCCGTAGCGCTCAAGCAGCAGCTCGCCGAGCGCGCGGCGCCGCGCACTTGGATCAACCGTGGCAGCGAACAAGGGCGCGGTCAGTGACCAGCGGCCCTGGACCTGCGCGGCCGCGCCGGTTCGCCGCCGGGACGAGAACGAACGTCGAGGGCCGCCGAACCCATTCCCACCCGCCCGCGCCGAGGGCGGCGGCACAGCAAGCGTCAGCCGTCCGGCGCGCAGCGGCGCGAACGCATCGTTGGTCACCTCACCGGCCCAGACTAGGTCCCACAGTGCGTCCTGCAGCTCGGCACCCGGAAGTGTCAGGCCGACGAGCAGGTCGCTGTAGAAGCAGGCACCGGTGCTGAGCCGTTCGCGGATCGCGGCGTGTGCCGGTTCAAGATGCTCGGGCGCCTTTACCGGCGGCGGGCCGAGTAGCGCCAGGTCGTCACGGAAGTACAGCGCGACCCGGCCGCTGCTGCGCCCAAGCGCGCCGGCGCCGACCCAGACGACCTCGCCGGCCGCGCATAGCTGATCAAGCCAGGCCTGCGAGTAGGCGCCGACTCGGCGCGGCAACAGCTCCTTCTCCCACGTCTCCGCCGGGACGGCGACGCCCTGGAGCGCAACCAGCACGTCACGCAGACGATCGACGCCGGCGCCGGCGCCCTGCTGGGCGTCGATCCCCTGCCAGCGGGGGAGGAAGCGGGCCAGCTGACTGGCGTCGACCGGCTCAACCTCCTTGCGAAGCACCGCCAGCGACGCGCGGCGGATCCGGCGCAGGACGTCGGGGTGACACCACTCGCGACCCGACCCGCCAGGGCGCAGCTCACCTTGAATCAGTTCGTGATGGTCCTCTAGCCGGGTCAGCGAGGCACTGACGTCGACGCCGTAGCGGCTGGATGCCTCGCCTGTGATGAACGGTCCGTGCGTGGCGGCGTAGCGACGAACCAACTTGGTCAACGCACCATCGACCGGCTCGAGGAACGCCTCGGGCAGGCCACCCGGGGGGACGACGCCGAGGCCGTCACGGTAGAGGCCGGCGTCGGCGCTGTTGATCCAGCGCTGCTCGCCCGCGACACGGACCTCAATCGCGCGGCGTTCGCGCTCAAGCTCGCCAAGCATCGCCGCCGCGCTGACCCCGGGAACCGTGCGCTGCTCGATCTCGGAGCTGGTCAGATCGCCGAGCGCGCGGAGCATGTCGTGAAGCGCGTCACGGGTGGCGACCGCGCGCGTCTGTGAGAGCCACTGCAGATCGTCCTCGACGCTCTGCAGCGCCTGCGGGTCGATCAGATCGCGCAGTTCCTCCAGGCCCAGCAGCTCGCGCAGCAGATCGCGGTCAAGTGAGAGGGCAGTGGCGCGACGTTCGGCGTTCGGCGTATCGCCCTCATACATGTAGGTCGCGATGTAGTCGAACAGAAGGCTTGAGGCGAACGGCGAGGCGGTCGCGGTTTCGATCTGCACGAGCGACACCTCGCGGCGATGGATCTTGGTCAGCAGGGTGCTCAGGGCCGGCAGGTCGAAGACGTCTTGGAGGCACTCACGGAAGGTCTCAAGGACGATCGGGAAGTCGTCGTACTTGCGCGCCACCTCAAGCAGCGACTGTGCCTTCAGCCGTTGCTGCCACAGCGGCGTGCGCTTGCCCGGGCGGGCACGGGGGATCATCAGCGCCCGCGCGGCGTTCTCACGGAAGCGGGCGCCGAACAGCGCGCTGGTTGAGAGCTCGCCGACGACCAGGTCCTCGAGCTCGTCAGGCGCGATTGCGACCAGCTCGGTCAGGCGGTCCGGGTCGAGATCCTCGGCGTCAGGGAGGTGGACGATGATCCCGTCGTCGGTTGAGATCGCGTCCGATTCAAGGCCGAGCTCGTCTCTCAGGCGTGCGGCGAGGGCCATCCCCCAGGCGGCGTGGACGCGGGCACCGAACGGACTCAGCACGCACAGGCGCCAGTCACCGATCTCGTCGCGGAAGCGTTCGACCACGATCGTCGTGTCGCTGGGGATCACGCGGGTTGCGGCGCGCTGTTCGGCGAGGAACTCGATCAGGTTCCTCGCAGCGCGCTCGTCAAGGTCGTAGTCGGCGGCCAGCTGCGCCGGGTCGGCGTCGACGGCCCAGCGGCTGAACTCGCCGATCGCGGCGCCGAGCTCAGCCGGGCGCCCGATGCTGTCGCCCTTCCAGAACGGCACGGCACCGGGCATGCCGGGCGCGGGGGTAACGATCACCCGGTCACGCTGGATCTCCTCGATCCGCCAGGTCGAGGCGCCGAGCAGGAATGTCTGACCAGCGCGGGCCTCATAGACCATCTCCTCGTCAAGCTCGCCGACGCGGCGACCGTCAGGCAGCGTCACGGCGAAGAGGCCACGGTCGGGGATCGTGCCGGCGTTGGTGACGGCAAGCATTCGGGCGCCCGGTCGCGGACGGATCGTGCCGGCGATCCGGTCCCAGATGATCCGTGGGCGCAGCTCCGAGAATTCGGTTGAGGGGTAGCGGCCGTCAAGCATGTCGAGGACGTTGTTGAAGACCGGCCGGGTGAGCTCGCCATAGGAGTAGGTGCTGGTGACGAGCTTGAACAACTCGTCGGTCGACGGCGGCTGATCCTCCGGCGCCGCGGCAGCGATCGCCACCAGTTGCTGCGCCAGCACGTCAAGCGGGTTGTGGGGCACGACGGTCGTTTCGATCTTGCCCTCACGCATCCGCTTGGCGACGACCGCGCACTCGAGCAGGTCGGCGCGGAACTTCGGAAAGATCCGCCCGCGGCTGACGTCGCCGACGTTGTGGCCGGCGCGGCCGATCCGCTGAAGCCCCGAGGCGACCGACTTCGGCGACTCGACCTGGATCACCAAATCGACAGCCCCCATGTCGATCCCCAACTCAAGGCTCGAAGTCGCGACCAGGCACGGCAGCGCCCCTGACTTCAGCAACTCCTCAACGACGGTTCGCTCCTCACGCGCGAGCGAGCCGTGGTGGGCGCGGGCAATCTCCTCAACCCCGCCGGCCTCGGCACTGGCGAGCTCGTTGAGGCGCAGTGCCAAGCGTTCGGCGCCGCGACGGGCGTTGACGAAGATGATCGTTGAGCGATGCTCACGGACAAGCTTCAGCAGCTCTGGGTAGACCGCAGGCCAGATTGACTTGCGGGTCTGCTCGCCGCCATCCAGCGGATCAAACTCAGGCGCCGGCGTGTCTTCCGGGAAGCGCATCGACTCGACCGGGACGTGGATCTTCAGATCGAGCTGCTTGCGCACGCCGGTGTCAACGATCCGGCAGCGGCGGTGCGGACCGACCAGGTACTTGGCGACCTCCGCAAGCGGGTTCTGCGTGGCCGACAGCCCGATCCGTTGCGGATCGGCCTTGGTGACCGCGCTCAGCCGCTCAAGGGTCAGCGCAAGGTGTGCGCCGCGCTTGGTCCCGGCGACTGCGTGGACCTCATCGACGATGCACCAGCGGGTGCCGGTGAACAGCTTCTGTGCCTGGCCGGTCAGCATCAGATACAGCGACTCGGGCGTGGTGATCAGGATGTCCGGCGGCTCCTTCAGCATCGCCTGACGCTCCTTCTGCGGGGTGTCGCCCGTTCGCACCGCGACCTTCAGATCAGCGCCCAACCCTCGCAGCGGGACCCGCAGGTTGCGATCGACGTCGTAGGACAGCGCCTTCAGCGGCGAGACATAGACCAGACCGATCCCTGGTTCACGCTTCGGGGCTGCTGCGAGGGCATCGATCCCGTAGAGGAAGGCGGCGAGCGTCTTGCCCGAGCCGGTCGGCGCGCTGATCAGCACATGCTCGCCCGAGGCGACCGCCGGCCACGCCTGAATCTGCGCTTCGGTGGGCGCGGCGAACGCGCGGGCGAACCAAGTTTGGGTCGCTTCGCTGAACGCGAAAAGTGGGTTGATCGGCACCGTCGACCGAGCGTACCGCCGGAGGAGTACGGTTCGACGCGTGTGCCGCCTGTTCGGGATGAGCGGAGGGCCTGTGTCGCTGAGCGCCGAGTTCTGGCTACTGCAGGCACCCGATTCGTTGCTGGTTCAGAGCCACCGTGAACCTGACGGCACCGGCCTCGGCGCGTTCGATCCAGATGGCAAGCCGATCGTCGACAAGCAGCCACTGGCGGCGTACGCGGACCGCGCGTTTGCCAAGGAGGCGAAGCAGGTCCGCTCGCACACATTCGTCGCGCACATCCGCTACGCGTCGACCGGCGGCCTGGTGGACAAGAACACGCATCCGTTTGAGCAGGACGGGCGGCTGTTTGCGCATAACGGCGTGATCGAGGGGTTGCCGGCGCTTGAAGCCGAGCTCGGGGACGCGCTGGCGCTGGTCAAGGGCGACACAGACTCGGAACGGTTCTTTGCGCTGATTACCCGCCACATCCGGGAGGGCGCGAATGTCGGGGAGGCGATCACCACCGCGGCGCGCTGGATCGCCGAGAACTGCCCCGTCTACGCGCTCAACTGCATCCTCGTTACGCCCGCTGAACTATTCGCATTCCGCTACCCGGACACCCACGAACTGTTCGTGCTCGAGCGTGACCCGGGCGGCCACACAGGCAACGCGCCAATGGACCACAGCGGCAAGCCGCATGAGATGCGTGTTCGCTCCGAGAAGCTGGCTGAGCACCCAGCCGTCGTCGTCGCGTCAGAGCCGATGTCGTCGGACCCGGGGTGGCAGCCGATGGCGTGCGGCGAGCTGGTTCACGTTGACCCCAATCTGGGCGTGACCCACACCGTCGTGCTGACGGACCCGCCGGCTCACCCACTCTCGCTCGCCGACCTTGGCTTGAAGGCCGCCGCTTCACAGGCGCCAAGCGCACCGGCGCAATAGCGCGATCACGGCGGCTCCGGACTCATGAACGCGATCGCCGGTGACAGCCCGGCGCTTTCTCGCAGCGTCGCGATCCGCCTGCCCGGCTGAACCGCCGGACGGATCTCCGACAACTGATCGCCGAGCCGCTGCGCCAACTCCTCAAGGCTGATCACGACGATCACCAGCCCCCAAAACACGGGCTCGCCACCCTCTAGCTTTGGGTTGTGCACGAGCTCGAGGATCGCCGGCCCAACCCGGCGGAACCCCTGCTTGCCACGGCCGATGTCCTGGGTGCGCTTCAGCGGCAGACCGGCGCGCTTCAGTGCCTCGGCGGTGCGATCGAAGTCGGGGGTCATCAGCACCAGGTGATCAAGACCGGTCGCGCCGTTCGGGTGGGTCTTGAACGGCGTCGGATTCAGGACCCGGGGCACCGGCGTCGGTAGGCCATCGATCGAGCCCATCGCGTTGACCCGGCGCAGCGACCAGGACACGATCCCCTCGCCCTTGGCACCCAGCCGGATCCGGACGCCGCCGAGATCTACGTGCCCGTCATCCCCGTCGTCATGAACCTCAAAGCCAACCGCGCGCCACGCGTCAGCGTCGTCGGCGATCGCCAACTCGGCCAGTTCAGGTTCTCGGGGTGCAACCCACACGGATGAACATGATCGCTGCTATTGGCTGAGTAAGCGGGCCCGGGCGAACACCGCGTCAAGCATCGGCTCCGTCAGCCGCCCGGTGAACGTGTTCTGCTGAGAGACGTGGTAGCAACCAAGCAGGGTCAGCCTTCCGAGCACCAGCTCCTCGCCGTGGCCGAAGCACCGGCGAGGCCGCGGCGCCGCAAGCATACGTAGGGCGGCATCCCAGGCGAACGCGCCGAGACAGACGATCACGCGTGCACTCGTGAGCGACTCCAGCTCCGGCGCCAGCCAGGTCGAGATGCAGGTGTCGCGCTCAACCGGCGTCGGCTTGTTGGCGGGTGGCGCGCAACGCACGGCCGCGGTCACCCAGCAGTCGCGGAGCGTCAACCCGTCATCGGCGGAGACCGACTGCGGTTGCGACGCGTACCCCGCCCGCCAAAGCGCGGCAAACAGCCAGTCGCCTGAACGATCGCCGGTGAACATCCGCCCGGTCCTGTTTGCACCGTGTGCGGCCGGCGCCAGCCCGAGCACGATCAACCGCGCCGAGGGATCCCCGAACGCCGGTACCGGCCGGCCCCAGTACTGCTGATCAGCGAACGCAGCCCGGCGTTCCCGCGCGACCTGCTCACGCCAGTCAACGAGGCGCGGGCAGCGGCCGCACTCCGCTAGCGGCCCAGGACCTGGTATTTCGCCTCCGTCTTGGCCTTCTGCGGCCGCCACCAGTCTTCGTGCGCGCGGTACCACTCGATCGTCTCGCGCAGCCCGCCCTCAAAGTCGGCAAACGCCGGACGCCAGCCGAGCTCGTCACGCAGCCGTGAGGCGTCGATCGCGTAGCGCATGTCATGCCCGGGCCGGTCGTTGACGTGCTCGTAGTCAAAGCGATCCTTGCCCATCAGCGCCAAGATCAGCTCGACCACGTCCTTGTTGCAACGCTCGCCGTCAGCGCCGATCAGATAGGTCTCACCGACCACACCACGCTCAAGCACGGCCAACACGCCGGAGGAGTGGTCCTCGGCATGAATCCAGTCGCGGACGTTGAGCCCGGCGCCGTAGAGCTTCGGCCGGCGTCCGTCGAGCACCTCGGTGATCTGGCGCGGGATGAACTTCTCGACGTGCTGGTAGGGGCCGTAGTTGTTGGAGCAGTTGGAGATCGTCGCCTGCACGCCGAACGAGCGCACCCACGCTCGCACCAGCAGGTCCGAACCTGCCTTCGTGCTCGAGTAAGGCGACGACGGGTTGTAGGGCGTTGTCGGCGTGAACCGCGCAGGGTCGTCGAGCTCGAGGTCGCCATAGACCTCATCGGTTGAGATGTGATGAAGCCGCTTCTGGTGCCCACGGACCGCCTCCAGCACTTGATAGGTGCCGATCAGGTTCGTGTGCACAAACGGCCACGGCTTGTGCAGCGAGTTGTCGTTGTGTGACTCGGCGGCGAAGTGCACGACCGCATCGCAGCGCGCGACCTCCGCCTCGAGCGTGTCGAAGTCGGCGATGTCGCCCTTGACGAGGGAAACTCGCTTGGGATCGAGGCCGGCCAGGTTCGCCTCGTTGCCGGCGTAGGTCAGCAGGTCGAACACGACGATCTCCCAATCGGGCCGCTCGCGCAACACATGGTGGACGAAGTTCGAGCCGATGAAGCCGGCGCCGCCGGTGACGAGCAGCTTCATCGTGCTGCCTTCCCTCGCGTTGCTCCGGCCCGTGTGACCTCGGCCCGGGCGGCCATGTACTGCGCCAGGCCGGTCCGCCACTCGGGCAGCTCAGGTGCTCCCCGCTCGGAGCGCAGCACGCTGTAGGCGGGGCGGGCAGCGGGACGCGGAAACTCCGCGGTTGTGCACGGCCGCACCTGGCAGTCGGCCGCGGCGGCGGACACCAGCGCGCGTGCAAACTCAAACCAGGTACAGGCGCCGGCGCCGGCAACGTGAGCGATGCCGACCAACGATCGCTCCGACGCCAGCCGCACCAACGCCGCGGCCAGGTGCGGCGTAAACGTCGGGCAGCCCAGCTGGTCATCGACCACGTTCAGAGAACTGCGCTGGTCAGCCAAGCGGAAGATCGTGTCCGGAAAGCACGGACCGCCGACGCCGAACAGCCACGACGAGCGCACGATCGTGTGCGAATCCAGCGCCGCCTCCGCCACCGCCTCCTCACCGAGCAGCTTGGACGAGCCGTAGACCGAGCGCGGCCCAACCTTGGCCGACTCCAGGTATGGGCTGACCGCCGTGCCGTCGAATACGTAGTCGGTCGAGACGTGAACCATCCAAGCGCCAACCCCAGCCGCAGCCACGGCGAGAACCCCCGCGCCGTCCCCGTTGATCGCGTTCGCGGTCGCCGGGTCGGTCTCGGCGCCGTCGACGTTCGTGTACGCCGCGCAGTTGATCACGGCGTCCGGGCGCGCCGCGGAAACCGCCCGCGTCACGGCATCAAAATCGGTGATGTCGAGCTGCGCCCGGGACAGCGCGGTCACGTCATGTCCGGCCGCCGCCGCGGCGAGCTTCACGTCGAGGCCGAGCATCCCTGCAGCCCCGGTGATCAGAACACGCATTTCGCGCTGTAGGGTAACGGGGGGCAGTGCGCCCCCACGAATCCCTGCAAGTTCAGCGCAAACGATTCGCGGGTAGGTTAGCCACACGGCCAAGGTCGGAATTCCCCGATTGGCCCCTTGGGCCTCGCCACAACCGGTCCAAGTCACTTAAATCACATGACAATGCCCACCGAACTCCTCCCGATCGACGGGTACACGGTCCCCGCGGGCTCAGTCGATGAGCTGCTCGAGGCCGACGGCACCCCGCGCCCCCATGTCCAGGCGCTGCTGGAGACGCTTCAACGCCTCGGGCCTGAGGCACTGCTGGAGGCCGGCGAGCGGCGCGACACGATCTTCATGCAGCAGGGCATCACCTTCGAGGTCTACACCTCGGACGGCGCTCGCCGCGACCGCCCGTTCCCGCTGGACCTGGTACCGCGCGTCCTCACGGCCGCCGAGTGGACGGTAATCAAACGCGGGCTGGCCCAGCGGATCCGCGCGCTGAACCACTTCGTTGACGACGTCTATCACGCACACGAGATCGTCCGTGCCGGAATCGTCCCGTGGTCACTGATCGTCAGCCGCCCCTGCTTCGCCCGCCCCGTCCACGGGGTCCGCGCCCCTGGCGGCGTCTACACGCACGTCTGCGGCTGTGACCTGGTTCGCGGCGGCGACGGCCTCTGGCGGGTGCTCGAGGACAACGTCCGCACCCCGTCCGGCATCAGCTACGTGCTCGAGAACCGCCTGGCGATGACCCGCCTGATGCCCGAGCTGTTCGCCGGCCACCGGGTCCGGCCGGTCGACCACTACCCGTCGCTGCTGCTCGAAGCGCTGCGTGCAGTCGCCCCCGGTGTCGAGTCCGAGCCAACCGTCGTGCTGTGGACCCCGGGGCCGCTCAACGGTGCCTACTTCGAGCACGCCTTCCTGGCGCGCGAGATGGGAATCGAGCTGGTTGAAGCGACTGATCTGGTCGTCCGCGACGCGACGGTCTACATGCGCACAACCGCCGGGCTGCAGCGCGTCCACACGATCTACCGCCGGCTTGACGACGACTTCATCGACCCGCTTGAGTTCCGCCCCGATTCGCTGCTCGGCGTCCCCGGCCTGATCCGGGCCTACCGCGCGGGCACCGTCGCGATCGCCAACGCGATCGGCACCGGCGTCGCCGACGACAAGGCGATCTACCACTACGTCCCCGAGATGATCCGCTTCTACCTCAGCGAGGAGCCGATCCTCGAGAACGTCCCGACCTACCTGCTATCCGACGACAAGCTGCGCAAGATGGTGCTCGAGCGCCTGGATGAGTTGGTCGTCAAGCCGACCTCGGAGTCCGGCGGCAAGGGCGTCTTCATCGGCCCGCACTCAAGCGCCGCCGAGCTCGAGGAGGAGAAGCACTTGATCCTCGCTGACCCCGAACGGTTCATCGCCCAGGAGCTCGTCCACCTCTCGACCGTCCCGACGGAGACCGGCGATGGCCGCCTCTCGCCCCGCCACGTTGACTTACGACCGTTCGCTGTTTTTGGCGACGAAATCCGGATCGTGCCCGGCGGCCTGACACGCGTCGCACTGAAGGAGGGTTCGATGATCGTCAACTCATCCCAGGGCGGCGGCTCGAAGGACACCTGGGTGCTGGACGACGGCGAGCCCGGCGACTTCACCCCCGGCACCCTGCCGCTGCGCCCACCGCCGCGGCTCCCCGACATCCGATACGGCGGCTGGCACGGTCAAGCTCAACAGCAACAGCAATCTGCGCCGCCAGCCGCTGACCGGCTGGCTGGCGGCGAGTTTCCGGCCCCCGACTGATGCTCGCCCGGATCGCCCAGGAACTGTTCTGGCTCGGCCGCGACATGACCCGCGCTGAGCAGACCGCCCGGATGCTTGACGGCGCTTTCCACGCTGACGTCACCGGCAACTCAAGTGACGGGGGCGGGGGCGTCACGCTGAGCTGGGCCGGCGTGCTGGCTGTGATCGGCGCCAAGCCCCCCGTTCCCGGTGAGGAGGAACGTGAGGAAGAGGATGCCGCTGAGCGGATCCCGCCCGCGTACCTTGGACGCAGCGAGATCGCACCGCTGCTGACGCTCGATACCGAGAGCCCGGCCTCGGTCGTCTCCTGTATTGCACGCGCGCGAGAGCGCGGGCGCACGCTGCGTGACGTGATCTCGACAGAGATGTGGGAGGCGCTCAACTCCTTCTACCTCTCGCTCGGCCATTACGACCTACAGGCAGCGCTGCTGACCGGGCCCTACTCGGTCTACCAGGAGGTGAAGGAGCGCTGCGCACTGTTCTGGGGCTTGGTCGAGCGGACGATGCTGCGTGATGAGGGGCGCTCGTTCCTTGAGGCCGGCGGACGGATCGAGGAGGCCGACATGGTGCTGCGGATGCTGCGCGTGGCGATTCCCGCCGGCGATTCCGAAGAGGAGCGTCACGAGGCCGAGGCGCTGGCGCTGCTGCAGGCCGTAGGTGGTTTCCAGGCCTACCGCCGCTCGGTCCGCGAGGTGCCCGATCTGCGCCGGGTCGGTCGCTTCATGCTCTACGAAGGTGCTTACCCGGGCTCGGTCGCGTCATCGCTTGAGGACCTCCGTGCGGCGCTTGAGACTGCCGACGCCGCGCCGCGCTCCTCGCCGCCGGTGCTGCGGCTTGGCCGGATGATCGCCGACATGGAGCTTCAGCGCCGGACCCCAGAGGCGATCGGCTCGCTCAGCGAACTGCTGGTGCGGATCCAGGACGAGCTTGAGCTTGTCGACCACGACATCGACGAGCGCTATTTTGCGATCGCGGCGCTGGCGGCGGTGCACCTGTGAGCGACGATAAAGCCCCTGAGATGAACTTCTCGATTACCTACGTCAGTAAGTACGAGTACGACGCCGAGATCGTCGACAACCTCAACGCTTTGCGGGTCAAGCCGGCCGCCAACAGCCGTCAGCGAGTCGATGAGTTCTCGGTCCGACTGAGCCCGGAGGCCCGCCTGCACCGTCATTCGGACTACTTCGGGACCGAGGTCGTGGAGTTCGAGATCCCGCGGCCACATAAGACGCTCGTGGTTGATGTCCGCGCGCGGGTAACGACCCAGGCACCAGCCGCGCCACCGAAGTCGACGTGGGAGGCGCTGCGCAAGCCCGCTTACCGCGAGGCCGGGGGCGAATTCTTGTTCCAGACCGACTCGGCGCCCGGTCATCCACTGCTTGACGAGCTGATCGCCGCCACTTCTCAGACGCCCGATCCGGTCGCACTGGTGCTCGCCGTCGCCACGCTGATCCCCGAGCGCTTTGAGTACCGCAAGGGCGCGACCTACGTCGACTCACCGTTGTCGGCGGTGCTTGAGGGTGGTGCAGGCGTCTGCCAGGACTTCGTCCACCTTGGGTTATTCCTGCTGCGCCATCACGGCATCGCCGCCCGCTACGTGTCGGGGTACCTCTACTCGACCGAGAGCGAGGAGGCGGACGAGTCGATCGAGGTTGACACCCACGCGTGGATTGAGGCGCTGTTGCCGGTGAGTCGCGGTGAGCCGACCTGGGTCGGGGTCGACCCAACAAACCAAGGACTGACCGCCCAGCGCCACGTGAAGATCGGCCACGGCCGCCATTACGCCGACGTACCGCCGATCAAGGGCGTCTACCGCGGGATGGCGAACGCCGAGCTCGAAGCGACCGTGACGATGGCCCGGCTTGACGAAGCCGACCCGGCCGCGATCGCCCGCGCCTAGTGCCGGCCCGGGGCGGCGGACCGGTCACCTAGACTCTCAGCCGTGAGACGGTGCTTGACGGTAGTTGCGGTGGTGGCTTCGTCCGTGGTGATCGCCGGTTGTGGCGGCTCCTCGTTGGTGCTTCACGGCCACCCTCAGAACGAAGTGGCGCTGGCGGGCGAGGTCGGGCCGCAAGCCGCCTCCAACGCGAGTGGCAACAGCTCCGGCGGTGTTTCGGTAGATATCCCCGGCAGCTCCGGCAACGGCAGCAGCCTGCCGCAGCCGGAATCGACGTCGGCGGTTCTGCAGGAGCTCAAGGCGAGCGGTGTGTCGGCCAACCCGGATGTGTCGACGCTGACGCCGGGCGGTCTGGCGATCGCGCCGGTCAACGCTCCCGCCGCTGTTCAAGCGGCGATCACCGCCGGCAACGACATCGCCAAGCTGCCCTACCTCTGGGGCGGCGGCCACCAGACCTACGAGGACACGGCATATGACTGCTCCGGCTCGCTCAGCTTCATCCTCGCTTCGGCCGGTCTGCTCAACGGCACCGAGACCTCCGGCGAGTTCATGAGCTACGGCGCGCCGGGTCCCGGCAAGTGGATCACGATCTACGCGAAGAACGGCCACACGTTCGCTTACATCGCCGGCCTGCGCTTCGACACCGTCGCGCTCGCCGAGACCGGCAGCCGCTGGTCTAACAGGCCGGCCGATGAGCCGGACCTGAGCCAGTTTGTCGCGCGGCACCCGGTCGGCTATTAGCGTAGTTCTGCCCGGCTGTCAACGAGAAACGTCCGCCTTGCGGCGTATCTTGGCTGCAAATGACCTCCGGGCCTTCTCGCAGCGTCGAACTGATGGAGTCGGATCTACGTGAGCTGATGGCGACCGTCCGCAGCCCGCATCTGCGGCGTTTGCTGACCTCTCTGCTTGGCCCCGACAGCGAAACCTGGGCCGCCTTCCGTGAGGCGCCGGCGGCCAAGCACTACCACCAGGGGTACCGCCACGGATTGCTTGATCACTCCCTCGGCGTCGCCCAGGCGGTCAGCACACTTGCTGCCGTGTTCGGCGGGATCGATCGCGATCTTGCCGTGACCGGAGCGCTGGTGCACGACATCGGCAAGCTCGACGCGTACGAGATCGTCGATGACGAAACGATCGAGATGACCCGCCTCGGCCGCCTGCATGGCGAGATCGCGCTCGGCCACTACCGGATCCGACATGAGATCGAGCAGCTGAAGGGCTTTCCCGCCGAGCTTGAAGAGGCGCTGCTGCACATCATCTTGAGCCACCACGGTTCGCTTGAGCACGGCTCGCCGGTGGTGCCTGCAACCCGTGAAGCGACGCTCGTGCACATGGCGGACAACCTCAGTTCGAAGCTCGGCAGCTACGACCGCCTACAGGCGAGCCTGACCGACGATGCCGAATGGTCAACGTTTGACCGCGGCCTCGGCACCTGCGCCTACTTCGGCCCCACCGGGCCGCAGCTGGACGCATCAAGCGTTCGCGCCGCCGCCTAGCCATCAGCGCCGGGTAAAGCCGCAATTTGCGGGCGGTCTGGGGCAGTTCGGCTCCCGGCCGATCAGGGCCGATTAAAGTGCTGGTTGATGGCTAAAGACACCGAGAAGCTGATCCGCCAGCTCTCCCTAATTTCTTACCTGATGGCGGAACGCCGTCCGGTGACCGCCCCGGAGATCCGCCGCGACGTTGAGGGCTACAGCGTGATGAACGAGGACGCGTTCGCACGCCGCTTCTACGCCGACCGCTCGGAACTTGAGGCACTCGGAATCGCGCTGGCGATCGACAAGCCGCAGGACGGTCAGGTGGAGCAGGAGCAGTACTCGCTGCCGCCGGAGAACTTCCACCTGCCGGCGATCGAGTTCTCCGACGATGAGCTCGCCGCGCTCGGCACCGCGCTTCACCTGCTCGACGGTGAGTTTGCCTACGCGGAACCGCTGCGCCTTGCGCTGCAACAGATTTCCTGGGGACGGCCGAGCCCGCTGTCCTCGCCGGTCCAGCAGACGATCAAGCTGGGACTGACCGGCGCTGCCGGCGGTCACGACGTTTCGCAGCGACTGGCAAAGATCGAGACGGCGATCTTCCGCCGCAAGACAGTTGTGTTCGACTACTACACGATGGAGCGCGACGACACCGGTACGCGCCGGATTGACCCCTACCAGCTGCTCTACCAGGGCGGTCAGTTCTACCTCGTCGGCCGCTCACAGGAACGTGACGCGATCCGCGTCTTCCGCCTCTCGCGCATCCTCGGCAAAGTCGGCTACGCGACCAAGGCCGAGCATGACTTCCAGCGGCCCAAGGACTTCGACCCGCGCGTCTACGGCGACCGGATCCAGTGGCAGTTCGGCACCCCCGTCGGCACCGCCGAGATCTGGATCAGCGAGCAGATCGCCTGGCAGATCGAGCGCGCATTCGAGCGCTATGGAAGCTTTCGACCCGACGTCAGCGACGCACGTGACCGGATTTTCACGACCCCGTATGCGAACGCTCGACAGATCATCTCCTGGACGCTCGGATTGAGCCAGAACGCGCGAATCCTCGGCCCGCCTGAGCTGGTCGAGGAGGCGCGTGAGCGCGTCCGGCTATTGATCTCAAGTCACACCGGCGAGCCCGAGCCGATCGTCAGCACCCCGCCGGCCTCAGGGATGGGGCGTGGCAGTGCCGACGATGGCGACGCCGACGAAGACTCCAGCTTCAGCGCCGAGGCCGCGATCCGGCCTGAGCGCTTCGCCCGGCTGGTGACGCTCGCGAGCATCCTGATCGAGGCCGGACGCGCCGGCCGACGTCTCGACGCGCGCGACCTGCGCCGCTCCTTGAACGTCTCAGATCAGGAGTTGCGCGAGGACATCTCAGTCCTCAACGTGGTCAACTTCGGTGCCGGGACCTATGTGTTGTACGCGGAGATCGGGGAGGACGGATGGGTCGAGGTCGACCCCGAACCGTATGGCGACTCGTTTGCCCGCCCGGCACGGCTGCTGCCGGTCGAGGCGAAGGCGCTCGTTGCCGCGATCGACTTGATCGGTGAGCACATCCCCGAGGGTTCGCTGACCAGCGTGCGTGAGAAGGTCGTCGCCGCGCTCGGCGAAGATCCGGCCGTCGAAGGGCTGCAGTTTGCGCCCGCGGCGGGCGATAACCCGGAGATTGCGAAGGTCGTCTCGCAGGCGATCTCCGGCCGTCGGCTGTTGTCGTTTGAGTACTACAAGGCGAACGAGAACCAATTCTCCACGCGCCTTGTTGAGCCCTACGCGCTGGTCAACGGGACCGAGGGCTGGTATGTAGCTGCGTATGACCCGGAGCGCGAGGACACCCGCCACTTCCGCCTTGACCGTTTCAAGTCGGCGCTCGTCACCGATGAGACGTTCGAGCCGCGCCCCGAGGTCAACGCTGCCGCCGGGGTCGACGGCTGGCTACGCACCGGCGAGGTCGACACGGCACGCCGCGCGCAGCTGCTGATCTCAGCCGAGCGGGCCCGCTGGGCACGTGAGGAACGGACCGTCGTTGGCGAGACCGCTGATGGGTCGGTCGTCGTCGAGCTCGGGTTCGGCGGCCTTGACTGGTTTATCCACGAGGTGCTGAAGGAGGCCGGCGACGCGATCGTGCTTGAGCCGGCCGACGCGCGCGAGGCCGTACTGATCGCCGCCACCGCACTCGAGGCAGCGGCCGCCGTCGGCTAAAGCCGAGGCCTCTCGTTGCGGCCGTCGTCAGCTAAAGCCGGGACGAGCGCTGCTTTATCCCGCCCCGCGCCTTAGACTCGCGTCGCAGTGAAGGGAGTTGTCCTAGCTGGTGGCAAGGCGACGCGGCTACGGCCGTTGACGAAGGTCACCAATAAGCACCTGTTGCCGGTCTATGACCGGCCGCTGATCTATTACCCGCTGCAGGCGATGGCGCGGGCAGGGATCGAGGACGTGCTGGTGATCACCAACCCTGAGCACGCCGGGCACTTCATCCAGTTGCTCGGCTCCGGACGCGAGTTCGGCTTGCACCTCGCGTATGAGCTGCAGGAGGAGGCCGGCGGCCTGGCACAGGCGGTTGGGCTGGCGCGATCGTTCGTCGGTGACGACAGGATGCTGGTGCTACTCGGCGACAACATCTTCAGCCAGGACCTGCGCCCGTCGGTTGAACGCTTCAGCGCGCAGGGTCGTGGAGCTGTGATCTTCGCCGTCGAGGTCGCCGAACCGCAGCACTACGGCGTGATCGAGATGGACGGCGAGCGGGTCGTCGGGATCGAGGAGAAGCCGAGTGCGCCGAAGTCGCAGCTCGCCCAAACCGGGATCTACATGTACGACGAGCGGGTCTGGGCGCTGATGGACGGTCTCGTCCCCTCCGCCCGCGGCGAACTTGAGATCACCGACCTCAACAACCGCTACGTCGAGGAAGGCACGATGCGCTGCGAGACCCTGTCCGGCTACTGGATCGACGCCGGGACCTCGCACGACGAGCTGCTGTCGGCGAACGTCGCGGTCGCCGAACTGGCGCGCGCCGGCGAGATCTGAGCCGCCGGCGAGATCTGAGCCGCGGGCGAGCGGCGAGTGCTCGTGCTGTGCATGTTTTTGTTGCTTGCCCGCATTTCAGGCACAGCACAGCGCCCGAGCTTCGCCCTTGGTGGTTCGTGGTTGCTATGCCACCACGAGTTGCACAGCACGACGCTTAGGCGTTCCTGCTGTGCGAGGTTTATTGCCTGAGCCCGACCGGTACTTCTTGCACAGCACCGCAGCTAGAGCGGCTTTTCGCCAAAGAACGTCGCGACCGGATTGGCGTTGAAGTTCTCGATCTGGCGATAGCCGGCTGATTCGTAGAGGTGCTGGGCGGCCGGCTGTTTCGGGCCGGTGTCGAGCCGGCCAACGGCGTAGCCGAGCGCACGTGCCCGGTCTTCCAGCGCGCCAAGCAGTGTCCTGGCAACTCCCTTGCCGCGCGCCGCCGGCACGACGTACATCCGCTTGAACTCGCAGATATCGGCAGCTAGGCGCTTGATCCCGCCGCAACAGATCGCAACGCCGTCCTCGTAGCCAACGAGAAACAACCCCGCTGGTGGATTCAGCACCGAGGCGTCTGCAACCGGCATGTGCGGGTTGGCGATATCAAAGCCTCCGTACAGCTCTGACATCTCGACACGCATCGCCGACTCCAACCGCCCGCCGTCACCGGCGTCGACCAGCGCATCACGGAACTCGATCATGGCCCACCCGGAGACTCAACACGGCGGGGAGGCTAGCGCGAGCGCTGAGCGCCTTGACGTCAGTCCCCGAACGTGTGGCTGGCAGCCTCGAGCATCAACGGCTTGATCGCCTCCCAGCGGGCAGTGATCTGCTCGGCGCCCCAGATCGGGATCGAGAACACCAGGCCGCGGATAATCGAGACTGCCGCATCGATCAGCGCGAACAACCGTGGGTCGCTCGCCTCATTCGGGAACAGCGCCATCGCCGTCTGGGCGATAACCAGCGTCACCCGCCCCTCAAGCTCACGCAGCACCGGTGCCAGTTCAGGCTCGCTCCACACAGCCGCCCACAACTGAGCCGCCGCCAGCGCCTGCGGTGAGCTGAACTCAAGCCACGCTTCATCGAGCACGGCCGCGCGCAACGCAGGCGTGCGCAGCGCGGCGAAATCGATCGTGTCGAGAGCGCGCTCGGCGAGGCTGGTGGCAACCTGCGTAATCGCATCGACGAGTAGCGCCTCACGGGTCTCGAAGTGGTGCATCACAGTGCTCTGGGCGACGCCGGCGCGCTCGGCGACCCGGCGTGTCGTCAAAACCCCATACCCGTCCTGCATCAGACACCCGACGGTGGCATCGATGATTGCTTGGCGCGTCGCCGCGCGCTGCTGTGCGCGGGTCTGGCGTGGTTGCTTGGGTGGCGAGGTTTCGTCGATCACGTGATCAGTTAATGATACGGTTCCGCTTTCACCGATCAAGCGATCGGTGAACAAGTTCGTTCAGCGAACCTTGGGCCACCACGGGAGATGAGTACATGAGCGCGACAGCAGAGGCACCGATCTCGCCAGGGATCGACCGCGTCAGCGGGACCAAAATCGCCTACGACATGCTGCTCCACGGCCTGCGAACCGACGGACCATTGGTCAGCGGTGCCGGCGATGCTGATATCGCTCGCTTCACGATCAGCGGCCGCAAGATGTTCCTGCTAAAGCACCCCGACCTGGTCGATCACGTGATGTTTGAGGCGTCCGACCGCTACCACAAGTCGATCGAGTACGAACTGCTCCGCGCCGCGCTTGGTTTGAGCCTGTTCACCGATGAGGACGAGTCGTGGCGCCGACACCGGATGCTCGTCAACCCGGTACTCGCCAAGCGCCACCTGGAGAGCCTCTACGACCTGATGGTTGAACCTGTCCAGGCGTGTATCGCCCGTGTCGACACCGGCGCCGATCGGATCGAGCTAGAGATGTCGGAGCTGATGACCGAACTGACGCTTGACATCGTCGGCTCGGCGCTGTTCGGTCGCGGGATGGCCGATCTGGCCCGCCGGATCGGATCACGTGTCACAGTCGGACTGCGCTCGGCCGAGCGTGCCACTCGCTTGATCATGTTGTTCAACCCGCCGGCGATCGTCGCCCGCGGCCTGGCTACCGGCGTTCGCCGGATACCCCTGCTACCGCCACCGGTCAGCTACCTGCACAATGTGCTGAAGACAATCGATGACACGGTCTGGAACGTGATCAACGAGCGCCGGCGTAACCCTGGTGGACGCGACGACGATCTGCTCGGCTTGTTGCTGTCAGTCCGTGACGAGGATGGCAAGCCGCTGCCGTTGCGCCGCGTACGTGATGAGGCCTGCACGTTCATGCTCGCCGGGCATGAGACGACGGCCAATGCCCTCGCTTGGATGTGGTACCTGCTGGCGCTCAACCAGGATGCCCGGGAACGGATGCTCGAGGAAATCGATGAGGTGCTCGAGGGTCGCGCACCGACGTTTGAAGACGCCGAGCGACTGCCGTGGACGACCGCCTGCTTCCTTGAGGCGATGCGGATGTTCCCACCCGCCTGGATCATCCCTCGCGTGTGCGTCCACGAGGACCGCGTCGGCGGGCACCGGATCCCGAAGGGAGCGTCGGTGCTGATCCCAATCCACGTGCTTCACCATGACGAACGTTTCTGGCCGGAACCCGAGACCTATGACCCCACCCGCTTCCTACCGGAGCACGCGCGGACCCATCACCGCGCCTCATACCTCCCGTTCGGCGCCGGGAAGCGGGTCTGCGCGGGCAAGAGCTTCGCCGTGATCGAAGGCACGATCGTCACCGCGATGCTGAGCCAGCGCTTCACCTTCGAGCTGATTCCGGGATTCCCAGTCGTGCCGGAGGCCACGTTGACACTAAGACCCCGCTACGGACTGAAGATGATCGCCAAACGCCGCGTGGTAACCCCGCAATCGGAGAGGATCGCCGCATGAGCACCGTCACCGACACGCCCGACCATGACGTGATCGTGATCGGCGCCGGCTTCGCCGGGATCGGCGCCTCGATCAAGCTGACCGAGGCCGGGATAACCGACCACCTCCTGGTCGAAGAGGGCGAGGACGTAGGCGGTACCTGGTAC
>Ga0302314_10005278_pt1 | contig 23600 bp, 19 predicted proteins | sample III_Palsa_N2_3_FD_200533 | JGI IMG/M metagenome (GOLD analysis project Ga0302314, IMG submission 200533) | Peat permafrost microbial communities from Stordalen Mire near Abisko, Sweden - III_Palsa_N2_3 | ecosystem: Environmental > Terrestrial > Soil > Palsa > Peat permafrost | place: Sweden... | reverse complement strand
CTTATCTTGCAGTGAGCGCGCCGCGACTTTGACGGGTGAGGATCAGATGGGCGAATTTTCGGGCAGTTTGAAGGGCGAGGCGGTCGTCGCGGTCGAGCAACTCGAGGCGCCCGTCACGATCGGCGTCGAGGCCTATCTCTCGCCCGACTACGCCCGCGCCGAACGCGACAGGCTGTGGCGCAAGACATGGCTGCAGGCGGGTCGCGTCGAGGACATTCCCGAGGTCGGCAACTACATCACTTTCGACATCCTCGACGATTCGATCATCGTCGTCCGCACCGGGCCGGATACGGTGCAGGCGCATTACAACGTCTGCCCGCATCGCGGCCGCCGGCTGATCGACACGCCGCCCGGCGCCCGCAACGCCCGCGGCAAGAAGATGCGCTTCGTCTGCGGCTTCCATAGCTGGACGTTCGACCTGCAGGGCAATTGCGTCCATGTGCCCGAGCGCGACCATTGGCAGGGGATGCTCGGCGACGAGAGCACGCATCTGGCCTCGGTCAAATGCGACACCTGGGGCGGCTGGGTGTGGATCAGCATGGATCCCGACGCGGTGCCGCTGCGCGACTATCTCGAGCCCGCCGCGACGCTGCTCGATCCCTTCCAGCTCGAGAACATGCGCTGCCGCTGGCGCAAGTGGATCGTCTTCGACTGCAACTGGAAGGTCGCGATGGAGGCGTTCGACGAGACCTATCACGTCCCCGGCACGCATCCCGAATTCATGGCGTTCGGCGACTTCCCGGGCTGGGCGCGCAACCAGGGGCTGCACAGCAATATCGGCTACGACGCGCCCAAGACGATGGACGCCAACCAGCAGGCCAAGCTGCGCATCGGCACGGGCGACGCGCGCATCTCGACCGCCGAGATGCAGGTCTTCACCTGGGAAGCGGCCAACACCAATACCACGCGCACGCTCGTCGACGCCGCGATCCGCCTGAAGGACGAGCTGCCCGAAGGGACGCCATCGGGCGAGGTGCTGCAGCATTGGCTCAAGTCGGCGCGCGCGGCGGATGAGGCGCGCGGCGTGTTCTGGCCGGTGGTCGAGCCCTCGCACAACGCCAAGGCGGGCACGGCGTGGCAGATATTCCCCAACTTCCAGATCGGCCACGCGGTCAACAACATGCTCTGCTACCAAGCGCGGCCCTACAAGGCCGATCCCGACAGGTGCATCTTCGAGGCGTCGGTGTACGAGCTCTATCCGCAGGGCGAGGCGCCCGAGACCGAGTGGGAATACACCCCGCCCGAGGCGTGGCCGCCCGTGCTCCAGCAGGATTTCGCCAACATGGCGGCGGTGCAGCAGGGCATGAAGAATGGCGGTTTCCGAGGCACGCAGCCCAACCCCTATCGCGAGCGCGCCATCCCCAGCCTCCATTATAATCTCGCCAAATATATGGGCACCGGCGCGCCGCAGAAGCTCGGCTGAGCCGGCCCGCACCACCCGCCACCGATCGCATGAGGACTGCCTAGTGAAGTGCGCGCCCACGCAGACGCCCGACGACATCGACATCCCCGCGCTGCGCGAAAAATACCGCGAGGAGCGCGACCGGAGGCTGCGCAAGGACGGCCAGAAGCAGTTCGTCGCCGCCGAGGGCGACTATGCCGAATATTACGAGGCGGACCCCTACAAGCCCGTGATCCCGCGCGAACCGATACGCGACGAGATCGACGTCGCGGTGCTCGGCGGCGGCTTCTCCGGCCTGCTCGCCGCGGCTCGCTGCCGGCAGGCGGGTGTCGAAGACGTCCGCATCATCGAGCTCGGCGGCGATTTCGGCGGCGTCTGGTATTGGAATCGCTATCCCGGCATCCAGTGCGACAACGACGCCTATTGCTACATGCCGCTGCTCGAAGAGACCGGCTACATGCCGACCAAGCGTTTCGCCGACGGTGCCGAGATCCTCGCGCACTGCCAGCGCATCGGCCGGCATTTCGATCTCTACGATCACGCCATCTTCCACACGCTGGTCGAGGGCACGCGCTGGGACGAGGAGATCAAGCGCTGGCGGATCGCCACCAACCGCGGCGACGACATCAAGGCGCGCTTCGTCATCCTGTGCGGCGGCCCGACCAATCGCCCCAAGCTGCCCGGCATCCCCGGCATCACCGACTATAAGGGCCATAAATTCCACTCGGCGCGCTGGGATTACGACTATACCGGCGGCGACCCGACGGGTGCGAGCGGACGGCTCGATAATCTCCACGACAAGCGCGTCGCGATCATCGGCACGGGCGCGACGGGCATCCAGCTCGTCCCGTGGCTGGGCAAGCAGGTCAAGCATCTGACGGTGTTCCAGCGCACGCCGTCGAGCGTGAACCATCGTGGCAATACGCCGACCGATCCCGCGTGGGTCGAGACGCTCGAGCCCGGTTGGCAGAAGGAGCGCCAGGTCAATTTCCACGCCGGTGCGATCGCCGGCTTCGCGCCCGGGCAGAGCGATCTGGTGTGCGACCTGTGGACCGAGATCAACCGCAATCTCCAGTCCAAGTTCGAGGCGAGGAACTGGCAGATTTCCCCCGCCGAATATGGCGAGCTGTACGAGCGCGAGGATTATCTCGTGATGGAGCGGCTGCGGCGGCGCGTCGATGCCGTCGTCGAGGATCCCGCCACCGCCGAGGCGCTCAAGCCCTGGTATCGCTTCATGTGCAAGCGGCCGACCTCGAACGACGAATATCTGCAGACCTTCAACCGCCCCAACGTCACGCTGGTCGACGTGTCGGCATCGCAGGGCGTCGAGCGGATGACCGAGACCGCGCTCGTCGCGAACGGCGTCGAATATGACGCCGATTGCGTGATCTTCGCCAGCGGCTTCGAGGTGACCAGCGACTATGAGAAGCGCTGGGGGATCAAGCGCATCGAGGGTCGCGACGGTCGGTCGCTGTTCGATCTGTGGCGCGACAGGCTGCAGACCTTCCACGGATTTTCGGTCCACGGCTTCCCCAACCATTTCGTTACCGGCTACACGCAGGTTGGGCTTTCGGCGAACGTCACCGCGATGTTCGACCAGCATGTCAGCCACATCGCCTGGATCATCCGCGAGACGCTCGCGCGCGGCGCGATAACGGTCGAGCCCAGCCGCGAGGCGATGGACGAGTGGGTGCGGATCATCCACGACACCAAGGTCGACATGACGCAGTATCAGCGCGAATGCACGCCGGGCTATTACAACAACGAGGGCGAGAAGGCGCTGCGCTCCAACGTCGGCGAGCCCTATGGGCCGGGCTTCGATGCGTTCGACGGCGTGCTCGCGGGGTGGCGCGACCAGGGGGATATGGCGGGGATGGTGCTGGGGCGCTGATCGGCGGGGCTTTGCCTCGATCATCGAGAATTGAATCGATCCGGTCACCCTCCCGTTCGTCCTGAGCTTGTCGAAGGACGTGCGGCGCGCGGGGGCGTTCGGGGCACGCACTTCGACAAGCTCAGTGCGAACGGATTTTACTAAGAGCGCTTGGCTCTACCTCAAGCCGTCACCCTATGCCCGAGGCTGCGCGAGATCGACGCCGCCTCTTCGCGGACCAGCCGCTTGAGCTCATCGAGCCGGTCCTGCAGCCGCGAGCTCGGCGCGGCGACGACCAGCGCGCCGATCACCGCGCCCGACGCATCGAAGATCGCCGATGCGGTGCCGGTCACGCCCTCGGCGGTCTGGTCGATCGTCTGCGCGACGCCGGCGTCGCGTGCCGCCTCGATGATCCCGGCGAGCGCGCGCCGCGCGGTCTCGGTATGCGCGGTCAGCCGCTTGGGCCGCAGCCGGTCGAGATAGCGCCGCCACGCCTCTTCCGGCCCCGCGGCGAGCAGCGCGCGTCCGCTCGCGGTGCTGAACAGCGGGCGGCGGTCGCCGATCGAGACGGTGAAGCGCACCGCATTGCGGCTCTCGATCACGTCGACATAGGTGATCGTCGCGCCGTCGCGGTCGCGCACCGCGAACAGCACGGTCTCGCCCGATCGGTCGGCGAGCCGGCGCATCCCCTCGCGCACCAGATCGGAGGATTGCAGCCGCCGCCGCGCCTCCTGCAACGCGCTGCCCAGCCCGAAGGCGCCCGGCCCGAGCCGGTAGGCGCCGTCCGCCGCGATCACCACGTCGATGTCGGCGAGGCCGCGCAGCAGCGCCGCGAGGCTGGTCTTGGGCGTCGCGAGCATCCGGCTGAGATCGGCGAGCGTCGCGGGCGCGGCGCTGGCGCACAGCGCCTCGATGATCTGGATGACGCGCGTGACCGATTGGGGCGACTGGGTCCGGCGATCTTCGGCGTTCGGCATCGACCCGCTCAGGCAAAGGCCGGGATGACCTCCCGGGCGAAGGTTTCGGCATAGGCGACGAAGCGTTCGGGCGAAAGCCCGGGCGGCATCATCATCATGACATGCTCGACGGGCAGCCGCGCCTGCATCGCCTTGAAATGCGCGATCGCTTGGCGCGGCGTCAGTATCTGGAGGATGCCGCTGGTCTTGAACCGCTCGAGGCTCATCGGCCTGAGCGCGGGATTGTCGATGCCGAGCGCGCGCTTGTCCTCGCTCAGCCACGCGCCATAGGCGTTGTTGGCGTGGTGATAATAGGGCGCCAGTTCCTCCATCGCGGCCTCGGGATCGTCGGCGACCGCGGTGAACAGGCTCTGGATGCGGATGCCGACCTTGGTGGGATCCTTGCCCTGCGCGCGGACCTTTTCGAAATATTGGTCGCACACCTCCTCGTTGCCGAAATAGCCGTCGGCATAGGTGGCGACGCGTTCCAGCGCCTTGTCGGCAAAGCCGCCGATGTAGAGCGGGATGTGGCCGCGCGGCGGAGGCGGCACGATCCGGGCGCGCTTGATCGTGAAATGCCGCCCCTCGAAATCGACCGTCTCGCCCGCCCACAGCGCGCGGACGATCGCGAGGAACTCGTCGAACCGCGCGCCGCGCCTGGTGAAGTCGATGCCGAACGCCTCGGTCTCGCGCCGGCGGTAGCCGATCGCCAGCGCCATCTCGACGCGACCGTCCGAGAGGATATCGAGGATCGCGCATTCCTCGGCGAAGCGCACCGGGTGGTAGAGCGGCGCCAGTGCGATCGCTGATCCCAGCCGGATACGCCGGGTACGCGCCGCGATCGCCGCGAGCATCAGATTGGGAGCGGGCATATAGCCGTCCTCGGCGCCATGATGCTCGGGCACCCACGCGCCTTCGAACCCGACCGTCTCGCTCCATGCGATCACGTCGAGCGTCGCCGCATAGAGATCGGCCCAGCGCGTCGGCCACTGCGGCGGGTTCCGGAAATCATAGAGGTAACCGAACGTCAGTTTGCGCGACACCATCCTGCCCCTCGTCTCCCGCCGGACGGTCGTCATAGCGCAGACGTCCCGCGCTTCCGCGGTCCCCGTGCGCATGATCGCCCGAGCGTTGTCGGCGGCGCTCGGTGACGATTTGGCGGGAAAGCCTGGGGCGTGCCGCTTATGCTCCGGCACCGAGACAGGGAGAGACGCTTTGGGTTCGCTTGCAGGCAAGGTCGCGGTGGTGACGGGCGCCAGCCGCGGCATCGGCAAGGGCATCGCGCTGGTGCTCGCCGAGCAGGGGGCGACCGTCTACGTCACCGGGCGCACCGTGACCGCGGGTGCCTATCCGCTGCCGGGGACGGTCGGCGAGACCGCGGCCGAATGCGACGCGCGCGGCGGCAAGGGCGTCGCGGTGCAGGTCGATCATGCTGCCGACGATCAGGTCGCCGCCTTGTTCGATCGGGTGCGCGACGAGCAGGGGCGGCTCGACATCCTCGTCAACAACGCCTTCTCGCTGCCCGAGGACCTCACCGAGCCGAAAGGTTTTTGGGAAAAGCCGCTGTCCAATCTCGAGATGTTCGATGTCGGCGTGCGCTCCAACTTCGTCGCGGCGTGGCATGCCGCGCAGATCATGGTGCCGCGGAAATCCGGGCTGATCGTCGAGATTTCGGGCTATACCGGCGTCACCTACACCTATGGCGTGATCTTCGGCACCGCCAAGTCCGCGGTCGACCGGATGGCGCGCGACATGGCGATCGAGCTCAAGCCGCATCATGTCGCCTCGATCTCGATGTGGCAGGGGCTGACGCTGACCGAGCGCGCCGAGCGCAACCTCGCCACCATCCCCGGCCTCGACGGTGCTGCGGCGACGACGCGCGCCAACGGATCGACCGTCGAGCATCCCGGCCGCGTGATCGCCGCGCTCGCCGCCGATCCGGACGTGATGCGGCACAGCGGCGCCACGTTCATCACCGCCGAACTGGCCGATATCTACGGCGTCACCGACATCGACGGGCGGACGATCCCGTCGCTGCGCGCGACGCGCGGCTCGCCGATCTGGCAGCCGGTCTGATCCGCCAGTTTAATTCGCCGGGCCGCCCTTCGCAGAAGAGAGAAGAACCGATGTCCGAACTGAGATTCGACGGCCGCGTGGCGGTGATCACCGGGGCGGGAAGGGGGCTCGGCCGCTCCTATGCGCTGCTGCTCGCCGCCGAGGGCGCCAAGGTGGTCGTCAACGATCCCGGCGGCGCGATCAAAGGCGAGGGTAGCGACGCCGGCCCCGCGCGCGATGTCGTCGCCGAGATCGAGGCGGCGGGCGGCGAGGCGATCGCTAATCTCGACAGCGTCGCGACGCCCGAGGGGGGCGCCGCGATCGTCCGGGCCGCGATCGAGGCCTATGGCCGGATCGACATCCTCATCCACAACGCCGGCAATGTCCGCTACGGCGCGCTTGACGAACTGAGCCAGGCGGATTTCGACGCCGTCCTCGATGTCCACCTGCGCGGCGCCTATCATGTCGTCCGCGCGGCCTTCCCGCTGATGCGCGACGCCGGCTATGGCCGCATCGTGCTGACCTCGTCGATCGGCGGCATCTACGGCAACCAGCGCTGCGTGAACTACGGCGTCTCGAAAGCCGGGATGATCGGGCTGAGCAACATCGCCGCGCTCGAGGGTGAGGCGCATGATGTGAAGTGCAACGTGATCGTGCCGAGCGCGGTGACGCGTATGGCGGAGGGGATCGACGTCTCCGCCTATCCGCCGATGCAACCCGAACTCGTCGCGCCCGTAGTCGGCTGGCTGTGCCACGAGAGCTGCTCGATCACCGGCGAGATGCTCGCCGCGATCGCCGGGCGCGTCGCCAAGGTCTATGTTGCCGAGACGCAGGGCGTGTACCAGCCGTCGTGGACGATCGACCAGGTCGGCGAGCGGATCGACGCGATCCGCGATGCGACCGAGCCACTGGCGTTCGGGCTGCACGGCCATGTCGATCATATCGTCTACAGCTTCGGCATGGCGACGAAGGGCGGCCGCGATGACGCCTGACAGGCTCGCCCGGCTCGACGAACTGCTCGACCGGCAGGACATCCTCGATTGCCTGACGCGCTTCAGCCGCGCGATGGATCGCTTCGATCGCGAGCTCTTCTTGTCCGCCTTCTATCCCGACGCGGTGATCGCCGCAGGCCCCTTCGTCGGTGCCCCCAAGCCGCTGTGCGACTGGTCGTTCGACCTGCACCAGCAAGGGCAGATCGCGACGCACCACAATCTGCTCAACCATAGTTGCGAGATCGACGGCGACGTCGCGCACACCGAAACCTATTACCTCTTCGTCGGCCGCAACCGCGACGAGAGCAATTGGATCGCGGGTGGCCGCTACATCGATCGGCTCGAGCGGCGCGACGGCACGTGGAAGATCGCGCTGCGCACCAATGCGATCGAATGGTCGGGTCTGGTGCCGACGCTGCCGATCCCGTTCGCCGACTTGCCCGACATCCACCTCAACGGCGCACCGTCGCGCGATCGCGAGGATCCGTCCTACCGGCGGCCTCTGGTCAACCGGCGCGAGACGGCGATCCCGGTCGGCTTCGGCGAGGGAGCGGACCTGACATGACACCGCCCGTTCTGACGCTCGCCGATCTGCTCGATCGCGAGACGATCCGCGACACGCTGGCGCGGCTCAGCCGGGGCGAGGATCGTCGCGACGCGGCGCTGCTCCGCACCTGCTTCTGGCTGGATGCGACGGTGGATTTCGGCGTGTTCGTCGGTGGCTTCGACGATTATCTGGCGTGGGTGGTGCCCGGCTCGCCGGCGATCCCGGTGACGCTGCACACGCTCGGCCAGAGCCTGATCCGGCTGTCGGGCGACCGCGCGGCGGTCGAGACGCACGTCACCGCCTACCACCGCATCGACATGGGCGAAGAGCAGCGCGATATCGTGCTCGGCGGCCGCTATCTCGATCGTCTAGCGCGGCGCGAAGGCGAATGGCGCGTCGCGCAGCGCACGATGCTCTACGACTGGCAGCAGGATTTCGGGCGATCGGTGGATTGGTCGCAGGGGCTGATGGGGATGCCTTTTCTTACCGACCAGACGGTGGGGGCTGCGGTTGGCGATCCGGGCGAAGCGTTCTTCGATTAGCCCGGATCGGCATTCGTTCGGGGACACCGTTTCTTAAGATCGCATCCGTGCTCCTGCGTAGGCAGGAGCCCAGGTGGAGAACCGCAGCGCCTGCAACCCTGGGCTCCTGCCTGCGCAGGAGCACAACGGTTTTCGGAGCGGCGTTGATGATCATTGCACCTCGCGACGCCGACGCGTGCCCTACCGCGTCGGCAGCTGCACCTCCGCCTTCGCCGTCGCCATCGTCACGCCGAGCTGGTTCTTCATTTTGAAATCGACCTGGATCAGGTGGCGCCCCTCGTCGTCGACCAATTTGTCGATCACGTCGGCGGTCATCACGGTGATGTCGCCGACCAGCGCGGGGCCGCGGTAATTGGCGATCGAATGCACCACCATGCCGTGCTCGCCCGCCCAGCCCGCGAGATAGTCGACGATCCACGCGCCCATCGAGGCGCCATAGCCATATTCGCGCGGCATCCCGATGAACTGCGCCCAGCGCTTGAACATGTGCCCGCGCGACGGACCGATATAGGCGCCGTCGGTGAGCTCGGGGTTGATCCGCTCCATCGTCGGGTCCTGCTCGAGCCCGGCCATCTCCTCGACGAAGCCCATCGCCGCCATGTCGAGATCGGTGCGGCGCGTGATCGTGCCCCAGCCGGTAAACAGATAGGAGCGCCACTCGGTTGCGAAGCTGACGATTGAATGCGGGCCGATGACGCGCTCGGGCAGCGCGTCGCCGACCGAAACGTCGTCCCAATAGCGCTTGTCGTGGCCGAGATCGTGCAGCGTCTGGATCCACGCGAACTTGCGATCCTCGATCGCCTTGAGCTCGGCGTCGGTCCACACCGGCTCCTCGCTATTGTCGAGCGGCGTCGCGTCGCGCCCCGCGTCGGCATGGTAGCGGATCGCGGTCGAGCGCTGCTTGGCGATCAGCTCGCCATGCTGGTTGCGGTAGAAATTGTCGCCGCGCTGGAAGCAGGTCTGGCCCGCGAATTTGGTCTCCTTGACGGTATAGTCGAACGGGATGCGCTCGTTGCTCACCGTGTCGCCGCCGAAGATGCGCGGGCCGTAGAACCACCATTCGTCGCCGCCGAACAGCAGATGCGAGCCCGGGATGCTGCCGACGCAGGACGGCGACGAGCCGTGTCCGTCGTCCATCGCGACCGCGAAGGATTGCGGCGCGACCAGCTTTCCGTAGGAGCCCTCGGCGGCGTAATCCTTGTCGTAGTGAAGGCGGTTGGGATAGTGCATCGCCTGCACCCAGCGGCGGATGTCGGTGTTGCCGAAGGGATCGTTCATCGGTGCCGGGCACACCGGTTTGCCGAGATATTGATCGATGTCCGAACAGTCGAGCGTCGTGGCGTTCATCAGAGGGTCTCCTTGGCCGCTCAGCCGAGCCGAGCGATGATCTGTGGCAGATCGGCGGTGGTGCGGATGCCGGGCGGTGCGTCGCAAATGTAGGGCACGACGTTGATCGGGCGGTGCGCGGTCAGGCCCGGCGTCATCTCGGCATAGCTCTCGGGCGCGACCGGGAAGCTGATCACGACGTCGAGCGGGCAATCGCCGTCGATCAGCAGCCGCCAGCCCGATCCGCGGAAATCCCAGGTCTCGCCGTCGCTGGTGTCGACGTCGGACGACACGAACCAGGTCGCGGTGAAGCTGATGATCGGCTTGCCGTCGTGCAGCCCCGAGATGCACGTGCGCTGCGCGGCGACGGTGCCGGCAGGGACGACGCCCGCAGCGATCACCGTGTCGGCGCGCGCCACGCCGACGCCGCCGGTCGCCTCGAAGCCGTCGATGGTGAGGCCCAGCGCGTCGGCGAGATGGTGCAGCGACGGCCCGAAGGCGTCGCGCAGATAATCGTAGCGCGCCTGATCGGCCTGCGGCGATCCGCCGGGCTTCTGGCCGAAGCCCATGATCTCGAAGATCATCGCGGGAGAGTCGCGCGACGAGCAGTCGGCGAACTCGTTGATGCTGATGCCGTCGACGCGGCGCTGGATCGAGGCGAGCACGATCGGCAGTGCCTCGGTGACGAAGCCGGGGCTGCTGCCCGTACTATGGATCGACGAATTGCCCTCGATACAGGCGGCCTCGACGCGCGCGCGCACCGCCGGGTCCATGCTCTCCGCGCGGTGAAAATCGCCGCGTGTGGTGACGATGTTGGCGCCCGATTCGAGCAGCCGGACGATCTCGTCGATGTCGGTCTGGTGCGCCATGTAGATGACGCAATCGGGATCGAGCGCGATCACGTCGTCGATGCTGTTGGTGGCGAGCACGCCGGTCGGCGCGATACCCGCCAGTTCCCCCGCGTCGCGCCCGGCCTTGTCCGCGCTATGAACGTAGACGCCGACAAGATCGAAGTGCGGATGCTCGATCGCCCGGCGCAGCGCGCGCGAGCCGACATTGCCCGTCGCCCATTGCACGACCCGATAGCGTCCGTTCGCTGCCTGCCTCGCCATCTCGCCCCTCATCGTCCTTGCGTGTCCTGGCCGGTGACGGCCGCCGCGAGGATCAGATTGGGTTTCAGGGCATCGCCCGGCAATGGCTTTGACGGCGCGCGCAGCGATACCGCCAGAGCGATGATGTCCGGTCGTGCGCCGTAGCAGCGTTCAGAAGGGCTCGATCGCCGAGATCAGCCGGTCCAGCGTCTTGCCGACGCGCTCGATCGAGACCGTCTCCTGCGCGGGCGCCAGCCACCAGGCCAGCGTCTCGAAAATCAGGCTGACCGTGCAATTGACCGCGAGATCGACGGGTATCCAGCTGTCCGACGGCGCGCGCTCCTCGGCGATGGTGCGCGATATCCGCAGCAGCTCGTCGCGCATCGCGCCCGCCGCACCGCCCGTCAGCAGGGCGGCCCAGAGCAGCCGATGCTCGTCGACGTAGCGGCACAGCGCGAGCACCGCCGTCGGGCGATCGACGCTGTCGAGCACGGGCACGGTAAGCTCGACCAGCCGGTCGATCTGCTCGGCGGCGACGCTGTCGAGCAGCGCCTCCTTGGTCGCGTGGTGGCGGAAGAAGGTGGCGTAATGGACGTTCGCTTCGGCCGCGATCTCGCGCACCGTGATCTGGTCCAGCGGCTTGCGCTCGATCAGCGCGAGCAGTGCCGTGCGCAACGCCGCGCTCGATTTGACCGCCCGCGCGTCGCGTCCGCTTGACGAGGAAGTCGGATCGACGTTATGCGATACAGTGTCGCTTAGGGCGCTGTCGGTCGCGATCTGCTTCGTCCTTCCCGTCGCCATCTTCGATTGTGATCCTTCCCCGAGCGCGAGTGCGACACGGCCCTGTCATAGAGCGAGATTCGATAAATGCCCGAGTTGATTGTGACCACGCGAGAAGGCGAGACCCGGACGATCGAGGCCGGATCGGGGCTGAGCGCGATGGAGGCCATTCGCGACGCGGGCTTCGATGAGCTGCTCGCGCTGTGCGGCGGCGTCTGCTCGTGCGCGACCTGCCATGTGCATGTCGATCCGGCCTTCGCCGCACTGCTCCCCGCGATGAGCGAGGACGAGAACGACCTGCTCGACTCGTCCGCGCATCGTGACGCGACGTCGCGGCTGTCGTGCCAGATCCGGCTCGACAACACGCTGTCGGGCCTGCGCGTGACGATCGCCGAAGAGGACTGAATACACCCGACAACGAAAACACGTATCGACCAGGAGACAGGCTATGCAGACGCTCGCGGAACGCGACTATTTCAGCGACCATTCGATCCTGCGCGACCCCTATGCCTATTTCGAGGCGGTCCGCGAGCAGGGGCCGATCTATCGCAACCCCGACAGCGGCATCGTGTTCGTCACGGGGTTCGAGGAAATCCTGACGGTGCTCAAGAATACCGACGATTTCTCGTCGGTGATCGCGCCGTCGGGCCCCGCGGCGAAGCTTCCGTTCGCGCCTGAAGGGGGCGACATCACGCCGCAGATCGAGGCGCACCGCACCGAATTCATCGGCGGCGACCTGCTCGTCTCGCTCGACGACAAGCCGCACACCTTCTCGCGTGCGCTGCTCGGGCGGCTGTTCGTGCCGTCTCGGCTCAAGGCGAGCGAGCAGTTCATCGCCGACTATTCCGACGAGCTGGTTCAGGAAGCGGTCGCGGCCGGTGGCTGCGAACTGGTCAAGGGGATCGCGACTCCGTTCGTCACGATGGTGATCGCCGACCTGCTCGGCGTCCCCGACGGCGACCGTCAGTTCTTCATGGAGGCGATCGAGGCCGGGCCGCCGCCGGGCAGCCTCAACAGCGATGATCTGATGGCGCAGAACCAGCCGCTGGTCATCATGGGCACCTATTTCGTGCAATATGTCGCCGATCGACGCGAAAATCCGCGCGACGACATCCTGTCCGAACTGTCCAACGCCAAATATCCCGACGGATCGACGCCGGATGCGCTCGAGATAGTCCGGTTGACCACCTTCCTGTTCGGCGCGGGCCAGGATACCAGCGCCAAGCTGCTGGGCAATGCGATGCGCTTCATCGTCGAGCAGCCGGGCCTGCAGGACCAGCTGCGCGCGGACCCCTCGCTGATCCCGGCCTTCCTCGAGGAGGTGCTGCGTCTCGAAGGCTCGACCAAGATGACCGCGCGGATCGCGCGCAAGGACACGCAGCTCGGCGACATGGCGATCCCGGCGGGAACGACGGTGATGGTGGCGCTCGCCGCGGCCAACCGCGATCCGCGGCGCTGGACCGATCCGCAGGCGTTCCTGCTCGATCGCCCCAAGATCAAGGAGCATCTGGCGTTCGGCCGCGGCGCGCATGTCTGCGTCGGCGCGCCGCTGGCACGCGCCGAGGTGCGCGTGATCATCGAGAAGTTCCTCGAGCACACGTCGCACATCGATCTCGACGAGACCAAGCACGGCAAGGCTGGCGAGCGCACGCTCGAATATGAGCCGAGCTTCATCATCCGGGGCCTGGGCGAGATGCACCTCAGGCTCACGCCGGCCAAGGGCTTCGTGGCGCCCGAAAAGCCGGCGGTTCAGGTGGAATCGAAGGTTGCGGGCCTCAAGAGCCTGTTCGGGTTCGGCAAGAAGGCGAAGACCGACGGGCCGCCGCAGCCCTATTCGACCGCGACTACCAAGATCGGCGCGCTGATCGCCGATCCGGCGGCGACCGCGATCCTCGACCGGCATTTTCCGGGGTTCAGCACCGATCCGCGGATCGGCATGGGCAAGGGCATGACGCTGCGTACCGTGCAGAAGTTCGCGCCCGAGCTGTTCACGGTGGAGGCGCTCGACGCGGTCGACGCCGAACTGGCCAAGCTGCCGTTGCGCTGACCAACCAGATAAAAATAAGCATGGAGAGCGATATGCATGAGAAGCGCGTAGTGGTGGTGACCGGCGGCGCGTCCGGGATCGGGCTCGGTATCAGCCGGCTGTTCGCGGCCAACGGTCATCCGGTCGCGGTCCTCGACATGCAAGGCGAGGCGCTCGAGCGCGAAACCGCGCTGCTGCGTGACGGCGGAGCCACGGTTTCGGCGCACAAGGTCGATGTGTCCGATCGCGCGCAGATCGATGCCGCCTATGATTCGATCCGCGCGGCATTCGGGCCGATCACGATCGTCATCGCCAATGCGGGCATCTCGATCCCGGTGCCGTTCGAGGACATCTCGGCCGAGCAATGGCAGCGCACGATCGACATCAATCTGAACGGCGTCTTCCACACGGTGCAGGCCGCGATGCCCGACATGCTTGCAGCCAAATGGGGGCGCGTCGTGACGATCTCGTCGCAGGCCGCACAGTCCGGCTCGCAGGACCGTGCGCATTACGCTGCGTCGAAGGGTGGCGTGATCGGGCTGACGCGGTCGCTCGCGCGCGAGTTCGGCGGCCGCGGCATCACGGTCAACACGATCCCGCCGTCGCTGGTCGACACCCCGATGGCGCGCGAGGGCGAGCGCTCGGGCCAGGTGCCTCCGCTCGAGGTGATCGCGCAGCATATCCCGGTGCCGCGGCCGGGTACGCCCGCAGACATCGCCCATGCCTGCGAATTCCTCTGCTCCGAGAAGGCGAGCTACATCACGGGGCAGGAGATCAACGTCAACGGCGGCAGCTGGATGTGACGCGCGACGGCGATCGCCTGGGATGATGTCCTAGGCGATCGTCATCAGACTCGCGTTGCCGCCGGCCGCCGTAGTGTTGATCGAGGTCGATACCTCCTCGAGCAGCCAGTCGAGGCAATAGCCGCCACTGTGCCCGTCGGAGGCTTGGGTGAGCAATATCGGCCCGTCGAGCGCCGCAACCTCGCGTTGCGCGCGCATGATCTGGTCCGCATCGCCTTCGATCAGCGCGCCCGCGCACGGATCCGCCTGATGCAGTTCGTCGATCCACGCGATCCGACCGAGCACCTCGGCAGGTACGCCCGACAGCGTCTCGCGCATCGCGCGATCGGCGCGGATCACCGCGTCGTTCCCGGTCGCGAGCACCGCCGCGAGCTGATCGCGAAGACCCGCCTCGGTCTGCGGGAGAAGCAGGATGCGACCGCGCGGATGGAGCGCGTAGATATTGGTCTCGCCAACCGGGCCGGCGAGGATCGTCTGGCGTCCGAGCCCCGACCGTCGGCCGGCCTCGCGTGCGGGTTCGGCGTCGCTGCCATGCTTGTCGAGCCATTGCGCATAATCGAGCAGCGCGGGATCGGCCGAGCCCCCCGGCTCCCGAACCAGCCGCTCCGGATCGGCGACCAGCCGCCCGAGATAGAGCGGCCCACCGGCCTTGGGGCCCGTGCCCGACAGGCCGCGCCCGCCGAAGGGCTGGACGCCGACGACGGCGCCGATGACGTTGCGGTTGATGTAGAGATTGCCCGCCCTGATCCGCCCGGTGACCTGCGCGATCGTCTCGTCGAGGCGAGTGTGGAGCCCGAAGGTCAGCCCGTAGCCCGTCGCGTTGATGTCGTCGATCAGCTGGTCGAGCCCCGCGCGGGGATAGCGGATGACGTGCAGCACGGGCCCGAACACCTCGCGTTGCAGATCGCGCAAGCCGTCGAGTTCGATGATCGTCGGCGTCACGAACGTGCCCGATCCGGTCTCGCCGACGCGCGCGATCTGCGCGACCGGGTGACCCAACGCCCGCATCGCGCTGATATGCTCGTCGATGCCGGCCTTGGCCTCCGCGGTGATGACCGGCCCCACGTCGACCGACAGGCGGTCGGGTCGGCCGATCGACAGCTCGTTAAGCGCACCCTTGAGCATCTTGAGGATGCGATCGGCGACGTCTTCCTGCAGGCACAGGATGCGTAGCGCCGAGCAGCGCTGCCCCGCGCTGTCGAAGGCCGAGGCGATGACGTCGGCGACGACCTGCTCGGCGAGCGCGGAGGAATCGACGATCATCGCATTCTGTCCGCCCGTCTCGGCGATCAGCGGGATCGGCTTGCCGGCGGCGGACAGACGCTGCGCGAGTTGCGTCTGGATGAGCCGCGCCACTTCGGTCGAACCGGTGAACAGGACACCCGATATCTCGGGCGCGGCGACGAGCGCTCCGCCGACGTCGCCGGCGCCCGGCAGCAGATGCAGCGCATCGGTCGGGACGCCCGCCTCGTGCAGGATGCGGACGCCTTCGGCCGCGATCAGCGGGGTTTCCTCAGCGGGCTTGGCAAGTACCGTGTTGCCGGCGGCAAGTGCTGCGGCGATCTGTCCGGTGAAGATCGCGAGCGGGAAATTCCACGGGCTGATGCACGCGATGGGGCCGAGCGAAGCGCTGTCGCCGTCCAGCGTGCGGCGCGCCTCGGCGGCGTAATAGCGCAGGAAGTCGATCGCCTCGCGTACCTCGCCGATCGCATTGGGCAGCGCCTTGCCCGCTTCGCGCATGATCAGGCCGAGCAATGTCGGCATTCGCTGCTGCATGATGTCGGCAGCGCGTTCCAGGACGGCGCCGCGATCGTCGGGCGACCGTGCGGACCATGCGGCCAGCGCCGTCGTGGCGGACGCGCAGGCGGATCGCACATCGTCGGGCGTCGCATCGACGACGATCCCGACGACGTCGCCATGATCGGCGGGGTTGCGCACGGGCTGCGCCTCGGAACCCGTGCCGACGGTGGGCCGTGCCTGCCACGAGATGTCGGCGCTCGCACGCAGCACGGTATCGAGTGCGGTAAGCGCGGTTTCGTCCGAAAGATCGAACCCGGCGCTGTTGCGGCGTGCGCCATAGAGATCGGCCGGCAGCGCGATCTGGTCGTGCGGTTCGCCCGGGATCGCCATCGCGCGGACGGTATCGACCGGATCGGCGACCAGGTCGGCGACGGGCACCGCCGGATCGGAGATGCGATTGACGAAGGAGGAGTTGGCGCCGTTCTCGAGCAGCCGCCGGACCAGATAGGCAAGCAGCGTCTCGTGCGTGCCGACCGGCGCATAGACGCGGCAGGGCCGATCGAGCTTATCCTTGCCGACCACCTCGTCATACAGTGGCTCGCCCATGCCGTGCAGGCATTGGAACTCATAGCGCCCGATCGCGAAATCAGGGCCGGCCATACGGTAGATCGTCGCCAGCGTCTGCGCATTGTGCGTCGCGAACTGCGGGAAGACCTGCTCCGGCGCCGCGAGCAGTTTCTTCGCGCAGGCGATGTAGGCGAGATCGGTGTGGATCTTGCGAGTATAGACGGGAAAGTCCGCCAGCCCGTCGACTTGCGCGCGCTTGATCTCGGCGTCCCAATAGGCGCCCTTGACCAGCCGCACCATGATCCGCCGATCGGCGCGACGCGCAAGATCGATGATATAGTCGAGCACGAACGGGCAGCGCTTGCCATAGGCCTGCACGACGAAGCCGAGACCCGCCCAGCCCCCGAGGTCGGGATCGAGCGCCAGATCCTCGAGAAGGTCGAGCGAGAGTTCGAGCCGGTCGGCCTCCTCGGCGTCGATATTGAATCCGATATCGTAGGATCTGGTGAGCACTGCCAGCGCCTTCACGCGCGGCAGCAGCTCGTCCATCACGCGGCCGGCCTGCGCGCGCGCATAGCGCGGATGCAGCGCGGACAATTTGATCGAGATGCCCGGCCCGACATGGATACCGCGCCCGTCCGACGCCGCGCCGATCGCGCGGATCGCGGCCTCGTAGTCCGCATAATAGCGCGCCGCATCGGCGGCGGTCGCGGCCGCCTCGCCGAGCATGTCGTAGCTGAACGCGAAGCCGCGCGCCTCGAGCGGGCGTGCGCGCTTGAGCGCCTCGCCGATCGTCTCGCCGGTGACGAACTGCTCGCCCATCATCCGCATCGCCATGTCGACGCCGCGCCGGATCACGGGCTCGCCCGCGCGCGCGATCAGCCGCGTCAATGCCGACGCGAGGCCGCGATCATTGACGCTGGTCGCGAGCTTGCCGGTGACCACGAGACCCCAGGTCGCCGCGTTGACGAACAGCGAGCGGCCGCCGCCCAGATGCGCGCGCCAATTGCCGTCGGCGATCTTGTCGCGGATCAGCGCATCGCGCGTCGCGGTGTCGGGGATGCGCAGCAGCGCCTCGGCGAGGCACATCAGCGCGACGCCCTCCTGGCTCGACAGCGCATATTCCTGGACGAGCCCCTCGACACCGGTGCCCTTGTGCTTTTTGCGGAGCGCCAGGATCAGGTCGGTCGCCGTCGCAGCAGCGGCCGTCTTGATCGCATCGGGCAGCGTCGCCTGTTCGAGCAGCGGCGCGACGCAGGCCGGCTCCGCGCGTCGATAAGCGGCGGTGATCGCCTGCCTGAGCGGGGTCTGTTCGTGGATGGCGGGCGCGAAGTCCGAGAAGGGCGCATGTCGGGTGTCGGGTCTGGACATGAATCGATCCTCGTCGTCGGGCTTTCTCTCCGCCGATACTATCAGGGTCGGATGCGGCAATCTGGCCTATCTAAGCAGTCTGACGTACCGTATTGCCCGATCATCGCATCATCGGAAGGCATTATGAACGCGAAGACGCCAGAAGAAGGCCGGATCAACCAATTCGACATGCGGATCATCGAGGCGCTGATGGAAGACGGCCGCCTGCCGGTGACCGAACTTGCGGTGCGGGTCGGCTTGTCGAAGACGCCTTGTCAGGTCCGGCTCAAGCGCCTGATCGCGGACGGCTATATCCTGGGCTTCCGCGCAGTCGTCGATCCGGCGAAGCTCGGCATGGATCATATCGCCTTCACCGAGGTCAAGCTGGCGGACACGCGCGAGAAGGCGCTGGACGAGTTCAACCGCGGCGTCCGCAAGATCAAGGAGGTCGAGGAATGCCATATGATCGCGAGCAGCTTCGACTATCTACTCAAGGTCCGGACCGCCGACATCCGCCGCTACCGGATCGTGCTGGGCGAGAAGATCTCGAGCTTGCCGCATGTCGCAAGCACCTCGACCTTCGTCGCGATGGAGGCGATCCGCGACAAGGCGTTCTGATCGTGCGGGCCGCCGGTTCGCGCGGCTGGTGCCGCAGCGGTCGCGTCGCTACATGCCGACCGCACGTATCAAGGAGCATGACATGGACTATCGACGTCTCGGCGCATCGGGCCTCCGCGTTCCCGCCCTCAGCTTCGGCACCGCGACGTTCGGCGGGTCCAACGATTTCTTCAAGGCATGGGGATCGACCGATTCCGGCGGCGCCGCGCGGCTGATCGACGTCTGCATCGATCACGGCGTCACGCTGTTCGACAGCGCGGATGTCTATTCGGACGGGCTGGCCGAGACGATCCTCGGCGAGGCGATCAAGGGCAAGCGCGACCGCCTGCTGATCTCGACCAAGGCGACCTTCCCAACCGGTGACGGCGCCAATGATTACGGCTCGTCGCGCTTCCATCTGATCAATGCGGTCGACAAGGCGCTCGTGCGGCTCGGCACCGATCGCATCGACCTGTTCCAGCTTCACGGGCAGGATTACAATACGCCCGTCGAGGAGACGGTGGCGACGCTCGACCAGCTCGTCCGCGACGGCAAGATCCGCTATGTCGGCGCCTCGAATTTTTCGGGCTGGCATCTGATGAAGTCGCTCGGCGCGGCCGACCGCCACGGTTTTCCGCGCCATGTCGCGCACCAGGTCTATTATTCGCTGCTCAACCGCGATTACGAGTGGGAGCTGATGCCACTCGGTGCCGACCAGGGCGTCGGCGCACTGATCTGGAGCCCGCTTGGCTGGGGCAAGCTCACCGGCAAGATCCGCCGCGACCAGCCCGCAAAACCGGGCACGCGCGCGCATGACATCGCCGGCACGGGTCCGCATTTCGAGGAGGAGCGGCTGTTCCGCATCGTCGACGCGCTCGACGGCGTCGCCACGGAGACGGGGAAGACGATCCCGCAGATTGCGCTCAATTGGCTGTTGCAGCGGCCGACCGTCGCCAACGTCATCATCGGCGCGCGCAATGAAGAGCAGCTCGTCGAGAATGTCGGCGCGGTCGGATGGAGCCTCTCCGCCGGTCAGGTTGCGGCGCTCGATGCCGCAAGCGACCAGCCCGCCGCCTATCCCGTCTGGCACCAGCGCGGATTTCCGATGCTCAACGAGGGCGTCCCTATCAGCGCCGGCTGACGAGAGCGCTTCATCCCCAGCGGCGACGGTCGGGTCGGAGGCAGATCGATGACGACGACCTGCCTCCTCTCGCGCCAATCAAATCAAGCGCGTCGATCTCCGTATCTTCATCGTCCTGAAGCGCGTCATCCCGGCTGCGTTCTGGCGAACGATCTCCAGCGGTTCGACGTCTCGATGGAAGCGAAGGCCCGCCGCACCGTTCTTGTTCCAGGCCACCGTGGCGACAACCTCGAGCGACCGCGCGGTGAGTGTGACTTCCTGGCCGGGCAGGGGAAGGTTTTCACCCGTCAGAAGTGCGCCACGCCGCGATATGTTCGTTATCGTCACGGTCAGCCGGTTTCGCCATATTGCCAACTCACCCGGGAAGTTGGTCGGATAGCGTAGCGACTCCCGTGCGTCCTGCGTCATTTTGGCAAGCGAGAAAGTCAAGACGATCTCCTATGTAAAAGACGTAAAACCATGTCCCGCGTATCGAACGCGGCCGATCAACGTGGGGTTCCAGGAATAATATTCCTTCATGAAATCAAGGAACTATTAATAGTTAACGACATGATAAGTAATGATCGGCCGCCGATATTTCGGGTATGGAGAGGATTGGAGGGGGCAGATAAGAAGTGGAGCGCCGCGTCGACTTCGATGTCGAGTGCGGCCCATTGTCGCAGCGAATGTCGCCAATAGGCGCGCGCACTCTGGTGACGGCGGGCAAGCATTGCCGTCGAGCGAGACAGCAGATGCAGCATTTCGCTGTTGCAATATGATGTCATGCTCGGCAACATTCGATGACCGGGGGTGGAAGACGTAGACGGACGTCCGATCTGTGTCGCCGCAGCACCCGGTAAACGGGGGCCAGAAACATGATCAGCGTACGACTGCTCAATCGCACCGCTTTGCTTTCGATAGCGCTCGCGCTGGCCGCCGGCCCGGCGGTGGCGCAGACGGGAACGCCCGCGCCGGCCGATCCCGCGCACGACGCGCAGGGCATCGCCCCAGCGGGCACGTCCTCGGCAAATCCGGGCGGAGCGGCCGACGTCGCGAACTCGGATATCATCGTCACGGGCTCGCGCATCCGGCACAACCCGCTCGACCAGCCTTCGCCGGTGACCTTCATCGATCAGACCGACATCGCGCGCACCGGCCTGGTCTCGATCGCCGACGTCCTGCAGCGGCTGCCGAGCTCGGGCGGTGCGCTCAACACCAAGAACAACAGCTCGGGCAATCTCGGCAACCCGCAGGACGGCGGCGGCGTCGGCGCCGGCACGTCCGAGGTCGATCTGCGCTATCTCGGTTCGAAGCGGACGCTCGTGCTCGTCGACAGCATGCGCTTCATCAATGCGTCTTCGGCGTCGGGCGTTCCCGGATCGGTCGATCTCAACGCGATCCCGCAGGCCGCGATCGAGCGCGTCGAGGTGCTGCAGGACGGCGCGTCTGCGATCTATGGGTCGGATGCGATCGGCGGCGTGGTCAACATCATCACCAAGACGAAGCAGGACGGGTTCGAGGCGACAGCGCAGCAAGGGCTGTTCAAGGAAGGCGACGGCTATACGCAGAATTACGACGCCAGCTACGGCTTCGGCAGCGACAAGACGGGCACGCAGATCGTCATCGGCGGCAGCTACGTCAAACAGGATCCGGTGTTCGACGGCGACCGCGCCTTTTCCGCCTTCCCGCATCCATTCCTGACCGCGTGCGACAGCAATTGCAGCTCGGCGACGCCCAACGGCCGGTTCATCCTCAGCGACAGCCAGGACTATACGCTCAAGGCGCCGGTCACCGGGCGCCCGGCCTTCAATCTCGCCGACCCGACCGGTGCGGGCAGCGACTTCAAGGATTTCACCACCGCCGATCGCTATAATTTCGCGCCGACCAACTATCTGCTGACGCCGTACAAGCGCTATTCGGCATTTGCCAATGTCGAGCAGCCGCTCGGCGGCGACATCAAGTTCAGCGGTAAATTCTTCTTCAACCGGCGCCAGTCCTCCAACCAAGCGGCGCCGCTGCCGCTGTTTATCGGGCCGGATGCGGGCAATGGCAATTCGCTCGACACGCTGACGATCGACGGCAGCAACCCGTATAATCCGTTCGGCACGCTCACCGCGGGCAACGCCACGACGCCGGCGAATTACGAGTTCGTCGCGCGGCGCCTGGTCGAGGGCGGCCCGCGTCACTATGACCAGACCGTCGACACCTATTATGGGACCGGCACGCTCAGCGGTCAGTTCCAGCTGTTCAGCCATCCTTGGTATTGGGACGTCAACGGCGTCTATGGCGACACCCGCGCGCGCCAGTCGTTTACCGGCAACGTCAATGCAGCGCATGTCGCGGAAGCACTCGGTCCGATCGCCGATTGCACGGGCGACTGCGTGCCGCTCGATCTGTTCGGCGGGGCGGGCACGATCACGCCCGCGCAATATAATTATATCGCCTTCACCGAACATGATCGCTCGATGCAGAAGCTGTGGGACGGCACCGCCAACCTGACCGGCGCGCTGTTCGATCTGCCCGCGGGTCCGCTGGCGGTCGCGATGGGCTATGAGCATCGCGACCTCAAGGGATCGTTCACGCCCGATCCGATCATCCAGGCGGGGCTGGGCGCCGATATTCCCGCGCAGGCGACGTCGGGCAGCTACAACGTCGACGAAGTCTACGGCGAGCTTTCGATCCCGATCCTCAAGGACAAGCCCTTCTTCGAGATGCTCAACGGGTCGTTCGCGGCGCGCTATTCGGATTATTCGACGTCCGGGTCGAAGGTGACGATCAAGGGCGGCGCCGACTGGAAGCCAACGCGCGACCTGCTGCTGCGTGGCAATTACGCGCAGGGCTTCCGCGCGCCGTCGATCGGCGAGCTCTTCGGATCGCTGTCGCGCTTCGACGATCCCGTCACCGATCCCTGCAACGCGGTGGGCGGCAAGCTGCCGACAGCGGTCGCCGCCAATTGCATCGCCAACGGCGTCCCCGCCAACGGCAGCTACACGCAGCAGGGCGGCCAGCTGCCCGTGCTGACCGGCGGCAACGAGCAGCTCAAGGCGGAGACCTCGCGCAGCATCACCGCGGGCGGCGTCTACAGCGCGTCCTGGGCAAGCGGCTTCGCCAAGACGCTGACGCTCGAGGCGAATTACTTCCACATCAAGGTCAAGAATGCGATCGGCGCGATCGATGCGGTGACGTTGCTCGATCGCTGCGCCGAGACCGGCGACGCGCTCAGCTGCGCGGCGATCCACCGCGCCGCGGACGGCCAGGTGACGCAGATCGTCGGCACGCTGGAGAATGTGTCGGGGATCACGACCAACGGGCTCGATATCAACTTCAACTACCGCTCGCCGACCACGTCGATCGGCAGCTTCGGCCTCTATTGGGCGAACACCTTCCTGTTCGGCTATAGCCAGACCGACCCGTCGAGCGACGGCGTCACGACGACCAAGCGGGCGGGCACCGAGTCCGGCGCGCTCGGCTATCCCCGCTACAAGGCGACCGCGATCACCGACTGGACGCTCGGCGCGTTCACCGCGTCGCTGACCGGGCGCTATATCAGCAAGATCACCGAATCGAGCGGCGATTTCGAAGGCCATACGCTCGGTCGCCGGCTGTACGGCGACATCCAGCTGACCTGGGATACGCAGCTGGTCAAAAACAACCTGAGCTTCTCGGTTGGCGTCAACAACCTCGCCGGAACCGCACCCCCCGCCTGCTATAGCTGCCAGCTCAGCAACTATGATCCGTCGCTCTACGATCTGCCCGGGCAGTTCTTCTACGCGCGCGTCGGCCTGAAGCTGTGACGACGGCCGCCGCGAGCCCGGTGGCGGGATCGCGGCGCCGGG
>Ga0302314_10005277_pt1 | contig 23601 bp, 22 predicted proteins | sample III_Palsa_N2_3_FD_200533 | JGI IMG/M metagenome (GOLD analysis project Ga0302314, IMG submission 200533) | Peat permafrost microbial communities from Stordalen Mire near Abisko, Sweden - III_Palsa_N2_3 | ecosystem: Environmental > Terrestrial > Soil > Palsa > Peat permafrost | place: Sweden... | reverse complement strand
GGGCCGCGACCGCCCACGGCCACCACGTCATCTTCGCCTCCCGGCAAGGACCCACCAACATCGACAACATGGTCCTGCTATGCCCCACCCATCATGCCGCCCTCCACCAAGGAGCCTTCGAAATACAAATGATCAACGGCATGCCCTGGATACGCGACAGCATCGACACCACCAACAACCACGCCTGGAAACCCGCCAGCAACACCCGACTATTCCTGCGACCTGCATAGTCGCGGGCACGGTAAAGCGCAGCAGGCCGGCGGTGAGGATCCAGCCCAGCGCTGTAGGAGGTGAGGATCCAGCGCAGCGCTGTAGGAGGTGAGGATCCAGCGCGGCCCAGTACGAGATTACTTACGCGTCGAGCCGCACCGGCCGGCGCGCATCCACCTCGATGGCGCGCTCGAACTCACCGTCGATGGCGCGACGGATCTCGGTGCGCTCGTTGAGCGACGAGACGATGATCGGCATCGATTTCGCGACGGCCTTGGCGATGCGCTCCGCCAGCCGGGGGCTGCTGATCACAGAGCCCTCGAAGTCGCTGTCGTGGGCGTACACGCCCACCGGCAGGGTGAGAGCCTGAAAAAACCCGAACAGCGGACGGAACTGGTGCTCAAGAATGAGCGCGTGCCGTTCGCTGCCACCGGTCGCAGCGACGAGCACGGGCGTATCGACGAGCGCGTATTGGTCGACGAAATCGAAGAGGTGCTTGAACAGCCCGGTGAAGGATGCCCGATAAACCGGGCTCGCGACGATGAGCACGTCGGCGGTCTCGATCGCCCGCAGCTCCTGCTCGACCTCGGGCGGCAGCTCCGATCGGCGCAGAGCGCCGGCGAGCAGCGGGCCGACGCGGTCGATGCGCACGAGATGCGGCACGGCGTCGAGACGCGTGCCCAGCTGCTCGGCGAGTTCGGTCACGAGCGAGGTGGTCTTCGACGGGTAGTGCAGGCTGCCGGACACCGCGACGATTGTGAGTTCCGCAGAGACGAGATCGAGGGACATGGTGGTTTCCTTTACTGGCTCAGAGGGCTTTGCCGGGGTTGAGGATGCCCGCGGGGTCGAGCAGCGCCTTGAGTCGGCGTTGTAGGTCATGAGATTGCTCGCCGAGCTCGGCGCGGATCCAGTCGCGCTTGAGCGCTCCGATACCGTGTTCGGCGCTGAGGCTGCCGCCGAGCTCGAGGGCGAGCGCGAAGATCTCGCCGGCCGCCGCATCCGCCGCAGCCCGGTCGTCGCCGACCAGCACGACGGGATGCAGGTTGCCGTCGGCCGCGTGACCGAACACGAAGATGCGCACGCCCCTTCGCTTCGCGATCTCGCCGATGCGCGCTACGGCGAGCGCGAGACCGGAACGGGGAACGCTGATGTCTTCGATCAGCACCGGGCCGAGCGCCTCGATCGACGGGAGCGCACGTCGACGCGCACGGGTCAGCGCTTCGACCTCGTCGGCATGCACGGCTCGCTCGATCAGGAGAGCGATGGGCTCCAGCACGCTCACGGCGAGCTCGAGCTCCTCGTCGGCGCCGAATCCGTCGGTCTGCAGCAGAAGGTAGGCACCGCCCCGGGAGCGCAGGTCGGTGCCCTCGGCGGCATCGATGGCGGCGAGGGTGTTGCCGTCGACGAGTTCGAGCACAGCAGCCTGGATGCCGGCCCGAGTGAGCCGCGACACAGCCTCGGCCGCCGACCCGACGGTGTCGAAGAATGCAGAAAGCGTGGCCGTGCGCGCTGGGATCGGCTGCAACCGCACCGTCGCCCCGACGACGATGGCGAGAGTGCCCTCCGACCCGACGAAGAGGCTGGTGAGGTCGTAACCGGCCACCGTCTTGATGGTCGGTCGCCCGGTGCTCAACAGCGAGCCGTCCGCCAGCACCAGGTCGAGTGCAAGCACTGCATCCCTGGTCACCCCGTATTTCGCACCGCGCAGGCCGCCCGCATTGGTCGCAATGTTTCCGCCGATGGTCGAGATTTCGACGCTGCCTGGGTCAGGCGCGTATCGCAGACCGTGCGCCGCAGCCGCACGGTCGAGATCGGCGGTGATCACGCCGGGCTCGACCACCGCAAGCTGGTTGAGAGGGTCGATCGCCAGAATGCGGTCGAGCCCGGTGAGGTCGAGCACCACTGCTCCCTCGCCGGCGCTCGCGCCGCCGGCGAGCCCGCTGCCCGCGCCCCGCGGGACGATCGGGATTCCGTGCCGAGCCGCCCAGGCGACGACCGGGCCGACCTCGTCGACATGAGCGACGCGCACCACAGCGCGCGGATAACCGGCGGGAGCCCACCCGGACCGGTCGCTGTGCACCAGCGCGGTGTCGGTGCTGACCGTTCCGCCGTTCAGAAGCAGAGCGGCGAGCTCGGCACCCTGCTCACCGGTGAGCTTTTCGCTGGGCTCCTCGCTCGGCTCCTCGCCGAGCCCCTTGCTCGGCTCATTGCTCGGCGGCGAAGTCAGTGGCAAGGCCGGTAGCACGGTCGCGCCACCGCGGGTCGCGATAGTCACAGCGACTCGACGATGGGCGCAGCGGACGCATCCAGGCGCAGCCGCTCGAGAAAGAGCACGATCGTCGCCGCAACAGAGCGGTGCGTGATGTCGTTCAGGATGTCGTGCCTGCCCCCCGCCACGACGGCAATTTCATGGCGCGGGATCGACTCGTAGACCGCCCGAGCCCCCTTCAGCGGGCTGATACTGTCGGCGCCGCCATGCACCGCGAGCACGGGAACAGTGAGTCCGCTCGCCACTACCTCCAACAGGCTGGCGGGAAGCTGCTGCCAGATCGCGCCCGCCTGCACGGTGCGACCGAGCACGCCCTGGTGGTTCGGGCAGGCCGTGCGGGCATCCAGTTCGTGCGCCCACTCGCCGTCCCCGGCGGGCGCCGCCACGGGCTGAACCGTCGGAAGACCGGCGAGAACGAGAGCGTCGACCGGCGCACCTTCGGCGGCGAGTTCGAGCGCAAGTGCAGCCCCCGAATCTGAGCCGACGAGCACCTTCGGGGATGGCAGGGAATCGTCCGCCAGAAGCTCGGCGATTCGAGTGCGGGCCGCCGCCGGGTCGGATGCCGCAGCGCTCACGGTGCGTACTCGGTAGGCATCCGACGCGATGCGCGAACCGAATCGCTGGTACACGTCACCGATCTCTCCGCGCCCCACGACGACAATGAGCGTGCCTCGGGCGCCGATGCCGGACGGCTCGTTCCACTCGCGGTCGGGGCTGGCCAATTCGGGGCTGGCCGCGCCGGGGCGGCCCGCGTCGGGGCCGGCCGCGTCGAGTGGTTCAGTCGAGGATTCGAGCTGGATGGTCATACTGCTGCCTTTCGGTTGGAGTTCGGAGCTCGCAGTTCATGCGGAAGGATCAGGTCGATGTCTCGGGACACGGCACCACCGCCCGCGGTTGCCAGTGCCCCGAGAACTCGTTGGATGCGCTCGTTCACGGGCATTGCCACGGAATGCAGCCGGCCCAGCAGAACGATCTCGCCGTTCAGAAAATCGATCTCCGACGACGAGCCGCGAGCGAAGCTCTGCCAGGTCGAGCGCTTGCCGGCCAGCTGGCCAGGCACCGCCCGGATGTGCAGTGCTTCGAATCCGATTCCGGCCTGCACACTGGGATCGATTGCCACGACGCCCGCCGCCGCATAGACCTCGACGGCTTCGGCGGTGATGCGCTCGCGGGCGTGAGCGAACTGCTGAGGTTCGCCCTCGAACAGGTCGAGCGCGTTGCTCAGGTTGCCCAGGAGCTTGTGGGCCTTGACCCCGGCGATGTCGTCGACGACTCGTGCCGCGTACCCCGCGCGCTCGAAGTCGGCGGCGACCTGCGCGGCGACGGCAGCCGTGGCGCTGCCGACCGCGCCGATCCAGGCGAGGCCGATGACCGGCCAGCTGGGCGACACGATCTCGCCCGGGACGAGATAGCTCGTGGCGATCCACAGGGACGCGCCGAACACAGCGCTGAATCGGCGCAGGGCCGCGTGCTCGGCCGCCAACCCGTTGTGCAGGGTGACGACGGGCAGGTCGGCGGCAAGTCCGCCGCCCTCGACCGGCTGCCATGACCACTCCTGCAGCACCTGCTCCACATCCTGGGTCTTGGTCGCGAGCATGAGGATGTCGTCGGCGGTGAGGTCGACCTCGTCCGGCCTTCCCGCCACCGGCACCCGCACCACGTCGGTGCCGTCGGGGCGATGCACGGTCACGCCTCGATCGCGAATGGCGCGCAGGTTCTCACCGCGCGCGACCAGTACGACCGGGATGTCGGCCTGCCAGAGCTGTGCGGCGAGCAGCGCGCCGAGCGCGCCGGCCCCGACGACGACATAGCGCGTCACGACGCCGCCGCCGTCTCGTCGATGAGCTCGAGCGCGAGGGAACCCGCCCGCTTCTGCCCGGGAATCGCCGCGATGAGCTCGCGAGTGACAGGATGCTGCGGGTGCGCGAACACGGCGGCGGTGTGACCCGTCTCGATGATCCGGCCGGCCGCCATTACGACAACGCGATGCGAGACCTCCGCCACGACGGCGAGATCGTGCGAGATGACGAGGTAGGCAAGGCCGAGGTCGCGCTGCAGGTCGACCAGGAGGTCGAGGATCTGCGCCTGCACCGAGACATCGAGGGCCGACACGGGCTCATCGAGCAGTACCAGTTCGGGTTGCAGTGCGAGGGCTCGAGCGATCGCGACCCGCTGCCGCTGCCCACCCGACAGCTCCGCGGGTCGACGACCAAGGAACGACTGGGGAAGCCCGACCCGTTCGAGAAGCTCTTCCACGCGTCGGGTGCGATCGGCCGCCGAACCGACGGCGAATGAGTCGAGAGGCTCGGCGATGATGTCGCGAACCCGGAACTTCGGGTCGAGCGAGGCGAACGGGTTCTGGTGCACCACCTGGAACCGGCGTCGCAGGGGTCGAACCGCCCGCCAGCCGAGCGTCGTGACATCCTGGCCGTCGAAGATCACCGAACCGCTGCTCGCCGTCTCCAGCCGGGCCGCGATCCGCAGCGCCGTGGTCTTGCCCGAGCCCGACTCACCGACCACGGCGAGCGTCTGGCCGCGGTGGACCACCAGCGAGACGTCGTCGACCGCCCGGAATTCGCGCTTGCCGGTTGCCATGCGCGGCAGCGGAAACACCTTGCCGATCGACCGGAGCTCGAGCAGCGGAACTGTCTCGGCATCCGGGACCGTGACGACTCGGTCGACCGTTCGTGCCGAGGAGCGCCCCGCGCGAAGATGCGCGAGCCCGGGCGCGGCATTCAGCAGCCGCTTCGTATAGTCGTGCTTCGGGTCGGCCAGCAGGTCGTGCGGGTGGCCCTGCTCGACGATGCGTCCCTCCGACAGCACCAGCACCCGGTCGGCTCGGTCGGCGGCCACGCCGAGATCGTGAGTGATGACCAGCAGCGAGATTCCGGTGTCGGCGACGAGCTGGTCGAGGTGATCGAGAATTCGCCCCTGCACGGTCGCGTCAAGCGCGCTCGTCGGTTCGTCGGCGATCAGAAGCGAGGGCTTGCCCGCCAGCGCGATCGCGATGAGCGCGCGCTGCCGAAGTCCGCCCGACAGCTCGTGCGGGTACTGCCGCGCGCGCAGTTCGGGCCGGTCGAGGCCCGCGCTCGCGAGCGCCGCCAGCACCTCGGCGGAAACGGAACGCCGGGGCACACCGCGCAGTCGCACGACCTCCGCGACCTGCTCGCCGATGCGCAGTGTGGGGTTGAGGCCGACCATCGGGTCCTGCGGCACCAGCCCGATTCGCCGGCCGCGGATGCCGCGAAGCACGCGCTCCCCCGCATGCGTGATGTCGGCGCCGCCCACCGCGATGGTGCCCGCGGTGATTCGGCCCCCGGGGGGCAGCAGGCCCAGGATGGCGTTCGCGGTAGTCGACTTGCCTGAGCCGGACTCGCCGACGATGGCCACGATCTCGCCCGTTTGCAGCGTCAGCGAGAAGTCCTCGACGACTGTGCGCTCGTGGCCGGCCGCGCCGTAAGCGACGGAGAGCCCGGAGACGTCGAGCAGGTGCTCGGTCATCGCTGCAGCTCCTCGAGGGTCTTGGCGATGTGGTTGAGTGCGAAGACGATGAGCGCCACCGCCAGGCCGGGCAGCAGCGTGAGCCACGGTGAGGTGATCAGGTAGTCGCGACCGCCCGCGATGAGCGACCCCCATTCCGACTGCGGCGGCGGCGCGCCGAATCCCAGGAAGCTCAGGCTCGACACCGCGAGGATGGCCGTGCCGAAGTCGAGCACGGCGAGCACCAGCACGGGTCCCCACGAGTTCGGAAGGATGTGCCGGCGCACGACCCGCAGCCAGCTGGCTCCCCCGCCCCGAGCCGCCTCGACGTAGGGCAACGTCTTGATGCGCAGCACCTCGGCGCGCGTGATCCGTGCGAAGCCCGGAGTCAGGCCCACCCCGACGGCGATGGCGACATTCACCGTGCCGAACCCGAGCGCCGTGACGATTGCGAGCGAGAGTAGAAGCGCGGGGATCGCCAGCAGCACATCCACGAACCGCATCAGCGCGACATCCGCTATCCGGCCGGCGAATCCCGAGACCACGCCGAGCACGAGCCCTGCGGCCAGGGCGATGCCGATGGCGATCAGCGTCGCCTCGACCGAGAGCGCGCTGCCGTTCACCATGCGGGCGAACAGGTCGCGCCCGAGCTCGTCGGTGCCGAACAGGTGGGCGAGACTCGGCGCGAGCAGTTTGTCGGCCGGTACGGTCGCGTCCGGGTCGGTGCGAGTGAACAGCCACGGTGCGAACGCCGAGACGACGGCCAGCAGAACGTACAGGATGGCGACCAGGAATCCGGGGCGCCGCAGCAGTTGGCGGCCGATGCGTGCGCGACGGCTGTCGGTGCCGTCACGGTCGAGGCTGGGCAATCGGTCGAGGCTGGGCGAACCGACGAGCGAATCGAGCGAGGTCGCTCGGCGTGCGGCGGGGTCGAAAGCGATCGACCGGTAGTCCAGCCCGGGATCGAGATCGGTGTCGAGGGTCATGGCAGTTTCTCTCGTTCAGGCCACGCGAGGCGTCGAGACCACGCGCGGGTCGAGTAGCGGATAAACCAGGTCGACGACCAGGTTGATGGTGACGAACAGGGCGGCGGCGATGACCACGATTCCCTGCACGACGGGGATGTCCTGGGCCGTCACGGCCTGCTGCGCGAGCCGGCCGACCCCCACCCGCGAGAACACGGTTTCGGCGACGACGGCCTGGGTGACTGTCGCGCCGAACAGCAGGCCCAGGATGGTCAGCGCCGGCAGGGCCGCATTGCGGAACGCGTGCCTGGCGTGGATCACGAAGCGGCCGAGTCCCTTCGCGCGCGCCGTCGTGATGTAGGCCTCCCCGAGCGTGTCGCCCAGGCTCCGGATGAGCACCTGCGCCAGAACGCCCGAGGTCGGAAGCGACATCGTGACGGCCGGCAGCACGAGCGTGGCGAAGCCGTTGGAGCCCGCCGCCGGGAACCAGTGCAGCGTGAAGGAGAACAGCTGGATGAGCAGAAGACCCACGAAGAAGGTCGGCAGCGACACCCCGGCGGCGGGCAGCCGTTCGAGCACGCGCCGAAGCCAGGATGCCGGCACGAACGTCGCGAGGAACGCCAGCAGCACCCCGAAGACGATCGTCAACAGCAGTGCGAAGGCTGCTAGCGCGAGGGTGGGCGGCACATCCTCGGCCAGCAGGCTCGCGACCGGCTGGCCCTGCGAGATCGAGGTGCCGAAATCGAAGTGCAGCGCGTTGCCGAGCTGGTGCAGGTACTGCACGAGCACGGGCTGGTCGAGCCCGTACTCGTGCCGCACCCTGGCCAGCGCGACCGGCGAGATCACCGCACCCGGTCCGGCGGCCTGCCCGAGCAGGATGGCCGCCGGATCGCTGGGCAACAGGTAGAGGATCACGAAGCTCACCGTGAACGCGGCCCAGAGCACGACCACGGCCTGGCCCACCCGTCCGCCGATGTAACGAAGCATTCTCGAAGTCCTCTCCTGGTTTGCTGGTGTGCCGGGCAGAGCAGAACTAGTTCGACAGCCAGAGGTCATTCAGGCGAAGGAAGGACTCGTTGGTGAACTGGAGCCCGTGCACGCGGCTCGAGACACCGACCACCTGCACCCGGTTCTGCAGCGGGAACAGGGCGCCGTCCTTGATCAGGTCGGCCTGGATCTCGGCGAAGTCCGCAGTACGTTTGGCGGCGTTCGGCTCACTGATCTCCTCGGCGAACAGGGCGGAGACCTTCGCGCCGTCCGTCGCATCCAGCGTGTAGGCGCCGGCGCCCGCGCCCTTCTTGACGACCGCAGGGTCGTAGTAGGTGCGCAGGATGTCGGCGTCACCGCGGGTGAAATAGGTTCCTGTGATATCCCACTGGCCGGTGTTCGAGAGCGGAGTGAACTGCGCCACCGTGACGAGCTTCTGCTGCACGTTGATGCCGATGGCCTTGAGCTCGCTCTGCACCAGGTCCCAGCCGTTCCACGGTGCGGACTCCAGCGAGACCAGCGTGAGCTCCTTGCCATCCTTGTAGCGGTAGCCGTCGGCGCCCACCTTCCAGCCGTCCGCATCCAGGGCGCTCCTGGCCGAGCTGGGGTCGAACTTCAGCAGCGCGGACTCGTCCGCCCACTGCGGTGTCGACGAATCGATGACGCTGCGCGCCGGCGCGAAGCCCGGGTAGAAGACGGTGCTGGCCCAGGTGTTGCGATCAATCGACTCCTGCACCGCCGAGCGGATGACCGGGTCGGCCAGGATGCCCGTGACGTTCGCCTCGATGTTGTAGGTGAGGCCGGGCAGCACCGCCTCCTGGATCGCGTCGCCGGCCGCCTTGATCGTCTGCTGGTCGGCCTCCGTCAGGGGGTTGCGCGGCCACGCGACGTCGATCTGCCCGGAGGTCAGGCTGCCGACGAGCACGCTCTCTTCGGGGATGTAGGTCACGTTGAGCTTGTCGATGTGGGCCGCACCCGTGTTGGTGTTGATCGACGATCCCCACGCATAGCTCTTGCGCTTGGAGAGCACGACCGACTGCTGGGGAACGTACTTGTCGAGCACGAACGGCCCGCTGCCCCAGAACTGCCCGGCGGCGCGCTGCGCGGGGGTGTTGGCGTACGACTTCGGAGACTCGATGCCCAGCGTCGTCGTGGCGGTGGCCTGCAGGAACGCGGCGTTCGGGGTCGCGAAGTCGACCTCGATCTTGTTGGCGCCGAGCACCTTCGTCTCGGAGTAGCCCGACAGGTAGGTCGCGCCGAGCGAGGCGAGCGGGCCGAGTTTCTCGATCCCGTCGAAGGCCGTCTTCACAGCGGCGGCATTGAACTTCTCGCCGTCGCTGAACGTCACGCCCTTGCGCAGCGTGAAGGTGTAGACCTTCGCGTCGGCGGACTCCGTCCAGGATGCCGCGAGCCACGGCACGATCTTGCCGGTCTTCGGGTCCTGGTCGGTGAGCGAGTCGACCAGGTTGCGGTCGATCGAGCGCGACTCGATCCAGAAGTTCTGGTTCGGGTCGAGGTTCGCGTACGGGTCCTGGTTGAACGCGAGGTTCAGCGTTCCACCCGAGGTGATCTTGGCGGTGTCTTTTGCGGCCGCCTTGGGCGCCGAGGCGGGGGATGATGCGCATCCCGACAGTGCGATGCTGCCGACGGTCACGAGCGCCAGGGCGGCGATCGCGGCTCGATAGTGGTGGATTTTGGGCATGGTTGTCTCCTGAAATGTGATGGCAGCTGCGAAAAAGGGTGGTGCCGGTGGGCGATGGTCAGTGGGTGCGGGCGAGGGTGCGCTTGCCTGCGGCAAGTAGAGCGGCGTCCTCCTGAGGTGGATGCACGCGCGAACACTGCACGTCGCGCCAGTGCCGCTCGAGCGGGTTGTTGCGTGAGAGACCGGGGTTGCCGATGGCTGCGACCGCGGCCTGCACCGCGGCGATCGCCGACCGCGCGATGAGCGGTTTTGCGAGTACTCCGAGCTCGGGCGTCACGGGCTCCCCGGCGTCGTAGCGGCGTGCAAGTCCGAAGGCGACCTCCCGCGCGATGGTCAGCTGCGCCTCGATCTCGCCGGCCACAGTCTGGATGCGCTCGGTCGTCGCAATCGGACGGCCCAGCGACGTGGGGATGCGCTCGTTCGCGAATTTCACGAAAAAGTCCTGCGCCGCGTGGGCGACTCCCAGGTAGATGGCAACGACGCCGATTCCTATGGCGCCGAACCCGGCATCCTGCGACTGCTCGGAGACGCGTGTGCCGACGAAGTTCTCGAATGGCAGCTCGACGTTCGTGTAGATGACGTCGTGGGTGCTGCTGGCGCGCAGCCCGTGGTGGTCCCAGGTCTTCACGATCTCGACGCCCGGCAGCTCCGCCGGGACGATCGCGTGGGCGATGAGTGGGTCGGCCTCGTCGGTCGCCGCCCAGACCAGGTGATAGTCGAGCCCCTCCGAGCCGGTCGCGTAGCCTTTGCGACCGTTCAGCAGCCAGCCCGTCGCAGTGCGGGTGATCGTCGTCGCGGGGAGGCCGCCCCGAGCGGGCGCACCCCACTCGGGTTCGGCGCGGATCGCGTTGAACAGCACCGGCCGGTCGAGCGAGTCGGCGAGCAACTGGCGGTAGACCGCCTCGGGCCACCAGGGCCGAGCCGCCTGCAGCGCGTGCTGGAAAACGGTCATCGCTGTGACCAGCGCGACCGATGGATCACCCTTGCCGAGTGCCGTGAAGACGCGCACGCTGTCGACCGAGCTGAGCCCCGCACCCCCGAACTGCTCGCCGATGCCCAGCCTTAGTAAGCCGGCGTCGTGCACCACCCGGATGCCTTTCCACGGGAACTCCCCCGACCGGTCATACTCCTCGGCCGTCGCTGCGAGCGCCGCGGTCACTCGGGCGAGGGCCGCATCCGAGAGCTCGATCACGCCGGGCGACGCGACCGGTGCCGTGAGAGTCATGCCGGCACCGTCTCGCGGCTGGCCAGCGGCGGCTGGTCGACGATCTCGCCGCGGCGGCCGGTGGCCTCGCGGTGGGCCAGCTCCTCGCGAACGAGCGGAATGATGTAGCGGCCGTAGTCGACGGCGTCGTTGAGGTTGTCGTAGCCGCGGATCGAGATCAGGTCGGCGCCCAGGTCGACGTAGTCGAGGATGGCCGCGGCGACCGTCTCGGGCGTGCCGACGAGAGCGGTGGATGCGCCGCCCGCGCCCGTGGCCGACGCGGTCGGCGTCCACAGCGCGCGGTCGTGCAGGTCGCCACGGGAGGCGATGTCGAGCAGCCGCTGCGACCCGACGTTCGTCGGGCCATCCTTTTTGGGAACCTGGCGCCACAGGCCCGCCTTGCCGCCCGTGTCTTTGAGAATCTCGAGGGTGCGGTGCGCCTTCTCCCAGGCGAGCTCCTCGGTGGGGGCGATGATCGGGCGGAACGTGACCCAGGTACGCGGGGTATCAGTTCGACCCGACGCGGCCGCGTACCCGGCGACCTTGTCGATCTGGTCCTGCGTGTCTTTCAGCGGCTCGCCCCAGAGGCCGAAGATGTCGGCCAACTCGCCGCCCGTGCGGTAGGCATCCTCGGATGATCCGCCGATCGAGATCGGGATGGTGCCGTTCACCGGTCGCACGTGCGAAACGAAGTCTTCGAACGAGTAGTAGGTGCCGGCGTGGTCGAACGACTCGGTCGAGGTCCAGACCTTGCGCAGGATTCGTACGTACTCGGCCTGCCGCTCGTACCGCTCGCTCTTGCTGAGCCGGTCGCCCTCGCGAGCCTGCTCCTGGTCGTTGCCGCCGGCGATGAAGTGCACGACCGCTCGGCCGCCGCTCAGCTGGTCGAGGGTCGCGAGTGCCTTGGCCGCGACCGTCGGGTAGATCGTATTCGGGCGCAGGGCCACGATGGGCTTCAGCCGTTCGGTGAACTGCGTCACAGCAGACGCGATCGTGAACGGGTCGTGGAACGACGAGGCGTACGGCACGAGCGTGTAGTCGAAGCCACCATCCTCGAGGATGCGCGAGTAGCGCTTGAGGTGCGCGAGGTCGATGCTCGCGTCGCGCAGCCGGTTGATCTCGTTGGAGCCGTTGACGTTGATGGCGCTGATGAATTCGACGGTCATGATGCTGGTCCTTCGGTAGGGGCGTGCAGATTGTCAGGGATTGGGGCCGACGGCGACGGGACGATCGGCGAGATTCGACCATTGCGACCACGAGCCCGGGTAGAGCGCGGGTTCGAAGCCGGCGATGGTGAGCGCAAGCGCGTCATGCGCGGCAGTGACGCCGGAGCCGCAGTAGACCCCGACGGAGGCGTCACCGGTCACCCCCAGCCCTGCGAACCTGGCGGCGAGGACGGCGGGCTCCAGAAACCGCCCATCCTCGCCGACGTTCTCGGTGGTCGGGGCGCTGAGCGCACCCGGGATGTGTCCGGCGCGCGGATCGATCGGCTCGACGTCGCCCCGGTAACGCTCGCCGGCGCGGGCATCCAGCAGGATGCCGGACTGCGGCAGTGCCGCGGCCTCGTCGATACCCAGCACCGGCAGGTGGCCGTAGGCGAGGGTGATGCTGCCGGGCAGAGGCACGACGTCGCCCTGCTCGACGGCTCGGCCCGACGCGGTCCAGGCCCGCAGCGATCCGTCGAGCACTCGCACGTCGCCGACGCCCGCGTACCGCAGCAGCCACCAGGCCCGAGCCGACGACAGGTTCTTCAGATCGTCGTAGACCACGACGGTGTCGCCGTCGTCGATGCCCCACCGCCGGGCCGCGAGCTGCAGGTTCGCCACAGAGGGCAGCGGATGGCGGCCGTCGGTCGGCGCACCGTGCTCGGCGAGTTCGGTGTCGAGGTCGACGTAGACCGCGCCGGGGATGTGGCCGGCGAGGTATTCGGGACGACCATCCGGCCGGTCGAGCCGCCACCGCACATCCAGCACCCGCACTGCGGGTTCGGGCAGGATGGCGGCGAGTTCGTCGACCGAGATCAGCGGTGATGACATGGAGTGCCTTTCGAGAGACTGGGCAGTGAGTGGGCGCGGGTGCACCGGTGCACCGGGAGGCGCCGGTGAGGGCGCGGAGGCGATACGCGGCGAGACTACCGCGCGGGAACGGCACGAACGGCCGACTCAGGGCTGCGGGTTCCGCGCTGCCAGTTCAAACCTTCGACGAGGAAGGTTGCGAGTTCGCGGCTGTGCGGTCAGAACGCCAGACAGGACTGCATTCGACACGAACACAAGCGTCGCTCTGCGACCGTGTGCGTTACGAATGCGTTCATGGTTCCACGGTAGGGGGTCGTCGGCCGGGCGTCCAACTGTGAAACCAGATGAGAAGTCATAGTCGCTGGCTATCGATTCAGGCCGACACGGCGTGCAGGATGCGACGCTGCGCGAAAAAGATGCCGAGCGCCGACAGTGCTGCGCTCTCGATGTCCGAGTCGAGCCCGCGGCGGGTGAACAAGCGCACACTGATGTCGCCGAGGTGTGGCAGGCCATGCCTGATCACGAGGCCGTCGGGGATACGCCCGGTGGTGGGAAGCACGGCGATGCCGAGCCCCGCGCGCGCCGCGGCGATGACCCCTTCGAGGCTGGTCGACTCGGCGGTGACCTGCACGCGCCGGCCCTGCGAGCCGAGAAGCTCCATGCCCTTCTGGCGCATGCCGCAGGGCTCCACGTAGCCGACGAGGTGCCAGGGCTGGTCATCCACTGGCGGTGACCAGTTCGGCGCGGTGTACCAGTTGAGTGGCAGGGTCCCCACCTCCGTGCCGGGCACATCCGGGCCGATGCCGAGAATGATCGCAAGGTCGATCGTGCCCCGCGTGACGGCATCCGTCATCTGCGTGGAGCGGTCGATCTGAAACTGGATCGGGCGCTCGGGATAGGCATCGCGAAGGGTGCCCAGCAGTTCCGGCAGGATCTGGTCGGCCGCCGTCTCCGTCGAGCCGATGACGATCGCAGAACTCGCCGAGACGTCGAGCCGGGCCAGGGCCTCGTCATGCACCCCGAGGATGCGCCGCGCCTCGACCAGCAGCCGCTCCCCCGCCGGGGTCAGCCGCGCCTGCCGGCCCGACTTGACCACCAGTACCTGGTCGAGACGCTTCTCGAGCAGCCGCACGTGCTGGCTCACCGTCGGCTGGCTGACGTGAAGCGCAGAAGCCGCACGCCCGAAGCCGCCGCAGTCGGAAATCGCGACGAACGTTCTCAACGGGATGATGTCAAGAATCTCGGCCACGCTTCGAGACTAGGTAGACCGGGCAGCGCGCGCACTCGCGGCAGTCACAAGTCTTAACCTTCCAAACTCCCCGAGAGGTCGCTAACGACCCTCAAACCCGGCCGGGAAGGGTCGTTTGTGACCTTTCGCGGGTTCTTAGAGGAGGGTTTTGCCGAAGCAGAGGAAGAACGGGATGGGCGCATACGCGCCGAATCGGTCGATGGGCACGTACCCGATCCTGAGGTACAGCGCGACCGCCTCGTGCTGGCGGTCGCCCGTCTGCAGCACCAGCCGCGAAACCCCGCGCTCACGGGCGATGGCCTCCACTTCGAGCATGAGCAGCTTCGAGATGCCCTGCCCGCGATGGTCGCTTCGCACGATGACCCGCTTGACCTCCAGCGCGTCCTCGAACGGGCGAAGCGCGGCATGCCCGACGAGATCGTCGCCGTCGAACGCGCCGACCGCGGCCACCATCTGCTCGGGATGCACTGTCAGCGCCACATCGATTAACTCGCCCATCGCGGGGTCGCGCACTTCGCGCGCATCGCCGTAGAGTGCGCCCATCTCGGCATCCATGGCGGCCAGGAGTTCGGTCGCGGCCGGAGTGCCGTAGGGCATCCTGCGGATCTCGACGGCCAAGTTACTTCCTGGCGGTCGTCGCCGACGCGTTCGACTCGTATGACGTGTTGGTCGACTCGAAGAAGTTGACCAGCTGCAGGGTGTCGTTGGCTGCAGCCATCCACTTCGCTGGGTTCGACACGTTGTATTCGGCCTCGAAGCCGAGCTCCTCGAGACGACGATCAGCCAGGTACTTGACGTACTGGTTGATATAACTGGCGTTGAGGCCGAGGATCCCTCCGGGGAGAAGATCGCGGTTGTACTCCTCTTCCATCTCGACGGCGTCCAGGATCATCTGCTTGATCTCGCTCGCGAACTCCTCGGTTTGCAGGTCGGGGTTCTCTTCGAGCACCGTGAGAATCAGGTTTATGCCGAACTTGAGGTGCAGCGACTCGTCGCGAACCACCCAGTCCATGAGCGAGCCGAAGTTGCGCAGCAGGTTGCGCTGCCTGAACGACAGGGCGACCATGAAGCCCGAGTAGAACCAGACCCCTTCGAGGATCACGTTGTACGCAACCAGGTTGCGCACGAAGTCTTTCTTGCCCTCGGTCGTGGTGATGTCGAGCGTCTGCTCCGTCATGCGACGGATGTACTTGATCTCGAACTCTTCCTTGCGAGCCATCGACGGGATGTCGACGTGCGAGTTGTAGGCCGCGTCACGATCGATCGGGAAAGTCTCGAGCACATACTCGAAGCTCATGCAGTGGTTGGCCTCTTCCCACATCTGCTTCGCGAGGTAGAGGCTGCACTCCGCCGCCGAGACGTACGGATAGACGCCGAACGCGAGCGCCTTGTTGACCAGCAGCTCGTTCGGGTTGAAGTAGCTCATCAGGAAGGTGACGGCGTGACGTTCCTCGTCGGTCATCTTCTTGAAGTCGGCGATGTCCTCGCCCAGCTGGATCTCGTTCGGGAACCAGGTGTTCGCGACGGCCTGGTCGTAGAGGTCCATGGCCCACTGGTACTTGATCGGCTTGAGAAGGAGTCCCTCTTGAAGCCCTGTTCCGAGAATTCCCATGGTCCTAACTATCTTCCTTCGTAGTAATGGTGGTGCTGTCGCGACAATGCTGGTCGAGACCCCCGCATCAACACCCCTACTGGCAGCTTTCGCATTGCAGGTCGTCCATCGGGTCGACGGGAACCTGGTAATCGGTGGAGTTGTAGGTGACCAGCACCGTGTCGACCGGGCCCATGATCAGCCCTCCGACTTCGGCGCGAGGCCGCCGAACCCACGACGGGCGGGTCCGGTCGGAGCAGCAGCGGTGGATGACGTCGCCTCGGCGGTGACGGCCGCAGCGTTCGTCAGGTCTTCCGACTTGTTGACCTTGACGGTCGACTGCTCGGCGGTGTGACGGGGCTTCATGTGCAGGTAGTACGTCGTCTTGACGCCCCGCTCCCAGGCGGCGAAGTAGATGTCCATCATTTCGCCGAGGTCGCGCGTCTCGAGGTACATGTTGCGGCTGATGGCCTGGTCGATCCACTTCTGGGCGCGAGCCGCGACCTCGAGGAAGGCGTACGGCGAGAGCTGGAAGCTGGTCTTGTATGTGGCCTTGATGTCATCCGGAATCGCGTCGATGCCCTGGATGTCGCCCTGGCTGCGCAGGATGGTCTCTTTCGTCGACTCCCACAGCCCGCGCTCCTGCAGCGCCTTGACCAGGTTGCGGTTGACCTCGAGGAACTTGCCGTTCGAGGTCGCGCGGCTGAAGATCTGCGCGAACTGCGGGTCGAAGCCCGGCGTGGTACCGGCAACCAGACCGATGGATGCGGTGGGCGCTATCGCCATGAGGGTCGCGTTGCGCATTCCCCCCTTGACCTTGGTGCGCAGCGCATCCCAGTCGAGACGGGTCGTGCGGTTGACCTTGATCTCGGTGCCGCGGTCCTTCTCGGTCACCGCGATGGTGTCGATCGGAACCATGCCCTTCGACCAGCCGGAGCCCTCGAAGTTCGGGTAGGCGCCGCGTTCGACCGCGAGGTTGGCGCTCTCGTCGATGGCGGCGTAGGAGACGTGCTCCATGATCTCGTCGATCAGGTCGTAGGCCTCTTCGCTCTCGTAGCTGAAGCCGAACTTCTCGATGATGTCGGTGAAGCCCATCACCCCGAGGCCGACGGCACGGTTCTCGTGGTTGGAGAAGTCCGCCTCTTTCACCGACGAGCGCGTGATGTCGATGAGGTTGTCGAGCTGGCGCACGGCGAGCCGCGCGCTGGCCTCGATCTTCGCGAAGTCGAGCGTGAGGCCGGTGGCCTCCGCATCCAGCAGGTGCTGCGACAGGTTGATCGACACCAGGTTGCAGACCGACACGTTGTCGACATCCTGCGGCAGCGTGATCTCGGTGCACAGGTTCGACAGGTGGATCGTGCCCGTGTTGTTGTTGAGCGCACGGTTGTTGATGGTGTCTTTCCAGGTCAGCCAGGGGTGGCTGGTGGTCTGCAACGAGATCAGGATCGACTTGAACTGCTCGCGAGCACCGATCTTCTTGAACATGCGCATCTGGCCGGCCTCGGCCTTGGCGATGTATTCGTTGTAGCGGGCGGAAAACGCGGCCCCGTAGAGCTCGTTGAGGTCGGAGACCTCGAGCGGGTCGAACAGGTACCAGTCATCGTCGTTCTGCACGCGCTTCATGAACTCGTCGCTGATCCACACAGCCGTGTTGGCGGTGCGGGTGCGGCGGTACGGGTCGCCCGAGTTCTGGCGCAGGTCGAGGAACTCAGGGAAGTCGAGGTGCCAGTTCTCCATGTAGAAGCAGAGCGCACCGAACTTCTTGCCGCCGCGGCTGACCGCACGAAGGATCGAGTCGATCGTGTGCATGAACGGGATCGGGCCCGTCGAGGTGGTGTTGTTCGAGCGGATCGGCGAACCCTGCGCACGCAGCTTCGTGACCGAGAGGCCGATGCCGCCGGTGCCCTTGGTGAGCCACATCACGTCGCGAGTGGTCTTCGCGATGTGCTCCATGTCGTCCTGCATCTCCATGACGAAGCAGTTGGCGAGCTGCGGGTAGACCGTACCCGCGTTGACGAGGGTCGAACCGGCCGCGATGTATTCGAGCTTCGACATCTTGGAGTAGAACTGCAGCGCGTGCGCTGTCGGATCGGCCTCGTTGAGCGACAGGCCCATCGAGATGCGCATCCAGAAGTACTGCGGCACCTCGAGGGCGTCGCCGTTGCGGCCCTTGATGCCGTAGCGGTTGTTGAGCGTGACGAGCCCGATGTATTTGAGCAGCTCGTCGTGCGCGGGCTCGAGGGCCGCGCTCAGCACCTTCAGGTCGAACAACTCGACGAGGCGCGGGTCGAGCAGGCCCTCATCCACCCCGCGCTTCACGTTGGCGGCGAAGTGCTCCTCGTGCAGGCGTTTGAGTTCGGCCTCGGTCTCGTAGTCGCCGAGAACGCGCTTGTAGATGGTCTTGAGCAGAAGGCGGGCCGCGACGATGTCGAATGCAGGGTCGTCTTTGACGTTCTGCAGGGCGACCTGGATGACCGCCTCGTCGAGCTGCTGGGTGGTGATGCCGTCGAACAGCGTGAGTTCGAGCTCTGAAGCGATCTGCGTCACCCACGTGATGTTGGGGTCGAGTCCGGCGCTGGCGTGCTCGATGGCGAGGTTGATCTTGTTTGCGTCATACGGCTCACGCTCGCCATTGCGCTTGACTACGGTAATTCCCACGAAAACTCCTCATTATTCGTCGACAAATGACTCACATCCGTGCCGACCACACCCACTACGTAAAACAGCGGAATGCCCCAATTTATTGCCCAAACCGGCGCCCCCAGCCAGGCGGCTTGATCACTATATATCGGGGCCCCCACACGAGGTCAACCACTACATATAGTGGGCGTGTCGTCCACAGTTGTGCATAACTTCGCCGAGTTCTACACAATTGCGCCCGACCCTGTGGACGACGATATTGGCACCGTCCGACACGGGGGCGGCGTGCAGTCGCGGGTCTAGGATTGGTCTCTTATGAGTACATACGGGAGCCTCCTTCGAACTCCCGGAGTAGCGCGCATCATCGCCGCCCAGCTCACCGCCCGGCTGCCGAACGGCATGCTCTCGCTGGCCTACCTGCTGCGGGTGCAGTACGTTACGCATTCCTACGGCGACGCCGGCCTTGTTCTGGCCGCCACGAGCGTCGGCCAGGCCATAGCCGGGCCGCTCACGAGCCGGTGGATGGGCCGGTGGGGGATGCGCCCAGTGCTCATCCTGACCACGCTGGTCTGCGCGACGACCGTCTTCTCGATCGCCTTCTTCACGATGACCGTGCCGATCTACATGGCGGTCGGATTCCTCGGCGGTCTCAGCACTCCCCCGGTGCAGCCAGCGGTTCGAACCATCTACCCGAAGATGGTCACCTCGACCGGGCTTACCCGGCTGTTTGCGCTCGACGCGTCGGCACAGGAGATCATCTGGGTCGCGGGCCCGGTCATCATCACTTTCGTGTCGATCCAGGTCTCCACCGTGATCGGCGTGATCATCCCCGGTGTCTTCCTGCTCGGCGGCGGCCTGTGGTTCCTGCTGTCGCCCGAGGTCGGCAAGGTGCGCATCCCGCGCAGCCGCCGATCGCTGGGCGCCGTACTGAGCAAGAAGCCCGTCATCCTCGCCACGCTCGTTGGCCTGCTGCTCATCGGCGGGTGCTCGTCGACCGAGGCATCCGTAGTGTCGGTGTTCGGCCACGGCGGCCCGCAGGCGGGAATCGTGCTCGCGATCTGGTCGATCGGGTCGCTCATCGGCGGCCTGGCTCTCGGCAGCCAGCAGCTGGACCGCTGGGCGCTCTCGCGCCGCATGGTCGTGGTGGCGGTGGGCATCGCGCTCGCCACACTGGCCGTCGCAGCGCCCTGGTTCGGAACGTTCTGGAGCCTCACCACGGCACTGCTGGTCGCCGGAATCGGCATCGCTCCCGCCCTCGGAGTGATGTCGGCGATCGTCGCGTCGAGCGTGCGGTTCAGTGAGACGGCGGAAGCGTACGGCTGGGTCGGCACCGGGCAGCTGATCGGAGCTGCGGCCGGGTCTGCCGTGGCGGGATTCTTCATCGACAGCCACGGCCCCATCGGCGGGTTCCTGGTCGCGGCGGTGCTTGCCGCGCTCGGCGCGATCGTCGCGCTGCTGTTCCACCGGTGGCATCCCGACCTGCGTGGGCGGGACTCGAGCCCGATCCCCGACACCGAGCCGGTGCAGGTACAGCCGAGCTGAACCTGCGGTCGGCTGAACCCCCGGCCGCGTGACTCAACACGATTTGCGACACGCCGACCTGCCAGGCCACGCCCGACGGTGCGTCGCAGTTTCCGCGTAATTGCGTAAGCGGGACTACGCCTAAGCGGTTACGATCTGTCCGCGCAGCGGTTCGAGCCGGATCGCCAGTTCGGAGAGCACGCCGTCTGAAATACCGGCATCGCGCAACGAGTCGATGAGGTGCTGCACCGCGGCATCGAAGTGACGGTTGCCGAGTTTGAATTTCTGGTGCACGTTGCGCAGGTCGCGACCGATGTAGAGGTCGGGGCCTCCGAGCGCGGCGACGACGAACGCGAGAGCGTGCCTCTGCAGCTGGTCCTGGTCGACCCCCTCGAAAGTCCAGCCCAGCAGTGGGTCGTCGAGCATCCTCTGCAGGAACAGCGCGACCCCGCGGCTCACGGCATCCGCGCCAGCGCTGGCGCTGGCGCTGGCGGTGGGATCGGTATCGGACATTGCGTAGTCCCGGGATTCGCTGTGTGGGGCTTCGCCCAGGTGCGCAGCCGCCCGACCAGTGTATCGGTGGCGCGCCCCCGCGAAGGGGGCGTGGCGCGGGTAATTAACCTATTGCTTAATTAGCCGCTTGGTTTATTATGGTCTCATGGCGACCGACCAACTCAGCAGGACCTTCGCAGCTCTGGCTGATCCGACCCGCCGAGCGATCCTCGGGATGCTGTCTCGCGGCGAGGCGACCGTCAACGACATCGCGGCGCCATTCGCGATGAGCCTGCCCGCCGTCTCGAAGCACCTCCAGGTGCTCGAACGAGCCGGCCTGATCTCGCGGGGGCGCGACGCCCAGTGGCGCCCGGCGAGACTGAACGCCATCTCGCTCGCCCCCGCGGCCGACTGGATCGACGGCTACCGCCGGTTCTGGGAACACAGTTTCGACGCCCTCGACCAGCACCTCCAGAACGACCCCCACCCAACGAACAAGACGAAAGGCAATTCCCATGACTGATTCACAAGGCGCCACCATCACGCGCACCTTCGCCGCAGCGGCAGACACCGTGTTCGATGCCTGGGTGACCCCGGCATCCTTCGCCACCTGGTTCGGCGGCAGCGGCGTTGAGGTCCCAGTCGGCTCCGTCGAAATGGATGTGCGGAACGGGGGCACCTGGAAGGCGACCATGATTCTCGGCGCGGGCATGCCCGACATCAACTGGTTCGGCGAATTCGTCGAGGTCGATCGCCCTGGCAAGCTCGTGCTGACCCTCACGGATCGGCCCGGGGATGCACGCGAACTCGTCACCGTGACGTTCACGACGGTCGACGGGGGTACCGAGATGCTGTTCCGCCAGACCGGCGGCAACCTCTCGCCCGAGGAATACGACCGCACCGCCGCCGGCTGGCAGACGTTCTTCGACGCCATGGCCGAGCTCGTCGCCTAAGAACCCCCGAGAGGTCGCAATCGACCCTTCGACTGGTTGCGGAAGGGTCGGTTGCGACCTCTCGCGGAGTTTGAGGGGGGCTAGGTGAGGGTGGCTCGAGCCGGCGTGAGGAAACCGGAGAGGGTGTCGAGCTCGACGAGCTCCTTCTCGAGGATGGCCGACTCTTTCTCCTGGGGCTCGAAGACGCCATCCACGACCTGCTTGCCGCCGAAGTTCAGTTCGACGTTGGCGCCCACCCGAACCAGGCCGAGGGCCGACGTCACCGACATGAGGCTCGCGACGCCGCGCGTTCCGCCCGACACCCCGCCGTAGCTGACGAAGCCGAGCGGCTTACGCCACCATTCCTTGTTGAGGTAGTCGATCGCGTTCTTGAGCGCGGGCGAGAAACTGTAGTTGTATTCGGGAGTCACGAAGATGAACGCCTCCGCGGCATCCACCCGCGCACTCCAGTCGAGCGTGTGCTGCTTCGTGTAGGTGCGCAGGATCGGATGATTGGGTTCATCCATGAGGGGCAGTGCGAGTTCGGCGAGATCCGCGAAATCGATCTCGAACCGGCCGCTCTTCTCGGCTTCGCCCCTCACCCACCGGGCGATAGGCAGGCCGACACGGCCGGGGCGAACACTTCCAACGACGATCATCAGCTTGGTCACAGTGCAATTCAACCGCAGAACGCCGGGCGCATTCCCGCTGCGTCAGTCTTCGATCGGCAACCCGGTCAGCCCCAGCTCCGATGCGGGGCGGTCGCCGTTGTCGATGTCTTCGGCGTTCGGCAGGGTGGTGAGGAACCGGAAGAAGACCAGCGCGGCCAGCACGCCTGCCCCTCCAGCCAGCTGGAACGGCAGGGCGAGGTCGACGCGAGCGAGCAGGCCGCCGATCACCGAGCCGAGCGGCATCGTTCCCCATAGCAGGGTGCGCCACGTGCCATGCACCCGGCCGAGCAGGGCTCCCGGGATGATGCTCTGCCGCAGCGTCAACATCAGCACGTTCCAGATCAGCACCGCGAACGAACTCGCGAAGAACGCCGCGGCGGAGACCCACAGCACCGGGAACAGCCCGACGACCAGCAGTGCGAGGCAACACACCAGGTTGGACCAGGCCATGGTCCAGCCGAGCCCGAGCCGGCGGTTGAATCGCGAAGCGAAGACGCTGCCGAGCACGCCGCCCGCGGCGCCGGTGAGCAGGAAGACGCCGTAGAGAGACGGCGGAAGGCCGGTCTGTTTGACCAGGAAGAGCACGAAACTCGCCGTCGCCGCCGAGAAGCACAGCCCGGTGAAGGTCGAGAAGAACCACAGCGTCTTGAGCATCCGATTGGCCATGATAAAGCGGTAGCCGTCGACGAACTGCGTGTACCAGCGCGGCTGCGGCGCGGCGCCCGCGCTCGTGAACTGGCGACCCGAGGCCTGGCGCGGAAGCAGCAGCGCCAACACGACGGCGAGGGCGTAGAACCCGATGTTGGCGCCCAGCGGGATGAGCACCGCGACGCCGAACAGCAGCGAGGTAAGGGGCGCGGAGAGAAACTGCTGCAGTACCAGCTCGCCGGCCTCGATGCGCGAATTCGCGCTCGGCAGCAGCGGCTTGGCCACGATGCTCGGCATCATCGCGCGGATGGCCCCGTCGTAGATGGTCTCGCACGATCCGTCGATGAAGACGACGAGGAACAGCCACCAGATGCTGAGTGAGTGGCTCGCGTACAGCACCACCAACCCTGTTGCGAGCATGACGCGAACGCCGTTCGCAATGCGAAGCGCGACGCGACGGTCGATACGGTCGACCAGGATGCCCGCCGGGATGGCGAAAAACAGCCACGGCAGCAAAGCGAGCGCGGCAAGCAGCGAGATGAGCAGTGGGTCGGTGGTGAGCCGGATGGCGAGCAGCGGCGCGGCAGTGCGGATGACCCCGTCGCCGAGGTTGGTGGCGAGGTTCGAGACGAAGAGGTTCTGGAAGGCGCGCGGCAGCTTCGGCGCCGGGGCCGCTGCTACCACCGCTCGGCGAGCGCCGCTCGGAACCAGGTGTCGTAGATGGTGTGGACGCCGGCGTCGAACGACGCGGGTAGCGGTGGCACAGACCCGGCGGCCGCGTTCGCCGTCGCCTGCTGCGCATTGCGAGCGCCGGGGATGACCGTGCTGACGCCCGCCAGCTGGGCCACCCAGGCGAGCGCGGCGGTCGCCGGCTCGAGCCCGACCTCGCGTGCGAGCGCTGCGAACTCGTGGGCCGCCGAGACGCCCTGCTCGAAGTCCACGCCCGAGAAGGTCTCCCCCACGTCGAACGCCTCGCCGTGTCGGTTGTAGTTGCGGTGGTCGTCGGCGGCGAACGTCGTCTGCGC
>Ga0302314_10005276_pt1 | contig 23606 bp, 20 predicted proteins | sample III_Palsa_N2_3_FD_200533 | JGI IMG/M metagenome (GOLD analysis project Ga0302314, IMG submission 200533) | Peat permafrost microbial communities from Stordalen Mire near Abisko, Sweden - III_Palsa_N2_3 | ecosystem: Environmental > Terrestrial > Soil > Palsa > Peat permafrost | place: Sweden... | reverse complement strand
GCCGAAGGGGGCCTCCGGCGCCTCAGGTTAGCGCGGAGGCCCCCTTCCGCTCGCCGCTTCGCGTCGAGTCGCTTCCCCCCGGCAGGGGAAGAGATGATCGAGCCTCACCCCGCCTCGCGCACCTGATCTTCCAGGCCCTGCTCGCGGACCTTGCGGTAGAGGGTAGAGCGGCCGATGCCGAGGCGGCGGGCGACTTCGCTCATGTGGCCGGCGTAGATCTCGATGGCGAGCTGGATCAGGTCGCGCTCGATCACCTCGAGCGTGCGCAGGTGGCCGCGGTCGTCGAGGATCTGCACCGGTGCGGTCTTCGGCATGTCCGCGGCGAGGTCGGCGGCGCTGGGCGGGCCGCCCGGCAGGGCCGACGCCGCGGGAGGCGGATCAGCCGACGGCGGCAGGCTGAGGCCTGAGATCGCCGGGAAGTCGTGCGGCTGCAGATAGGGCGCGTCGGCGAGGATTATGGCCCGGTAGACCGCGTTCTCCAGCTGGCGGACGTTGCCCGGCCAGTCGAAGGTCGCCAGCAGGGCGACGGTCTCGGCCGAAGCGCCGGCGACGCGGCGACCTTCTTCGACGTTGAAGCGGCGGATGAAGGTCTCGGTCAGGGCCGGGATGTCCTCGCGGCGGTCGCGCAGGGCCGGCGCTTCGATCGGGAACACGTTCAGCCGGTAAAACAGGTCTTCGCGGAAGCGGCCCTCGGCGACGGCCTGCGATAGATCGCGGTTGGTGGCGGAAAGGATGCGCACATCCACCTTGACCGGGCGCTTGGCGCCGACCGGGTCGATCTCGCTCTCCTGCAGCGCGCGCAGCAGCTTGACCTGCATGTCGAGCGGCAGCTCGCCGACTTCGTCGAGGAACAGGGTGCCGCCGTTGGCTTCCTGGAACTTGCCGAGGTGCTTTTCGCTGGCGCCGGTGAAGCTGCCCTTCTCATGGCCGAACAGGATCGACTCGACCAGGTTCTCGGGGATGGCGCCGCAGTTCACCGTCACGAACGGACGCCCGCCGCGATCGGAGCAGCCATGCACGGCCCGCGCGATCACTTCCTTGCCCGAGCCGCTCTCGCCGGTGATCAGCACCGGGATCGACGATCTGGCCGCCCGCTCGCCCAGCCGCTTGACCATCTGCATGGCGGGGCCCTGGCCGATCAGGTCCTCGAAGGTGGTCTTGCCGCCGGCGTGCTTTTTCAACCGGTCGACCTCGACGCGGAAGGCGCCGATCGAAAGGGCGTTGCCGATGGAGACGATGACGCGCTCGGGGCTGGCCGGCTTGACCACGAAATCGCAGGCGCCGGCGCGCATCGCCGCCACCACCGTGTCGATGCCGCCGGTGGCCGTGACCACGATCACCGGTTGGGTGAAGCCGCGCTGGCGCAGGTCGAGCAGGGTCTCCTGTCCGTTCATGCCAGGCATGTTGAGGTCGAGCAGCACCACGTCGGCCGGCGCGCCGGACGCCAGATGGTCCAGGGCCGCGCGACCGCTATCGGCGTGGGAGACGCGGAAACCTTCGCGTTCGAGCACAGCCTGGATCAGGCGCCGTTGCGTCGGATCGTCGTCAACGACGAGCACGGTCTTGTTCATCTGAAAAACACCCACAAACCAAATGCGCCGCGCCATTCGAGGGCGAGGCCTGTTTTCTGTGCCTTCCTGATACAGGCGCGGAGTAAAGGCGGGGTTTCGCAGAGCTGAGCGAGGCGTTAACGCCGTGACTTTCGGGGGGGCCTTCGCCTCGCCGCGATTTTCGCGCTAAAGCCGGCCGATGAACGCCCCCGTCAAGCCGCCCGCCGAAGCCCTGCCGCAGTGGGGCCTGGAAGATCTCTACGCCGGCCGCGAGGACCCGCGGATCGAGGTCGACATCGAGGCGGGCGCCGAGATCAACGGCGAGTTGGCGGCGCTGAAGGGTGCGTTCGTTGGCGCCCGGAAAGAGCCCGCGAAGTTGGGCGAGCTGATCGATCGGGGGATCAGTTTGTATCAGGGCGCGACCGACAAGCTCTGGGGCGTCGGCGCCTACGCGGGCCTGGCGTCGTCGGTCGCGCGCGACGATCCGGCCTGGGCCCGGTTCGAGGGCGACATCCGCACGCGCTCCTCGCAGATCGCCGCCGACAGCCTGTTTTTCACGCTGGAGCTCAACGAGCTGGAGGATGCCGAGATCGCGGCGGCGCTGAAGGCGTATCCGGCGGCGGCGCGCTGGCGGCCGTGGCTGCGGCGGGTGCGCCTCTCCCGGCCGCACGAGCTCAGCCAGGAACTGGAGCGGATGCTGCTCGACCGCGGCCCGGCGGTCGCCAACTGGGTGCGGCTCTACGACGACACCCTGGCTTCGCTCGTGATCCGCACCGGGCGGGAGAGCCTGACCCTCGCCGAGGCGCTGAACCGTCTGTCGAACTCGGATCCCGCCAAGCGCAAGTCGGCCGCCCGGGGTCTCGCGCGGGCGCTGGAAGCCAAGAGCGGCGCGCTGGCGCTCGCGTTCAACACCCTGGCGTTCGAAAAGCAGGTCGAGGATCGCTGGCGCCGCTATCCGACACCGGCCGCGGCCCGGCACGTCGCCAACGAGGTCGACGCCGAGGCGGTGGAAGCGCTCGAGGCGGCGGTGGTCGCCAGCTATCCGCGCCTCTCGCATCGCTACTACGCGCTCAAGGCCAAGGTGATGGGCAAAAAGCGGCTCGACCACTGGGACCGCAACGCGCCGCTGTCGGCCGCGCCGACGCGCCGCTACGGCTGGGAGCAGGCGCGCACGATGGTGCTGGAAAGCTTCGAGGCGCTGGCGCCGCGCTTCGCCGCCGCGGCGGGGCGCTTCTTCGACGAGCCCTGGATCGACGCCCAGCCGCGCGCCGGCAAGCAGTCGGGCGCCTATTCGCACCCGGTCACCTCGGAGCGTCACCCCTACGTGTTCCTCAACTTCATGGGCGAGCGGCGCGATGTGCTGACGTTGGCCCACGAGCTCGGTCACGCGGTGCACCAGACCCTGGCCGCCCCGCAGGGCACGCTGCTGGCCGACACGCCGCTGACGCTGGCGGAGACCGCCTCGATCTTCGGCGAGGGGCTGGTGTTCGAGCGACTGTTGGCCGAGGCCAAGGGGCTGGAGCGCCGCGATCTGCTGGCCGGCAAGATCGAGGATGCGCTGAATACGGTGGTGCGCCAGATCGCCTTCCACCGCTTCGAGAGCCGCTTCCACGAGGCCAGGGCCAAGGGCGAGCTTTCGACCGACGAGATTTCGGACATCTGGATGACGGTGATGGGCGAGAGCCTTGGCCCCGCGGTGCGGCTGAACGCCGGCTACGAGACCTATTGGTCCTACGTCAGCCACTTCGTGCACTCGCCGTTCTACGTCTACGCCTACGCGTTCGGGAACCTGCTGGTCGAGGCGCTGATGGAGGCGCGTCGGCGCAATCCCGAAGGTTTCACGCCGCTCTACGAAGACCTGCTCGCGGCCGGCGGCGCGCGCACCTATGTGGAGGCCCTGGCGCCCTTCGGCCTCGACCCGCGCGATCCCGCGTTCTGGTCCGGCGGCTGCGCCCGGCTGGAGCGGCTGGTGGATGAGTTCGAGGCGCTGGTCTAGCGCATGCCCACTGACCCCGAACGTGATCGGCTGGCCGGCCGGGTGGCGCGGTTCGCCCGTGTCGGCGCCGGCGCGGCGGGCGCGGCGGCGGCGATCGGGGCCAACGCCTTGCGGGGCGGCGGCGACCAGGACGCCCGCAACGCCCGCGTGGTCAAGCAGGCGCTGGGACAGCTAAAGGGCCCGCTGATGAAGGTCGCGCAGATGGCGACAACTGTGCCGGACCTGCTGCCGCCCGAGTTCGCCGAGGAGCTGGCCAATCTGCAGTCCAACGCGCCGCCGATGGCCGCGTCGTTCGTCCGTCGAAGAATGGCTGCGGAATTAGGACTGGATTGGCAGGCGCGTTTCGCCAGCTTCGACCTGACGCCGGCGGCCGCCGCGTCGCTGGGCCAGGTGCACCGGGCGGTCGCGCTCGACGGCCGGTCGCTGGCGGTGAAGCTGCAGTATCCGGAGATGCAGAGCGCGGTCGAAACCGACCTCGCGCAAATGCGCACGGTGATGGCGATCGGCCGTCAGCTGTTCGGCTCGGTCGACACCCGCGAGATCGCCGCGGAGATCAGCGAGCGCATCCGCGAGGAACTCGACTATGCCCGCGAGGCCAAGTCGATGGCGCTCTACGGCGCCTTTTTCGCCGATCGGGGCGACATCGCCGCGCCCGAGCCGCTGGCCGAGCTTTCCACCGGCCGGCTGCTGACCATGACCTGGCTCGAGGGCCGCGGCCTGATGGACTTCACCGACAGCGACCAGGAAACCCGCAACCGCATCGCCCGGATGTTGTTCGAGGCCTGGTGGACGCCGCTGATCCGGATCGGCGTGATCCATGGCGACCCGCATCTCGGCAACTACACTTTCGCTGGCGATCCGGGCGCCGGCGAGGCCGCGCGGCTGAACCTGCTCGATTTCGGCTGCATCCGCATCTTCCCACCGAGCTTCGTCGACGGGGTGCTGAAGCTCTACCGCGCCCTGATCGCCGAAGATCACGAGGCCCAGGCGGAGGCGTACCGGGTCTGGGGCTTCAAGGGCCTCTCGCGGGAGCTGATCGACACCCTGAACATCTGGGCCAGGTTCATCTACGGCCCGCTGCTCGACGACCGCGTGCGCACCGTCGCCGACGGCGTCAGCCCCGGCGCCTATGGCCGGCGCGAGGCGTTCCAGGTCAAGCAGGCGCTGGACAAGCAGGGCCCGGTGACCATCCCGCGCGAGTTCGTGTTCATGGAGCGCGCCGCCATCGGCCTCGGCGCGGCCTTCCTGCGGCTCGGGGCGGAGATGAACTGGCGTCAGGTGTTCGAGGCGACGCTGGAAGGCTTCACCGAGTCCGCCCTCGCCGATCGCCAGGCGGCGGCGCTGGCGGCGGTGGGGCTCAGCAATCCAGCGCCGTAGCTACGGCTTCGGCGCTACGGCTTCGGCGCCACGATTCCACTCGCCGGATAGGCCGGCAGCAGCGGCGGTTCCTGCGGCAGGCCGGCCGGCTTGCCGGCGATCTCCTTCATCAGCACATCGACCCCCGTCTCGAGCTGCATGTCGTGGCCGGCCAGCAGGTCGGCCGGCTGGTTTTCGATCTCGATGTCCGGATCGACGCCGTGGTTCTCCACCGCCCACTGGCTGTCGGGGGTGAATTCGGCGTCCTCGGGGATGGTGATGTAGCCGCCGTCGAGCAGCTGCCAGTCGCCGCGGATGCCGCGCACGCCGCCCCAGGAGCGGGTGCCGATCAGCTTGCCGAGTCCGTAGCCCTTGAACAGGTAGGGGAAGATGTCGCCGTCGGACGCCGACCAGTGGTTCAGCAGGGCCACCTTAGGTCCGTTCAGCAACTCGTTCGGCTGCGGGGTGACGCCGCCTTCGCGGTTGGTGTCCATCGACACCAGCACGCGGCGCAGGCGCTCCAGCGCGACCGGGGCGATGAAGCCGCCGCCGTTCCAGCGGTCGTCCATGATCAGCGCCTGCTTGCCGAGCTGGCCGTAGAACTGCCGCACGAACTGCTGCAGGCCGAGCGGACCCATGTCGGACATGTAGACGTAGCCGACCTTGCCGCCGGACAGCTGGTCGACCACGGCGCGATTGTGGGCGATCCACGCCGCCTCGCGCAGGCTGAGTTCGCTGGAGACGGGCTTCACCACCACGTGGCGTGTCGGCCCGGCGGGCGTCGCGGCGATGGTGATATCGACGGTGGTGTCGGCGTCGGCCGTCTGCAGCAGCTGGTCGGGATCGGCCGGCGCGCGCAGGTCGACCCCGTTGATCGCCAGCACATAGTCGCCGGCCTTCACGTCCAGGCCGGGCTGGGCGAGCGGGCTGCGGTAGTCGTCGCGGGTGTTGTCGCCGGGATAGATGGTGGCGATGCGGTAACGGCCGGAGGCCGGATCGAGCGCCCAGTCGACGCCGAGCAGGGCCGCGTGCACCGCGGGCGTCTGGTCGCCGTCGTCGCCGCCGCCGACATAGGTGTGCGAGTTGCTGAGTTCGCCGATCATCTGGCCGATCAGATAGTTGACGTCCTCGCGCGAGCCCGCCAGCGGCAGCAGCTTGCGGTAGCGCTCGCCATCGGCGACCCAGTCCTGACCGTTCATCACCGGCGAGTAGAATAGGTCGCGCTCGAGCCGCCAGGCATTGTCGTACATCTCGGCCCACTCGGCCCTGGGATCGACCAGGGTGCGCATGTGGCCGAGGTCGAGCGCCTGCTTGCTGTCGTCGTCCTTGGCGGCGTCGGCCTTGGTGTCCAGCACCGTGTAGTCTTTGTCGTGCCGGATCAGCACCTTCTGGCCGTCGTGGGAGAGCGAGTAGGCGTCGACATCCTCGCTGACCACCTGGTCCTTGCGCGCCTTCAGGTCGTAGAAGTGCAGCGCCGACTTCTCGCCCTTCAGCGGTCCGCCGATCAGCCCGATCGGCTGGGTCAGGTAGAAGATGCGGTGATCGCGGGTGTCGATCTGCGCGATGTTGGCGGAGTCGATCGGCAGGGCGACGGCCCTGGCCATCAAGCCGTCGAGATCGATCCGGATCGGCGCGATGGCGCCGGCGTGGTCGGGTTTGGCGGCGCCCTTGGCGTCTGCCTTGTCCGACGGTTTGTCAGAAGACTTGTCCGGCGAAGCGCTGGCGTCGGTTTTGTCGTCGTCGCCCGCCGGGCCGGTGTCGGCTTCGTCGGATTTCGGCGCGACCGGCGAGGCGGCGTCCTTGGTCAGCGGGATCGCGTAGATGCCCATCGACTTCAGCACCGCGAAGTCGAACTCGATGTCCGAGCCCACCGCGTTATCGTGCCGGTTGGAGGTGAAATAGAGGTATTTGCCGTCGGCCGACCAGACCGGGTTACCGTCGATCTCGGCGCCGTCGCCCAGCCGGGTCAGTCGCCCGCTGGCCAGTTCGTAGAGGTACAGATCCCGGCGGCGATCGACCGCCGTCATGCTGAACGCCAGCCAGCGTCCGTCCGGCGAGAAGCTCTGGTCGTGGATCTCGCCCTGCTTGTCCTGGGCCACCGTCTTCGGCGCGCCGCCGCCCGCGCCCACCGTCCAGAGCCGCCCCGCGCTGTCGCTGAAGGCCAGGTTCGCGCCGTCGGGCGAGAACATCGGCGCGTAGAAATAACCGGTCGCGAAGCTGGTCAGCCGCTTCTCCGGACCGCCCTCCGCCGGGCGGACCGCGATCTGCTGGCCGCCGCCGGCGTCGGTGGTGTAGGCGATGGTCTTTCCATCGGGGGACCAGGCCGGATGGTCCTCGTCGGCGCTCTCGGTGCCGGTCAGGTCGCGGGTCGCGCCGTCCTTGGTCGGCACGCTGAAGATGTCGCCGCGGGCCGAGAACAGCGTCCGCTGACCGTTGGGCGCCAGGGCGAAATCGACCTGCTGGGCCATGTCGACCTGGCGGATCTGGTCTTTGGCGTCGGCGACATGCGGCCGGGTGCGCGGATTGTCGTCCGGCACGCTGACCGGGACCTCGTGCAGCTGCTCGCTGGGCAGATCGAGTTCGTACAGCTTGCCGCCCTGCTGGAAGGCGATCGCATCGCCGCCGAGGGCCGGAAAGTCGATGTCGTAGTCGGTGAAGTGGGTGACTTCGCGCGACTGCTTGGTGTCCAGGTCGAGGACCCAGATGTTGGCGCGCCGGCTCGTGTCCTGATCCGACAGGTAATAGATTTTGCGCCCGTACCACATCGGCGAGGTGTTGGTGCCCGACCAGTCGGTGAGCTGGGCTGACTGGCGGGTGTTGAAGTCGAAGGTGAACACCTGCTGCGCCAGGCCGCCGTTGTAGCGCTTCCAGGTGCGGAAATTCCGGAAGATGCGGTTGTAGGCGATGGTGTGACCGTCGGGCGCGAAGGTGGCCAGACCGACGGCGCTGTCGATCGGCATCGGCACGGCCGGCCCGCCGGCGACCGGCACCTTGTAGAGGTTCTGGATCCAGCTGTTCCACTGGTCCCGCTTGGTCAGGAACACGACGTACTGCGAATCCGGGGTCCAGGTGACCACCATGTCGTCCGGCCCGTGCCGGCCGCCGGTGCCGATCTCCGTGGCTGGATGGAAGGTCAGCCGCCGCGCCGCCCCGCCCGTGGCCGGGATCACCCAGATGTCGGTGCCGGCCTTGCTGGCCTCGGTGTAGGCGATCCAGCGCCCGTCGGGCGACACGCGGGGCATCATGTCCTGGCCCGGCGCGCTGGTCAGCCGCTCCGCCGTGCCGCCGGTCTTGGGGACCGACCAGACGTTGCCGTCGGCCGCAAACACGATCCGATCGCCATAGGGCTGCGGAAACCGCGGCAGGGCCGCCTGGGCCGACGTGGTCGCCAGAATCGAGGCGCTCAGGAAGAGCACGGAAGAGAGCAAACCGGTACGCGTCATCGCAGCCTTCGAAGCAGGGGAGGCACACCTTTAGCGGAGCGATTCCAAGACGCTACCTTAAGCTTTGGTAAGCTTGGAAACCGCCTGAGCCGCGGTGGTCTCAGGCTTGGACGCCGCAGGGCTCGCCGATCGCTAGAGACTGAGGTCTTCAGCCCCCAACGCGGTCGCGATATCCGGCATTCTCTCTTCGAACCCGCCCGGCGAGTTGAACGAAATGAACCCCGTGGGGACCGACCCCCGGTTCTCGAAGGTGTGCGGCGTTCCGCCCGGGATGACCGCATAGGTTCCCTGCGGCGCCTGCGACCAGTCGCCGCCCAACTGCAGGCTCAAGTTTCCGGCGATGACGTAGAACACATGGTCCTCCCCGTGCTGATGCACGGGCGGTCCCCGCGTGAGGGGTTCGAGCCACCACTCCGAGACCGAGTAGCCGTCCGCCGACTCCTTGCCGTCGGCTTTGAAGACCGCACGCATCCGGCCCATCGGGTAGGCGCGGCCCTGGCCGGGCGCGACGACAATCGGCTTACGGATCGTTCCAGCTTTTTCCATGAAGATCCTCCGGGTCGGACCTAACGATCTCACCTTCCCGCATGTCGCAAGCGCGGGCCGGGTCAGGTATGACTATAGGGACACGCTCGCGAAAGGGCTCGCCATCAACGCCGACCGATACAATCCGATGGAACAAGTCGCCACCGACGGCCGTTGGCGGATCGCCGCCGCCGTTGGGACCGGAGCGAACAAGGCACAACCGCGGACCCGTCCGATGATGTTCGATCGCCTGGTAGGGCCGCCCAAACTGAACCTCCCTGGCGCAGATGCCTGACGCCGGCCGTCCCAGACTGCTGACCGACCTGGCTCAGGCCGAGCGCTTTCAGCTGCTGATCGACTCGGTCCGCGACTACGCGATCTACCTGCTCGACGCGGAGGGCAATGTCGCGACCTGGAACACCGGCGCGCAGCGGTTCAAGGGTTACACGGCCGACGAGGTGATCGGCCGTCATTTTTCGATTTTCTACACCGAGGAGGACCGCGCAGTCTCCTTGCCCGCGCGCGCTCTGGCCACGGCGGCGGCGGAGGGCCGGTTCGAATCCGAAGGCTGGCGCGTGCGGAAGGACGGCGCCAGGTTCTGGGCTCACGTGGTGATCGACCCGGTGCTTGGCGAGGGCGGTGACCTGATCGGCTACGCCAAGATAACGCGGGACGTGTCCGAACGACGCGCCGCGGACGCCGCTCTTCGGGCGAGCGAGCAGCGCTTTCGGCTGTTGGTGCAGGGCGTGCGCGACTACGCCATCTACATGCTCGACCCGGAGGGCAACGTCACCAACTGGAACGCTGGGGCAGAAGCGATCAAGGGCTACACCGCCGACGAGATCGTGGGACGAAATTTCTCGCTCTTCTACACCCCCGAGGATCGCACGGCGGGCAAGCCTCAGCAGGCGCTGCAGACGGCGCTGCGTGAAGGCAAGTTCGAGGGCGAAGCCCAGCGCATGCGCAAGAATGGAGAACGATTTTGGGCCAGCGTCGTCATCGACCCAATCCATGACGGCTCCGGCCAGCTGCTCGGCTTCGCCAAGGTCACGCGCGACATCACCGAGAAGCGACTCGCCGACGAAGCCATCCGCAAATCTCGCGAAGCGCTGATTCAGGCTCAGAAAATGGAAGCCATCGGGCGACTGACCGGGGGCGTGGCGCATGATTTCAACAATCTGCTGACCGTCATCCGCGCCTCCTCCGATCTGCTGCTGCAGCGTCCGGACCTCCCGGATCAGAAGCGCACCCAATACATTCAGGCGATCGCCGATACCGCCGATCGCGCCGCCACCCTGACCAGCCAGCTGCTGGCTTTTTCGCGACGCCAGTCGCTCCAGCCGGAGGTGTTCGACGTGAACGCCCGCCTGCGCGGCCTGCAGCAGATTATCGCCACGACCATGGGGTCGCCGGTCAGCGTGAGGCTCAGCTTGCCGGAGGGGCCGCAGATGATCGCGGCCGACCCGAGCCAGTTCGAGACCGCCATCCTCAACATGCTGATCAACGCCCGGGACGCGATGCCTCGGGGCGGTGAGATCTGGGTCAGGACGGCGCCGGCCGACTGTGTGCCGGCGGTGCGCGGCCACACTTCCGCGCGCGGCGACTTCGTCGCGGTGAGCATTGTCGACACCGGTACGGGGATGTCGGCGGAGACCCGCGGCCAGATCTTCGAGCCGTTCTTCACGACCAAGGCGGTCGACAAGGGCACGGGGCTCGGCCTCAGCCAAGTGTACGGCTTCGCCAAGCAGTCGGGCGGCGAGATCGATGTCGTTAGCGAACTCGGCGTCGGCACGACCTTCACGCTTTACCTGCCCCGCAGCATGGCGGCGGCGACGACGCTTCCGGGCGCCTCGCCGGTCCGGGTGAGCGATCCACCCGGGCTTAAAGTCCTTTTGGTCGAGGACAATGAGGGGGTTGGCAACTTTGCGGCCGGGCTGCTGCGGGAGCTTGGCCACGAGGTGATCTGGGTCGGTGACGGGCAGGCGGCGCTCGAGCTGCTGGGCAAGGGCGGCGCGATGTTCGACCTGGTGTTCTCGGACGTCGTGATGCCGGGCATCACCGGGATCGAGCTGGCTGATGAGATCAACGGCCGCTGGCCGGGCCTGGCGATCGTGCTGACCAGCGGCTACAGCCACGTGCTCGCGGAAGGCGGAACCCACGGATTTCCGCTGCTGAAAAAGCCCTATTCGATCGATGGTCTGCTGAAGGCGCTTCGGCCCAGCGCCGGCAAGCCCTGAGCGCGGCGATCCGCTCACGGATCATCGGTCAGGCGCCCAGCGTTTCATCCAGCCAGTCGTAGATGCGGGCGAAGCGGAGCCGGCTGGCGCCGACGGAACTATGAATTGCCATCCACGAGGACGAGTCTGCTCGTCGTCGTCTTGTGCCGGATACCGAAGAGGTCCTGGCAATCCGGATCGCCCAGAAACGCCTCTGCCGCTTCCCGTCCGGGGAACTCGATCACAACCATCCGCTCGGGCTTCCAGTCGCCCTCCAACGGGGTCGGTTGCACGCCTTGAACGATGTATTTCCCAGAGTGCTTCTCGATGAACGCCGGAATCGCCGCGATGTACGGCGCGAACCCCCCGAAGTCGTGAATGGTCAGATCGAGAATGAGGTAGGCCTTCATCCGCTCAAGGCTCCGTTTTAGGCCGAAACGTACAGGAGGGCGAGATGGGTTATTGGTCGGATAAGGCGCGAGTGGGCTCGGAGCGTGCTTTACGAGGTCGGTGCTTGAGGAGCGTGAGAACCATCCTGGCACGTTCTTCGACGGCGGGGACGATGTTGAGGGCGCGTACAGGCTGGTGAATCAGCGGGTCACGTCCGGCGAGATCAAGCTCGGCAAGGATCAGTCCCGAACCGACCTCACGGACCTTATCATGGCCGTCTACGACGACAATTCGGGGCTCACCAGTTGCGCGGAATGCGGGGAGAATTTTGGGCCGAGTTAGCGATCGGATTTCAAACTGCCCCACTGCCTGGATTTTCCCTGAGTTGACCGCGATTCACCTGCGTGGGTCTTTGATGGCGCTGCGTGAACGCGGTGCGGTCTTTGACATCGTGAAACAGAGAAAATCTGGGGCGCCGCGAGAGCTTCGCCACAATTTGGACACCCTAATTTAGCGCGTTTTTGCGTTTCACGTGAAACATCGCGTCCGCGGAACAGATCGGCGAGAGGGCGAAAAACTATCTAGCGTTGGACCGCGACTACCCTCTGACAGCCGTGATCTCGACCCCCGCCGCCGCGGCTTCGGGGGCCAGGGCGGAGGGCTTCTCCACGCGGATGCGGGCGCGGGTCACGCGCGGCTCTTCCAGGCAGGCGTCGGCGAGGTGGTGGGCGAAGGTTTCGACCAGGCCGCGGTGGCCTTCGGCGGCGACCGTGCGGGCCTTGGCGGCGATGGCTTCGTAGTTCACGGTCTCGGAGAGCGCGTTCCAGTTGGTGACCGCGACGTCGAGTTCGACGTCGACCACCAGGGTCTGGGTGCGGCCCTTCTCGTGCTTGTAGACGCCGATATTCGCCTCGACCCTGAGGCCGCGCACGAACACCTTGGTGATGACGATGCGCGAGGCGCCGGGCGTCTCGTCGGGGGTGGTCTGCGGCAGAGGCATGGGTCTCGCCTCGTTCTCAAGGATCGATGATGTCGGGCGTGCGCCAGGACAGGTGCTGGCCGCCATCGACGGCGATCATCTGGCCCGTCACCGAAGGAGCGTCAATCAGATAGGCCAGCGCCTGGCCGATCTCGTCCGGCGTCGCGCCATGGCCGAGGATCACGGCGCTCGTCTCGGCGGCGAAGGCGGCCTGCGACTGGTGGATCGAGGGCAGGGTGGGGCCGGGGGCGATGGCGTTGACGCGGACGCGCGGCGCCAGGCCCTGGGCCATCATCTGGGTCGCGGCCCAGAGCGCGGCCTTGCTGACGGCGTAGCTGAAGAACTGCGGGGTCGGGCGCAGCACGCGCTGGTCGACAATGTTGACGATCAGGCCGTTGCGGTCGTTGGGCAGGGCCGCCGCGAAAGCCTGGGAGAGCAGCACCGGGCCACGCAGGTTGGCCGCCATCGCCCCGTCCCAGGCGGCCGCCGTCAAGCTGCCGATCCGGTCGTCCTCGAACAGTGAGGCGCAGTTGACCAGCAGGGTCAGCGGGCCCGGCGCCGCGCCGATCAGAGCACCGAGTTCGTCGCCGGCGAGGTCGGCGCTGGCCGCGATTGCGCGGCGGCCCAATGCTTCGATCAGGCGCACGGTCTCGGCGGCGTCGCCCGCCGAGTCGCGATGGTGAACGACGACGTCATAGCCGGCCTGTGCGGCCGCGAGCGCGAGCGTTCGCCCGATCCGCCGCGCCGCGCCGGTGACGAGGGCCCAGCCGCGTTCGCTCATGTCGATGCGCTGGGTCGGTGGCGCGTCAGTCGAAGCGTCCGAACTCGATGCGGTTCAGCGCGGCGATCACGCCGACGAAGATGAAGACGAGCAGAATGGCGGACCAGCCCATGGGGCCTCCTTCGCAAGGGTTCGCGCCCGAGATCACGCGTCCACCGCGCCGCGTCAAGCCGTGCCGCGCTTCGCCTGGCGAACGAACCGGCGTAGGAGCGACGGTCATGCCTTGGCGGCGCTACCTCCAGCCCTTCGTGCGACCGCTCTATCAGGCCTATTCGCGCCTCAGCCGCGGCGCGACGCTGGGCGTGCGCGGCCTGGTGCTGAACGAAGCGGGCGAGGTGCTGCTGGTCGAGCACACCTACGTGAGCGGCTGGTTCCTGCCGGGCGGCGGGGTCGAGCGCGGCGAGACCACGGAGCAGGCGGTGGTCCGGGAGCTGCGGGAGGAGGCCGGCGTGCGGGTGATCGGCCGGCCGCGACTGATGGGCATCCATGCCAATCACCGCGTCTTCCGCGGCGATCACGTGTTGCTCTACCGGATCGAGGCCTGGGCGCCCTGCGCGGCGGCTGACCAGGGCGAGATTCGCGCCGTGGCCTGGTTCGCGCCGGATCGGCTGCCCGCCGACACCAGTCCGGGCACCCGGCGGCGGATCGAGGAGGCGCTCGACGGGGCGGAATCGACGCCGCACTGGTGAGCCGGCGGTGATTCTTCGACGCCGCCCCTTCCAGTCTGAACCGCGATCACTAATATGCGCGGCTTGCGAGACCCCTGTGGATAACCGGCGGGGCTCGGGTGGGATGAGGCTAAGGAGCACGGCATGCGCGAATACATGAAGTTTTACATCGACGGTAAGTGGGTCGACCCGGTCACCCCCAAGAGCCTCGACGTGATCAACCCGGCCACCGAAGAAGTCTGCGGCCACATCTCGGCCGGCTCGGCCGCCGACGTCGACCTGGCCGTCGCCGCCGCGCGCAAGGCGTTCGAGACCTTCTCGCAGACCAGCCGCGAAGAGCGCATCGAGCTGCTGCAGCGCGTGCTGGCCGAGTACCAGAAGCGCTTCGGCGACACCGCGCACGCGATCACCGAGGAAATGGGCGCCCCGGCCAGCCTCGCCCAGCAAGCCCAGGCCCCGGTTGGCCTGATGCACATCTCCACCGGCATCGAGGTGCTGAAGAACTTCAAGTTCGAGGAAGACCGCGGCCCGACGCGGATCGTCAAGGAACCGATCGGCGTCTGCGGCCTGATCACGCCCTGGAACTGGCCGATCAACCAGGTCGCCTGCAAGGTCGTGCCGGCGCTGGCCACCGGCTGCACCATGGTGCTGAAGCCGTCTGAAGAAGCGCCGTTCAGCGCCTACATCTGGGCCGAGATCATGGACGCGGCGGGTGTGCCGGCCGGCGTCTTCAACATGGTCAACGGCACCGGCGCCGAAGTGGGCGCGGCGATCTCCAGCCACCCCGGCATCGACATGGTGTCCTTCACCGGCTCGACCCGCGCCGGCGTCGAAGTGGCCCGTGCGGCCGCCGCCACGGTCAAGCGCGTGGCCCAGGAGCTGGGCGGCAAGAGCCCGAACATCATCCTCGAAGACGCCGATATGAAGTCGGCGGTCGGCCGCGGCGTGAAGTCGGTGATGAACAACTCCGGCCAGTCCTGCAATGCGCCCACCCGCATGCTGGTGCCGGCGGGCAAGATGGACGAAGCCATCGTCATCGCCAAGGAAGCGGCCGAGTCGGTCACTGTCGGCGATCCGAACGGCAACGCCACGATCGGCCCGGTGGTCAACAAGAGCCAGTGGGAAAAGATCCAGCGCCTGATCAAGGCCGGCATCGCCGAGGGCGCCACCCTCGTCACCGGCGGTCCGGATCGTCCGGAAGGCCTCGCCAAGGGCTTCTATGTGAAGCCGACCGTGTTCGCCAACGTCACCAACGACATGACCATCGCCAAGGAAGAGATTTTTGGCCCGGTGGTCTCGATCATGGGCTACGGCAGCGTCGACGAGGCGGTGAAGATCGGCAACGACACCGAGTACGGCCTCGCGGCCTACATCTCCGGCACCGACCAGAAGAAGATCCACGAAGTGGCGGCGCAACTACGCGCCGGCCAGGTCTCGATCAACGGCGGCGGCGGCGATCCGACGGCGCCCTTCGGCGGCTACAAGATGAGCGGCAACGGGCGCGAGTGGGGCGACTACGGCTTCCACGAGTACCTCGAAACCAAGGCCATGCTCGGCTACACGCCCAAGCAAGCGGCGGAGTAAGACTCGCCCCCACCCTTCCCCCTTGCGGGGGAAGGGAATTGGCGGCGCCGAGCTAGGCTTCGAGCTGGGTCTTCTGCGCCTGGTTGATCAGCCAGCTGCCGCTCAGCACCGAAACCACCGAGCCGATCAGGACCGCCACGCGCACCGGCTCGGACACCGTGGCGCCGCCCAGGCCGGCGATGTAATAGCTGACGGTCCCGCCGGCGCCGCAGAGCAGGGCGACGCCGAGGATCTCAAGCCACTTCGCCCCGGTCGGGCGCCGGGTCAGCTTCACGCCGATGCTGGCCGCGCAAGCGGTGAACACGCCGAGTGGCTTGCCGACGACCAGCGCGAGCAGCACCCCCAGCGGCGCCGCCGCGCCCAGGTCGGCCAGGCGCAGATCGCGGAAGGCGACGCCGACCACCGTGAAGACAAACAGCGGGCGTACGGCGAAGGCGACGTAGCCGTGCAGGCTCTCCATGAAATACCGCACCATGCTGTCCTGGCCGGGGCGCCGCGTGCCAATCGGGACGGTGAAGGCGCAAGCGACGCCTGCGATGGCGGTGTCCAGGCCGGACTTCAGCACGAAGCCCCAGACCAGGGCGAAGCCGGCCGCGTAGAACGCGAACGGGGCCTTGCGCCACCTGGCCAGCAGCGTCAGCAGCGCCAGCACCACGGCGGCGCCGATCAGCATGCGGTCGTTCAGCGCACTGTCGTCGAGGATCGCGGTCAACAGGACGGCGGCGAGATTGCCGGTGATCGCCACCGTCATCAGCAGCACGCGCAGGGAGTGGGCGAGGCGCGGCCCCGCGAGGCTGAACGCGGTCAGCGCCGCGGCGCCGTCGGTGGCGCAGCCGATGGCCCAGCCCGAGGGGTCGTTGCGGTTCAGCGCCACATAGATCGCCGCCGGCAGCACGAGGCCGCCGATCGACGCCACGGCCGGCAGCGCCAGCCGGCGCGGATTGGAAAGCTCGCCGCGCAGCAGTTCGAATTTCAGCTCCATCCCGAGCACGAAGAAGAATACCGGCATCAGCAGATCGCGCACCCAGCCGGCGAGGCTCAAGGTCTCGGCGAGCGCGCCGATGCGCAGCGGGATTGGTGTCGCCAACAGGCCGAAATAGTCGCCGCCCAGCCGCGAGTTGGCGACGCCCACGGCCGCCAGCGCGGCGGCGCCCAGGACCAGGCCTGAGCCGGATTCAGTCTTGAGGTAGTCCAGCGTCAGGCGGCGCATCTGGTCCGGTTATCATGCTTGGGCCGGCTTGCGGAATGCGGGCTCGCTCTTGCGGCGAGCCGCCGGGCGTCGCATCTGGCCGCGATGCCCGTCTCCGCGATCTATCAACCCGATCCGCAGTTCCCTAAGCTCGGGCCCGAGTTCGCCGATCCGGTGCGCCCGGCGGACTTTCCCGAGACCATCCTGCGCTTCCGCAACGACCGTGCGGCGGCGACGATCGGCCTCGACACCCTGACCGATGCCGAGTGGATCGCCCATTTCGGCCGCTTCCAGCCGCTGCCGGGCAATCTCACCGAGCCGCTGGCGATGCGCTACCACGGCCACCAGTTCCGCTCCTACAATCCCGAAATCGGCGACGGCCGCGGCTTCCTGTTCGCTCAGTTGCGCGAGGCTGGAACCGGCCGGCTGCTCGACCTGGGCACCAAGGGTTCCGGCCAGACGCCCTATTCGCGCTTCGGCGACGGACGGCTGACGCTGAAGGGCGGCGTGCGCGAGGTGCTGGCGACGGCCATGCTTGAGGCGCTGGGCGTGCCGTCGTCGCGGAGTTTCTCCCTGGTCGAGACTGGCGAGAACCTGCAGCGCAACGACGAACCCAGCCCGACCCGTTCGGCGGTGCTGACCCGGCTGTCGCATAGCCACATTCGCTTCGGCACGTTCCAGCGCCACGCCTTCTTCGACCGCGCCGACCTGATCGGCGAACTGGTCGACCACGCGGTCGCCACCTACTATCCCGGCCTCGACAACGCGCCGAACAAGCCCTTGGCGCTGTTCCAGGCGGTGCTGGGACGCTCCGCCGAACTGGTGGGCCGCTGGATGGCCGCGGGCTTCGTGCACGGCGTGCTCAACACCGACAACATGAACCTCACCGGCGAGAGCTTCGACTACGGGCCCTATCGCTTCCTGCCGCGCAACGACCCCAATTTCACCGCCGCCTATTTCGACGAGTCGGGCCTCTACGCCTTCGGCCGCCAGCCAGAGGCGATGTTCTGGAACCTGCGCCAGCTCGCCGGCGCCCTGACTCTGGTCACCGACGCAGACCCGCTGGTCGAGACGATCAACACCTTCTCCGGCGCCTACCGCGCAGCGCTCGCCGCCAGCATGCTGCGTCGGCTCGGCCTCATCGCCCGCAGCGCCGAGGAGGACATCGACCTGGTCAACGCGGCCTTCAAGGCGCTGGCCGAGGGCGGCGACGCCCTGCGCTGGGAGCCGTTCTTCTTCGACTGGTTTGGCGGCCTCGCCTCCGAACGCCGGGCGATCGCGGGTCCCCGCGCCAGCCTGTACAGCGGCGAGGCCTTCACCGACTTCCGCGCCAAGCTGGCGTCCTACCAGATGGAACGGCCGATTCGTCTCGCCGCCGCTTACTTCGCCAAGCCCGAGCCCGAGGAACTGCTCTACGACGAGATCGAGGCGATCTGGGCCGCTATTGCTGGCGCTGACGACTGGGGACCGTTCGCCGCGAAACTGACGCGGATCGAGGCGGCGCGGGTTGCGTGGGATTATCGCTGAGGGCGCGCATCCCCAATCGCGGTGTCCCTGAATTTCCCAATTTCCGGTCATCGCCTGCCGAAAGTCCCGGCGAACCAAGAGCGCTGACCGGTGGGTGGCCGTGCTCAGCACGGCCACGGCAGGGGCGGTGTGCTTGGGTGGCGGCCGGAACTGACGTCCGGCCATGACTGGCGATGAACGCCTGGGGGGAAGGGCGAGCCATGAGGGGCAAACTCTGTGGCACAGAGTTCTCTTGACTCCCAAAACTCTGCATCATAGAGTCCTCTGAACGCATCGGAGAAAAGCAATGACCATCACGCGCGACGAAGCCACCCAAGCGCTCGGCGAGATCGGCGCCGCCGCCGGACGGGCGACCGAGTTCAAGACCTACGCCCGCATGGCCCCGTTCCTGATGATCTGGGGCCTGGTCTGGATGGTCTGTGATCTGATGACCCAGTTCGCGCCGCAGTGGGGCCTCGTCTGGCCGATCGGCGTCGGCGCCGGGACGTTGGCCAGCATCCTCCTCGGCTTCAGCCTGCCGAGGCGGGACGCCACGCCGGAGCAGCGGGCCAGGTCGTGGCGCCACATGATTTCGTGGCTGCTGGCCATCGTCTTCCTCATTTGCCTGTCGCTGGTGATTCCGATGTCGGGCCTGCGAGAGACCCACTCGCTGTGTGGCCTCGTGTTCGGCTTCATTTACCTGGTTGTCGGCATCTGGACCGGCTGGCGCATGGCCACGCTGGGGATCGCCCTCATCGTCCTGACCCTGCTTGGCTTCTACGCGGTCGGCCACTGGTACCCCCTCTATATGGGCTTGGTCAGCGGCGGCGCCCTGATCCTCGGCGGTCTCTGGCTGCGGAGGATCTGAGCCGTGGGACCCGACGAAATCATCCACCAGTCGCTGCGGCTGAAGATCATGGCGACGCTCAACGCCCTGCCGCGCGGCGACAAGATCGAGTTCCCGCGGCTGAAGGCGCTGCTGAAAGCCACCGATGGCAACCTTGGCGCCCACATCGGCACCCTTGAGACCGCCCGCTATATCGCGATCGAGAAAGACTTTGCCGATCGCAAGCCGCGCACCCGCGTTTCGCTCACCGCGACAGGTCGGCGCGCGTTCGAGAGCCACGTCGCCTACCTGCGCGATCTGATCGACGGCGGCGCGCCGGGTTGACCTTGGCGGCGCATCGCGCGAGACGCCTGCCCCTTAGCGTTCGGAGTCTCCCCATGCGTTCCCTGCTTCTCGGTGCTGTGCTCGGTCTGGCCATCTTTGCCGGAGGCGCCGCGCGCGCCGCGACGCTGGAGGTCAAGGACGCCTGGATCCGCTCGACCACGCCCGGCATGCCCACCGCGGTAGGTTATGCGACCATCATCAACCACGGCTTCACCTCCGACCGGCTGACCGGCGCGAGGACGGGCGCTGCCGCCAGCGCGGGCCTGCATGAGATGACCACCGCCGGCGGGGTGATGAAGATGCGGCCGATTCCCGGCGGCATCGCCATTGGCGGCTCGGCGACGCTGAAGCTGAGCCCTGGCGCCCGGCACCTGATGCTGGTCGGATTGAAGCGACCGATGAAGGCCGGCGCGCACGTGAAGGTGACGCTCGAATTCCAGCGCGCCGGCGCGGTCGTCGCCGACTTCGTCGTCCGCGACTCGGCCCCGGCCGGCACGGCCGGGATGCATATGTAGTCGGTCGGCGCCTTCAGTTCGCCGGGACCACGCTCGACATCACCGGGCCGATCTCGTCGTGCAGCGCCAGGTCCGCGATGCGATCCTGTTCGGTCGGCTCGCGGTTGAGGATCGCCAGTCGGGCGCCGTGGCGCTTTGCCTGGGCCGGGAACGCGGCGGCGGGATAGACCACCAGTGACGAGCCCAGCACCAGAAACAGGTCGCAGGCCAGCGTCTCGGCTTCCGCCCGCGCCATCGGTTCCCGCGGCATGGCCTGGCCAAAGGAGATGGTCGCGGTCTTGACCAGGCCGCCGCACACCCGGCACGCCGGCAGATCGCCGGTGGCCTGGTAGAGCGACTTCAGCTCCGCCAGTTCGTGGCGCAGGCCGCAGTCGAGGCACGCAGCGTAGCTGGCGTTGCCGTGCAACTCGATCACCTGATCCGCCGGCACGCCTGCATGCTGGTGCAGGTTGTCGACGTTCTGGGTGATCACCGCCCTGGCCTTGCCCGAGGCGACCAGCCGCGCCACCGCATAGTGGCCGGCGTTCGGCTCCTTGCCGGTCCACCCCGCGCGGCCTGAAAACGCGCGATCCCACGCCTCGCGGCGCTTCTCTTCGCTGGCCACGAACTCCTGGAAGTAGATCGGGCTCATCTTGCTCCAGACCCCGCCCGGGCTGCGAAAGTCCGGGATGCCGGACTCGGTCGAGATGCCGGCGCCGGTGAAGATCGCCACGCGCTGCGCCCGGTCGATCATTTCCCGCAGTCGTTCGCGCGACATTGCGCTTCTCCAGTGGATAGCTAAAGTAGACCCACGCATAAGAGCCCGCCCAAGCGGGGAGGAGACGGCAGTATGACGCCTCGCAACGCGAGTGTCGCGCTCATCGGCGCCGGCGATTTCATCGGCTCGGCCATCGCCGAACGGTTCGCCGCCGAAGGCTATCTGATCTACGCCGGCCGACGCACCGCCGATAAGCTGGAGACCTTGAAGGCCAGGATCGAAGCCGCCGGCGGCCGCTGCCAGGCCCGCGGCCTAGACGCCCGGGTCGAGGAGGACATCACCGCCTTCATCGAGGAGGCCGACGCCGCCGCCCCGCTGGAAGTGTGCATCTTCAACCCCGGCGCCAACGTCAACTTCCCCATCCTCGACACCACCGAGCGGGTGTTCCGCAAGGTGTGGGAACTCGCCTGCTACGGCGGCTTCCTCACCGGCCGCGAGGCTGCCCGCAAGATGCTGCCGCGCGGCGCAGGCTCGATCTTCTTCACCGGCGCGACGGCCTCCTTGCGCGGCGGCGTCGGCTACGCGGCCTTCGCCAGCGCCAAGTTCGGCCTGCGCGCCGTGGCCCAGTCGATGGCCCGCGAACTTGGCCCCAAGGGCATTCACGTCGCCCACCTGATCATCGATTCCGGCGTCGACACCGAATTCGTCCGTGAGCGGATCAGGGCGCGTGGCGGCGACGAGGCGGTGGAGAACATCCAGCCCGACCAGCTGATGAACCCGGCTTCGGTCGGTGAAGCCTACTGGACCTTGCACCGCCAGCACCGCGACGCCTGGACCCACGAACTTGATCTGCGCCCCTACGGCGAACGGTGGTGAGACCATGACCGACGTGATCTTCTACTTCGACTTCGGCAGCCCCAACGCCTACCTCGCCCACAAGGTGATCCCCGCAATCGAGGCGCGCACGGGCGCGAAGTTCACCTACGTGCCGGCCCTGCTCGGCGGCATCTTCAAGGCCACAGGTAACCAGTCGCCCGCCCAGGCCTTCGCCGGCATCCCGCTCAAGCTCGCCTACGAGGCGAAGGAGACGCGCCGGTTCGTGAAGCGCCACGGCATCACCGAGTATGCGTCGAACCCGCACTTCCCGGTCAACACCCTGCAGATCATGCGCGGCGCCGTCGCGGCCCGGCAGCTCGGCGTATTCGAGGCCTACGTCGACGCGGTCTACCGCGCCATGTGGGTCCAGGGACTAAAGATGGACGACCCGGCGGTGATCAAGCAGGCGTTCGAAGCCGCCGGCCTCCCCGCCGACCAGCTGATCGCGCTGATGGGAGATCCGGCCGTGAAGGCGAAGCTGATCGAGAACACCGAGGCCGCCGTCGCCAACGGTGTGTTCGGCAGCCCCAGCTTCCTCGTCGACGGCGAACTCTTCTTCGGCAAGGATCGCCTGCGCGATGTCGAGGAGGCGATCGCGGCAGGCGCCCCTGCCTAAACTCTTGCGCCCTCCCGCCTATGGGAGCATCCGTTCGCCGTTTCAAAAATGGGAGGAACGGCATTATGGCCGCAGTAAACAAAGACGGCGCACTGGCCGGTAAGGTCGCCATCGTCACCGGCGCCAGTCGCGGCATCGGAGAGGCGATCGCGGCGCGTTTCGCGCAAGAGGGGGCCAAGGTGGTCGCCTCGGCCCGCACCGCCGAAGACGGCGAGAGCAAGCTTTCCGGCACGCTCACCGACACCATCAACCGCATCACCAAGGCCGGCGGCGAAGCGCGCTTCGTCAAGGCCGACCTCGCCATCCGCGAAGACCGCGAACGCCTGATCGAGACCACGGTCGCCACCTACGGCCCGGTCGACATCCTGGTGAACAACGCCGCCATCACCTACTTCATCCCGGTGGTCGATTTCCCGGAAAAGCGCTTCAAGCTGATGATGGAGGTGCAGGTCTATGCGCCGTTCCACCTGTCGCAGCTGGTGCTGCCGTCGATGAAGGAGCGCCACACCGGCTGGATCGTGAACATCTCCTCCGGCGCCGGCATCCACCCCAAGCCGCCGTTCGACGCCGCTCGGGTGGGACGCGGCGGCACGGTCTACGGCATGTGCAAGGCGGCGCTGGAGCGCTTCACCACCGGCCTCGCCTCCGAAGTCGCCCATGACGGCGTCTCGGTGAACGTGGTCTCGCCCGGCTTGGTCGAGACGCCCGGCACCCTGGTGCACAACCTTGTCAACGACGCCACCCGCAGCCGGGTGCAGCCGATCGAATACATCGCCGAGGCGGTGTTCCAGCTCACCCAGGGCACCCCCGCCAACCGCACCGGCCGGATCGACTACGCCGAACCGTTCCTGAAAGAACTGGCGATCCAGCCCGCCGCCCTGATCTGACCGACCAGTCTTCCCTCTTCCTCGTGCGACCGCCGGGGAAGAGGGAAACTATAAGCGGCTCGGCCGCCAATGTTTCACGTGAAACCGCAGATCGCCACAAACTACGGCGCCCCGTCCCCGCCGCGCGCCTGATCGGGCCGGCGCACTGGCCCAGAGAATCTACAACCCCAACGATGTCAAAGACCTCGCCGCGTCGCCGCGGCGGGTGGCAGAGACCCACGTGGGTGAATCGTGGTCAAGACCACCGCGGATGATGCATCGCTGCGTGCACGATAGCGGACGTTCCGAGCGGCAGAGATGGGAAAAGTAAGCATGAGGTCCGCGTCCGGAAGCGGACCTTGGAACGGTCGGGGCGGGTGAGCTCCGCCGTTAGCGGCCATTGCTCCGCTCGACGCGTCGGCCTATAGCGGCCGGGATCGAGCCCGCTGGCGTCCCGCGCCAGCATCCAGCGCCCGCGCCCCTAGGGGCCAAAGCGAGAGCACCGCTCAAGTCGGGCCTCGATCAACCTTCCCCGCAATAGGCGCACGGTGTCGCGCGCTTTTGGCCGCTGGGCAAAGCGCGGCATCGCGTGATCATCAACCACAGGGATCACGACCATGACCACGACGACTGACACGCCAAGCCCTAACAGAACCGAGCTCCAGCTGGGCTCGCCAATTCT
>Ga0302314_10005272_pt1 | contig 23618 bp, 16 predicted proteins | sample III_Palsa_N2_3_FD_200533 | JGI IMG/M metagenome (GOLD analysis project Ga0302314, IMG submission 200533) | Peat permafrost microbial communities from Stordalen Mire near Abisko, Sweden - III_Palsa_N2_3 | ecosystem: Environmental > Terrestrial > Soil > Palsa > Peat permafrost | place: Sweden... | reverse complement strand
ACGTCGCCCAGGAGCTCAACGGCAGACCACGCAAAACGCTCGACTGGGATACCCCAGCCGAGCGCCTGCGTGATCTACTCACTACCTAGCCACACCAGCGGTGTTGCAACGACCCCTTGAAACTGCCCGCGGCCGGATTCGGCGTGGAGGCCGCCGCGCCGAACGCCTTGCGGGGGCAGGCAGTCGGCGCAGGTACTCGAAGGCGGCGTCGGCGCGGGCCGGTACCGCCCGTCGACTGCGCGCAGGGAGTGAGCGCACGAGTGGGCGCGGACAGCCGTACCTCCCCTCTGTTCGACAGCGCAGCATCGCCGCGCCCGCTCATGTGCGTGGCTTGTGCCCATGCGAGCGGCTCGGCATCGTCGAGCGGGCGCCGTACGGCAGTTTCGCCCGGTTTTCGCCAACTCGCCTGCCAGTGGAGGCGATTCAGAAACGTTTCGGCGGCGTTGAGCTGCGGCGACACTCAGCGAGTGCGCACAGGTGTGGCAGGGGCGCGCGTGTGAAGCGCGCGCTGTTCGGGTCACTGGTACATACGTTCGGCCGTTCACACATTGTGAGCGTTCGATTTCATTCAGCTTCCCTCCGAGGGGCTGCATGCACCAGGGTGGGGGGATTCCCGCCCCGGTCCCGGGGCCGGGCGCCTGTACGTGCGCCCGGCCGGCGATCACGCGACCCCAGAGCACGGCGGGCGGGACCCCTTGGTGTTCGTGGAAGGCAGTGAAGTCATTTGACGCCCCTGAAGGTGCAGGCGCAGTTCCTCGACGACCGGGGGCGCCTGGTCAAGGCCCCGGTATCCGCCCTGGTGGGAGAGCCCTTGGAGGAGCGGGAGGCGGTCTGGCAGCCCAGTGCGCACCGCAGCCGCAAGTCCATCGCCACCTGGTGGTGGTCGTCGACGACCGGGAAACTGGTGGGCTGCGTCAGCCTGGAGCGGCAGCGCGCCGCCGCCGCGCTCGACTTCGACCCTCGGGTGACCTCCTTCTCGGGCTGGCCGGTACGGCTGTCGTGGACGCGGCCCGACGGCGCGGAGCACACGGTGGTGCCGGACTTCGTCGCCCGCAGCGGCGCTGCCCGCGAGCTGGTCGTGTGCCCGCCCGGCAACGTCCCCACCCGCGGCGCTGACCGCGCCCCGGCGTGGACGGAGGTCCAGGAGGTGCTGGACTGGGCCTGCGGGCAGGCCGGCTGGCGGTTGCGGGTGCCGCAGCCCGCGTCGGCGGTGCGGACGGCGAACGTTGCGCGCGTGGCGCAGTTCCGTCATCCGCGCCACCACGACGCGGCCAGTACCGGGGCGCTGCTGGCCGCGTTCGCGTGCCCGCGGCCGCTGCGGGAAGGGGTTGCCGCGGCCGGGCTGCCGGCGGCGGGTGCGCTCGCGCGCGCCTACCACCTGCTGTGGAGGCAGTGGTTGCAGTTCGACTGGGAGGTCCCGTTGCTGGCGACCAGTACCGTCGCGGCCTGCGGGGATGCCCGGTGAACGCGGCGGCGGTGCCGCTGCGTTCAGATCGCGGGCAGATCGCCCTGGGGGGCCGGGTGTGCTGGCGGGGCCGGGTGCACCAGGTGGTGGAGCTGTGCGGCACCTCGGTGACGCTGCTGCCGCAGGAAGAAGGGGACCGCGAGGGGCCCGCCCCGGTCCAGGGTGGGGCGGGCGCCGGGCAGTGCTCGCTGGTGTGGCTGGACCATCTGGTGCGCTCCCCCGGCTTCGAGGTCCTGGGGGCGCCGCCCGTGCAGCGGGTGTTCGCTCCGCTAGGCCGGTTGGAGACGGTCGATCCCGCCGTGGTGCAGGCCGCCCGGGAGTGGGAGGTGCACATCATCGAGGTGCACACCGGGATCCATCCGAACGCCCCGCTCGGCGCCGCCGCGCAGGCCGACTTCGACCCGGCCACCCGCACGCTCGCCCAGCGCTACCAGGCGAAGGCCGCGCAGTTGCAGGCGCTGGGGTGGCGCGACGCCTCGGCGGGCACGGTCGAACGCAAACGGCGGGCCTGGCTGAAGGAGGGCCTGTGGGGGCTGGTCGACGACCGGCGCACCCGGGTGCGCAGCGAGCTGGGCCGGGCCGACCCGCGGGTCGTGGAGGTGCTGGTGGGGCTGGTGGCGCGGGCCCGCAAGCGCCGGGAGTCGGTCGGCAACGGTGCCCGGCTGTACGAGCGTCTGAAAACCGAGCTGGAGCGCAGGTTCCCCCAGTTGCGGGTGCCGCCGCCGTCCTCGTTCTACGCGCTGCTGAAGAAACTCGGCATCGCGGTGAAGGACCTGACCGCGCCGCTGCGCCGGCAGGGTGACCAGGACAACCGGCCCGCCCCGCCGTACACGGCCACGTTCGCCCAGATGCCCGGCGAGCGGGTGGAGATCGACACCACCGGCCTGGACCTGCTGGCTCTGGGCGAGGACGGGCTGCCGGTCTCGCTGGAGCTGACCGCCGCGATCGACGTGGCCACCCGCAGCATCCTGGGCGCGGTCGTGCGGCCCAAGAGCAACGGCGTCCGCCTGGAGCCCGGCAGCACGCAGGGCCCCGCGCCGAAGGATGGACAAGACGCCGGCGCCGGCGGGCAGGGAAGGAAGCGGCGCAGGCGGCGTGGTCGTGCCACCAAGGGCGTGGACGCGTCGTTGCTGCTGGCGCAGATGCTGTCCCCCCACAAGGCCGCCGGGCACTGGTCGAAGCTGGCACGGGCCGAGAACAGCGACCTGCCCTACGAACTGCTCCTCGAGAGCGATCCGCGGATGGCCGGGGCGGCCGCCCGGCCCGTGATCACCCCCACGATGATCGTGATCGACCACGGGAAGGTGTTCACCAGCCGCGCGTTCCTCGACGCCTGCGCCTACCTGGGCATCAGCGTGCGCCCGGCCCGGGTCCGCACCCCCACCGACAAGGCGGTCATCGAGCGGACCTTCTCCTCCCTCAAGACCCTGTTCTCCCAGTTCGTGGCCGGCTACACCGGCTCGGACATCACCCGGCGCGGCAAGGGGGTGGAGAAGGGTCGGCTGTGGCGGATCGATGAGATCAACGACCTGCTGCAGGAATTCCTGTGCCTGGTGTGGCAGCAGCGCCCCCACGAAGGACTGCGCAACCCCTTCCATCCGGCGATGCCCGCGCGGACCCCGAACCAGGCCTACGCCGCCCACGTCGCCTCCAGCGGCTACCTGCCGGTCCCGCTGTCCGAGGCGGACGTCCTGCACCTGCTGCCCGCCGCCTGGGTACGGGTCACCGACAAGGGCATCCGGCTCAACCGGCGCACCTACGACGGGGCGAAGTTGAACCCCTACCGCGGCGCCCCCTCCGGGCTGCCCGGCCGCAACCGGATGCGGTGGGAGGTCCGCTACCACCCCTACCAGCCCGAGACGGTGTGGCTGCGCGACCACCGCTCCAACGAGTGGGTGCAGGTCGACTTCATCTACAAGGACCTGATCGCCGATCCGTGGACCGAACGGGTATGGGAGCAGGCCCTGGACGACGCCCAGGCACGCGGGCAGCGCACCGACGACGAGCAGGCCCTGGCCCGCGCGGTCAGCAAACTGCTCCGCCGCGCGGCGCGGCCCCCGGCGCGCACCGCCAGCGCGCTCCCGGCCGCCTGGGAGGAGTCGGCGCGCGTGCCCGACCTCGAACCGGTCGACCCCTATGCCAACATTCCCCCGGTCGACCCCGAGACCATCACCGCCCGCCGGACCCTGCACGGCGACCCGACCGGCGCCCCTGCGGCCACGCCGCAAGCCGACCCGGCGGACCGCCCCGCGTCCCCTGCCCCCCATGGCGCCCAGCCCGGCTCCCGAACGGCCGGGCCGCCCCCCTCCTGCACGCTCAGACTGCCCGCCTGGGTCCGGCAGGCCGTGCAGAGCGCCCTGTCGGCCGTGCCCGCCTCCAGCGCGGACGGCATCCCGGACACCGGCCGCTCCCCCGCCGGGCGGGACCCGGGCGCAACGCCCCGGCTGGCCGACCGGAGCCCCGCCGCGCGGCAGGACACGTGAGCGGGACCGCCGGTACGGGCCGGCGCACCGCCCCAGCACCGCCCCCGCTCTGCGGACGTGGCCGCCCCCGCCCGGGAAGCGGGGACGACGGCAGGCGGCGCCCGTCACCGGGTCGCTCCGAGCCCGCACCGCGCAGCACCCCCACCGCCCGGGTAGGGCGCCAACTGCGGTGGGGTCCGCGCAACAGCACGGGGAGCCGGTGCGGCGCACCGGTCCCGCGCGGCACCGCCGGGGCTACGCGACGGGACTACGAAACGAGGAAGCGGTGACGTTCGACATCTTCGAGATGAAACAGGGTGAGGATCCCCCGCCGCTGCCGAAGGCGGCGCGGCTGACCACGCGCACCGGCTGGAACACCTCGGTGGACCGCGTCGTCGAAGTCCCCGACCTGTGCGACCACCCCGCGGGCGGGCCGGTGGCCGACGACGACCCGCGGATGCTCTTCCACGCGGCGATGCGGATCGTGGAGACGCCGGCCATCGAGGCCGCCTGGGCGGTGTGCTACCGGCTGCTGCGGGCCAGCCGGAACCGCGAGGAAGGACAGCCCGCGATAGTCATCGACGGCGAACACGACACCGGCATGACCGTGCTGCTGCGCTACCTGGGACGCCAGTACCAGCGCGGCCTGCCCCCTCGCCTGCGCCGCAACCCCACGTTCACGCCCGTGGTCCATATCAACGTGCCGCCCATCGTGGGCGGGGCGGCGGACTGGGCGCTGCTGTTCGCCGACTTCCTGGAGATGTCCTTCGGCAAAGACCCCGAGGCGGCGCTGTCGCGGATCCCGGACATGAGCGGACCGGTACGCCACCGCATGGCCGGCGCCGGGACGCAGCTCGTGCTGATCGACGGCGTCCACCGGCTCAGCGACAGCGCCGCGCAGAGCGCGGTGGCGTTCATGACCTGGCTGCGCGACGAACTGGCCCTCACGGTCGTGTACTGCGGCGTGGGAGCCGCCGACATCGTCTACAGCGGCCTGCGCGGCAACCGCGCCGCCGACCGTCGCGCGAACCACCGCGGACCCTACCCCGTCCTCGAAACCGGTCCGATCCCCTTCACCGAGCACGACCACCAGACCTGGCTGGCCGTGCTGCGCACCCTCGACGACGACCTGCGCCTGCACCAGCACAAGCCCGGCGCCCTGCTGGACCTGGCCCCCTACCTGCACCATCGCAGCGGCGGCTACATCACCACCCTGTCCTACCTGGTCTGCGAAGCCGCCCAACTCGCCATCGAGAACGGCGAAGAGGCCATCACCCACGACCTCCTCGCCTCCCTGCGCGTGGGCCGCCACGACGAAGACCTCGACCTGTCCTGACCCCCGCACGAAAAGAGCACCACCACCATGGGAAACCGCACCGGCGTCAAGAAGCAGCACCGTACCCGCCCGATTGCGCCCCTGGCCGTCGACGCGACCGAGGTCGATGCCGCCGACGGCTGCCTGACCCTGCGCTGCGCCCCGGTCCGGCCCGGCGCGGCCCCCGTGCGGGCCGCCCTGCCGTACCCGGTGGCGGCCGGCCTGCCCGACCGTCTGGAAGAACTGGCCGACCGTGCGGAGCACGACTACTGGCCGCTGATCGCGCAACTGCAGCAGCGGCTGCTCGGAAGCGACCCGCAGGCCTGGGGACTGGCCCTGGAACGCCACGTCCGCACGCAGGACTGGACCGCTGCCCTGGCAGCTGCCCCGCTCGGCGACCTGCGCCTGTTCCGCCACGGCGGCCACATCGCCGTACTCGTCCAGGCCCCCTACACCGGCAAACCCGCACTGCTGGTCTTCGACCCGCTCCAGCTGCGCCGGCTCGCCGACACCGTGCGCGACGCCGTCGACCGGGCCCACCGCCAGTACCAGTCCGAGCCCGAGCGCACGGACACAGACCGGGTGGCAGCGGCGCTGGCCGCACTCACCCGGGCCCCCTGGCCGCCCCTCCATCAACCGGTGACGCCCGAACACGCCGAACAGGTCATGCAGAACCTGCACGAGGAATTCCTGGCGAGGGTCCCCTACCAGCGACCCTCCGCCCCCACGGCGGCCGCACCGCCGGCGGACACGGCATGGACGCCGCTACTGCACCCCTGCGGCTGCACCGTCGACTGGGGCTGGGACAAACACGAAACGCATCCCGACGCCTTCATCCAGTTCTGCTTGCGCAACCACACCGCACCGTGCCCCTGGCACACCGACACCCTCACGCCGACGCCGACAGGCCCGGCCGGCGTGATGCCGGTCCTGTGCCCCGCGAGCGGCGCCGGGTTCTGGGCCCGCAAGGCCGGCCTCGCTCATCTGACGCTCGGCGCCGAACTGACCCGGCAACTGGTCGAGCTGACCCGCGCTGTCGTCGAAGCCGACCCGGAGGTCTTCACCGCGACCCTGCCCGCGCAGTGGTGCCGATCGGTGACCACCATGGGCGATGATCCGTTGCGCGCCTACCTCGAACAGCGGCTGCTCGACATTCTCCTCAACCGTGGTGCCGACACCATGGCCCGGCTCACCGCCCTCGCATCGGCACTCGATGCACGCAGCGACGCCACCGAGGACGGGTGCGGCACCTGCACGGCGACACGGGCTCTGGGCGGCATCATCTGCGTCTGCGGCCACGACTGGTCCTGCCACCCTGGCCCGGTAGGCCGGAGTGAACCCTGTTCGCACTGCTCCTGCCCCGACATGCGGACCGAGAGCGACCCCGAACCCAGGTGAGCATCTCCGTCCCGGCGAAGGCTCCGGCGGCAGTCGGGGGCCGCAATCCACGGGGTGCCGGGAGCCGTCCGACGGCGAGGCTGCCCAACTGGCCTGCCGTGAAAGCTTCCGGCCGGGCCGCAGCCGCCCCGGGGTTCGCGCCCGTGGCCGCCGGGACAGCCCGGACCCCCGAACTCCTGGCCCGGGGCCGGCCGACGCGGTCCGGTGACACGCACCGGCCGGGACGGCGCCGCCCGGCCGGAACGATGAAAGACCCCTCTTGCGCCGCCTCCCGGCCAAGACCGGACCGAAGGAGAAGGATCACCGTGGCGAAGAAATCCCGCCGCCGGCGCAAGGCCCGCCAGGTACCCCCCGCCGCCCCCACCCAGCCCGTCCCCGCACCCACGGCCTGCGGGCCGAGCCCGGACGCTCCCGACTACTGGTACGACCTGAAGTGCCATGTAGAGGTCTGCGTGCCGCACTCGAGCCGTCCCGGCGAAGACTGGGGCCCGTGGACGCCGTACCTGGAGGCGATCTTGCCCAGCAGGTACATGCGCTATGGTCCAGACTGTGAGGTCGGCGAGTACTGGGGCACACCTGCGGAGCTGGCCGAGAATGTCCTGAAGGATGAACTGCCGACCATCGTCAGTGAGCTCCACGGCACCTACACGCTCAGCCGAGGCAGCTTCCGGATCAGGGCCCGGGTCGAGGACACGGCGAACGGCGTGGACCTCGCGGTCGTGGAAGCGTCGCAGCAACGGCTGGCACCGTTGCTGTTGGAGTCGACCTGCGAGGCGCTCTCGACACTCCAAGATTACGCGAGGCGCCTCGCCGGTGCCGTTCAGCAGGAGGACAGTGACGCCAGTCGGATCGTGGCGACGTTGCGGCCCTTCCTCGCCAGGCCGCAGGCCCTGGCGCTGCTGGCCGCCCATCGCACCGCCGACCGGGTCAGGGCCAGGCTGGCGAGCCTTGAACCCAAGTGGGGCGAGATCTCCGTCTACGCGCACGAGGACGGGCTGGTGCGCATCGGCCTGGTCCGCAGCTATGAGGAGGCATGCTGGCTCGCGACCGCCGAAAGCTGCTCCCCCGACGAAGCGGAGACGTACACGGTCGACTACGAGGCGATCCGACGGTCCGAGGTCGAGGCCACACGCGAGATGTTGAGCCTCCTGGACGGGGCCTGGACCGTCGTCACGCCCGAGGGCCGTCACGCCGAACCCGAGGACCTGGTCCTCGACATCCCGGGGAACCAGTACGGCATCGTCAGCGAGCCGCGACCCGACGGCAAGGACCGACTCGCGGTCCTCGCCACGCGCGCGTCACAGCCGCAGCAGCCGGGCAGCCCTGCAACGGTCTGACACGTCCGATCTGACTGCGCGCAGGTGCAGAGCCAGACGGATCCGGGTATCGCCAACCGGTGCGGCGTGGCGAGCGCCGGGCCGTCAAACTGCCGCGGCAACTCCTCCGGGCGGGACGCGTCTCGCTCCTCAGGTGCGGCCGCGGCCTTCCACGGCCGCACCAGCAGAACCTGCTACTGGTCGGGCTGGACCACGATCTGGAGGACGAGCAGGCGGGGCCGGATGAGATGCTGCGCCAACAGGCGGCCCCGGGTGGTGGGGACTGGTCGAGCAGTGCGCCAGGGAGAGTTTGAAGCTGTCGCTGGCTTACGCCAGGCAGCTGCGCGGGGTGCTGGCAGGTACCGAGCACGACGCGCGGTGCGGGTCCCGGCGCTGCTGGCCTCCGCGCACATTCATCTGATGGAGCGTCAGATGGTCGATCGCCGCCACCTGTGCAGTGCGCCGTACCCTCGCCGCAGCTGTCACGCATTCGATCACAACCCGTCAGGTCGCAGGATCCTGTGGCCCGATGCCCAAGGAATCGTCCCGACCCGTCTGCACCAACGGGGCAGGAGCAGGGAACTTCTCCGCCCAAGCATCAAGCAACCGCTTGTACGGCCCGAGGCGCGGCGGCCGCGGATCCGAGCGCCCGTTCTCCCAGTTCTTCACCGTCTGGGTGCTCACCGCCAGCACCTGGGCTACCGCGCTCTGCGGTACCCCCGCGGCCCTTCGCAACCGGGCCCGCTCGGCAGGCCCTGGCAGAAGCAGCACCGGCTCGTCCAAGAGCGCATCGACAGCCGTGAACAGTCTTTCCCTCAGCACATCCCTCGTGGCCATCGCACCCGGCCCCGCTCCCTGTCCGCCGCCCGCTGGTGTCGCTGCCGACACTCAGCCCGTGGGCTTCCTCTTCTTTCAGGTTAGGCCGTGGCAGCGGCTGGGTGGGTGCCGTCGGTGCCGCTGCCCCTCGAACGGGTGAGGGCGGCAGCGGCCAAGGATCCCGAAACAGCTTCAGCGCCCGTGCCCGGCTCCGCTAACGCCCCCGTCCGGGAGGTCTCGGTGATCGGGCAGCCCGACGGCGCAGGTGGGCACGGCGGCAGGAGGCGTGATGCCGGTGCGGCGCCGACCGGGCCATATGCGGCGGCACCGCAGGTGCACCGCTACGCCCCTGGGGAGTTGACGAACGCCTGCCCTCGAATCGCCTGGAACGGCGGCTCTAGAACGGCGGCTCTTCCCGTGGTACGTGTGGTGCCCCGGCAGCGGTTCGGTCGGCCCGGTCGCACGCCTCGGAGCAGAAGTGCGGCCGCACCGACAGCGGACACGACGAGGCGACCACGCGGGCGCCGCACTGCCTGCACTGCCCGGCCTGCCCGCTGAGATGCAGCCTGTGCCGCTCGGCGGAATTCGTCAGGAGCAGGCGCTCACGATCGACCAGGTACCGGTAGCCCAGCGCCACCTCCTCGGCATCGTTGTCCTCGACGTCGCGGAGGTCGAAGAAGGCAGATCCGATGATCGCGTCGCGAACGGCATCGAACCAGCCGCTGGCGACCGCCGCGTGCACCAGGGGCTCGAGCGTGGCACTGTCGCAGGCATCCGTCGGCGTGATCGTGGTGTCACGGAAGTTGATCTCCCCCCACTGCTGTGCGGCGGCGAGAAGTCCGCGCAGGTCCAGTTCCCGCAGGTGCGTGTCGCACCAGTCGAAGTCCTTGAGCGGACAGTCTTCGCAGGACGGCTGTCGGCACAGCTCATTGGCCCCTTCGCCGTACAGGAGAAAGCGGCGCGTCGCCCGCCGCAGCACCACGCCCTGCGCCCAAGCCTTCGTCGGCTCCTGGACGAAGGGATCGTCCATCGCCCCGCCGCGAAGTACGCGCACCAGGTCCAGCACCGCGCCGTAGAAGAGGTACTCGTCCACCAGGGCCGAGCGGAACGCGGGCGCCGGCACGGCACACGGATAGCAGTCGGGGTCTGCGCAGCCGCAGCCGCTGTACAGCACCATGTCCGAGGTCGTCATCTCGCGCAGGAGAACCATCAAGGTGAACGTCTTGGGGGTGTCCTCCTGCTTCGTGCAGACCGGCTGGGCGAAAGAACCGACAGCCATGGATGCTCCCTGGGGCTGTTGTGGGGCGGAGATCGCCGACGGTGACCCGTGCCGGCCGATCAGGGCAGGTGAGTGCCAGTCAGGCGGCAGGGATATCGGCGGGCACATCGTTGAAGCTGAATCGGATGTAGTCGATGTCGCAGAAGTAGATCTTCATGGGGCCGTCCCTGGGGGCCCGGAAGTAGGACTCGCCGATCGCGGCGCGGACGATGTCCTGGAGCACGGCATCGTCCGCGTTTTGGTGGCGGCCTTCCAGGAGCAGCGCGGTGTCGGACGGGAGCAGGACGTCTGTGTGGAATCGGTGGCGTCCGTCTGGGTCGGTGCCTGTGGGCGGGTCGTATCCGAGCCAGGCACGGAACTCCACGCAGAGGGTGCCGCCCTGAGCGATGATGCGTTCGTGGGCGGCCCGGCGGGTCTCGCGCTGCCATCGCCGAGCGGTTTCCAGGGTAATCTCGCGGGTCAACGGCGTGGGCGCGCTCTGTCCTTGTTCAGCGATCTCCTTCAGTCGTTGGCCGGTGGCTGATGGCAGGTGGTCGGCCGCAGCGGCCAGGGAGCAGTGGTGAGCGGCCAAGAAAAGCAGGCGCTCGCGGTCGGACTGCGGTGGCTGTTCGCTCCAGTGGACGGCATCGGCCAGGTCGACGGCGTCGCTGATGGAGTTGGTGAAGATGTCCATGGGTGCTGTTGCCCTTCAGGTCGGTGTGCGGGCGGTGCGCATGGGACCGGTGCGACAGGCGCCGGTATCCTCTCGGGTCTCAACTTGCTTTCCTGCCAAAGCCGCTGGCACACGCATCACGGTATGAGCCGATGGTGGGCCGAATCCTTTCTGCCCGCGATGGTTCATCCCTTCAGGGGACGCACGGCCTCGGCGCGGTCGTCACGTCTGCTGTCTGGTGCTCCGCGGCGCCGACGCGTGCAGTCGACCCCCACTCCGTACTTCCGCGCCAGGTCCGCCTCGCGTGCCGCGGCGGCCAAATGCGGGCCTGACAGCGATACCGCCCAGGGACAATGGCCCCGTGACGTCGGCATCAGCGGGCCATGGCTCTTGAGGATGAGGACGGCCTCGTGGCGGCCTCTGTACGATGCTTCCGGCTCCCGGCCGCATGAGCCAAGTAAGGGGCGCGTGCTCCTGGATGCGGCCGCCCAGGCGCCCAGAAAGAGGCAACAGTGACGGACCAGAACGACGACGCCCCTTCGCGAGCGTACGTGCCAGTGACCACGTCGGTCGCGCTCACGAACGACGAGGCGGCGCTTCTGCGGGACCTCGCCGCCGTAGCCGGACGCCCGCTGGAGTCGCTCGTCGCGGACTTCGTGGCCGGGAGGATCGTGCTGCCTCCGTCCGAACGCCCGACGATCGACTGGGCCCTCTTCGATGGCCCCGGCGACCTGTATACGTGTCGCCGCGCACTCTGAGCGCTGGGCTTCGGGAGGACCTCTTCGAAGCACTCGAGCGTCTGATCGCGCCACGAGCGCTGCGGCACCAAGGCATTCGTTCTTGTCCCAGCTCCAACCGCCTCCGCTATCAGCGGGCAGCAACGGTGAGACGGGCACTCCGCCGAGGGCCCCGGGGCGACGACTCCAGCCCTCGCGGGCCATGCGACTCGCCGCGCCCGACCTGTTCGCCCTGGCCTGTGTACAGGCCTATCCGGTCGGGCTGGACCGGATAGAGCCGACCAGCAGGAAGCCGGTCCTGGACAGCTCCGGGCGGCCCTTCGCGCGGGGGTAGTCCGCCCGGCCGAACCGAACACCAGGCGGCTACCGGTGGCTCTGGGACGTCCTTCAAGTCCTGCGGATGGTCTTGGTCCGCCACCGCGCGCTGATACAGCGGTGCAGGGCCAGGCGGCGCGGGTCAGACTTGAGGGCGTCGCCGGACCGGACGGTTGTCATCTTTTCCATAGGTGCACGGTCTCCGTCGTCCTGAGCGGTTTGTCTTCCGGGCCCTTAAGGTGGGGTGCGATCCATACGGGACGGTGGACTTGCCGCTTCGGGTACCAGTGCTGACGCCAGTGACCTGAGACGAGCCAGCGGCAGGTGTAGTCGCCAGGACCGCCCTGTGCCGCAGCGGCATCACGATGCGGTGCCGCTCTACGGAGGTCCAAGATACGGACCGGTGAGGTGCTGAGCCCCTCCCGGGCATCGCGCTTGCGCTCGGCGCGCGGACGCTCGACATCGGTGGTCTCGATGATCTTGGGCTGCTGCATCAGAAGCCAAGCGGCACGCAGTGCCTCGAGTGCTTCTGCGATCGATGTCGCGCTGCCGTATACGGCCTGGTCTGCTCCGAAAGGCCATACGGCCTCGCTCTGCCACTGCAGCGGGCTGAAGCCGCGGGCGAACCAGTCGCGCTGGTCGGCTGTGGTGGTGGTCCCGTTGAGCTGGTCCAGGGCGTCCAGGAGAGCTTCTCCGGCGGGCTGCCACAGGGTGATCCACATGGCGTCCGCGTGTCCGCGCAGCCCGATCTTGGTCGGTCCCCAGCTGATGGCGACGGTCGGGACGCGCAGCGCTTTTGCGGCGCCGTCGGCGTCGTAGTGAAAGACGGGCTCCTCGAACACCATGAATCCCGCGGGCGCCGGGACGTCTTCGTGCTCGATGTTGAACGGGGGCAGGGAACGGGAGGCAGCGACCGCAAGGTGGGTCATGTCCGCGGTCACGTAGTACAGGGCCGCCGAGGACAAGCGCTGGTGTTCCTCGGACATGAGTCGGCGGGTCGACTCGTAGGGGCTCAAGTGCGCCATCCGGGCGACCCGCTGGCGTTCCACCATGTCGGCTGTCCGCTGGACCTCGTAGGCGGACAGCATGTGCATGGCCACAGTTGCCCTCAGCTGGGGCACACTGCGGTGCTCCGGCGGCTTCCATGCGATCTCGATGAACGCGCCGCCGGTACCGGGAAGTTCGCCCTCGTTCATGCGCTCCACCCAAGCAGGTGCGCGGCCGCGCTTCGGGGCCGCCGGGAAAGCGGAACTCGAACGAGTGACATCCGTGCGGCACCTGGTGCCGCACGGTCTCCGTGGGCCCTGACGATTCCGTGGCTGGTCGGCGCGGTGCCTGCTGACCACCGCTGTGCGCTGCTGCGCTCCAGGTCTCGGAACCGATGGCAGGTGCGGGGTGCACGGGCGCTGCTCGGGCACCGTGGCGCTTTCCGGCGCCGGTCAGCGGCGCTCTCGGCGCTCGCTGGTCCGGCGGGCCTGCAGGGCCTGGTCGCCCAGCAGCCTCACGTAGACCACCGAGCGGTTTCCGTCCTGGCTGGCCTGGATCTGCGAGCGCACGAGGTCGCTGGCTCCGCCCTGGGTTCCGATCCATCCGTCCTGGACGAGTTGGGCGAAGGTGGTGTTGCCGAGGTACCGCGGGACGGTGTGGTAGCCGAACACGCTGCCCTGCCGGGGTCCGGTGGCGTACACGGGATGGGCGTCCAGCCATTCGAAGTGCTCACGCGAGAGGTACATTCCGCCGATCAGCCGGTCGCCGCCGGGCATCGTGGGGTCTGCTTTGCACAGCTTAAGCCAGCAGGGCTGAGTGGACATCCGGTAGTCCACCGGTGGCCGGCTCTCAACCGCCGCGCACGCCTCCTCCACGGCCCGCATGCGCTCGAGCTGGTCCCGCAGATGGGCGTCGGGCCGGTACTCCCAGCCCTGCCCGGGGATACCGGTGCGTTCCATCTTCTTGTACTGCACCAGCACGAAGCTGTCCCGGTCGACGTGGTGATAGATCAGATCCACCCCCAGGGTCTCCTCGGCCGGGCGGCGGTTGACGTTGGCGACGAACAGCTGCAGGTCGTCCTTGCGGAACACGCGGGTGGCCAGGTGGTCGGCGTCGCGGCCGACCCAGTCGGCGAAGCGCTGGGCGTCGTGGGCGATCAGGTGGTCCTCGTGTGCGGGCATGCGCGGGATCGTCTCGAGCACCGAGACCTGGGTCTGCGCGTCCGGGATCCGGCTCTCGGCGATGATGCCGCGGTCGAAGCCCGCGATCTGCAGGCCCATGCCGACCGCGTCGCGTTCTTGGACGAACAGATCCCGGATCCAGCTGACGATCCGCACGACCCCGGTCTGGCGCTCCAACTCATCGACCACGCCGGAAAGGTCCGGGCGCAGGGTCGTCAGCGCTTCCAGGACCTCCTCGCCTTTGCGTTTGGGGAGCCTTCCGCTCTCGTGCACCGCGTCGCGGAACTTCAGCGGGACCTTGGAGTAAAGCTCGTCCAGCCGGAGTGGCGGGATGACCGGGTGCAGTTGTGAGACCGCGATCCGGCGCACCAGGGTTCCTGCCGACTGTCCGCTCTTGGCGTGCGCGACGAAGTCGACCAGCGGCCGGCCGCCTGCCTGCCCGGTGACGACCAGGGCGACATGTGACCTCTGCCAGTCCTCCCGGTCCCCCACGCTCTCCCAGCCCTGCTGGAAGTCGTCGGCCCGGTGGAAGTTGGCGAGGTGCCTGTCCTCGGCGGCCGTGCATCGGATGATCGCTACCACACGTGCAGTGTGCCGCACCCTCACGGTGGACGTTCACGTTTTCGATCACAACGCGCAGAGTCGAAGGGAAGGGCGGCCAGGCCGAGGATCCGCCGCGAACAGCTTCCGCCAGTGATTCGGGTGGTGTCCTGCCCCGCCCGTCCCGAACGCCCCTTGGCACGCGCGGAGCACCATCGGCCGATCCGCACCCGCCGAATCCTGACGAGAGGCCAGGCGCATCTGCGTCCGATCAATCCGTGTCTGGACCGCGGGCTACTGTCCAGACGGGTGGATCCGGCGGGAGCAGATCGGTGCCGCGGCCGGGCCGCCGGGCAAGCTCAGCGTCTTTGCCTGCCGTGGGCACCGACTGTGCTCTAGGGTCGGCGACGATGAGCGTGAACGTGCAGGAGAATTCATTCAGTTGGCAGCGCCGCACCTACCCGCGCGGAGTCGTGCCCGCTGTCGACGAGCGCGGGTGGATCGTTCCCTGGGCCTCCCCTGAGTTGAAGACCCTGGAGGAGTTGCGAGGTCTGCCCGTGGTGGTACTGACCGCCGAACGCGGCAGCGGGAAGACCTACCTACTACGGGGCGAGGCCGAAGCGGTTCGGGGTCGGTATGTCCATCTTCCTGATCTGTCCGCGGATTTCGTCGGACAGTTGACCGCGATCGCGGACGAGTGCGGCTCCGACGGGGTCTGGCACCTGCTCGTTGACAGCTACGACGAAGCGCTCGCCGATGACGGATTCCGTCCTGCATTGTTGAAGAGTTGGCTTGCGGGCCTGGCTCCCGATGTCCGCAGTCGGTTGCGGCTGCGGATTGCCACCCGGCCGGGCCCCCGTTCCGCGGACGACGCGCTGCTGGCGGCTCTGGGGTCGGGTATGCCCGGAGTGCCTGTTCGGGTGCACGAGCTCGCCCATCTGACCGCGGCGGAGGTCGGCGGGGCGGCACGGCGCAAGGGGCTTGACCCGGCTGCGTTCCTGGCGGACGTCAACCGGCTCCGGCTGCAGCCGCTCGCGTCGATCCCTGTGACGCTGTTGATGTTGCTGGATGGTTCGGCAAGGGGACAGGAGTTGCCGGAGACTGCCAGCGAGGCGTACGAGCGTGCCTGTGTTCACTGGTGCGAGGAAACCAACCCGGACCGGGAAGGGCCCCGCGCTATCGGCGTGAAGCAGCTGGTCGCGGCTGCGGAGCTGCTCGCTGTGGCGTTGCATCTGTGTTCCAGCCGCCCGGTAGTCACCACAGTCCCCGCCGCGGCCGCCGCGGGGGACTTGACCGTCAGCTCGTTGGCCCAAGGTGAGGAGCGCGGCTTCGAGCTGAGCGAGGCCGTGCTGTATGAGCTGTTGCAGTCCGGACTGATGACCAGTCTGGGAGAGCGCCGGTGGAGCTTCGCTCATCGCAGCGTCCAGGAGTTCCTCGCCTCCCAGTACCTGCGCGGGCACGCGATCAGCGATGCCGGCTTGTCCGCGCTGCTCGTCGCCGGCTCCGGCGCTGATCGGCACGCCGTCACCGCGGTGCGCGATCTCGCGGGCTGGGTCGCCACCTGGAATGACGCTCTCTTCACGGATCTGCTCCAGCACGACCCGTTCACCCTTCTCCAAACCGACCTGGCCGCCCGTGCGGACCCGGACCGTGACCGCGGACAGCTGGTCGATGCCGTGATCGAGAGGATCGTGGCGGAGTACCCCGCGCCACTCACTCCGTACGCGGCGTCCTTGTACCGGTTGGACCACCCTGCTCTTCCCGGTCGGCTCGAACCCCATCTCCGGGTGCCGTCGGGCAGCGATCCGGCGCGCAGCGACCCGCGCCTGAGCGCGGCCATCTTGATCGCTCAGAGTGCTGTTCCGGAGAACCGGCCGACCGCGGCCCTGGTGGAGGTCGCCAGGTCTGCCTCAGTCCATCCCGGGTTGCGGGCAGCCGCATTGCGCAGTGTCGGCGCTCTGCTTCCGTCCCAGGCCGACGCGTTGAAGACGCTGCTGTCCCCCGATGAGCCCGCCGAGGTCGCATGGGCCGTCCTCGAGGCGCTGCGGCCCACCCATCTGAGTGCGGCCGAGGTTCTCGAACACGGCGGCCGGCTCTCACCGGAGCGCCTGCCGCAACTGCTCCCCCAGGGCGACGACGCCTACCCGGCTCTGCCAACCACGCTCGCCTGGGCCGCTGGACAGGTGGAGCAACGGCCGAAGCTGGACGGCTCACCTGGGCCCGCTAGGCAGGAGCAGCAGGCGGAGATCGGACGACGGGTCCGTGCCGCGATCCACGCGGCCGCGTGGGCCCTGGGCGCCGTCGCGGGCGATGTCTGCGGCGACAGTCCCGGCCATGCCGAGGAGATCGCCAGGGTCTTCGTGGCGCTGACGTCGGTCGAACGCCTGTGGGACTACCTGCCGCCCAGTCTCCCGGAGGACTTGCACAACCCCATCGTCGACGACAACTTGCGCCGGGACGTCGCCGCGCTGCTGCTTCCCGCCTTGACCGAGGAAACGGTGTACCTGGCCCTCGACGGGCCGCTGCACGTCTTCCCGCCGCAGGACCGGCTGTACTGGGCGCAGCGGTTCACCGATGCGCCCGCGGCGGAGCGCACCTGTCTCGCCGTCATCCTGAACCGGCACATCGACCTCGGCGGTCCGGAGCTGGACCTCGCGAAGGAACTCGCCGCGGGTGATGCGGCTCTCGCGGACCTGATCGAGCCGTGGTGGACTGCTCCTGCGGCCGGAAGTGCCGCCGATGTGTGGCGCGAGCGGGGAGAAGCCCAAGCCGCAGCCGAGCGCGACCGCTGGCGCTTCGACCCCGCGATCACCCAGGAGCAGCTCACGCAGCAGCCAGGTACCCCCTGCGAGGTCCGGGACTGGTGGTTCCGGGTAAGCCTGTCCTTCGGGTTCCGCACTGCGGACGGAGCACGCCCCAGCGGCAGTTCCTTCGCGGACATCCTTGATCTGACCGGCACACCGTGCTGCCCTGCAGTGGGCACCACGCTGCGGGACGCCATCGAGGACGCGGCTGCCAAGGCCCTGACCGGCAGCCCGCCGGTCACTGTGAACGACGTGAGGAACGGCGGCTTCCTCGCTCTGGATTCGGCGGCGGAGATCCGCGCTCTCACTGTCCTTTCGTCGCCGCCGGATCTCGCACCGGAGCGATGGGCCGGCCTGGCATTCGTCCTCATGAGCGCACAAGTCCGCCGCGAGGACACGGCCACACGCACGGAACTACTCGCCCGAGCCGTCACGGCGGCAGGCGATGCCTTCCTCCAGACGCTCCCGGCGATCCTGGGACGCCTGGGCGCGAAGCACACCATGCCCCCAGCAATCGCCGCCCTCGTGGACGCGGTACCGCAGTGCGCGGCGGCCGTCGCGTCGTCGCTGCCCGGTCTCGACGACGAGCACTGGCCAGAAGCCGTGCGGGCCCTGGCCGGCGTCGGCTGCGCCGAGGCCCTGGCGGACGCCCGGACAGCCCTATCCGCACCGGCCCGCACACCGGATGGCCCGTCGGCGCGGTGGATCGCCGCCGCCGACGTCCTGCTCCAGCACGGCACCTCGGCGGATTGGGCACGAATCTGGCCCCAACTGCTGGCCGACGGTGCCACCGCCCTGGCCTGGGCACAGGAGACACGCTCTTGGAACCTCGCCTCGCTGGCGGAGCTGACGGCGCAGCAGATGGGCCGCCTGTACGACTTCCTCGTCAACGGCGGTCATCTCAACCCGGCTCGAGACGATACCCATCGCGACCCTGCGATCTGGCACGGGGCTTACCTCGCCACGCTCCCCGAGCTGATCGCCAACCAGCACATCACCCCCGAAGCGCAAGCCGAGCTCCAGCGGCTCGCGAAGGCCCACCCGGCACACTCACGCCTGCCCGGGTGGGTCCGCGCGCACGCACTGCTCGTGGCCGAAGCCGACTGGCAGCGGCCAACCTGGCCAGAGCTCCACCAGGTCGCGACCGACAACGGTGCCCGTCTGGTCCATACGGCGTCGCAGCTCGCCGACATCGTCATGCACTGCCTCGGCAACGTCCAGAACGACCTCACCGGCCCCAACGGTCTCGCGGTCCTGCTGTGGAACCGGGTCTCGGACCAGCACAACCCCACCAAAACACGGAAGAAGGGCACCGCCGCGCCGCTATGGGCCTGGTGGCCGGCATGGGAGCAGGATCTCAGCGATCTCGTCGCAAAGCTGCTCACGCTCCACCTCGGCGGCCACCGTGTCGTCGTCAACCGCGAAGTCCAGCTCGACCGCGAAGGCCGGACCGACATCCTCGTCCAAGCCACGCACCCGACCGATGCCAGGACCGAACCGATCTCGGTGATCATCGAGGCCAAGGGCTGCTGGAACAAGCAGTTGGGCACCTCGCTGCGCACACAGCTGTCCGAGCACTACCTCAAGCGGCACGGCAACGCCGCAGGCATCTACCTCATCGGCCACTTCGACAGCGACTACTGGACCAAGGGCAACCAACCGAAGAACGACACCAAGGAGAAGGAGAAGGAGAAGGACAGCCGGCGGCACAGACGCCATTCGCCCGCCAAACTGCGCGACGAGCAGCAACACCTCGCCAACGGCGTCATCGAGCAGACCGGCTACGACATCCGTGTCTGCGTGCTGAACTGCCGCCCGGACGGCGTCACCACGGCTACAGGGGAGGACAGTTGACTCAGGCCCGTACTGCGAGATCGACTTGTGGCGGCCCTCCGGCACGAGTCCCGCAGGTAGCAGTCGCCCTCTCGCGCTGGTCCCGGCAAGGCATCCAGGCGAACACGGAAGCCGCCAACTCGTCCCCCAGACAACCGATCTGATGTCTCTCCACCGATCCGACGTACTACCCGAGACCTTGATCGGGAATAACCAGCGAAGTCCTACGGGCGATGGCACTCCGGTTGTACTGAACGACTGGCGTGGAATCCTGGTGGATCTGCCGCAACCAGCGGCCTCTGGGGTGCGGCTGCGATCACGATTTGATCGTCACGGCGGTGGGTTGGGCCCGTGCACGCCGACCGCTTCGTGCAGGGCGAGTTTGTCCGCGAGTCGGTGCCGGGCGTGGTGGAGGTGGACGCGCACGGTGCTCGGGCTGATGCCGAGTTGTTGGCCGATGGCCGCGCTGCCCAGTCCAGTCGCCCACAGCCAGACTATCTGTCGCATCCGCTCGGGCAGTTCCAGCAGGGCCTGACGCAGTACCTGATGCTCGAAGGACAGAAGCACGATCTCCTCCGGGCTGCGCTCGTACGCGCCCGTGTCGAGCATCTCGCCGATAGTCACCTCCAGCCGGAAGCGGCTGGAGGTGAAGTGGTCGGCGACCAGGTTGCGGGCGATAGTCACCAGCCAGGCGCCGAGGTCCCGGCCCTGCCAGGTGAACGTGCCGATCCGGCGCAGTGCGCGCAGGAAGGTCTCGCTGGTGAGGTCCTCGGCGGTGGCCCGGCTGCCGACGCGGTAGTAGATGTAGCGGTAGACCGTGTCGCAGTAGTGGTCGTAGAGGTGACCGAAGGCGTTGCTATCGCCGTCCTGGGCCTGGCTCACCAGCTGCATGATCGGGTTGGTTTGGGCACGCTCCGTTCCGTCTGGGGGGCTGCTGCTCGCGGTCGTGACGGCAGGGGCCGCCGGCGGCTTCGCAGGAGGCGAGGCCGCCGACGCGAGGAGCCGGGTCATCCCTTTCGCGTCCCGCGCTGGAGCCGGGGCCCGGGCGTGCGGGCGAGGTGGGCAGTGGCCAGCAGCGCAGCGCACGCCTGGAGCAGGCCGGCAAGCTGGGCCACCGGCACGCGCAGGCAGGCCACGAGGATCAGGATCACGACCAGCACGGCTCCGCCGGGGCGGGAGGCCAGGGGGTGGCGCGGTGCGGGTGCGACGCGGCTGCGCAGACGCGACGGTGGGCAAGGAGGGGTTTCGGGCATGGTGATCTCCCAAGGCTGAGAGGGCATCACTGCTGTGCTCCGGCCAAGGACTGCAGCAGACGAGCCCCACTGAACGTCTCATTCGCAGTGTGCCGCCGGCCACAGTGCCCGTCCAGGGACCGGCCCGCTCAAGGCCAGTGGCATTCCTCACGCGAAAACCGCTAAACACCCTCGTGGTAATCGACGTTGACAGATAGTCAGGACTGGAGCGAAGCTGCGGCACTCGCCCCGGGACGCGACATCGGGCACGGGCCGGGCAACCACCCGTGTGCTGAGGGGAACCCGCCGCCGTGCTCCGGCCAGAGACTGAGGCGGCGGGCTCCCACCCTCCGACCAGCGACATCGCAGCCGCTCTCGCACCGGATCTCAGGCGAATCTGCGCACAGCCAAGGTCTCGAGGGGCTGGGCTGCCCTCCGGGCGAAAGCATGGCGCCCTGAAGGGCAAGGACACGGTTAGCCAGCCGGGAGGCTTAAAGCAGGTGTACGTGTTGCAGGCTGGCGCGTAGGTCGGGCGTGTCATCAGTCAAGATGTGGCCGTGTTCGAGGCTCTTGAGGATGATCTTGTCCTTGGGGGCACGGTCCACGTGGAAGGTTGACCACAGGTAGCAACTGGGGCAGTCCCGGCCGGTCAAGAACGGGCGGAGTAGGTGCAGTTCGTGGCCGCTGTCGCGTAGATAGAGACTGTCGGTCTCCAGGTCGTTGCGGGACACGGTCATGGTGCGGGTGGGGACGACGGGGTGGTCGCCGGTCATTTCCCGGTAGTCGACGGTGGCGGTGCGGGTGAGGGTGTCCCAGTGGACGTCGGTGATGTAGAGGAGCGGCCAGTCGGCGAGAAACCTCGCGGCCTTGAGGAGCAAGACCAGGTCGGCAAGCGCCGCGGTGGTGGCTTGAGGCAGGTCCACGGGGTGGATCCGCCGCTGGTGGGACTGGTCGTTACGGTAGTCACTTAGCCGCTGGCGCGCTTGCGCGGCGTTCTTGGTGCCAAGCAGGGTCGCGATGTCGTGGAGCGGGTGAGGCGGGGGAAGATCGCGGAGCTTGCGCGGGGCGGAGACCTCCTCCAGGACGAAAGCCCAGTCACCGAAGCCTGGGCCGGTACGTCCGCTGGCGAGCTTGGTCCTGATGGCAGCGGCTGATCCGAGTTCGATGCCAGCGTTCCAGGCGAGCGCGAGGGCCAGCTGCGCGGTGTAGCACAGCAGTACCTCGGTAGCGTCCAGAACTGCTGCGAATGCGTCTTGGGCGGTCGGGGTGCTGGTCATTGCTTCGGCTTCGCGCCAGCGGGAGGCAATCGGATAGGGGAAGCGGGTCCGGACGATGTGGCCGAGGTCGTCGAGCAGTGAGGCTGCCTCCACCCGCAGGCGCAGTACCTGCCCCGAAGCGATGATCTTCGAGCGGGCGACTGAGGCGGACTTCTCGAGAAAGACCGACGAAAGGAGCTCATCCGCCTCGGCTTGCCATGCCTCAAGGCGGCTTCTGGCTGCGGCCATGTCATCGAGTGCCGTGGCGAGGGTCTCGTCTGGCTGCGGGATCGGCAGTCTGCTCAACTGGCTTCCCAGTACTCGTACTCCGGCGTCGGTGGTGGGCATGAGGGTTCGGGCAGCTGGTGTACGCAGGAACATCAGGGCGAACCGCAATTGCTGAGGGTCGAGTCCGCTGCGGGGCCGCAGAGCGATAGTCGTGTTCGATGCTGCCGCAGGCAAGTCCTGGGCGGTCACCTCCGCGAGGACGAACCCGCCAGGGTCGGTCGAACGCTGAATGGCGCGCAGCAGGATATCGCCCACAGCAAGCAGACACCTATCAGGAATCTGGCCCCAGAGGGTGTCGTCGGACGGGGGCGTGATCGTGCCGTCGCGGCTGATGTCGCGGCCACCGATCAGGCGAACGGCGCCTGGCTTCTCCACGGGCAACAGCACACGTGCCGAGTCGGCCGGGTGAACGGTCGGCAGCCGGTCGAACAGTTCCTCAAGTTCCTGTACGCCGCCGAATGAGGCCAGATCGGCCCGTCGGTCGGCCACGGCAGGATCGTGGAGCTCGAAGGCAAGGGACTCGACTGGTTCGGGCAGTTGGCAGGCCACGTAGCCGTTTCGCGTCCGTCCGCCGCGGCGAGTCAGCAGCGCGCGAAGGTCCTTCTCTGTCGCCGCGGCCTCGTCGCGACCCGAGAAGCGGAAGACTTTGAGCGGCGGGCGCTCCGCGGCGCAGGCGCGCAGCAGCACAGCAGCCGCAGTGAAGTCGGAATGGAGACCACCCATGGCACCCAAGCCGTAGACGATGAGATGAGTATCCCACCGCTCGGCGACTGCGGCACGGAGGTCAGCCGCCCAGTTGGCTTCTGACACCCAGGCCTGCGCCGGCACCAGCAGCCCCATCACCGAGCCCGGCCCTGCGGGTCGCAGGTCACAGAGGATCTGCCGGTACAACGGGGTCGGCCGGGTCTTGCGGCCTCCGCCGAGCTCAGGCACCCGGTCCCACGGGGGCACCAGGAGCACCGGGCCAGCGGCGAGCAGCTCCGACGTACGCTCTGGAAGCGTCTCCCAGGTCAGCTCCTGCCGAGAGAGCCACCCGGCAGGAGCCTCGAAAAACTGCTCCCCGTCCGGACCCGCGCCAATCAGCAGGGTCGGCGCGACGGGACTGAGGGCCTCGAAGCCTGCGACGAGCAGTCGCTCGTACAGGAGCCCCAGAGTCGCCATCACGCGCTTGGCATCCTCTCGCGGCAACCAGCCACCTCTTCCTGATTGACGATCAGAGCGCCCAGCCTACGCGAGCTCATGGCAGACCAGATCAGGACGATCGCACGCTGCAGACGCGCACACCGCCCCTGCGGCGCCAGCCGCAGCACCCGACAGGTGATCGTTTCCGCAGGCTATGGCCAGCGACCGCCGTTGCCGCGCCAACAAGAGCCCGGCAACCGCCACTCCCCCAACTTCAAAGAAGGTCGCTAGGCAATCCGGGCCAAGCTGAAGGATTTCTCGCCCTTCTTGCAGGATCAGCATCAGCCAGGCCCTGAACAGCCAAGATGCCATGCCGGAAGAGCCGGAAGGACCCGCGACAACGATGGCGACCGTCTGAATCAAGTTGCAGGACCGCAGGTCAAGGCACTGCCCGTCCCGCAGATCCGCTTAGGGCTCACACAGCCACGGGCGCAGCCACGGGCGCAGCCACGGGCGCAGCGGCAGGGGCCGGGTCGGTGGCCGGGACCGGCTGCCCGGCGGCGGGGCGGGGAGTTGTACCGGGGTCGGGTACGGCGGGCGGGGCCGGCTGCTCGGCGGTG
>Ga0302314_10005271_pt1 | contig 23622 bp, 29 predicted proteins | sample III_Palsa_N2_3_FD_200533 | JGI IMG/M metagenome (GOLD analysis project Ga0302314, IMG submission 200533) | Peat permafrost microbial communities from Stordalen Mire near Abisko, Sweden - III_Palsa_N2_3 | ecosystem: Environmental > Terrestrial > Soil > Palsa > Peat permafrost | place: Sweden... | reverse complement strand
GCAGGTCGTCGTCGACGGGGCCCGGCGCGACCGGGCGGGTGCCGGCCAGCACGAGCGAGGCGACCCGCGACGGGTGGTCCAGCGCCAGGAGCTGTGCGATGAAACCGCCGGTCGCGATGCCCACGACATGCGCGCGGGCGATGCCGAGCCCGTCGAGTACACCGACGGCGTCGGTGACGAGGTCACGCAGCGTGTAGCCGGGCGAGTCGGGGTCGACGGTGGTCGATCGGCCGACGGCTCATACGGGGGGAGCGGCAGCGCGGGAGCGGCATCGGCGTGCGCTACCGCAGCATCCCACGATCCGAAAAGTTGCTTGGCGCGCGACACCGCCGGTTTCACCCGCAGTGCCAGGACGACGGCGGCTCGATCGTCAGCCGCTCGGATACAGCGCCTCGCTCAGGCACTTGTCGCAGACGTCGATGCAGTTGGCCCCGAGGCGGACGATGAAGTGGCGCGCCAGGTGAGACTCGAGGAATTCGCGGGAGCAGCACGAGCACACGACGAGGTGGGGCTCCCTGGCCAGTCCCATTCCGGCAGAGCCCCGGGAGGGAGGTCCGAAGCCTCGATCACACTGGGTTCGTGGTCCGCCACAGCGAAATGCCGACTGTCGGGCCCGCTGCTAGGGGTGGCCCGTCCCGCATCGGTCATTCCGCATCTCCTCGTGTCGCGAAGAACTCTCGTCGTCGAAAGTCCGGACCAGCGGGCAAATCCGAGTAGCGCGCACTTCAGACCAGCTCATACATGGCAGTCGGTCAGACTGCCGCATCGCTTTCCTCATTCAGGTCCCTGGGTGGCTGGAACAGGGTCGGCTCCAGAAGTTGCGGCTCAACCCTGCGGTTCGGGCCGCCTGCGCCATCCAGTGAAGGCAGACCGAGTAACGGTATGCCGCGAGCTTGGCCGGACTCCGGCACCTACGTCACTGGACAGCCCGCTTCCAGCCCGGGCAATCCAGCAGCGCACTTGGAATACGTTCCCGACGTCACCGGCTGGCCGAGACGCTCAGATCGGGTCCTTTCCACTGCCCGGGCCACCTATCGATGGCTGCCGCAAGGCACCCGTCTGTGGGTGCGTCAATCCGACTACGAACTGCTCGACCCCGCTCGGTTGCGTAACGTATTCATGACGCTGGCCTGAGAACCCGTCGCGAATACGACGCATCCGGCCAGAGCCGACTGAGGCGGCGTGGCAGAAACGAAGGCGCCGTCCGCGGCTTCGCCGCCGGTCGGTCATTTCTAGTGAGCTGCCTCGTACTCCTTCACCACGGAGGCGGGGATGCGGCCGCGGTCGTTGACGTGAATCCCCTTGTCTTTGGCCCAGGCGCGGACGCCAGCGGTTTGGTCGCGGCCAGCCACGGCACGCCCAGACCGCCGTCGGCTGCTGCTGCTGCTGCTCGCCGAGCTTGTCTTGCGGCCGTGCGCCACGAAGGGCTGCAGGCCGTCGCGGACCTGCTGGGCATGCTTGCCGCATACGTCAACCTCGTAGCTGGCGCCGCCGAGGCCGAACTGCAACGTCTCGTCCGCCTCCACGTTGCCGTCGTCCAGATCGCAGAGCAGCGTTATTTGAACCTTTTGCGCCATGTCATCTCCTGGTTGCGGGCATCCTGGCCGAAGAACAGCCACAGATATTCGTATGCTGAGTAATTATATTATTACCTCTGCATTAAACCACATCGGACAGCGATCCTGTTACTGCATAACAGCTATCGACGTGGCGTAATTGCATAGATAACGGAATGAGGGTCAGCGGGTCCGCGCTACCGGCAAAAGTCTGCAGTAGGTGTCGCCATGGCCGTCCCTTGCTGCCGGGCAGCTGATCAGAGGTTGCCTTACCTTACGGGTCAGTCATGAACAAAATCGTTGTGAGGTAGTTCCTGGCGGAGGAAGGCGATCGTCTATCGACGGCATCATCCGAGCGGCGGGTGCCGTGCCTTCCCGGTTATCCAAGGATCTGCGGCCAGCCGTCAGCTTTCCTGATCCCGGGGCAACGATTCTTTTCACCGCGAGCTCCGCCTCTTGGCGCCCTTAAACGATCCGCCGGATGGCGACAGTGTTCTGCTGCCAGTACCCCGCCAGCGGGGTGATCATGATCGGCTCCCCGGTCTCCGGCGCCTCAATGACGAGCCCGGAGCCGATATACATCCCCACATGCCCCGGATTGGCAGCCGTTCCGTCGCTTCCCGCGCTGAACAGCAGATCCCCGGGCGCGAGCTGACGAATGCCATAGACGGGAGCGCCCACGAGTACCTGCTGGAACGTCGTCCGGGGTATCGAGATCCCGGCCGCGCGATAGGCCATCATCACCAGGCCGGAACAGTCGAAGCCGACCGGGCCAGTATCGCCCCAGATGTATTTTCTGGGGTTCTCCTGGGTGTGGCGTGATGTTGCGCTGGGGCGACACGGCTGGTGTCGTGCGACGGATTTCCGTGGGTGTTGTGCTCGTGGCTGGTAGTTGTTGTTACTGCCTGTGACGAGATCGGGGGACAGGGTGCGGGCGTTTCCGGTGAGGCTGCCGTCGGGTGCGCGGTACTGGACGGTGATCGATGAGGACCTGGCCGTTGTCCGGGAGGCGGATGAGTTCCTGCGGCAGGTGCGGTTCGGCCGGGACGGGTCGGAGCCGACCACGCGGTCGTATGCGGGCGCGATCGCGCTGTACCTGCGCTGGTGCGGCCGGACGGGCCGGTCGTGGCAGGCCGGGCTGGAGCATCTGGCCCTGTTCATCACCTGGCTGCGGCACGTGCCAGCGCGGCCCGGCGCGGCTGACGCTGGCGAGCGCGGGGCTGAGGTGGTGGCCGGACCGGGCGGGGAGCCGGCTCGCGGGGCGCGGCGGGTGAACGCGGTGCTGGCCGCGGTGCGCGCGTTCGTGACTCACGCCGTGGCGAGCGGGCGGGCCCCGGGCAGCTTGCTGTCGCTGGTCTATGAGGTCGCCGATGCGCGCGACCTGCCGGAGCAGGCAAGGGGCGAGGACGGCCGGATGCGCTGGCGGCTGCGTGCCAGGCACCGGCTGCGGGAGCCGGAGACGGCGGTGGACCGGGCGTCGGACGAGGAGATCGTCGCGCTGCTGGGCGCGTGCCGCTCGGCGCGGGACCGGCTGGTCGTGCTGCTGATGGCGCGGGCGGGGCTGCGCCGCGGTGAAGCGTGCGGGCTGCGGCGCAGCGATGTGCACCTGCTGCTGGATTCCCGGCTGCTGGGCTGCCAGGTGAGGCGGGCGCACCTGCATGTGGTGCGGCGGGACAACGTGAACGGGGCGTGGGCCAAGTCGCGGCGGCAGCGGGTCGTGCCGTTGGATTTCCTGGTGGTGCAGGCGTTCGACGCGTATGAGCTGGAGCGGATGGGGGTGCCGGGCGCGGGGGACGGTGATTTCGTGCTGGTGAACTTGTTCCGCGGGCAGGTCGGCGCGCCGCTGCGGCCGGACGCGGTCGGGGAGCTTGTGCGCGCGCTGTCGCACCGGGCCGGGCTGGAAAGAGCAGTGACGGCGCATCAGATGCGGCACGCGTTCGGGAGCGGCCTGATGGACGCCGGCGGGGCGGTCGACGAGGTCGCCGAGCTGATGGGCCATGCCCGGACCTCGTCCTCGCAGGTTTACCTGCACCCGGATGCTGCCCGGCTGCGCGCGGCGGTGGACCGGGTGCCCGGTCCCCGAGCGGCGAGCGCGGCAGCCGGGCCTGAGCGGGGCGGCAGCCGGTGACCGTCGGGGCGGTCGTGGCCGCGCGGGCAGCGGGACCCCGGCTGACTGCGGAGCCGGCACCATGGCCCGGGCACGTGTTCCCCGCCGGGACGGCGGCCGGGGCCGGGGCGCTGGCGGTCGCCGCGCTGGTCGACCCGGTCTTCCTGGCCGGGGCCCGATGGGACCGCGACCGGCAGGTGCTGCGCCTGGCGCCGGATCACCCGCAGTTCGGCTGGAGCGCGTGCTGTTTCCCCGGGTGCCTGGCGCGCCGGCGGGTCGGGGGGTTCTGCCAGGCTTGCTACGGGTGGCTGACGGCCTCGGGGATCGACGTGACGGCGGGCGGCCTGGACCTGGCGGCGCTGCCTGCCCGGCCGCCGCTGTTCCGCGAGGGAGCCTGCGCGGTGCGGGGCTGCGGCCGGCCGTGGCGGTCGGCGGGAGTGCAGTTGTGCGTGTGGCATGCCGAGCAGCGGGAGCATTTCGGGATGCCGGCCTTGGAGGTGTTCCTGGCGCGTGACGATGTCCGGCCGATGGCGGGCTTCGGGCCGTGCCGGGTGGTGGCGTGCGACCGGGAGGCCGTGGCGGAGCACGCCTACTGCCTGACGCACCAGCGCCGGTATTACAAGGCGCGGCGTCAGGGCGGGTTTGACGAGGCTCGCTGGCGGGCGGCGGAACAGCCGGTCACCGGGCCGGGGACGGTGATGCTGCGCGGCCTGCCGCCGCTGGTGACCGCCCAGGTGCTGCTGGGCCTGCAGCGGCGGGCCGCCGACGGGCTGAAACTCCGCGAGGACACGCTGCGGAGCCTCGTCGGCGAGCTGCGGTCACGTCAGGCCGTCACGCTGGACGACCTCGCCGGGCCCGGCGAGGTCGTCCAGCGTGCCCGCATGCGGTGGCTGGCCTCCAGCCTGGCCGCCTACTCCCGCAGGGCCCTGCTGGACCCCGAGACCGAGCGGCACAAAGACGTGTGGGACCTGGCCGCGTTCGGGCACAGCGGCCACGCTGACTTCACCGCGATCAGCCAGCACTGGCTGCGCCAGTGCGCCAGGGACTACGCAGTCGATGACCTATCCCGCCGCCGCGGCCGCGACACCGGCGGCCGGCTGCGCGAGCGGATCGCGCTGATCGCCCTGCTGTCAGCCAGCCTGCGCACCCGGCCCGACCACGGCGACGACCTGACTGCGGTCGGCCGCCCGGACATCGACGCGTTCCTGCGGCGGCGCGCGATGGCCGAAAGCACCGGGCAGGCTCCCGGATCACCCGCATCAGCCAGGTCGAGCGCCTCAAGCTGGTCCTGCAGCGGATGCGGGCGCTGGGAGTCACCCGTCCCGGCCGTGCCGCGGCCGGGCTTTGCGAGGATTTCACGCTGGAGTCCCGGGACGTGCCCGAGCGGCCCGGTCCCGGTGAGCCCAGCCGGGACCTGCCCGCCGAGATCATGACCCAGCTGTGCGCCAACCTGGACGCCCTGGCCCGCCGCGAGATGCGGGTCGCGACCGAGCTGCTGATGGACACCGGCCGCCGCCCCCAAGGAAATCTGCGCGCTCCCGCTGGACTGCCTGGCCCGCGACAGCGACGGATCCCCGGTCCTGGTCTACGAGAACTACAAACAGAACCGCCTGGCGCGGCGGCTGCCGGTCGCCGAGGCCACCGCCCAGGTCATCATCGCCCAGCAGCAGCGGGTCCGCGACCGCTTCCCCGGCCAGCCCGTTAGCAGGCTGGCGCTGCTGCCCACGACCCGCGCCAACCGGGACGGTGCCAAGCCGATCCCGCTCAGCTCCCTCGACAAGGCGCACCGCGAGTGGGTCGATTCCCTCCCGGTGCTGCGCACCGGCGACGGCCGCGAGTTCGACAAGGCCCGCGTCATCCCTTACGCCTACCGGCATACCTATGCCCAGCGGCACGCCGATGCCGGCGTCGCGCCTGACGTGCTGCGCGAGTTGATGGACCATGCGGTGCTCGATGCCACCCGCCTCTACTACCGGGTCGGGGAGAAACGTCGCCGCGCCGCAGTCGACCGGCTCGCCAGCCTGCACTTCGACCGGCACGGCAACCGCATCTGGGCCACCGCGCAGGCGCTGCTGGATTCGGAGTACGCCCGCCGCGCCGTCGGCGAGGTGTCAGTCCCGTTCGGGACCTGCCGCGAGCCGTCCAACGTCGCCGCCGCCGGGCACTCCTGCCCGTTCCGGTTCCGCTGCGTTGGCTGCGACCACTTCTGCACCGACGCCTCTTACCTGCCCGACCTGACCGCCTATCTTGATGACCTGCTCCGCACCCGTGAGCGCCTCACCGCAGCCCTCGCCGCTGCACCGGGCCATGACGGTACCGACGGCGGCATCGACAGGTGGGCTGCGGCCGACGCGATGCCCTCACAGGAGGAGATCACCCGGCTGCGTGCCCTCATCAGCCGCGTCACCGCCGGCCTCGACGGCTTGACCACCGCCGAGCGCACCGAAATCGACGAGGCAGTCGCCGCGGTCCGCCGCCACCGCACCGTCATGCTCGGCATGCCCCGCACCCCGCCGCCCAGCCGGCTCCCCGACCTGCCTCATCGCAGCGCAGTCGGCCAGGAACGACCGGCGTGAACGCGCGTCCTCCTGACAGGACTGCAGGCGCCCGGGTCGCGGCGATGACCGCCGGGCGGCGCGCTGACACCGAGCGTCGGCGTCAGCGCGTCCTCAAGGCGCTGGAAAAGGCCGCGGGGGCCGGCGAAGAGATCAGCGTGTCGGCGATCGCCCGCCGGGCCGGGGTGGACCGCACGTTCCTCTACCGGCACCGCGACCTGCTCGCCCGGGTCCATGCCAGCGAGGCCCTGCCATCCGCCCGGTCGGTAGCCGGGCCCGCCGTCACCAGGGCCTCCCTGCAAGCCGACCTGCTTGCCGCCCACGAGCGCTCCGCCCGCCTGGCAGCCCGCATCCGCCAGCTTGAGCACCGTCTCTCCGATGCTCTCGGCGAGCAGGTCTGGCGCGAGTCCGGTCTCGGACAGCCCGATGACATCGGCCAGCTCAAGCAGCAGGTGACCCACCTTGCCGAGGAGAACCAGCAGCTCCGCGGGAGCCTTGCCGAGCGAGACCAGGACCTGGCCGCCGCCCGCGCCGCTAGCCGTGAGCTCATGGCCCGCCTCAATACGCGCAGCTGATGGCCGTTGCGGTGCCACTTACATACGTTGCGGTCACTCAGACCTTGCTAACCGGTCCGCTCCCTCAACGTCTCGTCTTCTGAGTGCCATTTGGTGTCGGCAGCACCCCCTTGCTTCGCCCAGCCATACGGATGCAGCACGGTGTGAGCGAGCAGGCAAGCTGGGCATTTCGTGGCCTTGCGGGCGGCTTCGGCCGCGATGGCGTGGGTTGGCGGCCGGCGGCGGTCTGGCGGATGTTGCAGTCGCGTCGGCGCGCCGGGCTTGATCGGCATGGCTTGCCTGCCGGCGCGCAGGCTGGGTCATCCTCAGCCGGGCGGTTCCGGCTGGGTCTGGGCGGTGCCGGTCCCGAGCGTGAGTGCCCGGCTGAAGGCGGCCTGGGTCTCGTCGGCCAGGGTGCGGGGGTTGTTGCCGAGGCTTTTGGCGGTCTGGTAGCAGGCGAGGGCGATCTGCGCGGCGAAGCGGGCGGTGGCCGCGTCGGATCCGCGGTGGATGAGGAGCTCGCTGAGCTTGTCGGCGATCTGCTGCATCTTCACCGCGTCGCGGGCGCGCAGTTCCTGGTGCTGCTCGATGAGCTGGAAGTGGCGGGCGTAGGCCTCGGGGTTGACGGTTGCCTGGGCGCAGAGGGCGAGGACGACCGGGCGGAGCTGTTCGACGGCCTCGGTCGCGCCTCGCGGGGCGGGGGTGCTGTCTGCCTGCCTGGCTGCGGTGATCGTGTCGAGCAGCTCCTGCTCGTTGGCGAAGACGACCTCCTGCTTGTCGCCGAAGTGGCGGAAGAAGGTGGTGCGGCCGACTTCGGCGCGCTCGGCGATGTCGCCGACCGAGACGCCGTCGAAGCCCCGCTCGAGGAACAGCTCCCTGGCGGCCTCGATGATGCGCTGGCGGGCCTGGCGCTGCTTGCGCTCCACGAGCGAGAGGGGCGGGGTCATAACGGCAAGCATACCGGTGTCGGTTTGCCGTTCCAAGAGGTATGCAGTATGTTACGGTACTAAGTACCAAAATAAACGGAGGACACAGTGGCGCACGAACTGCACGCGGAAGACCGCCAGGCGATCGGCGAGATCTTGTCTTTGCACGGGCACCTGTTCGACGGAGGCCACCTGGACAGGCTCGGAGAGATCTTCACCCCTGACGTCGTCTACGACATGAGCGCCGTGGGAGTAGGAACCTTTGAAGGGATCGAGACGATCAGGAGCGCCGCCCTGCAACTTGGCCCGGGAAACCCCGTCGCTCATCACGTGACGAACGTCGTCATCAGCGGCGAGGGCGACGGCGAGGTAACCGCGCTGTCCAAGGGCCTCATGCTCATGGCGGACGGGACGCTCTCCAGCGTGACGCACCTTGACACCCTGCGGCGTCACGACGGCGGCTGGCGCATCAGCCGCCGGGTCATCTCCCCGCAGCGCACCCCCCTGGGCGGAGCCCACCTCGCCGGCGCGGGCGACCGGTGAGCTCGCCCTTTTCGATGTCCGCTGCCTGCCAAGTGAGGGAACAGTCATGACCGAGCCGCTCGTCATCACCCGGGTTACCCACAGCTGCCACCTGATCCAGATCGGCGGCCTGACCGTGCTCACCGACCCCTGGTTCTCCCAGCGCGCCCTGTACCACCCGGGCGAGCCGATCGCCTTCCAGCCGGAACAGCTGCCGCGCCTGGACGCCGTCGTGATCAGCCACGAGCACTACGATCACTGCGACCTCGAGGCCTTCCGCCGCTACCCCGACAAGGACGTGCCCCTCCTGGTCGCCGGGCCGGTCGTGGAGAAGGCCCGCAAGGCCGGCTTCACCAACGTCCGCGCGCTCGAGCCGTGGCAGTCCGCCCAGATCGGCGACCTGACCATCAGTGCCGCCCCCGGCAAGCACGGCGTCTACGAGGTCACCTACGTGATCAGCGGCGGCGGCCGCAGCGTCTACTTCGCCGGGGACACGCTGCTCATCCCGGAGCTGCGCACCCTGACCGACCGCTACGGCCCCCTCGACGTGGCCCTGCTCCCCGTCAACGGCCTGCACATCCGGATGGCGGGCAACAAGCAGGTCGTCATGAACGCCGAAGAGGCCGCCGAGCTCACCGCCGCCTTGCGCCCCAAGCTGGCCGTACCGCAGCACTACGCCTTCACCGGGGGCGCCGTGGGCGACATGCTCTTCCTCAAGAGCGACAAGGACCCCTCCCTCTTCGTCGAGGCCGCCCGCCGCCTGGCCCCCGACATCCCGGTCAAGGTCATCAGCCCCGGGGAACCACTGGCCGTCGCCCCCTGACTCCTGACCCCGAGCAGCCGAGCGGAGCCCCGACCATGCCCAGCGACGACAGCAGCGTCCGTGACGCCCTAAACCACCAGGGCCTCAAGGTCAGCCGGGACGACCCGGGCCCGCGGCCGATGATCGCGGTCCTCGACGCCAGGCCGGGCCTGGCCGGCCAGCTCCGCGAGAAGATCGCCGAACTGGCCGCCCAGGTCCGCCGCGAGCCCGGCTACCTCACCTTCACCGCCTACGAGGCCCGCGACGTACCCGGCCGCTTTTACCTCTACGAGGTCTACGCCAGCGCTGCCGCGTTCGCCGAGCACCTGCAGACCCGGCCCGTGCACGACTTCATCGCGGCCGTTCCCGCCCTCAGCACCGCCCAGCCGGGAAGCCTCGTGCAACTCGACGAGACCACCGTCGGATGAAGGCGCCGATCCCGCCAGCGGCGCGATGCACGCGTACTCCGCTGACCGAAAGGACCTGCCGTGCCAGACGTTAAGCCCGTGCCCCGCTGGCTCCGGGCCGCCAACCGCGCGGCGCTCGTCATGTCGCGCATCGGGCTCACGATGGGGCCCGTCCACGTGCTCACAGTGCCGGGACGGCGCACCGGCAAGCCGCGCTCGGCTCCGGTCTCGCCGCTGACGGTCAGCGGCGGCCGGTACGTAGTGTCCGCGCTGCCGGATTCCGACTGGGCCCGCAACGTCCGGGCCGCCGGGCACGCCCAGCTCTCCCGGGGGCGCCGCCGCGAGCCCGTCACGCTCACCGAGGTCACCGACAGCACCCTGAAAGAACAGGTCATGCGCGCCTACCCGCGCGAAGCCCCAAACGGCGCCCCGATGTTCGCCCGGGCCGGCATCACCACCAGCCCCGACCCCGACGCCTTCGCCGCGGCCGCCGGCCACGTCGCGGTATTCCAGATCCGCCCCGCGCGGCCAGCACCATGAGACCGCGCACCGCCGCGACGCCCGCAGAACCGGCCTGCCAGCCAGTGCGGTCCTGGCGTCCGCAGGCGCCAGGCCTGTGCTGCGGTCAGGTCTCAAAAGATGAAGTCTGAAACTCAGGAGGACGCGCCATGACCGTTCTGGTGACCGGTGCCCGGGGGGACGTCGGCGCGGCCGTGCTGGCGGGGCTGCTGGCGGCCGGGGAGCCGGTGCGCGCGTCGAGCCGCGCCCCGCGGCCCGGCGAGTTCCCCGCCGGCGTCGAGGTGGCGCGCGCCGACCTGGCCGACCCGGCGTCCTGGCCGGCCGCCCTGGCCGGCATGCGCAAGGTATTCCTCTACGCGCATTCCGAAGGCGCGGCCGAATTCGCGACGGCGGCGCGGAAGGCGGGCATCGAGCACGTGGTGCTGCTGTCCTCAAGCACGGTGCTTTACCCGGACGCCGAAGCCAGCCCGATCGCGGTGCGGCACATCGCGGCGGAGCGGGCGCTGGAGGAGGCCGGTCTTGACCGGACCTTCGTGCGGCCGGGCTACTACGCGACGAACGCGCTGCGCTGGTGGCAGTCGATCCGCACCGGGCGCGTCCTGCGCACCGCGTTCCCCGACGCGGTTACCTCCCCGGTCCACGAACGCGACATCGCCCAGGTGGCGGTCCGGGCACTGCTGGACGACAGGCACCGCGGCGCCGCCTGCCCCGTGCTCGGGGCAGGCCCGGTGACCGTGCGCGAGCAGGTCGCCGCGATCGCCGGGGCGCTCGGCGAGCCAGTGCGGCTGGAGGAGGTGGACGTGGACACCTACCGCGCCCAGTTGCTCACCCAGCTACCCCGGCCGATCGTCGAGCGCGTCCTCCAGGACCGCGGGAGCGTGCCCCCGCTGCCCGCCGAGCTGGCCACCGACGCGGTGCCCGAGATCTTGGGCCGCCCCGCACTGACATTCGCCGAATGGGCCCGCGACCACGCAGCCGACTTCCGCTAACCGCATGAACCACGTGAGCCAGCCGCGAAACCCCAGACTCCCGCCGATTGCGCGGGGGCGGACCTGCGCGGCAGCGACGATCGCCGCCTGCGGGATGAAGACGGCGTCCGGAATGATGGCCGCCTGATCGAAGGGCAGGTCGTCGGGTAGGTCGGCTAGTGCCCTGCAGATCATCCGATTCCGGGCGGGCCGCCAGTTCGCATGCGCTCCCATGCCAAGACGCGCCAGCCGGTGGTTACTCGCGCGCCCGGCTCCGTGCCTTGTAGTAACGATCCGTTACGGCGATCGCAGCGCCGGCGTGCGTGCCGGCACTCTCGTTCGATGATTAAGCGACCCGGCGCACGGCGACGACGTTCTGCTGCCAGTAACCCTTGAACGGGGTGATCTCGATGTCCTCGCCGATCTGCGGCGCCTGAATGACCAGCCCGGAGCCGATGTACATGCCGACGTGCCCGGGATCCTCAGCCGTGCCGTCAGAGCCAGGGGTAAACAGTAGGTCCCCCGGCATGAGGTCGCTGAACGAGTAAACCGCCGTCCCGGCATACACCTGCTGGAAGGTCGTACGCGGCAGCGAGACCCCGGCAGCCCGGTAGGCCATCATGACCAGCCCCGAGCAGTCGTACCCGACCGGCCCCGTGCCGCCCCACACATACGGCTTCCCGAGCTGGGCCGCCGCATACAAGATCGCCGCCGCCGCGACACGCCGCTGCTCAGGATCAAGAGTTGCTTGCACCACACCCTTTGCACCACTAGAGTTACTGACATCAGCCTTCTGAGCTGGGCAAACATGGGGATTGAGCGTGATCTGACCGCCAGGACCCCCAGAGAAGATGTACGGCTTACCGAGCTGAGCGACCGCATAAGCGATGGCGGTCTGGACGGTGGCTGGTGTGCCCGGCGGGAGAGCGAAACCGGCCGGCAGCTGAATGGCCCCGGAGGCAGGCACGTGCCCGCCGTTGTCGGTCAGGCAGGCGGTGGCGGTGCCTGAGAAGGTGCTGACCAGCGCATCGGCCAGAGACTCCCACTCCGCATAAGCGCCGGGGAAGCCAGAGTGCTGCACATCCTGGGCGGCGACGGTCAGCGGCAGCGTCTGCCAGCCCGCGACCTGGACGAGGCGTGCGTAGAACGCCGACGCCGCGTACACGGGGTTCAGGATGTCGGCCGGGCTGCCCCAGCCCTGGGACGGCCGTTGCTGGAATAGGCCCAGCGAATCAGCAGTACCGCCGGTGAGGTTCCGCAGCCGTGACTCCTGCAGGGCCGTCGCGATGGCGATGACGGGAGCACGAGGGGGCAACTGCAGATCCGCGGCCACGTTGTAGATGATCTGGGCGTTGCCGATCTGGCTGGCATCGAGCGCGGGGAGCCCATCCGCGCTGACGCCCGCCTTCACTGGAGCAACCACCACAGGGGCAGGCGATGGCCGACGGCGCGCAGCAATCGCCGTTGGACGAGCACGAACGCCGTCATCGACACCCCTTGGGCGACGACGACAGCGCAGATCCACTGCGGTCTGGCGTGCCCGAGGGCACCGAAACCGCCGCGAATGGTGGCCCGCTGGGTGTAGATGGCCCAGGCCGCACCGGCTACGACCGCGATGACTCCGACGGTCTGGGCGGTCACCGCCCAAAAGTGACGGCCTGCGGCAACCATGGCCGACCCCGCTCACGGATCGCGAATCACTGGTGGAGTGCTCGGCGCGCACCTGGGCGCGTTGATTGCTTACCTCGGTGGCGACGCTGCTGATCGTTCGTCAGCCCAGGAGCGGGCGTCCATGGCATCAAGGACAGCCAGTTCGGCCTGGTCGACGGCCCAGGTGGCGTAATCCAGGGCATCGGCCGCGTCTTCCTCGGCGGCTTCGGCGTCTCTTTCTGCCTTCTTAACGTCATGCTCGTCGCGCTTGCCTCGGCGCGGTCGTGCATATCCTGCACTTTCGCGGCGGCGTCGGCTTTCATCGACTTCCACTGGCTTTGCGTGTGGCCGGCCGCTTGCTCCGTCTTCTCGTTGACCGCCCTTTGACCGGCAACGATATCTGCCTTGGCCTGGGCGAGGCGCGCCTTGACCTTCTCGTTATTTTCGTGCTGAGTTTGTTCGAAGGAACTCTTCAGATCCGCTGCGCGCTTTTGCAGGGTGTCTATCCGGTCAGAAACAGTCCGGCGGCCGAGGGCCGCGATCTGCCGCCCGGCCGGGGTCAGCCGGGTGCCTGCCGGGCCACGCAGCAGAAGAGTGACACCCAGCCGGCGTTCCAGCTGGCTCATGCGCATGCTGACGGCGGCCTGGGAGACGCCGTGACGGGCCGCGGCCTGGCCGAGGCTGCCCAGCTCGGCCACGGAATCCAGGAGCTGCAAGGCGAACAGATCCGGCGTCGATCGCGGCAGCATAAGCCAAAGATAACTTAAGCGATTCTTAACAGGGGGGATACGCCGAGCGCCGTTAGTTCCGGGCGAAGGCGTCAGCTGAGCCCTAGAGCCGCGGCCACGCTCCGCGCCGCCGCCCCTCCTTCTTCAATGCCCACGTCAATGGCCGCCGTCACGTTGAGGTCGGTGGCCAGTAGCCGGCCGATTTCCGGTACCGCCGCCGAGGCGGTAAGTGGACGCCCGGCCGCCTGGTACAGCGCCTCCAGGCGGCTGGCCGCCCTGTTGAGCGCTGCGGGCGAGTACTCCCAGTCCTCGCCCCAGGGCCGGTCGAGGATCATCAGCCGTACCGCTGCGGCGGGATGGTCATCGACAAGGTCGCGGACGAGCACCAGGTTCCCTGCTGACTTGGCCATCTTCGCTCCGCCGATCCGCACCGTGCCCGCGTGCAGCCATGCGCGCGCGTAGGGGCGGACACCGGTGAACGCCTCGGCCATCGCCGCGTGGTAGGCATGGTGCGGGAAACGCAGGTCAGCGCCACCCGCGTGGACATCGACCCCAGCGCCGAACACCGACAGGGCCATGGCCGCGCATTCGGCATGCCAGCCCGGGCGGCCCCGGCCCCACGGTGACTCCCACGCCGGGTGGCCCGGCTCATCGGCCTGCCAGACCGCCACGTCCAGCGGGTCGTCCTTGGCGGCATCGTCCAGCCGCCCGCCGTATTCCGCGGCCAGGCGCAGTGCCGTATCCCGGTCGAGTCCGGCGCGGCGGACGGCGGGCTCCCCGTGGAAGTACACGCTGCCGTGCCGCGCGTAGGCGGCATCGGTGGCCAGCAAGCCGGCGGCCAGGCGGATGACCTGGTCGACGTAGCGGTGCGCCCGGGGCTCATGCTGGACGGCCTGCACGTTCAGCGCGGCCATGTCCCGGTCGAAGTAGTACTGCTGGACCGCCGCGAACGAGTCGTACGGTTCCTCGGCGCGGTGTGCCGCCTCATCCAGGACGTCATCGACGTCGGTGATGTTCCGGCAGATCTCGGGTTCCACCCTCAGGAGGCGCAGCGTCCGGGCCAGCGTGTCGAGCCAGACGAACGTCGCCGCGTGCCCCAGGTGCGTGACGTCGTACGGGGTGATCCCGCACGCGTAGATGCGGGCGCGGTCCAGGATCGCCACCCGGTGGCCACCCAGGGTCAAAGCGGCGGCCATCTCGGCCAGGTCAGCGCCCGGCTGCGTCTGGTTCATGGCTCCAGTGTCGATCACTTCAGCACCCGGGTGACACCGATCGCGCCGGCGGGCGCATGATCTCCGGCGTCGGGGGGGCCATCGTCTGGGTGAGCGACCGGGGGGCCGCGCCGGACGCTATGTGCGGGTAGTGCAGCTTGAACGTCGGCCGCTCGGACCGGATGCACGGAATCCGGCGTGCTTACCGCAGCCGCTCCAGGTGATCTTCTTGCAGCGGCAGGACTGCACATGAGGCATCTCCGATTCTGGCTGGTTGGCCGCGGGCTCCTTGCCTGCCCGGATAAGGGCTTTGGTCCCTGGTTAATACCCCACCGGTATTTGGCGACTGAGGTACTGGCCGGATAGCGTTTGACCATCCGTATACCCATGGGGGTATCTGGGCAGGCAGGAGGCCTCATGCTCGCTATCGCCCTCCCGGTCGGGCCGCTGATCGGCCTATCGCTGGGAGCTCTCGGCGGCGGCGGATCGATCCTCACCGTGCCCGCGCTGGTGTACCTGCTGCACCAGCAGCCGCACGCCGCCACGACCGGCTCGCTGCTCATCGTGGGAATCCAGGGGTGTTATAGTCGAACCGTAAATACCCCCTGGGGTATCTAACACTGGACGACAGCAAGGAGAACCTTTGTGAGCCCGGTGGACACACCCGAGATCGGCATCGACCAGCTCGCCGATTCCGTCAGGGGCGGTGCGGCGGTCGTCCCCGCACAAGACCATCTTTAAGGAGAATCACCATGTGCCGAGTAGTCACCTGCAGAAGATGTGGCAAGACCACCTGGGCGGGCTGCGGCCAGCACGTCAAGCAGGTGATGGCCGGTGTCCCGGCCTCCCAGCGTTGCCCCGGCCACGCCGACGACCCCGCCGCCAGCGGCGGCTGGCTGCGCAAACTCATCGGCCGCAACTGAGCCGCCATCACGTCACGCCCCGCCCGCCTGGCCCCGTGCGCTCCGCAAAGACGCCTGAACTGGACGATAGCGCTATCACGGATACTGCCAAGATGGGGATTTACCAGGACCAGGTTCTGCCCCGCGTCATAGACGCGGTCATGAACCGCCGCGAGTTCGCGCCAATACGTGGCCGCGTGTGCAGTGGGCTTGAGGGGGAGGTCCTTGAAATCGGTTTCGGGTCGGGCCTCAACATTCCGTACTTCCCGCCTGCTGTTACTCGTGTGCGGGCGGTCGATCCGGCGGCCGTGGGCCGGCGGCTGGCAGCGAAGCGGGTGGCGGCAAGCGGGGTGCCGGTGGACTACATCGGGCTTGACGGGCAGGCGCTTCCGCTGGATCTGGCCAGCGTGGATCATGTGGTGGCGACGTGGACACTATGCACTATTCCTGACGTCGAGCGCGCCCTTGGCGAGGTGTACCGGGTGCTGCGTCCGGGGGGCTCGTTTCATTTCGTGGACCACGGCCGCTCCCCGGACCCTGGTGTGGCCCGCTGGCAGGACCGGCTGACTGGGCTCCAGCGCCGTCTGGCCGGCGGGTGCCACCTCAACCGGCCGATCAGCCAGCTGGTGGCTGACTCTGGCCTGGAGCTGACCCGGATGGATAACTACTACATGATGGGCCCCAAGCCATTCGGCTACATGTACGAGGGCAGAGCAGTCAAGGCATAAGCGCGCCGCCGCTGAACCCCCTCGTGCCTCCCGGCTCCATAACGACGGCCGGACCGGCTCCAGCCATCTAGCCCTTAGGGGTATTTCTGTAGCCCGAGCATCTGCTCGGGGGCCGGTCTCAGTGGGTGTGGTGATACCCGTTGGGCGTGTCGGCTAGCTGGTCCTGGCCGATGTTGTCGCGGTAGAACTCCTGGACGGCGGCGAACGCCCGCGCGCCGTAGACAGTGGCGGGACCGCCGTTCATCAGGAACGTGACACCGATCGCCTCGGCCGCTTCCTGCGGGCTTGCCCCGTGCTGGACCGCCGCATGGGCGTGCGCCGCGATACACCCATCGCATTCCTTGCTGACCGCGATGGCCAGGGCGATGAGCTCCTTGATCTTGACGTCCAGGACCCCGGCCGCCAGCGCTGAATCATGCAGTTCCTTGTAGCCCGCATAGACCTGCGGGATCGCGTGCCGCAATTCACGCGTGGGGACCCGTAGCTCTTCGCGCACTGCCTTTCCGTAGCTCATGCTGTCCTCCCGATGACCGCCGAGATACCGCCACTGGTATGCGGCCGCTGTGTGCGGCGCCACGGCCTTTGGTCCCGGGCCAGGTCCGCGCCTTGTACGAAGTTCCCAGCCGGCCTTTGCCTATCGGCAGGCAGCCCCGGCCAGGGGGACCGCCTCAGAAGGGCGGCTCAATGATCGATATGAGCCCGGCTCTCAGCGGTTGATTGAGTGACTAAGCGGGCGGCGTGTTAAGCCGCTGCTGCGTCGGAGGCGTGCTCAGCCCCATGCTGCTGCGGCTGGGGTGGCTGCCATTGCCGTCGCCGCCATGGCAAGGCGGCGATCATGAACGCGATGACGCCGAGGCTGACGAACATCATCACGTCGTTGACAACCTCCCAGTTGTGCCAGGTCAGCATCTGCATCGGCAGGTAGAAGATGGCCGCGTAGGCGCCGAGCACGATCTGCAGCGGTATCGACAGCCGGGTTGGCCGGGCGGTCGCCGATGGTGCCTGCCAGAGCAGGTACTGGTTGCCGAATGAGGGCGTGATCACCACAAGCGCGGTCGTGGTGGCCGTGGCGACATCCAGCGGGTGGGCGCGGCGCCACCACCACACGGCCAGCAGCGCCCCGGCGATGGCGGCCTTGGTCCCAGTTGACCCCGCGTTGAGCCACAGCGGGTCCTGCCAGACCGGAAGCTTTGTCGGGTGAACGGTCACCCATACCCCTGACCAGCCCCAGGTCCCGATGCTGGGGTGGGTCTCAACGAGCTGCTTTGCAATGTAGGGCAGCTTGGCGACCGGCGTGCCGACGGTGAGCGGCATCGTTGCGAACAGCAGCGCCCAGATTCCAGCGGCTGCGGCCGCGAACTGCGTACGACGGCGCCATGATGGCAGGGCGAGCAGCAGCGCCGGGCCGAACACCGCCGGCCATGTCTGCGTGGCTATCGCCAGGCCGAGCAGGATGCCAGCAGCGACGGCGGGTAGGCCGGAGACGTGCGGGCCTGCCCGCAAGACGATGAGGAACGCGGCCAGGACGAACAGAAAGCAGGCCGGCTCGAGCTGGCCGTGCACGCTGCTGACCAGAATGGCAAGCGGATTACAGGCGTACTGGAATCTGCGCAGCGGCGCCCGCTCACCGGCGGCCCCGGCAACTGCGCCGACCAGCACGACCACCCCGACATCGCACAAGATCGCCGGGATCCGGGCGATGATCAGCCAGGACACGTGCAGGTGCAAAGACGTCCAGGCTGCTCCGGCCAGCACGAAAACATAGACGGGCAGGGACCCCCACCCGTTTTGCCGGTTGTTCAGGATCGGGTCGCGGTGATGCAGGACAGCAACACCCGCGGCCTGGAAGTCATTCACAAGATCGTAAGGCTGAGTGCGGTAGGCGAGGGCCAGCATCGCCAGCCGCAGCACCGCTGCGGTGCAGATCGCTATCACTAGCGAGGGCCGCCAGTTGCGGCGCTGCCCGATCACCATGAGTGCCACGCTGATCGCGAGAAGCAGCAGCGCCGCCGCGCACCGATGGGGAGTGAGCTGATCGTAGATCACGCAACCTCGGCCCGCGCGATCAGCCGCTGCAGGGGACACATGCGCAGCGAGCCTTCATTCACCCAGATGGATACGACGCAACGGAACATGCCGGTGAGGGTCACGCCTGTCCAGCTGATCAGCGCCCCCACCGCATGATCGTAACTGTCAGCAAAGGCCGGTGCGACGGACACGCCAGCTGGCCCATCACCACGACGGCCGGGTCGGTGCTCACCCGTAGACGCTGACAGCATCAGGCAGGCCACCGAGCTCTCCAGGTACCTGCGGAACTGGGATCACTGGCGCTGCGGCCCGGTCCGGCCGCTAACTTTAGTTGCTGCCGATCTCCATCCCCACAGGCGAGGCCCGCTATCGGACGCACCGCTGATGGCGGACGTCCTCGATCTACAGAAAGTACCCGAGGAGATTCACGTCCGGTCTGCCGTCAAGCCGTGGTGTTGGATTTCGTGATCGGAGTCATGCTCAAGATAAGTGCGAGATCCGCTATTCGGTACGCTCTGGCACAGCTGCACGTCCGTCACGGCTTTCCAGATGGAATGATCTGCGTGGCTCCGGTTCTGTCCAGGCGCGGCGATTCAGGGGCCGGCGCCAGTGTTGGGAGCGGGCTTTCCCGGAGGGCCGGCGGACCGGTGGTCCGACTTACAGTAAACCAGGCCCTTTCACGCGCGCTGCGAGGAGCACAACCAGTGACCGGCAAGACGGATGGGGCGCAGCGAGGTACTGGCCTGATAGAGGCGCTCCACGTCACCGGCCCGGCGGCCGAGCACGCCGATAAGCTCATGCTCTTTGGGCGTTTCGTCGGCTCCTGGCGTCTCGAATGGACCGGGCCTGACACCGGCGGGCAGCCCGCCACGATGACCGGCGAGCTGCATTTCGGCTGGGTACTGGGCGGTCGTGCGGTACAGGACATCTGGATCGTTCCTGGTCGCGGAGAACCCGGCGAGGGCCAGCCGCCGCTGGCGTTCCACGGCTCGACCATCCGGTTCTATGACTCCGGGATCGATGCCTGGCGCTCCACCTGGATCGAACCGGTCAACGGCCGGGTACGACGCTTCATCGGCCGGGCCGACGGCTCCGACATTGTGCTCCTCAGCGAGGAGGATGACCCCCACCTGCGGTGGCGCTTCACCGACATCACGGCGGACGCGTTCACGTGGCGCGCCGAGAGTTCACGCGACGCGGGTGCCAGCTGGACCTTCGACGAGCAGATGCTGGCCACCCGAGATAATCCCGCTCGAGCCCGCGCATTACCGAAACCTCGGTGCTTACGGAATGCAAGCGAGCACGGAACTGGCGGCCAGGCAAGACGGCCGAGCCCGCACCATTCAGATCTGGTTGACCGGTGCACCAGGACCGTAAACATTCACCCCGTGCGCGGTGGGTGATGTCAGGTGGTTCGGGTTGCTCGCTGGGGTCAGGGCGATAGCCCGGCCGCGGGTGGCCGCCAGGGGTTTCCGGTGAAGATCGCGCGGAGGACAGTGAGGGCGTCCTGTCCGTGTTTGCGGGCGGTGTCGATGTAGCTTCGGATGTCGAGCCGGTCCTGGGTGGTGTCTTCGCTGGTGAAGCGGCCGGATATCTTCTGCTGGGTCTTGTTCGGCCGGACGCCGCGCTCGCTGATGTTATTCGATCCCGCTGTCGACTACGCGTGATGCGGGTGCTGAGAAGCATCCGGATCGGGTGCGGGTGACGCATCGGTTCCATCCGTTGTCCGGCCGGTCGTTTGAGTTCGTGAACCGTCGTAAGAGCTGGCAGTCCGATCGGGTCTGCTTCTTCGGTGACGCCGGTGAGCTGGTGTGCCTGCCGGCGGAGTGGACGGACGTGGTGCCCGGGGATCCCTTCGTGGTGGTGTCGGCGGGACGGTCGCCGTTCCGCACGGCGGATCTGCTGGAGCTCGCGGAGCTTATCGGGGAGCTGCGCCAGGGTGCCGGCCCGGTGCCGGATGATGCCAAGCGGATTACGCCGTGAGTGTCCACAGGATTCCGTCGCGGTCCCGGCTTACTATCTCCCGGATCTGTCAGGTAATTCAGTCGATTACTGTCGTTGCGCGTGGATTCCCGGGTGCCCGGCGGCGCGGCGCGGAGGATTCTGCTGATTCAGGCGGCATAGTCGTCTTGACTAAGTTGTGGCCAGGGAGGCGCGATGGTCAGGCGAGACGACGCCAAGACGCAGGCGCTGGCGGCGTCCAGGACGCTGAATCCCCGCCCGGAAAAGGTCACCGATCCGGCGTTCGGCCCGGGCGGGTTTTTCGATCCGGCGGATCTGGTGCAGGTCAAGTACGAGATGGTGCGCAAAGCCGAGGCGGCGGGCGTGCCGGCGAGCCGGGCCGCCGCCGACTTCGGGTTCTCCCGCCAGTCGCTGTACTCGGCCAGGGCGGCAATGCGCGAGCGGGGACTGGCCGGCCTGGTTCCGGCCAAGCCTGGCCCCAAGGGCGGCCACAAGCTCACCGGCCAGGTCGTGGACCTGCTCGAGGACCTGCTGGAGGCCGATCCCGGCCTGCGGCCGGTGGAGCTGGCCGCCGCGGTCCGGGAGCGTTTCGGCGTCAGCGTCCATCCGCGTTCGGTCGAGCGGGCGCTGCAGCGCCGCCGCACCGCCCGGCGCGAGGACGAGCAGGGCGCCGAGCAGGCCCGCGGGGCGGCGCCCAAAAGTCTCTGACCAGTCCGGCTCCATCCACGACCAGTCCGGCTCCATCCCCGGGGACATCGCCGGTGACGGCCGCGGCGCCTTCACCCAGCGGTATGAGCAGCTGCGCAGTGCCGCGGCCGCCGGGAGCGGCGGATGGCGGCACGGCCTGGCCGTGCTGCTCACCCAGGGGATGGCCGCCTGGATGGCCGCGTGGGCCTCCCTGCCCGCCCAGGCCGGGCCGGGGGCCGAACCCGGCCGCAACGCAGCAGCGGCATCGCAGGCCGGCGCGTCCTTGTCCACCCCAACCCCGTCCACGCCCGCCCCGAGCATCCAGGGAGGTGATGCCAGCTCGCCGGCCTGCACGTCGCTGCTGCCCGCGCTCTCGCCTCATGCCACCAGCGAGATCGTCGCGGTGCTGGCGCAGATGACGCTCGCCCATGCCCGTCCTGCCCCGTTACCCGCCCAGGAGGTCATTCCCCCGTGAGTACCGATACCAGCGGCAAGGTGACCGCGGCCCGGCTCCGCCGCGACGCCTACCTCTACATCCGCCAGTCCACCCTCTACCAGGTCGCCAACAACACCGAGTCCACCGCGCGCCAGTACGACCTGCGCGGCCGGGCCGTCGCGCTCGGCTGGCCCGCCGGCCGGATCCACGTGATCGACATCGACCAGGGCCATTCGGGAGCCTCCTCCGCGGACCGGGAAGGGTTCCAGCACCTGGTCGCCGAGGTGTCCCTGGGCCGGGCAGGGATCATACTCGGCCTGGAATGCTCGCGGCTGGCCCGCAACAACGCAGACTGGCACCGGCTGCTGCAGATCTGCGCCCACAACGACACCCTCATCCTGGACGAGGACGGGCTATATGACCCGACCAGCTTCAACGACCGCCTCCTCCTGGGAATGAAAGGCCAGCTCAGCGAGGCAGAACTGCATTTCCTGCGGGCCCGGCTGCGCGGCGGGATCCTGGCCAAGGCCCGCCGCGGCGAGCTGCAACTGCAGCTGCCGATCGGGCTGGCCTACGACAGCCGCGGCGAAACGGTCCTGGATCCCGACGGCGGAGTGCGCCGCGCGATCAGCCTGCTATTCGACACCTTCACCGCCACCGGCTCCGCCTTCGCCGTGGTCAGGGCCTTCCGCCAGGCACAGCTGACCTTCCCTGCCCGGCACCGCGGCGGACCACGCGCAGGCGAGCTGTACTTCAAGACGCTCACCCACGACCAGGTCCTGAAGATCCTGCACAACCCCTGCTACGCCGGCGCCTACTGCTACGGCCGCGCCCGCCACACCACCGACCTGGACGGGCACCACCACACGCTGATCAAGCCGGCCGAGGACTGGACCGTCCTTCTCCCCGACCACCACCCCGGCTATATCACCTGGCCCCGCTACCAGGCTAACCTGCAGGTCCTGGCCGCCAACGCCGCCGCTCGCGGCGACAACCGCACAGCCGGGCCAGCCCGCGAGGGACCCGCCCTGCTCCAGGGCCTCATCGTCTGCGGCAGATGCGGACGGCGCATGACGGTGCGCTACCACACCCGCGCCGACAGCACCATCGTGCCCGATTACGTCTGCCAGAACGACGGCATCAGCAACGCCGCGCCGATCTGCCAGCACCTGCCCGGCGCCGCCGTGGACACAGCCGTCGCCGGCCTGCTGCTGGCCACCCTCACCCCGCTGGCCCTGGAGGTCGCGCTCACCGTCACCGACGAGCTCGCCGCCCAAGCCGGGCACGCCGACGCCCTCCGCGCCGCCCACGTCCAGCGCGCCCAGCATGCAGCCGACCAGGCCCGGCGCCGCTACCTGGCAGTCGACCCCGGAAACCGGCTGGTCGCCGACGCCCTCGAAGCCGACTGGAACGCCCGCCTGCGCGAGCTGGCCACCGCCCACGACGACTACACCACCGCCACGTCCGCCACCGCCATCCTGGACGACCAGCAGCGCGCCCGCATCCGGGCACTGGCCGCCGATTTCCCCGCGCTCTGGCACGACCCGGCCACCCCGATGCGGGAGCGCAAGCGCCTGATCCGCCTGCTGATCACCGACGTCACCCTCACCCGCGGCGACTACGCCATCACCGCCGCCGTCCGCCTGCCCGGCGGCCAGCACCACACCCTGAACCTGCCGATCCCGCTGAACGCCTGGCAGCAGCGCAAAACCCCCCAGCCTGTGATCGAGCAGATCGACCAGCTGCTCGGCGGCCAGACCTACAGCCAGGTCGCGTGCATCCTCAACCAGCGCGGCCTGACCAGTGGGGAAAGCAAGCCGTGGGACGCCGGCCGGGTGCGCGCCCACTGCTTCACCCGCCACATCCCCAGCCTGTGGCAGCGGCTCCGCGACAGCGGCATGCTCACCCTCGACGAGGCAGCCCGCCAGCTGCACGCACACCCCTCCAGCATCAAGCGCTGGTACCGCCTCGGCCTCATCACCGGGCACCTCGCCGACGACCGCGGCACCTGCCTCTACCACCCCGGCCAGGCCCGCCCCGGCCCCGCCCAGGTCGAAGCCACCGGCAAAGCCCTCGGCGACAGCCGCCGCTCAGGACGCAGCTACCACCCCGACCTCGGCGGCCCGCTGCCGAAAAATGTCAGTGCCACACGCAATACTCAACACAACTCCAGCAACACGACCTGACCACCGCGAAAACCCCGACGCTGCAGAACGCACCCAGGAGGTGCAGTGTGACGCCAGATCGTTCGTCGGCCAGATCGCCGTGTCGGCTGTGAACCGGAGGACGGCGTCTTCGCGGCCGGTCTCGGAGCAGAATTCGAGCAGGTCACGGCCGGGGTGCTGGGCGGTGGCGTGTTTCGGGCCGGGGATGC
>Ga0302314_10005270_pt1 | contig 23629 bp, 20 predicted proteins | sample III_Palsa_N2_3_FD_200533 | JGI IMG/M metagenome (GOLD analysis project Ga0302314, IMG submission 200533) | Peat permafrost microbial communities from Stordalen Mire near Abisko, Sweden - III_Palsa_N2_3 | ecosystem: Environmental > Terrestrial > Soil > Palsa > Peat permafrost | place: Sweden... | reverse complement strand
AACTGTATACCTTGACGGCAAGACCTGTTGGTCGCGCGGCTCGGCAGGCCACCCAAGGTGCCATTTGACGGCCTGGCCATGTGGATGCACGCCCATGGCGCGATCAGTCGTGCTGTGACTTCGGACGCGCCCCCAGAAACGGAGTCGCCTCGTCCCGGCCTATACCCGGTTCAGGCTCTTAGGCTGGAACGTCTCACGCATCTTCAGCGATCAATTCCTCGCCGCAGTAGCGCGATCTTCCCGGAGCACGGCCTGCATTTGCTTTGCGTTACGCTTTGGCGGCGCGCCGAACATGCGCGCATATTCGCGGCTGAACTGCGACGGGCTTTCATAGCCGACCTGGAACGACGCCGCCTCGACGTTGACGGCGCTTGAAATCATCAGCCGGCGCGCCTCCAGCAGGCGGAGCTGTTTCTGATACTGAAGCGGCGTCAGCGACGTCAGCGCCTTGAACTGGCGGTGGAAGGCCGAAGGGCTCATCTGCGCGATCGCAGCCAATTCCTCGATGCGAACCGCCTCCCGGAAACGGTCTCGCAAGCTGTGCATGGCGCTTATCACCCGATGCGATGGGCCGTTTGCCAGGGTCATCCTGGCGACATCCCCGCCGTGAGGGCCAGTCAGCAGCCAATAGCAGATCTCGCGCATGATGACGGGGTAGAGCGTCGCAATCGCCTTGGGCGTATCGAGCAGCCGGACCAGGCGTAGCGCGCAGTCGGCCAGCGGGCCTTGGAAATCGGTGACGAAGACGCCGCGGCCGGGCTCCCCGCTCGCCTTCGGCGGCGCCTCCAGTCCCTCCGCGACGCTCCGCATGATCGCGACGTCCAGCTCGAAGGCGAGGACGAGGCAGGGCTCGCCAGGGCTGGCTTCGATGACCCGGCCGATCGAGGGCGTCTCGACGCCGATCACCAGGGCCTGACCCGCCCTGTACTCAAGCCGATTGCCGCCGAACATCGCCCACTTGGCGCCCTGCGCCACGATGCACATGGCCGGACTGGAGATCATGTGGCTCGGCGGCTTCGGATGGTCCGAGCGCAGGATGATCACCCTGTCGATCGCCGTACTGTAGGGACTCTCTCCGGGCTGGCGCTCGGTGTAGCTTAGCAGCGCTGCCGCCAACGGATCTGGCATCTCGGACGCTCCCTAAAAGCTGAACCAGGGCAAGCCTATCCCGCCGAGCAGGATTAGGCAAGAAACGGGGGCGTTCGGGCATTCCGTTCGCCGGCCTTCCGGCGTCATAATGCACCAAGATTTCCGGCTCGCTGTCAGCAGAAAGATAAGTCATGTCAAATAGTAAGATCGCGATCGTCACCGGCGGCAGCCGAGGGATCGGCCGCAATACGGTCCTCTGCCTTGCCAAGCGCGGGGTCCGCTCGATATTCACCTATAACTCCAATCGCGCAGAAGCCGACAAGGTCGTGGCGCTTGCCGCCGAAGCGGGCGCGCGCGCGATCGCCCTGCAGCTCGACACGGGCAATGTGGGTGCGTTCGATGGCCTCGTGGGGCATGTGCGGGAAGCGCTGGCCGAATTGGAAGCCGAGCGTTTCGATTACCTCGCCAACAACGCCGGCATTTCATCCAGCGCAGGTCTTGAGACGATAACGGAGGCGGAGATGGACGCGCTCTATAACGTCCACTTCAAGGGCGTCTTGTTCCTGACGCAAAAGCTGCTGCCGCTCATGAACGACGGCGGCCGCATCGTGAATATTTCTTCGGGTCTGGCCCGCTTCGCCATGCCCAACCGTATCGGATACGGCCCGATAAAGGCGGCCGTCGAGGCGCTGACCCGGTACATGGCCGTAGAGCTGGGACCGCGCCGGATCACCGCCAACGTCGTGGCACCTGGTGCCATCGCCACCGATTTCAGTGGTGGCATCGTTCGGGACAATCCGCAGGTCAACAAGATGGTCGCCGATCATACGGCGCTCGGCCGTGCCGGCGTGCCCGACGATGTCGGGCCGGTGATCGCCGCGCTGCTGTCCGACGATTTCGGCTGGGTCAACGCCCAGCGGATCGAAGTCGCGGGCGGCGTTCACATTTAGGGAGCCGTCATGTCGAAAGCGGCTCTAAACCACCCTGGAGATCGCAAGGCGTACATCATCACCGGCCCGACCTCCGGCATAGGTCACTTCACGGCACTCGAGCTGGCCAAGCACGGCACGGTCGTCCTGGTCGGTCGCGACCGCAAGAAGCTCGACGAGGTCGAGAAGACTATCGAGCAAAAGGGCAGCACGCGGTTTCGGTCGTGTGCGACCTGTCCGATATTTTCAGCGTACGGAGCGCGGCCGCGGAGATCATCGCTCTGCATCTTCCAATCGTCGGCCTGCTCAACAACGCGGGCATCATGCAGATGCGCGCTACCAAGAACGCGCTTGGCTGGGACATGACCTTCGCGACGAACCACCTCGGCCCGTTCGCGCTGACAGAGGCGCTCGTGCCGCATCTCCCCGACGGTGCGAACGTCGTCTTCGTCGCCTCCGCCGTAGAAGATCCCGAGCGCAAGCCCGCCAAAGCCGTTGGCTTCCGCGGCGCTCGCTATATTTCGGCGGAAGCGAGCGCGCGCGGCGAGTGGCGGCCCGGCGGTTCCAAAATGCCGGGCGCGGACGCCTATGCCACGTCGAAGCAGTGCAATCTCGCCACGGTGATGGTCTTCGCCCGTGAAATTCCGCGGCTGCACTTCAACGCGGTCGAGCCGGGCGTAAATCTTACCACCGGTCTCGGGCGGCGCGATGCCAACGCCTTCGTGGGCTTTCTGTCGAAATACATCATTCCGCTCCTCGTGCCGCTGCTCATGCCCTTCATGAAGTTTTTGAGCACCCCGAAGCGAGCCGCGCGCACCATCCACGGCCTATGGCCATTCGAACCGCATAATGATCGACGCCGTCAGAGGGCTTCTCGGTGCCGGTGCATCAAATGCTATTCACGACGCGGTTGCCCTGACAGCATGGCCGACGATGCACAGGCATAGGCTGGCATGAAGCTCGATTCGATAGATCTCCGCATTCTAGAGTGTTTGTCTTTTCCCCGTGGTCTCAACAGACCTTTCGATGTGAGCTTCGGTGACAGACTTCTCCTGAGTTTTGATCAGAAGGCTGCCGACGGCCGCTGTTTCCCTCCACGAGGATCCTACCGATATCGCGCATCGTCTCGGCGATCGCGGCCTGCTGCCGACGTTGTCCCGTATTGATCTCGTCATGCCGTTGCCGGGGTGGACCGCGGCCGACGATTTCGGCTTCTACAGCGAAAAGCGGCCATCGGTCTATTTCCGGCTCGGCATTCGCAGCGAGGAAGCGGGCAGCGTGTATCCGCTGCACCATCCACAGTTCCGCATCGACGAAAGCGCTATGGCGCTCGGGACGGCGGTGCTCGTGCAGGCGGCCCTAAGGTTTATCGGCCGATCGATCACCTGATCGTCGTTCGATGGCTGATGCCGATCCGGAATCAGACACTCAAATGCGCCTCGATCCTGTCGCGCGCGGCCGGGTCGGCGGCATCGCCGGCCGCGACGATCTCGCCGAGCTTCAGCACGACATAGCGGTCGGCGACCGAGAGCGCGAAGCCGACATGCTGCTCGACCAGCAGCATCGCCCGGTCTTCGGCCCGCGCCGCCTGGCGCAGCACGCCGGCCAGGCGATCGACGACGGACGGCTGCAGGCCCTCGGAAATCTCGTCCACCAGCACCAGCTTCGGCCCGGCCATCAGCGCCCTGGCCAGGATCAGCATCTTCTGCTCGCCACCGGATAGGGTACCGGCTGCCTGGCCCAGCCGCTCGGCTAGAAAGGGAAAGAGCGCGCGCACGCAATCGAGGGCCTTCGGCAACCCGCGGTCTGCGACGAGGCCGAGCCTCAGATTATCGCGCACCGACAGGTCCTGGAACAGCGCCCGTTCCTGCGGGGCATAGGCGACGCCGATGCGGGCACGGCGATGCACCGACGTCCCGGCCATGTCGGCGCCCAGAATCCGCAAACGGCCCTCCTGAAGGGCGTTATAGCCCATCACCGTGCGCAGGAGCGTCGTCTTGCCCATACCGTTCTTGCCCAGCACCGCCAGCACCTCGCCGGGTGCCAAGCGGAGCGACACGCCGCGCACCACCCGCGCGGTCCCGTAGCCGCTCGAGACACCCTCGAGTTCGAGCGCCGCGTCGGTCATCCGTGCAGCTCCCCCGAATAGATCGCACGCACGAGGTCGGACGCCACGACATCGCCGACCGTGCCGTCGAGCACCAGCCGCCCTTGATGCAGCACGACCACGCGGCTCGATATCTCTCGGACGAAATCCAGATCATGTTCGACCAGCAACAGGCAGAGGCCATTGTTCGCGACCAGGTCGGTCAGGATCGTGCCGATGCGCATCCGCTCGGGCCGGGTCAGGCCAGCCGTCGGCTCGTCGAGCAGCACCACGCTCGGATCGAGCGCCATCACCATGGCGAGCTCCAGCGATTGCTTCTGTCCATGGGACAGGAGGCGCGCCTCCCGGTCCAGCAACTGATCGATGCCGGTCGCGCGCAGGATGCCGAGCGCGGCTTCGGGCAGGGCCAACATTGTGGACCGGCGCCAGAACGAGGGCCGTTCGCGTCGGGTGCAAGCGATCCGAAGACATTCCGCGACAGTCAGCGTGTCGAACACGAGGGCCGTCTGGAACTTGCGGCCGAGCCCGTAGGCGACGCATCGATGGGGCGGCAGGCGGCGGATATCGTGCCCCCGCAGACGGATGGTGCCGCCGCTGCGTTCGGTCCCGTCGCTGAGGCAGCGCATCAGCGTGGTCTTGCCCGCGCCGTTCGGGCCGATCAGACTGACCAATTCTCCGGGGCGGGCCTGGAAAGTGATGCCCTGCAGCACCGCCAGACTGCCGAAGTTGCGCGCCACCTCGACCAGGTCGACGGCAATCCCATCGCTTGCCGCACGCGGCAAGGTGGGGGCCGCGACCAGCACTGGTATGGTCGCTGCCGGAGCCGCCGGCAGCAGTCGGCGCAGGCGGACGCCGATCGCCGGGATCAGCCCTTGCGGCAATGCCACGATGACAAGGATGAAGGCGACGCCGACGATCAGCTTCCAGAGGAACGGCAGGCTTCCGGACAGATAGGCGCTGGTGACATCGATCACGACCGCGCCGATCACCGGTCCGATCAACGTCCCCCGGCCCCCGAGCGCCACCCAGATCACCGCTTCCGTCCCGAGCACGAACCCGGTGAGTTCGGGAGCCACGACGCCGCTCGATCCCGCGTAGAGCCAACCGGCGATGGCTGCGACGGCGGCGGTCGCGACCAACAGCGCAATGCGCAACATGGGCACGTTGAGGCCGAGATAGGAGCATCTGGCTTCGTTGTCGCGCAGCGCCGTCAGCACGCGTCCCGCGTCGCTGCACACGAACAGCCAGCCGCAGAGCGTCGTCAGCACCAGGAACGCACCGGCGAGGTAGAACCACTCTTCGCTCGAAAGGTCCATCACGTCATAACCGGTGAGGCCACTCGACGACCCGGTGAAGGTGCCACCGGAAAACAGCAATTGGGTCGCCACCACCGGCACGACCAGCGAAACGACCGAGGCATAGAGCGGCGTCGCGCCGTGATAGAAGGACAGCCAGCCCTGCACCAAGGCGATCAGGGCCGCCGCGCCGACGGCGCAGCCGAGCGAGAGCAGGGCAATGCCAGGCGAATAGCCGAACGTTGTGAAGCAGAGCGCCGCGGCATAGGCGCCGGCACCGAAGAACGCTGACTGCCCGAAGGTGAGGAAACCCGAATAACCCCACAGCACATCCACGGTGAGCGCCATCACGGCGAAGAGACAGCTGCGGACGAGGATGTTGATTGTATATTCGTCGAGCAGCATCGGCAGGAAGGCGACCAGGGCCAGTGCTGCCGCCGCGATGCCAACCGGCCGGACCAGCGTCCTCATCGGGCGAGCCCTCCCGGTCGCACGCGCAGCAGCAGCGCTGCGAGCACGACGATGCTGAGGCTGCCGAGCACCGGATTTGCCCAGCCGCTGATCACCACCTGCGCCCCGCCCAGCAGCACCGAGGCGGCGAGGAGCGAGGCGAGCGAGGCACCGGAGACCATGACGAGCATGAAGGCGTTGAGCAGCCAGGGAACGCCCATGTCCGGATCGACGCTCGATAGTGGCGTGATGAGCGCGCCTGCGAGCCCGGCGAGGCCGCTGCCCAGGCTGTAGGTCGCGAAGCGGACCCAGCCCGCATCAATGCCGAGGCCGCGGGCCAGATCCTCGTTCATGATGACGGCGCGCGTGGCAAGGCCGAGCCGGGTGCCGCCAAGCAGCAGCGCGAAGCCGCCGCCGACCACGAGGGCTGCCAGCACGAGGAACAGCCGATAGGCGGAATAGGGCATGCCCAGGACGTCGACAGTCCCGCGGAGCGGGGCGGCGACGAACTGGACCTCGCGCCCGAAGCCCAGCGCCAGCAACTGGCCGATGATGATCCCGAGCCCCCAGGTCGCGAGAATGGCGTCGAGCGGGCGGGCGTAGAGCGGACGGACCACCAGCCGCTCGACCAGCGCACCGCAAGCACCGCCGGCCAGGAACGCCAGCGGCAGTCCGAACCAGGGGGCGAGGCCGAGCTGGCCTGCGACCAGCCCGGCATAGGCACCAAGCGTGAGGAAGGCGCCGTGCGCGAAGTTCACGATCTTCATCACGCCGAAGATGATGAGCAGACCGGCCGAGACGGTGAACAGGATGGCCGCCGTCGTGACGATATCCAGTGCGAGCGAAAGGATGGCGACCTCCTGTTTTCCGTCTTCGTTCCGATAACGTATCGATTTAGAGCTTCGGGCACTGGGCTCCCGGATCGACGTTGGCGAAGCTCTTGATCACCGTCACGCCGCCGTCGGCCCGCACCTGGCCGAGGTACATGGTCAGCGGGGCGTGATGCTGCTTGCTCATCGTGACCACGCCGCGCGGGCCGGTGAAGGAGACGGTGCCCAAGGCGGCCAGCACCTTCGCCGGATCGGTGCCGCCGGCCTTCTCGATCGCCGCCTTGTAGAGATAGACGGCCTCGTACTCGGGCACGGACAGGTCGTTCGGCGTCTTGAGGTCGGCGCCGAATTTGCTGCTCATTGCGGCGAGGAACGCCTTGTTCTCGGCGCTGTCGATGCCGGTGACGTACGAGGCGGAGATGAAGATGCCGGTGGCGTCGGCCCCCATGGCCTTGGCCGTGCCTTCGTCCACCGCCAGATTGCCGTAAGGCAGGGTGAATCCTGCGGCGCGGAGTTGCTTGGTCAGTGTAACGTTGGGCGCTCCGCCGGCGGTCGAGGTGATGAGCGCGTCGGCGCCCGACGCGCGCAGCTTGCTCAGGATCGGCGTCCAGTCGGTGCCGTCCATCGGCAGGTACTCGTCACCGACGACCTTGCCGCCCTTGCTCTCGATATAGGTCTTGGCGAAAGCCAGCATGCCGCGGCCGAAGGCGTAGTCGCTGCCGATCAGAAAGAAGGTCTTCGCCTTGTCCGCAGTCATGAACTGGTCGACGATCGGCGGCACCTGCTGCTCGGGCACCCAGGCATCGACGAACATGTTCGGGCTGCAGGACTTGCCCTCGTAGAACGAAGTGTAGATGTAGGGCTTGCGTGCTTTGTTCACCGCAGGCAGGCCGGCGTTGCGCGCGGCCGACGTCTCCATGGAAATAAGCGCATCGACCTTTTTCTGGAACAGCAGCGCATCGAAGGCGCGCTGGGCGCCCACGGCGCCGCTCGCGTCATCGGCGACCTCAAGTGCCAGCGGCCGGCCCAAGACACCGCCCTTGGCGTTGATCTCGGCGACGGCCAGTTCAGCCGCCTGCACGACGGAGGGCGCCACGACGCTGTTGGCGCCGGACAACCCGACCGGCACGCCGATCTTGATCGGCTCGGCGGCCCGAACCTCGGAGGACGCGATGAGGGTGGCGCCGGCAAGCAGGGCAAATCGCAAACGGGTCCGCATCATAAAAGCTCCTGTTTTCCAAAGGTTGCGTCAGATCCGAGATCGTGCGCGGGGTTTCAGTGCCAGCCCGGCTTGGCCCCGCTGCCGAGCATCTGGTCGTAGAGGTCGCAGCGCCGGTCGCGCAGGACCTGGTTGAAGTCGTTCCAGTTCCGGTCGCGTCTTGCGTCGGCCAGGTTGACCTCCGCAATCAGGATTTCCTCTGCCTCGCGGCTCGCGGGACCGGCGACCGGCCAGCCGGTATGGCCGACGATGACGCTTTGGCCCTCGAACGGCTGGCCGCGTTCCGTGCCGATGCGATCCGCGCAGGCAATGAACAGCGAGTTCGAATGGGCGGCGGCCATGACCAAGATGGTCGCCATGGCTTCGCGTTTCGGATCCTGGCCGGGGATCGGGACCCAATTGGTCGGCACGCAGACGATATCGGCGCCCTGCAATGCGTTCAGGCGGAAGGTCTCGGGGAACCAAATGTCGTAGCAGATGGCCATGCCGATGCGGCCGAGCGGGGTCGGGAACACGGGAAAGCCGAGGTCGCCCGGTTCGAAATACAGGTTCTCCGCCGCCCAGAGATGCACCTTGCGAAAGGTGCCGACATGGCCTTGGGGGCCGATGAGAACGGCCGAATTGTACAGCACGGCGCCGCTGCGTTCCGCGATGCCCGCCACGAGATAGAGGTCATGGCGGGCGCACGCCGCCGCCCAGGCGATGGTGGTCGGCCCGGACGGCACGTCCTCGGCAAGCGCGAAGGCTTCCGCACGGGTCTCGAAGACATAGCCGGAGTTGGCGAGTTCCGGCAGCACGACCAGTTTCGCGCCGGCGTCGGCGGCGCGCTCGATCAGCGCGAGCGTGCGCTCGATGTTGGCGGCTTTTTCGCCAACCCTCGGCTCCATCTGGATACAAGCAACCTTGACTGCGCTTTCCACTACGCTCGGCTCCCATCGATTTTTCATGAGCCGGACAACAAAAAGCCCCCGCAGCGCCCGGCCGGAACGGCGGACGCAAAACGGGGGCTGACAGCCCGGATTTGGGCGGCAACACTGCCGCCGGTGCTGGCAACGCCAGCACTCGACCATCAGAGCAATGTGAAACTGCCTAGAGGTCAAGCAGAAAATGAATCTGCCCTAAAAAGATCAATCCTTGCCGGTCGCGTTGGGCAGCAGCCCCAACCCGCCGAGCACGTCCGACGCACCCAGCAGATGGCGGGCGACCTCGCCCAACGACAGGCGCGATCTGGTCGCCTGGCTGCGCATGAGTTCGTAGGCCTCCGGCTCGGACAGGCCCTTCAGCTGCATCAAGAGCCGCGTCGCCCGCTCCACCTCCCGACGGGTGCGCAGATGATCCTCCAGCTTCCTGATCTTAACCTGCATACGGCGATCGTACGCATGGAGCGCGCGTGCGAGGATCAAGGTGCTGAGCACGCCGGTGGCGCGGATCGGTTTGTTCAGCACCGCCAGCGCACCGCTGTCGATCAGGCCCCTCAGCAGCGTCGGATTTTCATAATCGACGATGGCGATCAAAGGCGGATCGCCGTCTGCGGTGCGCCAGGGCAGCGCGTCGCTGCCGGCCCGCTCGATCAGCAGGAAGACCACGTCAATACCATCCGCCAGGCGGGCGGGCGGAGGCCAGGCGCTGCGGACCTGGCAGCCGATACGGCGGAGCTGGCGAATCAGCGCCTCGCCGTCCGGGTCGGGCGGATGGACGACCAGCAGGCGGGTGCTGCGCAACTGGTCGATCAGGGCGCGGGCGGCATCGCCGCGGGGCGGGTGCTCTAGTTCGGCCATCTCAATCCAACCAGGTTTCGACCGGGCCGTAGCTGGTGAGGTACGGATCGGGCCGGACCGGGGCCCGCGCCTCCCAAGCGAGCGCGAACTGCCCATCCGCGCCCAGCACTCCGATGCGGGGTCGCAGCCAGGTGTGATGGTTGTCCGGGTCGATGGTGACGTGGCCTTCCGGCGTGTCCAGCTCAAGGCCGAGTGCCGCCTGTACCAGTGCATCGGTATCGGTGGTACCGGCACGGGCCAGCGCACGGGCGAACAGATGGACCTGGCTATAGGCGGTCTGGGACCACATGCTGACGGGTGCCGCGGCGCCAAAACGCCCCCGGAACGCTGCGACGAAAGTGTCGTTGGCATCGCCCGCGACCGTCGAGAAGTAGGTCGCCGCCGTGATGTGGCCCGCGCAGCGCTCCGGGCCGATCGCACCGACCTCGCCCTCCGCCATGGTCAGGCTCGCGATCGGCATGCGGGCAGGGGCGAGCCCGGCCTCGTGGTACAGGCGATAGAGCACCTGGGCGCTGACGCCTACGACGGTAGAGAATACGACGTCGGGCCGTTGCGCGGCGATATCGGCCACCAGGGGGCGCAGACGGTCCGCGCCGGCCCCGAACGGCACATATTCCTCGCGCAGGATCTCGCCGCCCAACTGAGCCATGAGGTCGCGCATGATGCGATTCGACTCCCGAGGATAGATGTAGTCCGAGCCGATGCAGTAAAGGCGTGTGCCGTGCTCCCGGGCGAGCCAGGCCGCCAGAGGAATGATCGTCTGGTTGGGAGCGGCGCCCGTATAGAGCACGTTCGGCGAATATTCGAAGCCCTCGTAGGTCGAGGGATACCAGAGCAGGCCGTTGCGCCGCTCGATCGGCTTTAGCACCGCCTTGCGGCTTTGCGAGGTCGAGCAGCCGAAGATGACCGAAATGCCGTCGTCGGCCAGCAGGCGGGTGGCGAGGCGCTGGTATTCAGCCTCATCGGAAGCCGGGTCGTAGGCGACGGCGTCGATCGGGCGGCCGAGCACGCCGCCGCTGCGGTTGATCTCCTCGATCGCGAGAACCGTCCCGCAGAAATGTTCGCTCTCGGTGAGGTGCGTGACCCCGGTCCGCGAGAACAGGACGCCGACGCGCCAGGGTTCGCGGTCGCTCATTCGGCGACGGTGTGCGACGGGATCGCTGGCATCTTGAGCGGGTCTCCAGGCGGGCAAGGATGGCGTGCTGCGGATGAGCCTCACGATAGAGACACGCCGACGGCCCTAGTCGGCAAGTTGCCGAACGTTCCCTAGCACGGGCACGAGGTTTCGTCAGTACCCCGCCAGGTATCGGCCGATCGGGTCCGGCCCGCGCTCGAGTGGCATGACGGCGCCACGGACCGTGGTGGTCGGCAAATCCAGCTCCTGTACGCCCCTACGGCGGAAGATTGTCCAGCAGCGGACATACCGGGCCAAATTCGGCACCGTCGATGAACCTGTCATCGCCGACCGCGGGATCAATCTTGGTGGTCAAAAGCGGCAGCGCGACACCTCGCATGCGATAGGGAGAGATGCCCGCCGGTTCGCTGCTGTTCGTACCAGTGCAGGAAAGACCGGATTTGCGTCGGCCTCTACGACAAACGGCACATCCCCACGGGCGGCACGGCTTCGCTCGTAAAGCGGCTTCGCCGCCGCATCAAAGGGCAGAAGCTGGGCTTGGTCGAGCTCCCTTTTTGGCAAAAAGACCCCCGCCGAGGTCGATTTATTCTCCCCAGACGAGAAACAAACCGATATCGCCCGGCTTCCCACCAGGAAATTCAAGCACCTGCGCCGTCAGGTGGAAGCCGCGCGGCTTCAGGTCTCGCTCCCATCGGAGAAACACCTCCGCCGCTTCGCCGCGGAGCGTCGATGGCCAATTCGGCTCGCTCACGTTTATGGCGCGACCGCCATCGCTGCAGAGTTCGTTGGGGAAGCGCAGCAGCAGCAGCCGTTTCTCGCCGTGCTCGGCCGCCTCGCGCGCGCCTTGCACCAATGCTCGCCAACCTTCGTCGGAGATGTGTTGGTCGATCAGTTCCGCCACCGTTCGCCGATTCCGCTCGGCGACCGCCCGCAGTTGCGCCTCGCGTTCCTCGCGTTCCTTGCGCTTGAAGTCCGACAGTAAGTCCTGGAAGTCGCCGGCCGAGAAGTTGGCTTTATCGGGCTGATCGGCGGCCGTTGACCGGGCCGACGTCTCGGCCGGATGCGAGCGGTGCAGAAACCGGTCGTCGAGCTCGCCGAACACGCCGGCTAAGAAGCCGCCGCTCTTCGGGGCGGCTGTGCCCCCGGGCTCCGCAACGAGTGCGCGGAGCAGATCGGCGCGGCTCACGATGCCGACGATATGGCCGTCGCGGAGGACCGGCACGCGCTTTATGTGATGTGTCGCCAATAACTTCGCGATTTCATCGACGCCGGCCTCCTCGCCGACCGTGACGAGGGGTGCCGACATGACGTCGCGCGCCTTGCGTGCGATGGATTGCAGGCTCGCCAGGAATTCCGGGTGTAGCGTCTCACCTTCCGCCAGGAGGGCCAGCCACCAATCTTTGCGCGCCTCGCGCGCCGTCTCGTCGCGTCCGATCAAGTCGCCTTCGCTGACCATACCGAGGGGAACGCCATCGGCATCGACGACGGGTGCCGCGCTGATGCCGCGATCGAGCAGGACTCTCGCAATCTCTGACAGCGAAGCATCCGGGGACACCGACACCACCTCAGTGGTCATCACATCACGCGCATTCATTCGATCCAGACTCCATTGAGGTCGATTGCGATCCCATCTGATCCGCGGAAATCGACCGCGGCATTGATCTAGATCAGCGAGCCGACCGCGATTTCCCCGTCAGAGGGGACGGACGAATGAAGCGGCAGCAATTTTCCGAGGCAGATCTCGCCCGGCGGATCTCCGTTTTCCTAAGTCGACAAGAGCGCAATCAGCACGGCCTCGGTCGCGATGCCCAGGACCGTGCTGAGCAGGATCGTCGCCGTGGCGTCGGCGGTGTAGGTTTTGTAGCGGAGCGCGAACATCGAGGCGGCGGTCGCGGTCGGCACGGCGCCGGTGATGATGACCTGATGCGCCGGCGCGCCGGTCAGCCCGAACATCACCACGCCCAGCAGCATCAGCGCCGGTTGCAGGAAATTCTTGATGCCGACATTGGTCAGCACGTTGGCGTTGATGCGGAATTTCTCGCCATAGAGCATCAGGCCGAGCGCGAACAGCGACGTGCCGCCCGCCGTCTTGGCGATCATATCGACCGACCCCACGACGGGGCCCGGCAGGGTGATATGGGCGAAGCTGATCGCGACGCCCAGGATCGGCAGCCAGACGATCGGGTTGGTCACGGCCCCCAGCAGTGCATGCCCCAGCACGTGCCAGAGGTCGCTCCAGCCATGGCCGGCCTCCTGCTTGTCCGAGACGCGGACCAGCATGATGGTCAGCGGCAGCATGAAGATGCTGGTGACCAGATTGCCGATCAGCACCGCCAGGAACCCCTCCGGCCCGAACATCGCGGCCAGGATCGGGGCGCCGAAATAGGCCATGTCGGGAAAGGCGCAGACCAGCGCTTGCATGGTCGCGGTCCGCAGGTCGTGCTTGAATAGATAGCGGCCGATCAGCAGCGCCACCAGATAGCCGCCCATTAGGCCAAAGGTCAGGCAAGCGCCGAAGCCGATGTTGGTCAGCTTGTCCGGCGAGGTCCTGGAGGCCCCTTCGAACAGCGCGAAGGGCAGGGCGAAGCGGATGACCAGTGCCGCCAGCACGCCGGCGTCGTCATGCTTCAGCAGGCCGATCCGACAGGACAGCCAGCCCAGAAAAATGACGAACGCGACCGGCAACAGTCCGTTGAGGATCGTCTCGACCACCCGAATACTCCTGCTGCGGGATTGTGCTCAGGGGCCGGCGACGCGGCTGTAGGGCAGATAACGCGGCGACCAGATCTTGGCCCGGACCAGGCCTTCGATCTGATCGGTCTGGATCCTCTTGGTCAATCCCTCCTTATGCGCCTGGAGGGCGACGGCAAGCGCCACGGTTTCCGCCACGTCGCGCAGCGAGGTCACCGGCGGCAGCAGGTTGGCCGTGGGATCGGTCCGCGTCGGCGACGCCGCGGCCAGCGCCTTGGCCGCGACCATCATCATCTCGTCGCTGATGCGCGTGGCATCGACCGCGATTACGCCCAGCCCGACGCCCGGGAAGATGTAGGAATTGTTGGTCTGGTCGACCTTGAACTTGGCGCCGTCGCGCGTCAGCGGCGGGAACGGACTGCCGGTGCCGATGATCGCCCGGCCCTGGGTCCAATCCTCGATATCCTGCGGCGTCGCCTCGGCCCGCGAGGTCGGGTTCGACAGCGGAAATATCACCGGCCGCTTGTTATTCTCGGCCATGGCGCGCACGACCGGCTCGGAAAACGCGCCGGCCTGGCCGGACACGCCGATCAGCACGGTCGGCTTGGCGTTGCGGACCACGTCCAGCAGGCCGACCTTGTCCGGGTGGTCGCAGGTCCAATCGTCCGCGATCGATTTCGGCTGCAGGAACGGCTTCTGGAACGAGGCGATGCCGTCCATGCCGTCCACCAGCAGCCCGTCGCGATCGACCATGAAGAAACGGCCGTCGGCGTCTGCCGGCTTCAGGCCGGCATCGATCATCGCCTTGCGGATCAGGCTGGCGATACCGCAGCCGGCAGAGCCCGCGCCCATGATCGCGATGCGCTGTTCGGTGAGCGGCACGCCGGTAACGTTGATCGCCGACAGCAGCGTCCCGGTCGCGACCGCGGCCGTGCCCTGCACATCGTCGTTGAAAGTGCAGAGCTTGTCGCGATAGCGCTCCAGCAGGCGGGTTGCGTTGTTCTTGGCGAAATCTTCCCATTGCAGCAGGACGTGCGGCCAGCGCTTGGTCACGGCCTTGACGAAGGCCTCGATGAAATCATCGTACTCCTGCCCGCGCACCCGCTCGTGGCGCCAGCCGACATAGAGCGGGTCGGCCAGGCATTCCGGGTTGTCCGTGCCGACATCCAGGATGATCGGCAGGGTCGTGGCCGGGTGCAGCCCGCCGCAGCCGGTATAGAGCGCCAGCTTGCCGATCGGAATGCCCATGCCGCCGGCACCCTGGTCGCCCAGGCCCAGGATGCGCTCGCCATCGGTCACCACGATCACTTCGACCGGATCGAACCGCGGATGCGCCAGGATCTGCTTGATGCGCTTCTTGTGCGGCAGGCTCAGGAACAGGCCGCGCGGCTTGCGGAACAGCCGGCTGAACTGCTCGCAGCCGGCGCCGACCGTCGGCGTATAGACGATCGGCAGCAGCTCCTCGATGTTCTGGACCAGCAGCGCGAAGAACAAGGTCTCGTTGATATCCTGCAGGTCGCGCAGGAAGGCATAGCGGTCGAGATCGGTCGGCAAGCCGCGCAAGGCCTGCAGGCGACGCGAGACCTGTTCCTCGAGCGTGCCGATGTTGGGCGGCAGCAAGCCGTGCAGTTCGAACGCGTCGCGCTCCGCGTCGGTGAAGGCGGTGCCTTTGTTCAGCAGGGCGTCCGCGAGCAGCTGGTAGCCCGATGCGGATGTCGAAAAATTCGTCGCAGTCGATTGGGCCTTGGAGCGTTTCGGCATCGGATTCCCCTCAATAACGTCGCGGCAGCCTAGCAGGGACTGGGATCGATACAGTGTCCGATTGTGCTGCGCTTTGCACAAAGTAATGCCGGAAAGATCGTTATGCCGCACGCCAGCGGACATTTTGGGCTTGGATGCCGGGAGCCGGCCGCCAAGGGCGAGCCCAGGTCCGATCGGCCCTGGGCTGTTTTGCATTTGGCTTCCGAGCGGCCGATACTGCCCCCCATCGCGACATCGGAGACCCGTTTGGCATTCATCTTCTACGACACGGAGACGACCGGCACCGCCCCGGCGTTCGACCAGATTTTGCAGTTCGCCGCGATCCAGACCGACGAACAGCTGAATGAACTCGCGACGATCGACACTCGCTGCCGCATCCTGCCGTGGGTCGTGCCGTCGCCCAAGGCGTTGCTGGTAACCGGCGTGCGGCCGGCGGCGCTGCTGACCGCCGCCCGGTCGCATCTGGAGATGATCACCCTGATCCGCCAATGGCTGCTGGAACGGTCGCCCTCGGTGCTGATCGGCCACAACAGCATCAAGTTCGACGAGACCATGCTGCGCCAGGCCTTTTATCAGACCCTGCATCCGGTCTATCTGACCAACACGAACGGCAACCGGCGCGGCGACACCATGCGGCTGGCCCAGGCGACCGCGATCTTCTCGCCGGGCAGCATTACGGTTCCGATCTCGGCCAAGGGCCGGCCGACATTCAAGCTCGGTGATCTCGCCCGCGCCAACGGCATCCCCTTCACCGAGGAGGAGGCGCACGACGCCCTGGCCGACGTGCGCGCCACGGTGCAGCTCGCCCGGCTGCTGCGCGACCGCGCGCCGGCGATCTGGGAGCAGATGCTGATCAACGCGTCCAAGCACGGCGCGATCGAGTTCATGAAGAGCAAGACCGCGTTCTGTCTCGGTGAGGTCAGCTTTGGAAATCTGTCGTCCTCGCTGGTGACGGCGGTGGCGCTGAACGCCGGCAATAGCGGCCAGATGGCAGTGTTCGATCTGGCCTATCGTCCCGACGCCTATCTCGACCTTTCGGTCGAGGCGTTGGTCGAGGTCCTGAACGGTCGGGAGCCGGCGATCCGGGTCGTTGCCGCGAACAACCAGCCGATCATCGTCGACACGCGCATCGGCCACGCGCTGATCGAGGCATCAACGTTCGGCCGCGAGACCCTGGCCGAGCATGCGTTGCAGATCCGCGCCGCCGATGCGTTCCGCCAGCGGGTCGCTCAGGCGCTGACGCTGCGGTTCGAGGAGAAAGCACCGTCGGCCTATGCCGAGCGGCGCATCTACGACGGCTTTCCGCACCGGGCCGACGAGCGGTTGATGCAGCAGTTCCACCAGGCCGACTGGACCGAACGGCACGGCCTCTGCGGACGGTTCGACGATCTGCGCTATGCCGAGTTCGGGCTGAAGCTGCTGTATGCGGAGCGGCCCGATGCGCTGCCCCCGGATGTCCGGCACGACGTCGAGCGGCATATTCGCGAGCGCCTGCTGGCGGAGGGCGACGATGTGCCCTGGCTGACGCTTGCCGGCGCGCTCGCGGCGATCGCAGCCCTCCGGGCGGACGGCGAAGACGCTGGCTTGCTCGACGAGATCGAGCAGTTCGTCCAGCAGATGCGCCGCCACGTTCTTGCGACGGCGGCCTAGCCGGACGGCCGCCGCACCTGTCCCGCCGGGGCATGGCTCACCTCGCATCAGCCTTATGTCCTAATCGCCGTCCCGTTCCTATAATGGCGCCCGCCTCATCGACCGGCCGTCTCGGCCTGACCGGATCAGGCTCCAGGAAGATCCCACGCCCGATGCCCGAACCGCTAGACACCGTCTTCGCCGAACTGCGCCAGTTGCTGCTCGACCCGCAAAGCCTGGTGCGCGCCATCGCGTCGGGGCGGCGCCACAATGCCGAGGTCAAATGGCGCCGCGTCGAACTGCGGCCGGTCCAGCTCAAGGCCGGCCGGCGCCTGCAGATCGTCGAATATGACGAGCGGCAGGCCCATACGCGGAACGCCGGATACGAGGAGGATGCCGGCCGCGCCGTCGATGACTTACTGGCGCTGGGCTTCAGCAATTGGCACGTGAAGAGCGTGACGGCCGAGATCCAGGTGCGCATCACGCGCAAGGGCGAGGCGCAGGTCCATCGGGTCCTGGAACGTCCGGCCGATCAAAACCTGGGCCACAACCGGGCCAAGGCCCGCCTGCTCGACGCCGACGACGAATTCTGGCAAGCGGTCGGCATTTCCAGCGCGGACGGCAAGGTGAAGCCCTCGCGCCAGGACAAATACCGCCAGGTCGAGGAATTCATCCGCGAACTCGACACGGTGTTGAAGCCCGAGCTGGTGCCGGCGGGCCGGGCGCTGCGCGTGGTCGATCTGGGCTGCGGCAATGCCCATCTCAGCTTCGCCGCCTATCGCTATCTGACGAAGATGCGCGGGCTGGACGTGACGCTGGTCGGTGTCGACGTGAAGCGGCAGGCGCGCGAACGCAACAACGCGCTGGCGGCCCAGCTCGGCTGGGACGGCATCCGCTTCGTCGAGGGCACGATCGCGGACGCGCCGGTCGATGGCGCCGACGTGGTGCTGGCGCTGCATGCCTGCGACACCGCGACGGACGATGCGCTCGCCCGCGCCGTGCAGTGGCAGGCGCCCGTCGTGCTGGCCGCCCCCTGCTGCCATCACGACATTCAGACACAGCTGCGATCCCACCCCGCGCCGGGCGCCTACGGCATGGTCACGCGCCACGGCATCCTGCGCGAACGGCTCGCCGATATCCTGACCGACGCGTTCCGGGCCGCCTTGATGCGCATGGCGGGATATCGGGTCGACGTGGTCGAATTCGTGCCGAGCCAGCACACCCCGCGCAACACGATGCTGCGCGCGATCCGCACCGACACGCCGCCGGACGCGGCCGTCACCGCGCAATATGCCGAACTGGTCGAAACCTGGGGCGTCCAGCCGCGTCTGGCGGCGTTGCTCTAGCGCAGACCCAGCCGCCCTTCTAAAAATTCACCCGATCGCCGCCCTTGAGGTCCAGGATCTGCCGCGCCCCCTCGGGCGTCGCGATCTCCAATCCCAGGCCTTCGATGATCTGGCGCGCGGCCCGGACCTGCTGCGCGTTCGATTCCGCCAGTTTTCCGGGCGCGATCCATAGCGAATCCTCCAGGCCGACCCGGACGTTGCCGCCCATGGCCGCCGCCATCGCCGCGATCGGCAGCTGGTTCTTGCCGGCACCCAGCACCGACCAGTGATACTGGTCGCCGAACAGCCGGTCGGCCGTGCGGCGCATGTGCATCACGTCTTCCGGATGGGCGCCAATGCCGCCCAGCAGGCCGAACACGCTCTGCACGAAAAACGGCGGCTTCAGCAGGCCGCGTTCGGCGAAATGGGCCAGCGTGTAGAGATGGCCGATGTCATAGCATTCGATCTCGAACCGGGTGCCGTTCTCGGCGCAGGTCTGCAGGATGAATTCGATATCGGCGAAGGTGTTCTTGAAGATGCGCTCAGTCGAGCCCGCCAGATACGGCGCTTCCCAGTCGTATTTGAAGGTCTTGAACCGGTTCAGCATCGGGTAGAGCCCGAAATTCATCGAGCCCATGTTGAGCGAGGCGACCTCGGGGGCGTAATGGGCGGCGGGGCGGACCCGCTCATCGACCAGCATGGTCGGCGCCCCGCCGGTCGTGATGTTGATGACGGCGCTGGTGCCCTGCTTCACCACCTGCAGGATCGGCGCGAAGGCCGCGACCGACTGGTCGGGCTTGCCGTTCAGCGGATCGCGTGCGTGCAGATGCAGAATGGCCGCCCCCGCCTCGGCGGCGCCGATCGCGGCATCGGCTATTTCCTGCGGCGTGATCGGCAGATACGGCGACATGGAGGGGGTGTGAATGGCGCCCGTCACCGCGCATGTGATGATGACTTTCCGCTTCGCCATAGCCTCGCCTCCCCTGTCAGCGCGCGATCGCCGCGCCGTTGCCGGACAGCGTAACCCATCAAGATCCGGGTTCGGAACCCCCCACCGCCCGTTTGTGGCCAGCTCGTGAACTGTCCGGCGAGCAGCAGATATCCAAACGGGCGCGGTGCCGGCTTATTTCTTCGCGAGCGCTTCGACGTCGCTCAGATGATGCTGCAGCGTCGGCAGCGTATCGCTGGCGAACTGCTTCAATTGCGGATCGCTGCCCGACGACGCTTCCTTCTGGAACAGCGCCACCGTCTTCTGATGGGCGGCAAGCTGGCCCTTGACATATTGCTTGTCGAAGCCGGCGCCGCTTTTCTTCTGCAAAGCGTCGATCTGCTTCTGGTCGACCTTGTCGAGATCGGTCGGTGCCGGCACGCCTTCGGCGTCCGCGATCGACTTCAGCTTCTGGCCGGCCTCGGTATGGTCGGCGACCATATGCTGGCCGAATGCCTTCACGTCGGCCGACTGCGCCTGGTTCTGGGCCAACTGTCCTTCCTGGACTTCGACCATGCCGCCCGTTGAAGCTTTTTCGACGAACATCTTGTCCGTGCGGCTCAGCTTGGCCATCGAGTCCGGCGCGCCGTCCGGCTTGGTCGCCTCCGGGCTGCCGGCGTTCGTCGTCGCGGTCGCGCCCGGCTGAACCGCACCGGTGCCAGTATTCTGAGCCCAGACCGGAGCCGTCGAAAGCAGCAGGGCCATGCCGGCGGCAAGCGAAATCGTTCGTTTCATCGGGGATTCCCCAGAGGGCTGGTCAATCCTATGAGGTCCCAACAGACGATCCGGCGTTCGGTTGCCGCGGCGACGGCTCGATGCGCGCGCTCCATCGCGCCTAGTTCGGCGTCGGGGTCTTCTGCCGATACCGGTCCCAGTGCTGCGCCAGCTCGCGCACGACCGGGCTGCCGACCTGATAGGCCGACGCGATCGCCTGGGCATAGGCGGCATAGTCGCCCCTGGCCTCGCTCTTGAGGAAATCCGTGGCCGAGGTGCCCTTGGGTGGCATCGAGAAGTCGCTGCCGGTGCGCAGATCCAGCGCACGCGCCAGATCGACCTTACCGGCATGGGCCAGGAAGGTCATGGCCTGCAGATAGCCGGTGTCTTCCTCGGCCGAGGTCGCGAATCGACCGGCGCCGCCGGTCCAGTACGGCACCCATTTCTCCGCCCAGTCGGTCAGTTTGGCGCCGATCCAGAACCGGTCGGCCGTCAGCGTGTCGCCCTTCAGCACGAAAGGCGGCTTCTGCGCATTCGGGAAGTCCGGATAGCCGGCGCGCGCCGCCTGCAGCTTGGCATCGTCGGGCAGGGTCAGGTCGCGGGTCAGGCCATAGGCCCAACTGACCAGCCCGTCGTCCAGATGATAGTCCTGGACGCCGTTCTCCGACACGGCCGAGGGCGCGGGCAGCTCGAACGGGGTCGAGCGGTCGTAGGGGATGATGCCGGTCGACCAGTCGGGCGGCAGCTCGCGGCCGTCGATCTCGTAGGCCAGATCGCCGTCGACGATATGGCTGGCCCAGGCGGCGGAGCTGACCGAGGCCTGGTTCGGATCGATGCCGGCGATGCCGGCGAGCAACCAGTAGGCGTGGCTGAGATCGAAGCGCGGATCGAGACCAAGCGCCATGATCGAGGCCGCCGCATGGGCCTTGCCGACCCCGGTCACGATGCCCAGCACATGATCCTTGGCATTGTAGCGCAGCTCGCGGAAGCCCTGCGGGAACGGCAGTTTTTCGGGCAGCGGGTAGTGTTCGACCCAATTCTGGAACTCGCCCGGCACGTCGCCGGTGTCGTTGCCGACCTCGAACGTGGTCACGACGACGACGCGGATCTGCAGCGGCGCCGCAGCGCGGGCGCCCCCGGGCAGGCCCAGCGCCAGCAGGCCCGCAACGAGTGTCGATCGGGCGATACCCCAGTTCATGTGCCGTTCCCACGTCGGTGATTCATTCTTGGGGATCAGCAACATCCGTGCCGCCGTCAAACCGGCCGGAACGACGCCGCCCTGCCCGAAAACCGGTCAGGCTGCGCCCGGCGAACGCCGAAACTTCGGCTGTTGCCGATTCGGCAGCGGGCCGTCAGAACGCCGCCGCCGGCAGGCTCGCGGCGATCGCGGTCCGAGAATCGACAATGCGCAGCCAGGGGCCCGTCTTCGGCAGTTCGAACGTGTAGAAGAATCGGCAGGCCGCGATCTTGCCCTGATAGAACGCCGCATCCTCGCCCCCCGCCGGCGTCGCCGCGACCGCGACGAGCGCCTGTTCGAGCCAGAGCCAGGCCAGCACGCCATGGCCGAAAGCGGACAGGAACGGCGTGGCATTGTCGAGCAGATGCGGATCGTCGCCCATCCCGCCCAGGCGCCCGGCGGTGGCACCGATGTCGGCCCAGACGGCGCCCAGAGCCTTTGCCTCAGCCGCGAGCACGGGTCGGCCCAATGCGCGATCGACCGTCCCGGCGATGCGCTCGCCCAGCAGTCCCAAGGCCACGCCGCGGTCCTTGAGGATCTTGCGGCCGAGCAGATCCATCGCCTGCACGCCGGTCGTGCCCTCGTGGATCGCGTTCAGGCGATTGTCGCGGTAGAGCTGCTCGACGTCGAAATCGCGGGTATAGCCATAGCCGCCATGGATCTGGATCGCGATATCGTTCGCCGCCAGGCCCCATTCCGACGGCCAGGATTTGGCGATCGGGGTCAGCAGGCCCAGCAGTTCGCCCGCCGCATGGCGCTGGGCCTCGCTTTCGGCGGTCCGCTGTTCGTCGACCAGCCGGGCGGCATAGAGGATCAGCGCGAGAGCGCCTTCGACATAGGATTTCTGGGCCAGCAGCATGCGCTTCACATCGGCATGTTCGATGATCGGCACCATCGGGCCGGCGCCGCGCGCGGCCGCGGGACGGCCCTGCAGCCGTTCGCGGGCATAGGCCAGCGACAGCAGATAGCCGCGGTAGCCCAGCATCGCCGCGCCCAACCCGACCGAGATGCGCGCCTCGTTCATCATGTGGAACATGATGGGCAGGCCCTGGCCGACCGAGCCGACGCGATAGCCCACGGCGCCGACCTGGCCCATCGGCCGATACTGGGTCCCCTCGCCGAAATTCAGCAGGCAATTGGCCGTGCCACGATAGCCCATCTTGTGATTGAGGCCCGCGACCGCGACGTCGTTTCGCTCGCCGGTCCCCACCAGGAATTTGGGCACGATGAACAGCGAGACGCCCTTCGTCCCCGGCACCAGCCTGCCATCGGGCCCCTCGACCTTGGCCAGCACCAGATGGACGATGTTTTCCGAGATGTCCTGATCGCCGCCGGAGATCCACATCTTGTTGCCGGACAGGCGATAGCGCGGGCCCAGCACATCCTCTCCGTCCGGCACCGCACGGGTCGTGATGTCAGAGAGCGACGAGCCCGCCTGGGGTTCCGACAGGCACATGGTCCCCAGAAACCGGCCGGCGATCTCAGGCCTGGCGAAGGCGTCGATCTGGGCCTGCGTGCCGAACGCGACCAGCAGCCCGGCATTGCCGGTCGTCAGCATCGGATAGGCGGCCGTCGCCACGTTCGCCGCCATGAAATGCGCCATGGCGGCGGTATGGACGACATGGGGCAGCTGCATGCCGTCGAGTTCCGCCGGGAACGAGGCGCCCATGAACCCCGCCTCGGCGAAGGCGGCGACCGCGCGGGCGATCTCGGGCAGAACATGCACGCCGGTCGCATCCAGCGTCGGCTCGATCCGGTCGGCGGTCTTGTAATGCGGCAGGAATTCCGCCTCGGCCAGGCGCCGGGCCAGGTCGATCACCGCGTCGAACGTCTCGCGACTATGGTCGGCGAACCGGTCGCGCGCGCAGAGTCCGGCGACGTCGAGCCATTCATGCAGCAGGAAATCGACGTCGCGGCTATTGATGATCGTATTGATGATCGTAGAGCTCATGACGCATTTCCCATCCCGAATCCGACACCGTCGAGCGCCCCGCGCGGACCCCTCCCGATGTTCTTCGTTCGACGTCACCATACCCATCCGGATTACCTTACAAAAGTACCTCGAAAGGGCGTATGGTGGCGGGCGAGGGCTGCGCTATGGGGTGCCGCGCCTGATCGGCCCAATGGCGATTTTCCGGGCGATCGGACGAAAAACGTGCTGATTTTCGTCAAAAAACCGAATCTTCTTGCCTATTTTCGTAACCATCCCCATATGAGCAGCTTCGGTTCTTTTCTGCGTTAGCCCGATCCGACCGCTTCTACAGGGCGTAAGACTTGGTTCTCCATGATTGAACTCGAATCAGCCTGCATTTCCGTGGGCTGAACTTCTATCGATTTTACGTGGAGAGCAGCATGCCCAGTGGCACTGTGAAGTGGTTCAATTCTACCAAGGGTTATGGTTTCATCGAGCCGACGGGCGGCGGGCCGGATGTGTTCGTTCACATCTCCGCAG
>Ga0302314_10005268_pt1 | contig 23637 bp, 18 predicted proteins | sample III_Palsa_N2_3_FD_200533 | JGI IMG/M metagenome (GOLD analysis project Ga0302314, IMG submission 200533) | Peat permafrost microbial communities from Stordalen Mire near Abisko, Sweden - III_Palsa_N2_3 | ecosystem: Environmental > Terrestrial > Soil > Palsa > Peat permafrost | place: Sweden... | reverse complement strand
TTCCGAAATGCTTGTTGTGCTTTTGGCCGGGTCACGCGATCCATGGATTTATCGTCAAGCACGTCATCGGGCAAAGCGAGTGCGTCTACCGTCTGGCCGTGGACCGGGAACACAATCGCGCGAACGCTCCGTCGGCTTGAGTCAAAGTAGATCAGGCGGCCTGCAGTCGCCACCCCTAAGACGCGAATGGTCAGGTTCCCGAAAGCTCGCATTGGCGCCGCGCGCCCACGATCGTGCTCCCTGGCCCTGTCCAACGGCGTCGAGGACGCGACGCATGATGTGCAAGCGGTCGAACGCCATCTTCTGGTCGGTTCGCCTGAGGGGGCTGATGGACGGATTGCCCGTCGCTCAAGCCTTGAGGCATTCGCGCGGCGCGTCCATCGCGCCTGGAACCTTGGGATCGAACGTCGGGCCCGGCTTCAACGCTTCGCCCTTCACAAGGGGAAGCACCGCTGCGACTCGTTGGGTCGCCATCTCGATCGCAGCCTGCCGATTACACCGATTGGCGTTGCGCCGCCCTGGTGTTGGCAAGGCGTGGTTCAGAAGGGGCGAGCGAGCAGCGATGTGGCCACTGAGTCGCGTAGAGCGACTCGAGATCAAGGGAGGCCTTGATCCTCCATTGCCAGTTCGTGGAACCGGCTCGGCGGCGTACGCCGGTAGCAGCTCGGGGCATCGTTTCGGCGGTCATCGAGATTGCTCAGGCGACACACCAAAAGTACACACTGCCGATCCGTAAGCCGTTGATTCGACTCAAGTTATTGAATCTAAACGATTTTTCTGGAAGAAGGTGACGAGCCTGACCCCGGCACTGGTCACAACAGTTAGGGCTGCTTCGTTCCCGACCTGACCCGGTTGGCCGTGCTTCCATGCGGGGAGGCCCGTCACTGACGATTGTAGGCGAGCTTTGGGCGCTTTCGGCCGCGCCTGTGAAAACGCCTCGTAAACATGCGCCCAAAGGCCCACGCGTACGAGGCGAAGAGTCCGAAAACCGAGGATCAGCGCAGTTGCAGGTCGTCGTCGCCGAAGCGGATGTTCAGCGGCTCGATCAGCAACTGCTTCGGGCCGTCCTCGACGGTGCCCGCGATGCAGGCGCCGATGCCGAGATCTTCGGCGATCTGGCAGGCTTGCGCGGCCTGGTCGGCCGGCATGAACAGTGCGAAGCCGGCGCCCATGTTGAGCGTGCTGTAGGCCTCGCGGTCGTCGTGTTTGGCGTGCTGCTGGATGAACTGGAGCACCGGCGGCACGGCGGGCACCTTCGTGATGCGGTAGGTGAACGCCTTCGGGTGGCGCAGCAGCTTGCGCCAGCCGTGGCCGGTGATGTTGGCGCTGTAGTGCACGGTCAGGCCGGCGGCGGCCAGGGCCTCGGTGACGGGCGAATACAGCGCGGTCGGGGCGAGCAGGGCTTCGCCGTACGAGACGCCGGGTTCGACCGGGGTCATGTAGCCGTTGGGCAGGCGCTCGACGAGCTTGCGGGCCAGGCTCAGGCCGTTGGCGTGGATGCCGCTGGACGACAGCAGCACGATGGCGTTGCCGGCGGCCAGGTTGTCGCCCACCGACAGGCGCGTCTTCGGGCTGATGATGCCGGTGCATGACGACGCGAGGTCGATGCGGCCGGATTCGACGATGCCGGCCAGGGCCGGCGTCTCGCCGCCGCCCCAGGCGACGCCGCAGGCGTCGCAGGCAGCCTTCCAGCCGTCCACCAGCGCCTTGGCGCGCACCTTGTCGCTGAACCAGTCGCTGCCGCCGGCGGCCCAGTAGGCCTGGATGACCAGCGGCGTGGCGCCGACGGTGATCAGGTCGTTGATGGACATCGCGATGGTGTCCTGCGCGATGCCGGCGTAGTAGCTCTGGCCGGTGAGCTCGGCCATCTCGTCGGCGACCAGCGCCTTGGAGCCGAGGCATTCGACGATGCTGGCGAGGTAGAACGGGCCGACGTCGACGACGTAGGCCGATTCGCCGCGCGACGCGGCGACCTCGGTGAAGCCGCGGCCCGTCAGGTGCGAGGCGGTGGCGGCGGCGGCGCGCTGGGCGGCCACCTTCAGCGGGTCGATCAGGTCGTAGTTGACGCCGGCCTGTTCGTAGCTGAGCGTGTCGGGATTCGAAGATGAATGCGAGGTCATGTCCCAATTATCGACGACTCCGGGCCCGGGGTTTGGGGTTAGCCCTCAGGCTGTGCCAACTTGCCCTTCGAAGATGTGCCGCCATCTGGGTCGAGATGCCACCGGACGGGCTGGAACCGTCAACTAGAATCGATCCAATGAGTTACGTCGTCCTTGCACGCAAATACCGCCCGCGCCGCTTCGAGCAGATGGTGGGGCAGGATCACGTCGTGCGGGCGTTGACCCACGCGCTCGAGCAGGGGCGGCTGCACCACGCCTACCTGTTCACCGGCACGCGGGGCATCGGCAAGACGACGGTGTCGCGCATCCTGGCCAAGAGCCTGAACTGCACCGGCCCGGACGGACAGGGCGGCATCACCGCGCATCCGTGCGGCGTGTGCACCGCCTGCACCGAGATCGACGGCGACCGCTTCATCGACTACATCGAGCTCGACGCCGCGTCCAACCGCAGCATCGACGAGATCCGCGACCTGATCGAGCGTGCCGCCTACAAGCCGAGCGTGGGGCGCTTCAAGGTCTTCATGATCGACGAGGCGCACCAGCTCACCAAGGACGCCTTCAACGCGCTGCTGAAGACGCTGGAGGAGCCGCCCGAGTACCTGAAGTTCGTGCTGGCCACCACCGACCCGGAAAAGATGCTGCCCACGGTGCTGAGCCGTTGCCTGCAGTTCAACCTGCGGCCGATGGCGCCCGAGACCGTGGCCGACCACCTGAAGCAGGTGCTGGGCGAGGAGGGCATCGCCTTCGACGCCGGCTCGCTGCGCCTGCTGTCGCGCGGCGCGCGCGGCTCGATGCGCGACGCGCTGTCGCTCACCGACCAGGCCATCGCCTACGGCGCCGGCGCGCTGGAAGAAGCGGCGGTGCGCGCGATGCTGGGCACGGTCGACCGCAGCCACGCCAACCGCATCGTCGAATCGCTGTCGCGCCGCGACGCCGCCGCGATGCTGGCCGAGGTGAACGCCTTGCGCGGCCTGGGGCTGTCGGCCGCCGGCACGCTGGAAGAGGTGGCGCGCCTGCTGCAGCAGATGGCGGTGGAGCAGGCGCTGCCCGGCTCGCTGGACGCCAGCGATTCCGATACCGAGACCGCCCGCACGCTGGCCGCCGCGATGCCCGCGGACGAGACGCAACTGCTCTACAGCATCGCCGTGCACGGCCGCGCCGAGCTGAGCCTGGCGCCCGACGAATATGCCGGTCTGGTGATGGTGCTGCTGCGCTTCATGGCCTTTCCGGCCAGCGGCCCGGATGGCGGCGGCTCGGGTGGCGGCTCGGCGCCGCCAGCGGCGCGCCAGCCTGACGGTGGCCCGCGTTCGGCCATCGCCACGCCGTCGGCCAGTCCGGCCGCGGCACCGCGTCCAGCGCCCGTCGCGGCCTCGGTGGCGGCGCCCGTCAGTGCCCCTGTGGCGGCGGCCCCGGTTGCCGCAGCGCCTGTGATCGCACCGCGCACCCTGCCCGCGCCCGTCCCCGCGCCTGCGCCCGCGGCCCCGCTGCTGCGCACGCCCGCGCCGCGCGCGGTCGCCACGGCCACCGTGTCCGACGATTCCGATCCGCCCTGGGGCGACGAAGAGCCCGACATCCTGGTCGACGACCTGCCGCCGCCGACCCGCACGCGCGCCAACGGCAACGTACCCCCACCCGTGCAGCGCGCGCGCCCCAGCCTGGACGAGCTGGAGCCCGAATACGACGACGCGCCAGCCCCGCCGCGCGCGCCTGCAGCACAGACATTCACGCCGCCGCCGGCCCTGGCGCCGTTCGAACGCACCGAGCTCGGCACCCGCTGGTACGCGTTGATCACCCAATGCGCCGAGGCCGGCCAGTTGATCGCGATGGTGCGCGCGCTGGCGATGCAATCCGAGCTGATGGCCTGCGAGCCCGACGGCGAGGCACCTGCGTGGCGCCTGCGCGTAGGGCTGGAGACGCTGCGCAACCCGGCGCTGGCCGAGAAGCTGGCGGTGATCCTGCGCAACCTGACGGGCCAGAACCTCCAGCTCGCGGTCGAGATGGGCGAGCCGCAGGACACGCCGCTCAAGCGCGACGCCGCCGAAGCCGATCGCCGCCAGCGCGCCGCGATCGACGAGATCCAGTCCGATGCCACGGTGCGCGCCTTGCTGGCGCAGTTCCAGACCGCCCGCATCCTGCCCGGCTCCATCAAGCCGCTCTGATCCCTCCCGGAGTCGCTGGCGACTCCATCGAACACCCCACACGAAAGGTCGTACCCCATGATGAAAGGTCAACTCGCTGGTCTGATGAAGCAGGCCCAGGCGATGCAGGACAACCTGAAGAAGGTGCAGGACGAGCTGGCCAACATCGAGGTCGATGGCCAGGCCGGCAACGGTCTCGTCAAGATCACGATGACGTGCAAGCACGACGTCCGCCGCGTCACGATCGACCCGAGCCTGCTCGCGGACGACAAGGACATGCTCGAGGACATGGTGGCCGCCGCGTTCAACGACGCGCTGCGCAATGCCGAGGAAGTGAGCCAGGCCAAGATGGGCAAGGTCACCGCCGGCATGCCGCTGCCGCCCGGCATGAAGATGCCGTTCTGATCACGTTGAACCTCTTCGCGAATCAGCCTGCGCTTCCGAACGGGAGGGCCGCATGACCGAACCGCGACTGCTGTCGCTGGTGGAGGCGCTGCGCGTGCTCCCCGGCGTGGGCGTGAAGTCGGCGCAGCGCATGGCGTTCCACCTGCTGCAGCACGACCGCGCAGGCGCGCTTCGGCTGGCCACCGCGCTGGACGCCGCCGTGCACGACATCCGCCACTGCGAGCGCTGCCACACCTTCACCGAGCACGCGCTGTGCGACGTCTGCGCCGACCCCGAGCGCGACGTCAACGTGCTGTGCATCGTGGAGACACCGGCCGACCAGTCGGCGCTGGAGCGCACCGGCAGCTACAAGGGCCTGTACTTCGTGCTGATGGGCCGGCTGAGTCCGCTGGACGGCGTCGGCGTGCGCGACATCGGCGTCGGGCCACTGCTCGATCGCATCGAGCGCGAGCCCGTGGGCGAGGTGATCCTCGCCACCAGCTTCACCGCCGAAGGCGAGGCCACGTCGCATGTGATCGGCGAGGCCTTGAAGGCGCGCGGCATCACGGTGTCGCGCCTGGCGCGCGGCGTGCCGGCAGGCAGCGAGCTGGAGTACGTCGATCTGTCGACGATCGCGCACGCGTTGGCGGATCGGCGCTGAGTTCGGGCCGCTCGGTCTAACCAGCCATTGAAGCGGAGCGCTTCGAACATCGGGAAACCCCGGTGGTCGATGGCGGACATCGGCGTCAGTCGCATGCCGTCTGCCTTTGCTCATCAAGTGACTTGCGGCGCCCGCCAGCGCCCCCCGTCGTGCAGCGCCCCACCGTGAACTCCTGACGCTCCCGACACCGAGCGCGTCACCAATATTCACGTACCCCGTTTACAGTCGGTCCATGCCGATCGCCCCCTCCACGCTCGCCGCTCTCGCCGACACCTTCGTGTCCCCGACCGTGGGGCGGGATGCCTTGTCGGCCGTGAGCGCGTCGATGCCACCGTCCGAGGCATCGGCGTCCGAGCGTGCGAGCCTGGAATTCTTCGCCGAGGACGATGCGCTCATGGCGCTCGAGCTCGCGGTGTCGGGCGACGCTGCGTCGCCGAACGCGTTCATCGCGCTCGCCTGGCAACTGCGCCAGCGCAGCCCGGCACGCGCGCTGGTGCTGGCCGACGAGGCCGAGGCGCGGCTCGCCGGCTTGTCGACCGACACCCAGCGGCGTCACGCCGCGCGCCTGCAACTGGTCTGCGCCGAGGCCGACTGGCTCGCGGGGCGTCTCGATGCCGCGGCGAGCCGCGCGGACGACGCGCTGCAGTCCTCCGACGCGCTGGTCCGCGCCGACGCGCATTGGCTGCGCGCGATGCTCGCGATCGACCGCGGCGACTGGTCGGGCAAGGACGCCGAGCTGCAGGCGATGGCGCAGGCCGCGCGCGGGGTGGACGCGTCACGCGTGGACATCGCCGAGGCCGCGCAGGCGTACTTCTCGGCGTTCCGCGATTCGTCGACCGCGCATGCGCGCTGGGGCGCGCGCTTCGCGACGGAGCAGGACGGACTGTCGACGGCGGCGGGCTGCTGGGCCGAGGATTTCCGGGCGGTCTGCGCGCACCACGCGAGCGATTTCGTGCCGGCGATCCGCCACTTCACCCGCGCCTACACGCTGGCGCTGGCGAGCGGGCAGCCGCGGCGCGCGGTGATCGCCGCGACGAACACGGGCGATTCGCTGAACCACCTCAACGACTATCCGGCCGCGCTCGAGTGGATGCAGCGCGGGCTGGAGCTGGCGCGTGCCGCGGGCGGGCCGGGCGCGATGGGCGTGGCGCTGCTGCAGACCGCGCACACGCTGCGTCTGCTCGACCGGCTCGACGCCAGTCGCGCGATGCTGCACGAGGCGCTGGCGCTGATGGCGCCGCTCGCGGCCTCGCGCAACCACGCGTACGCGATGTGGCAACTGGTGGAGGTGGAGCTCGCGGCGGGTCATGCGGCGGACGCGCTCGCCGCCGCGCGCGCGCTCGCGGAACGCGCGGACGCGTTGCAGCAGTCCGACCTGCAGTCGCATGCGCGTTGCGGGCAGGCGAGGGCGCTGCTCGCGCTCGGCCAGCCGGTGCAGGCGCTGGCGGCGGCCGAGGCGGCCGTGCGGCACGGCGAGGGCGCGCCCAACTTGCAGGTCGCCGCGCTGCGCGTGATGGCCGACGTGCACGCGCTCGATGTCGGACGCGCGCTGCCCGCACCGGCGGACGTCGAGGCGCCGAGCGTCGCGCTTCACGTCCTGCTGCAGGCGCTCGCGCTGGCGGACGGCATCGCACGCTTCACGGCACCGGGCGAACTGTTCGACGCCGTCGCCCGCGAGTACGCCCGCCTCGGCGACTACCCCCAGGCGTATGCGTTCAGCCAGCGCGCGGGCGTGTCGCGCGAAACCTCGCGCAGCCAGGAGGCGCGCAACCGCGCCGTGGCGATGCAGGTGACGCACGATACCGAGCGCGCCCGCGCCGAGGCTGAGCACCAGCGCAGCCTGGCGCGCGCGCAGGCCGAGCGGCTGGAGACGCTGGAGCGGCTGGGCGCGATCGGGCGCGAGATCACGCGCAACCTCGAGCCGTCGGCGATCCTCGCAGCACTCGACCAGCACGTGCGCGCGCTGCTCGACACGACGTCGCTGGTGATCCACCGCGTGTCGGCGGACGGTCGCGAGCTGGTGATGGTCTTCGGCGTGGAGGCTGGCGCGCCGTTGCCGCCGCACCGGATCGCACTCGATGATCTGCAGCGCCCGGCCGCCCGCTGCGCGCGCGAGCGGCGCGAGATCATGACGAGCGGCGAGCCGGGCGAGGCACGCGCCGGCGTGGATGCCGATGACGGCGCGGCCGGACGTGTCGGTGCCGTCGTCGACCTGCGCAGCTTCATGTGCGCGCCGCTGTCGGACGCCGATCGCCTGCTGGGCGTGATGGGCATCGGGTCGGAGCGTCCGAGTGCTTATGCGGAGCGCGAGCTCGCGATCTTCCGCACGCTGTGTGCGTACGGCGCGATCGCGCTGGCGAACGCCGACGCACAGGCGCAGCTGGTGCGCAAGAACGCGCAGCTGGAGCGGCTGTCGGTGTCGGACACGCTGACCGGCCTGTCGAACCGCCTGCGCCTCGACCAGGTGCTGGGCCAGGAGGCCGCGCGCCAGGCCCGCAACGGCGCGCCCGTCTCGGTGATCCTGCTCGACCTCGATCACTTCAAGGCGGTCAACGACCGGTACGGCCACCCGGTGGGTGACCGTGTGCTGGTGACGATCGGCCAGCTGCTGAAGGCGGGCTCGCGGCAGACCGACGAGGTCGGCCGTTGGGGCGGCGAGGAATTCCTCGTCGTCTGCCGCGACACCGATCTCGCCGGCGCCTGCGCGCTGGCGCAGAAGCTGCGCGAGCGCATCGCCATGCAGGACTTCGGGGGCGTCGGCCGCCGCTCCGCAAGCTTCGGCGTGGCGCAACTGGGCGACGGCGAGGATGTCGAGGGCCTGGTGGCGCGCGCCGACGTCGCGCTGTACCGCGCCAAGCACGCCGGGCGCGACCGGGTCGAAGCGGGTTAGCACGGCGACTTCGACGCTCCTGGCGGAAGCCCGTGCCTGCGCCCGTGACTCTATCGCGCGACTGAACCCGGCGCGCCGAACCAACGCAGTGCTGCGGTCTCGACATCGCCAGCCGCTGGCGTCGTGTCCGACGCCCAGGCAACGAAGCCATCCGGGCGCACCAGCAGCGCCGCCAACCCCAACTCGTCCCTTGCCCTGCCTGCCACGGGGCGAATGCTGTCGCTCCAAGGGGCGATCGCCTGCCGCAAGGCCTCCGAGCCGTCGAAGTCGACCAGCACCGCGGCGCCCTCTCGAAGATGGAACGCGAGCCTGCGGCCGTCGTCGAACTCGAAGTCGGGCGCGCTGTAGCCCACCAGCGGGTGTCCGTCGCCCAGGTCGTAGTGCAGCGAGATGCCCCAGAGCTGCTCGGCGAACCAGGTGGCGCCGTCCGGCGTGTTGGCGAGGTCGCGGACGATGCCCTCGATGGCGCGCGCATGGGGGCCGGGCCGCATGATCGCGGCCTGCGCTCGCGTCCAGTCCAGCACCCACTCGCCCACGGGGCGCCGCTCTGTCTGGTAGGTGTCGAGGAGGCCGGCGGGTGCGGTGTTCCGGAGGGTGGCTGCAAGCTTCCAGCCGAGATTCATCGCGTCGCCCAGGCCCGCGTTCAGGCCCTGGCCTCCGAGCGCGGAATGGATGTGCGCGGCGTCCCCGGCGAGAAGCACCCGGCCCTTGCGGTAGGTCGTCACGAGTCGCGCCCGGTCGGTGAAGCTGGTGGCGAGGTGGACGCTCGACAGCGTGACATCCGTGCCCGATACCCGGCGCAAGACCTCCTGCAGGTGCTCCCGGGTGATCGCCTCCGAGCGGTCGAAGGCGCCGCCGTCGAAGTCGGCGATGGCGATGCGGCCCGGCTCGTTCATGTAGAAGCCCGCTGGCGTCGCGTTGCGCCCGGGTCGCAGCTTCCCGGGGTCGGCGATGGCTACGAGTGCCGAGTACGCCGTGAACTCGGGCTCCGTGCCGAGGAACTCGAAGCCGGCCAGCTTGCGCACCGTGCTGCGACCGCCGTCGCAACCGGCCAGCCACCGTCCTCGAAACGATTGACCGCCGGCGAGGACGGTGACGCCGTCCCCGCGGTCGTCGAGTCCGGTGACCGGAATCCCGCGCCGGATGTCGACGCCCAGCGCCACGGCCCGTGCCGCCAGGACGGACTCGATCGAGCCCGTGTCGGCCGCGAAGTTGGTGGACGCGGGGTTCGGCAGGCGGTACTTCCAGCCGGACAAGGCTATCCTGGCGGCATCGATGCCGATGCCGGCGAAGTGGCCGGCCTGGGCCTTGCGCGGCGCGCCCGTGGCGGCGTCCTGTGCAGACGGACGGCTCGCCGCGCGTGCGGCATCCGCCGCCGCCAGGAGGTCGTCCAGCAGTCCCCGGCGATGGAGCGCCTCGCCGGTCGCGACGGACAGGCCGCGGGTGCCGAGCGGCGGCATTTTGAGCGGCGCTTCGGGGCTGTGGGCTTGTTCGAGGACAAGCACGTCGAGCTTGGCGAGCGCGAGTTCGCAAGCGAGGAAGAGGCCGACGGGGCCGGCGCCGGCAATGACGACGTCGTGAAGACGAGAGGAGGCAATGGAGGTCATGGTTCGATCGATCTGATGGTGTTGACTGGAAGCTCCGAGCGGTCGCGGCGGCGCCTTGGCCTGCGTTGACTTCCTGCCGGAGCCGGAGCGCAGCGCGTCCAATCGTTCAACAGTCCCCTCGAGGCAGCATCCATGCCGGCGGTCTTCGCGCGTCACGCGCCCGCGAGCCCCTGCGCAGCGCAGGGGCAGCAGCCCGAGCCCGGCCGATCCAGGCGACAGACTTCGGGTGCTTGCGGGCGCGCCAACGCGCGGGCGGTCAGAACGACAAAACGGAGAGGGGCGAACGCGAGCCCGAACTGGCCGAGCAGTTCGGCAGGGCCGCGTGGAACGTCACGCTGTCATCTCCGGCTTCGCCTGGAGAACAACGCGGTCGACGATTCGACGGTGCGAATGAAGATGGATTCGCTGACGTATAGGCCGCACCGATGGGTGGGATGTGCCGGGAGCGTCCCGACGCAGGAAGCGGGGGATCGTGGGGCAATTCTAGCGACATCCCGAAGCAACGTGCGAGGGGGCCTGTTGATGTGGCATCAGTCGGGGTTGCCGGTCGTGCGCATCGCCGCGAAGCGACGCAGGGAGATTGAACGACGTCATGACATCGACGTTGGACAAGCCCGGTGAACCGGCATCTCCCCCCGCGCCATGGGCCGCGAGAATGCGCAGGCAGGCCTGCCGCATGTCATGCCGGAGATCGTGGTCGAGCACGGCGTGCAGACGCCCCGCGCGCAGCAAGGCCAGGTTGTCTTCGTCCAGGTCGTGGCCGATGAAACATCGACAGGGGCGAGCCATCTGGTCGAAGGCGCGACAGATCGCTTCGTTGGCACCGCCTATCGAATAGACAGCGGCGATGTGCGGATGCCTGCGCAATTGCGCTTGCACGAGCCCCGTCGTTCGTTCCTCGACGCCCTGACCTTCGCTGATGGTGTGTACCGACACGTCGTCTCGCGTGCTTCGCAGAACCGCGCGAAACCCGACCTCCCGCTCTTCCTCGCCCCGAAAGTACGCGCTGCTCATCGACACGAGGACACCGACGCGGGGCCCCGGCTGCAGCCACTGGCCCAGCAAGTAGGCCGCCGTTTCGCCGGCCGCTCGATTGTCGAGACCCACATAGGCCAGCCGTCCTGACGACGGCAGGTCGGTGACGAGGGTGATGACCGGAATTCCCCTGTCGACCAGGCGGCCGACGGCGTCGACAACGACAGGCAGGTTGGGCGCCTTCAGCAGCACGCCGTGGCTGCCCCGCGCGGCGATGCGATCCAGGGTCGCGACGAGCTCGCCGACAGGCCAGGCCTCGTGCAGTTCATCGCGCGCACGGAAGATCGACGGGCGCAGCGTCGACATCTCCAGCTCGAGCGCCGTGCGCACGGCATTCGAGAAGCGCTGCGGCGTGTCCATCACGAGGTCGAGCAGGAACTTGCGCCCGACGACGCCGACCTGGCGCCGCTGTCGCTGCAGCGCGTCGATAGCCTGTTCCACGCGCCGGGCCATGTGCGCCCTGACGTTGGGACGATTGTTCAATACGCGGTCGACCGTGGCCACGCTGACACCGGCCTGATGGGCGATGTCCTTGATGAGGAACGGGCGGGACATGGTCGGGACGACGAGCGTGCAGGAGTTCGAGGCGCGCACGGTGTCCGGCAGCGCGATGGTTGATGGATTATTGATGGCTTTTCGAAGCACGCGCAAGCCAGGCGATGGCTACGCTGGAGGCCATCCAAGCAGGGGCGCGCAGCCCGGAGGCAAACCATGGACTCGACATCGACTGCCCGCGCGGCCGAACAACGCTCCCCGATCTGGCTGGCCGCGGCCGATTGCCATGTCACCGACCTGGCTCGTTGCGTCGACGAGCGTGCGACGTGGCCCGCGCCGCCGCATGCGGCCGAGCTGGCAGCCGGCGTACCGATCTACGACTGCGCGTCCTTGCGCGAGCGCCTGCGCGAACCGGGGCGTGCACGCGCGCTCGCAAGCGAGTGGCATGCCGTTCTCGCTGACGGACCTGGCGTGTTCGTGCTGGCTGGCGCATGGAGCGATCCCGACGTTGTCGACGCGGTGACGTCACGCTTCTTCGAGACGATCGCATCGGAGGCCGGCTCCAACCGAGGCGGCGATCATTTCGCCAAGGCGGGTGCCAACAATCGAATCTGGAATGCGCTCCAGAAACTCGCTCATCGGGACCCGGCTCAGTTTGCCCGCTACTACGCCAATGACATGCTGGCGCTGGCGTGCACCGCCTGGCTCGGCCCCGCCTACCAGGTGACCTCGCAGGTCAACTGCGTCAACCCGGGCGGGGAGGCGCAGTCGCCGCACCGCGACTACCACCTCGGTTTCTGTTCCGCGGCGCAGGCCGCCGAGTTTCCGGCCGCGGTCCACCGCCTGTCGCCGGCCTTGACACTGCAGGGCGCCATCGCGCACGTCGACATGCCCATCGAAAGCGGACCGACCCTGTTGCTGCCGCATTCGCAGAAATACGAGTCCGGCTACCTGGTCGCAGGCCAGGCCGAATTCTCGGACTACTTCGCGGCGCACTGCGTCCAGCTGCCGCTGCGCAAGGGCGACGCGGTCTTCTTCAACCCGGCGTTGATGCACGCCGCGGGCACCAACCGCTCCAGGGACATTCGTCGGATCGCGAACCTGCTGCAGGTCTCGTCCGCGTTCGGGCGCGCCATGGAAGGCGTCGATCGCGTGACGATGAGCGTCGCCGTCTATCCGGCATTGCTGGAGCTGCTGGAGCGCGGCGAACTGGATGCGGACGCTTCGCATCGAGCAGTCGCTGCATGCGCGGAGGGGTATGCGTTTCCGACCAATCTCGATCTCGATCCACCGCTGGGCGGCCTGGCGCCGGCCAGCCACCAGGACCTGATGCGCGGCGCTCTCGACGAACGATGGAGCGCGGCACATTTCGAGGAGGTCCTGCGAGAGCGCACGACTCGGCAACTGGCCACGTAGTGAGTTCGGCGCCGCGAGAAGACCGGAGATCGAAATTCGTCGGCATCATGACGACGTCCCGGATGGTCATGCGTCCGCGGACGCGTCTGCATGAACGACACGACTTCATGTCGGTACGAAAGATCAGCTCCCGGGTGACCTCGGGTCGCCGTCTTTCAGCGCCGAATTGGTTCGACCGGCGATTCAATCGAATCCAGACCTCGGTCGCCGCCCTGTGCCAACAGACTCAGGTGTCGATGCACCTCGTCGTCGGCATCCGGCGCCACGCTTTGCTTCGCCCGCAGATAGCGGTCGCTGAAGACGTCGAGATAGGCCTCCAGCGTCTGTGCCGCGTGCAGATCGCCGGCCAATGCGAGGCACAGCGCCGCCACTTCGGAGGTGCAGAAGTGATGCTCGTGCCATGACCGGCGCAGCCGGTAGCGCGACAGTTGCTCGGGCAGCAGGCTCAGTACCGGATACCCGTCCAGGTACGGACTCTTGCGGAAGATCTTGCGCGCCTCCGACCACGTGCCATCCAGCAGGATGAACAGGGGACGACGGCCGGGCGCGGCATCGGATGCCTCCGGCAGCAACTCGGTTGCCACGCGCGCGGGCTCCGCGAATTCGCCGGGGAAGACCACGTAAGGTTGCCACTGCGGGTCGGCGAGGAGCGCAAGCAACGCCGGATCGACATCCATCCGCGACCAGCCGAACGCGTACGTCTCCGGCACCACATCGGCGATCAGCCAGCCCGTGTTGCTGGGCTTCAACGGCTCGAACTCGGCCATGATCAGGCACACGGCCGCACGCGTCGAGATGGCAGGTCTCAGCGCGCACATGCAGTGGCTGGGGATCAATCGGCAGCCGGCACAGCGCTCCTTGCGCGGCGAGCCGCGGTCGAGACAGGGTCGCGCCAGGTTGTTCGCGAGGCAGGCCGTGCGCAGGCGCGATACGGCGTGGGGAATCGGAGCCTCAGTGGCATCCTTGACTTGATCGTTCACGCCGGCATGATGCCCCAGCGCGAACGCGAGACTCTTTTTCCTTCGACAAGGATCCCGGCTAAGCGGCCGGCTTCTGCGCGGCCTGCAGCATCTCGCCCATCTTCCGATGGACGACGTCGACGCCCTTCAGCGGCCGGATCATGACCTTGAATTCGGTGATCAGGCCGGCGTCGTTCCACGTGATGATGTCGACGCCGTTGACGAGGATGCTGTCGATCTCGGTCTCGAACTCCAGCATCGCGTCCGACGTGCCGACGATCTCGCGCACGTAGCGGAAGGTCGGGTTGAAGAACACCTGGAACGCGGCCGACAGGTACATCACCGTGAGCTTGCGCCCGCGTTGCGGCGAGTGCACCACCGGCGAATGGAAGACGGCGTCTTCGGCCACCAAGGTGGCCAGGTCGGTCGCATCGTTGGTGCGAACCATGCGGTGCCAGGTGTCCAGCGGGCTGAGGGTGCTCATGACGTTTCTGCTATCGATGGGACGGCGCGCTGTCAGGGCTGCGCGACCTTGGTCTTGACCGGCTGCTTCGCGGGCGTACCGCCGCTCGTCTTGTGGGCGACGACGGTCCTGGCCCTGCGCGGGGCCTTCGACACCGCCACGTGCGTGCCGCTGCGCGCGTTGCCCGTCTGCGCGACCTGCACCTTGGACCTGGCGGCGGGCGACTTCGCGGCGACCTTGGCCGAGCTCGCATGCGGGGTCGCGCGCGCGAGCGACGTCGAGCGCGGCAGGAACAGCACTGCGGTGCTGCCGCCCGCGAACTTGCCTCTGGCGGAGACGTGGTTCCACGCGGCCACTTCCGAGGCCTGCACGTGCCAGCGCTTGGCCACGGAGGCCACGCTCTCGCCGCCCCTGGCGACGCGCATGTTCACACGCCGGGTGGGCGGCAGGTCGGGCGCCAGGCTCATGGCCGCGGTGTCGGCCACGGCCACCGAGACGTCGGCGACGTGCTGGGCCGAACGCGGCACCAGCAGCGTGGAGCCCGACTTCACGAGCATGCGTGCCGGGATGCGGTTGACCGCGCGCAGTTCGGTCTCGTTCATGCCCACGAGCCTGGCGGCATCGGCGGGGCGCATCGTCTTGCCGACGACGTACACCGTCCACGTGGCGAGCGCGCCGTCGTGCGACTTCACCGCGCGCACGAAGTCGTCGGCGTTGTCGTAGGGCAGCAGCACCTGCGGCGTGCCGGCGGCCAGGATGACGGGCTTGTCCAGCTGCGGGTTGAGCATGCGGAACTCGTCGATGGGCACGTTGGCCAGCCTCGCGGCGGTGTCGACGTCGATGTCGCGCTCGATCGGCACGCTGAGGAAGTACGGGTGGTTGCCCACCGCGGGCAGCGTCAGGGAATAGTTCTCCGGGTGCATCACGATGTTCTTGACGGCCTGCAGCTTGGGCACGTACTGGCGCGTTTCCACCGGCAGGTTGAGGCTTTCGTAGTCGGTAGGCAGGCCGGCCTTCAGGTTGCGGTTGATCGCGCGCTGCACCGTGCCCTGGCCGCAGTTGTAGGCGGCCAGCGCCAGGCGCCAGTCGCCGAACATGTCGTGCAGGCGTTGCAGGTAGTCGAGCGCGGCGCGCGTGGACGCGAGCACGTCGCGGCGATCGTCGCGGAAGATGTTCTGCTTGAGGTCGAAGTCCTTGCCCGTGGCGGAGACGAACTGCCACATGCCGGAGGCCTTGGCCACCGACATCGCCTGCGGGTTGAACGCGCTCTCGGTGAACGGCAGCAGTGCCAGCTCGGTGGGCATGTGGCGGCGCTCCACCTCCTGGGTGATGTGGAACAGGTACTTGGAGCCGCGCGCGGTCATGCGGGCGACGTAGTCGGGTCGCGACGAATACCACTGTTCCCACACCTTGACTTCGGCCGTGTCCATGTCGGGAATCGCGAAGCCGTCGCGCACACGATGCCACAGGTCGGAGCGCGCGGCGCCGTCGTCCAGGTTGACCTTGGTCTCCGGCTGTAGCGGGTCGTACGGCGGCAGCACGGCGGGCGCCGGGCCGGCCTTGTTGGCATCGGCGTCATCGGCCTCATCGGCGTCGATGGCCATCATGGCCTCGGCGGCCGAAGCGGCATCGGCCGGTGCACTGGCCGCGTTGGCGCCGGCAACGGCCACCTGCGCGTCCGAGGCGCCGGACGCGGGCGCGGAGGCCGCGTCGGCCGGCGCCGTGGCGGCGGCGGTCGCGACGGGTGCCGGAGTCGCAGTCGACATGTCGACAGTGGAGCAGGCCGCGAGCGTCAGCGCGAAGACGAACGGGAGTGCGGTGAGCAGCGGCAGGCGCCGCTTCGGGGGAGTCAGGTTCAAAACGTGTTCTTCCATTCGCGCAAGGCGGCCAGGATGTCGGTCGGGCGGGTGGACGTCGCGCCATGCGCCCGGGCGGACGCGACCACGTCGGGTTCGCGCACGCGCAGGAACGGGTTGATGGCGCGTTCGGTGGCGATCGTCGAGGGCAGCGTCCACGCGCCTTCGGCGCGCAACGCCTTGCAGCGGGTTTCGTACTCGACCAGGGCGGTGTTGTGAGGCTCGACGGTGCGCGCGAAGCGCAGGTTCGAGAGCGTGTATTCGTGCGCGCAGCAGACGCGTGTTTCGCCCGGCAGCGCGGCAAGCTGATCTAGAGAGTGGTGCATCTGCGCCGGAGTTCCCTCGAACAGCTTGCCGCAGCCGCCCGAGAACAAGGTGTCGCCGCAGAAAAGCCAGGGCGCGCGGCCCGGCTCGGTCAGCACGTAGGCAATGTGCCCCGACGTGTGGCCGGGAACGTCGAGCACGTCGACGTGGGCGCCCAGCAGCTCGAAAGACATGCCCTGGGACATCTTGCGCACAGGCACCGGCATGGCCTCGTGCGCGGGGCCGTAGACGGGCCCTTGCAGCAGTGGCGCCAGCGCCTGCAGGCCGCCGACGTGATCCGGGTGATGATGGGTCACTAGAATGGCCGCGAGCCGCAGACCCCGCTCGCGCAACGCGTTCCCGACAGGCGCCGCCGCTCCGGGATCCACCACGATGGCGTTCTCGCCGTCGTGAAGCATCCAGATGAGGTTGTCGGCGAAGGCGGGGAGGGCGATCAGGTCCATGGAGAGAAGCGCTGCGATTATAGAGTTGGGCGGGTGGCTGAAGACGCCGCCGGGCCAGTACCTGCTCGCCTGGGAACAGGAGCGCATCGACGAGGCCGTGTTCGACATCTTCGGCTACCACGCGCTGCAGATGGGCTTGCCCGCGCTCGACGGCCTGCGCGCCAACCGGATGCCGCACCGCTGGCTCGCCAGCGACAGCCTGGTCAACCCCGAGCCGGAGCCGATCGCGCCGCCGCGCGACCTGGAGATCTCCACGCAGCCGCTGAAGGTGCCCGTGGGCCTGCATTGCGACGCCGAGGCGCTGCCGTTCGCCTCCAACAGCCTCGACCTGATCGTGATGCCGCACACGCTGGAGATGGCCGCCGATCCGCACCAGGCGCTGGCCGAGGCCACGCGCTGCCTGGTGCCCGAAGGGCGGCTGGTGATCGTCGGCTTCAACCCGATGAGCCTGTGGGCGCTGCGCCAGCGCCTGGGCCGCACCGGCCACAGCCTGCGCATCGGCGACGAGGACCTTTTCATGCCGAGTGCCGGCGAGTTCATCGGCTACTGGCGGCTGCGCGACTGGCTGCGGCTGCTCAGCTTCGAGATCGAGGTGGGCCAGTTCGGCTGCTATCGGCCGCCATGGAACTCGGAGAAGTGGCTGTCGCGGTCGGCCTGGATGGAGAAGACGGGCGAGCGCTGGTGGCCGGTGCTGGGCGCCGTCTACTTCCTCGTGGCGGTGCGGCGCGTGCGCGGCATGCATCTGATCGGCAAGGTGCGCAAGGAGCGCCTGAAGACGTCGGCCGCGCCGGCAGTGGCGACGACGCATCGCAGGCGCTGAGTCGCCGCGGCCGGGTACCATGCCGCCCATGACAGAAGAAGTTTCGACCGAAGTGACGATCTACACGGACGGCGCCTGCAAGGGCAACCCCGGGCCGGGCGGCTGGGGTTGCTGGCTCTCGGCCGGTGGCAAGGAGCGCGAGCTGTTCGGCGGCGCGCCGCAGACCACCAACAACCGCATGGAGCTGACCGCGGTGATCAAGGGCCTGTCGGTGCTGACGCGGCACTGCACGGTGGCCATCTACACCGACAGCGAATACGTGCGCAACGGCATCATGACGTGGATCCACGGCTGGAAGCGGCGTGGCTGGAAGACGGCCGACAACAAGCCGGTGAAGAACGTGGAGCTGTGGCAACAGCTCGAGACGCTGGCCAACGCGCACGACGTGAAGTGGCACTGGGTCAAGGGCCATGCGGGCGACCCGGGCAACGAGCGCGCGGACATGCTCGCCAACAAGGGCGTGCAACTGGTGCTGGAAGGCAAGGCCGGCTGATCAGTTCTGCAAGTCGGCCAGCGTGTTGACGTTGGCGAACGCCGCCGCGTCGTCAGGCTCGTCGAACAGCACCGGTGCTGCGTGGCGCGACACCCAGCCTTCGACCTTGCGTCCGCCTTCGGCCAGGTAGCGCGCCAGGTCGTCGGCCAGGGTCGTCGACAGAAGGCAGCACACGGGCTCCAGGCGCAGGCCCGCAGCGCCGTGATCGCGCTGGACGACGGCACCCCGCGCCGTGCCGATGCCCTGCGCCAGCCGGGCCACCAGGTCCGGCGGCAGTTGCGGCGAGTCGCACGGCACCACGGCCAGCCAGGGCGTCTGCGCTGCGCGCAGTCCCGCCAGGATGCCGGCCAGCGGGCCGGCAAAGTCGTCCGCGGCGTCCGCCAGCACGCGCGCCGTTCGCGCGGCATACAGCGCGGCATTGCGGTTCGCACTGATCATCACCTCGCGCACCTGCGGCGCGAGACGCGCGAGCGCGTGGTCGACCAGCGGCAACCCGCGCCACGCCTGCAATCCCTTGTCGACGCCGCCCATGCGCTGGCCGCGGCCGCCGGCCAGGATCAGGCCGGCGATGGACGCTGCGGTGGGCGCTTCGGACGGGCCGCAGGCCATCAGCCGCCGATGTAGTGCATCTCGATGCGGCGTTCGTCGGCGGCCGTCGTGCGCCCGTCCAACGACGGCGTGGCCGCGCCGCGCAGCGCGGAGTAGCGGTCGTCGCGCCCGGCCCAGAGGTGGTCGATGGCGGCGGCGATGGCGGTGTCGTCCGCGCCCCCGCGCACCAGCGCGCGCAGGTCGTGGCCGTGGGTGGCGAACAGGCACAGGTAGAGCTGGCCGTCGGTGGACAGGCGGGCCCGGTTGCAGTTGCCGCAGAAGGCCTGCGTGACGCTGGAGACGAGGCCGATCTCCTGGCCCGTGGCATCGAAGCGCCAGCGTTGCGCCGTCTCGCCTTGCGCGGTGGCGGGCAGGGCGGTGAGCGGGCCCAGTTCGCGCAGCCGGGCGAGCACCTCTTGCGATGGCAGCACGTCGTCCAGGCGCCAGCCATTGGTGGAGCCGACGTCCATGAATTCGATGAAGCGCAGCACTGCGGCGCTGCCGTAGCGGGCCTGCAGCGCGCGCGTCAGCGGGACGATCTGGTCGTCGTTCGCCCCCTTCTTGACCACCATGTTCACCTTGACCGGCGCCAGGCCGGCGGCCAGCGCGGCGTCGATGCCGGCGAGGACGTCTTCCACCGCGAAGTCGACGTCGTTCATGCGCCGGAACACGGCGTCGTCGATCGCGTCCAGGCTGACGGTCAGGCGCTTGAGCCCGGCCGCTTTCAGCGCGACGGCCTTGCGCGCGAGGATCGAGCCGTTGGTGGTGAGCGTGAGGTCCAGCGGCTCGCCGTCGGGCGTGCGCAGCGCGGCCAGCATCTCCACCAGGTGCTCGAGGTTCTTGCGCAGCAGCGGCTCGCCGCCGGTCAGGCGCAGCTTGCGCGCCCCGGCGTTGGCGAACAGGCGGGCGAGGCGTGTGATTTCCTCGAAGCTCAGCAGCGCCGTCTGCGGCAGGAACGCGTGCTGGTTGTCGAACACTTCCTTGGGCATGCAATAGCTGCAGCGGAAGTTGCATCGATCGGTGACGGAGATGCGCAAGTCGCGCAGCGGCCGGCCCAGCGTATCGAGGCGATCCTGGCCGGCCAGGAGGCCGCTCGCGGGCGCACGCCCGCCCGTGGCCGCGAGGCCGCGCCGCAGGTCGTTGATTGCGAAGATCTTGCCCATCGCTCGATTGTGCCCCGGTCGCGCGGAGCGCGGCGGCAGCCGGGCTATCGCCAGAAACGACACAGCCCGCACAGGGCGGGCTGCTTCAGGGAAAAGGGCCGGTGTTCAGCGCTCGGCCATCGCCCGCGCGAATGGCTGGTGCGAGGGGCCCAGCGACGTCGGCGTTCCGGACGGCAGGTCGGGCAGCGTGCTGCCCATGCGCAGGCCCGACGGATTCAGCGACGCGGCCATCGTGGATGGCGCGGCGCTCAGCGGCGAGACGACCGAGCCACCCAGGCCCTGGCCCGACAGGCGTGCCGTGAGCGAGGCCAGCATCGAGCCGCCGGCGGCGGTGGGCGTGCCGTTGGCGTTTGCCAGTTCGGGCACGCGGCGCGCGCCGGTGAAATGGCGCGCCCAGTAGGAGATGTTGATGTCCTCGATGCGCACGGACTCGCCGGTGCGCGGCGAGTGGATGAACTTGCCGTCGCCCAGATAGATGCCCACGTGCGAGAACGTGCGGCGCATCGTGTTGAAGAACACGAGGTCGCCCGGCTTCAGGTCCTTCTGCTCGACCTTGGTGAGCTCGGGCGCGTTGGCCTGCTCGTCGGCGCGGTGGGGCAGTACGCGGCCGAGACTGTTCTCGAAGACGTAGCGCGTGAAGCCCGAGCAGTCGAAGCCCGTCTCGGCGGTGTTGCCGCCCAGCTTGTAGCGGACGCCCAGGAAGTTCATGGCGGAATCGACGAGGCCCGAGGCACCGTCGCGCACTTGCGTGATCAGCTGCGAGCTCTTGGTGGCGACCGAACTGGCCACCGAATCGAGCAGGCCCTGGTCATCGACCGGACGCATGGCCGGCTGGCGAATGGATTGCGGAGCAGCCAGCGCCGTGCCGAGCGGTGCGACGAGCGCTGCCGACAGCGTCAGAAACCCGACGAAACGGGGGAGGTGGCGTGTCGGCCGGGAAGCCGCAGCCCCTCGGCTGTTCTTGATGATTCGCACGGGGCTAGCATACAGGATGCCAGCTTTTGGGGTCAACCAGGGCACCGGGTAAAACCCCAATAAATACAAAGACTTGCAAGCGGAAACCTGTCGTTTCGCTGCGGTCGGGTCAACGTTTCGGGCCGGTAAATCTGCAACTGGTCACAACGTGGTCGGAATTTCGATCTACACGCAGTGACAATCGCGCGGCCGCTCGGCAAGCGCCACGAGTTCCTGTCGAGCAGCGTTCCTGCAATCCCGGAGACCCGATGAAGAGAGCGAACCTGATTGCCGGTGCGATGGCGCTGGCGGCAGCGCTGGCCCTGGTGGCGCAGCCGGCCGGCGCGGCGCCGCGCAAGCGCGCACCGGCCCATCCCAAGCCGATCCCGGTGAAGCCGGTGGTCGAGAACCCGATCGCGGATCTCCCGTTCCCCAAGTTCGACCACGGCCCCCAGGTGGCCTCGGCCTGCACCACCGGTCTCGAAGGCGCGATGCTGCGCGTCAAGGAGCTCGAGGTGCGCAAGCCCGGTGCCGACTGGCTCAAGGGGTGGGAGGCGTTGTACGACTGGGAAGAAGACCAGAGCGGCGCGCTGATCTTCCTGCAGAACGTGCACCCGAACGCCGACGTGCGCACGGAGTCCGAGAAGTGCGAGCAGCGCTGGAGCGACTTCCAGGCGCGCCTCGGCCTCGACGACAAGGTGTACCAGGGCGCGAAGCAATCGGTGCCCTTGCTCAAGGACCCCGTCGACAAGCGCGCCGCGGAGCTGGCGCTGGAAGCGTTCGAGGATTCCGGCGTGGCGCTGTCCAGGGACAAGCAGGCGCGGGCGCGCGTGATCTCCGACAAGCTCGCCGCGCTGGGCCAGCAGTTCAACCGCAACATCCGCGACGCGCACGTGCGTATCGCGTTCACCGACGCCGAACTGAAGGGCGTGCCCGAGTCGGTGTGGAAGGACCAGCCGCGCGACGCCGACGGCAAGGTGACGCTGCCCATCGACGGTCCCGGTTACGCCACCGTGATGCAGACGGCCGAGGACGCGGGCGCGCGCGAGCGCCTGTGGCGCGCGAAGACCAACGAGGGCGGCGCCGACAACCTGAAGGTGCTCGCGCAGATCGAGCAGTTGCGGCTGGAGCAGGCCAGGCTGTTCGGCTTTGCCAGCTACGACGATTTCGTGTTGCGCCGGCGCATGGTGGAGTCCACTGCGCACGCCACGAAGTTCCTGGACGACGTGCGCGCCGCGGTCACCGACGAGGACAAGCGCGACGTCGCCGAACTGCGCGACGCGAAGGCGCGCCACCTCGGCCAGCCGCTGGAGGTGACGAAGCTGCAGCGCTGGGACACGATGTTCTATTCGGAGCGCCTTCTGCACGACCGCTACGCGGTCGACGACGAGGCGTTTCGTCCCTACTTCCCGCCGCAGGAAAGCCTGCGCTTCGTGATGCGCGTGGCCGAGAAGATGTTCGGCGTGCGCTACGACCGCGTGGACGGCACGTACTGGGCGCCCGAGGTGCAGGCCTGGGCCGTCACCGACGTGGCCAGCAACAGGAAGATCGCCACGCTGTACGTCGACCCGTATCCGCGCGACGGCAAGTACAACCACGCCGCGGTCTGGAACTACCGCAACGCGGCCAGCGGCGAGCCGCGCCAGGCGCAGTCCGCACTGGTGGTGAACTTCGACCGCCGCGGCCTGACGCTGCGCGAGCTGGAGACGCTGATGCACGAGTTCGGCCACACGCTGCGCAACAACCTGTCGGCGACGCGTTACGCGAGCGATGCCGGCGAGAACGTGGTGCAGGACTTCGCCGAGGCGCCGTCGCAGATGCTGGAGGACTGGGTCTACGACAAGAAGGTGCTGAAGGTGTTCCAGGAGGTCTGCCCCACCTGCAAGCCGGTGCCCGACGAGCTCGTGGACAAGGCCCGCGCGGCGCGCGACTTCGGCAAGGGCTCGCAGGTGGCGCGCCAGCATCTGTACGCGGCCTACGATCTCGCGCTGCATGGCCCGACCGCGCCCGATCCGATGGAGACCTGGGAGAAGATGGAAGGTGCGACGCCGCTGGGCTACGTCCCTGGCACGACGTTCCCGTCCGGCTTCGCGCACATCGCGGTTGGATACGGTGCCGGGTATTACGGCTACCTGTGGAGCCAGGTCGTGGCCACCGACATGCGCAGTGCGTTCGCAGGTGACAAGCTGGATCCGAAGGTTGGAGCGCGCTATCGCTCGACCGTGCTGGCCGAAGGCGCGCAGAAGCCGCCGCAGCAGATCGTGCGGGACTTCCTTGGTCGCGATTTGAATACGCAGGCGTTTTTCGAGTACCTCAAGAAATAGGCGTCGCCCGCGCACCCGCTCCCGGCGTCCAGGCCGCGCCGTGCACGGCCGACGGCGCAGCAGTGACTGTCAGTCGGGATAGCCGTCGATCACGGACTGCACTGTGCGGCGCGACAGGCCGTGATAGCCGGCGCTGGCTGCGGCGAAGATCTCGCGGGCCTGGGCGCGGGTGCGCGCATGCAGGCTCAGCGCGCCGTACAACGCGCGCAAGTACTTCGTGCGACCCACCCGCAGCAGCACCTCGCGGATGCGGGCAAAGGCGGGTTCGTAGTCTGCGGCGGCGGCCAGGGTCAACCAGTCCACCAGGATCTCGTGGTTGCCGCGATCCATGAGGTGCAGGTGCTCATCCAGCCAGGCGGCGTCGGCCGTCGTCAACTGGCGGGGCAGCTTCTGCAGGAAGACTTGCAGTTCCGTGGGCGACCAGCCAGCGCTCTGGTCGGCGCCGGGACGCACGCCGTGCGACCAGCTCGCCGCCAGCGCGGTGAGCGTGTCCAGCTGCGCGCT
>Ga0302314_10005267_pt1 | contig 23640 bp, 23 predicted proteins | sample III_Palsa_N2_3_FD_200533 | JGI IMG/M metagenome (GOLD analysis project Ga0302314, IMG submission 200533) | Peat permafrost microbial communities from Stordalen Mire near Abisko, Sweden - III_Palsa_N2_3 | ecosystem: Environmental > Terrestrial > Soil > Palsa > Peat permafrost | place: Sweden... | reverse complement strand
GTGGCGATAGCGGCCTTCGGCTTCGGTGCCTGCACTTCGACCACATACTGATCATCGGACTGATAGGCGAGCTGCTCGAAGTCGCCCGTGCCGGTCAGCACGATGCGCGTGTCATTGCCGACGTGCTCGACATCGAAACCCGTCACCGGGGTCGCAAAGTCCGCCGTATCGTAGCGACGCTGCAGCGACTTGGGCAGATCGGTACCGCTGAAATCGATGAAGATCTGGTTGCCCTGCTGGCGCAGGCTCACCGGGGTGCGCGGATCGGAGAGCTTGACGATCAGGCGTCCGACGGCGCCTTCGCCACGACGAAAGTCGATGCTGCGGATCATGCGCCCGCTGCTCGGAGCCGCTACCACGGCGCTTGCGGTCGCCGGCGCGGCGGAGGCCGCGGCGCCCGCGGCACCGACGGTGACGATCACATCATTGCCCTGCACGCGCGTGACGTAGGGCTGCAGTTGATCCAGGTTCAGCACGATGCGCGAGCGGCCATCGGCCTCGGCAGCCAGCACCGTGTCGATGCCGCCCTGGCGCACGTCGATGCGGCGCGAGGGCAGTGCCAGGGTCGTGTTGGGCAGATCCAGGGAAATGCGCGCTGGCTTGTCGATTGTGAAGGCCAGAGGCTCGGGGGCCGGGCCGGACAGGTGCAGCGTGAGCTGCACTTGCTTGCCTGCCAGTGTCTGCACGTCGATCGACTGCAGCTGGTTGGCGGCGGCATCGGATGCCGGCGCTTGCGCAGCCACTAGCCCCGCGGTAGCACCCAGTAGCAGGATGCCAAGCGCGTAGCGCAGGTTATTGAAGAGGGTCGATCGATTCATTCTCATGTACTCCCTGCCCATCACTCGTTCAGCGCCAGCGCGGCGGGTCGCTCCAGGTACCCGCCAAGGCCGTCCGGAACGACTTCAGTCAAAGTAATCTTCGTGGGGGTAATGGCGGTAATCCGGCCTTCGTTCTGGCCCATGTGATTACCCACCACCACCCGTTGCACGCGTCCGTCCCTGGCCTGCACCAGACCATAGAACTGGCCGGCCTGATTGAGTGTGCCAACCATCCGCAGCGTATCGAGCGAAAACTGTTCGAGGAACTCGTGGTTGCGATGATCGTTCGTGCGCGAATTGTTCGCGTTGGCGGAAGATCCCGGCACAAACGGCGAACGCAAGGCACTCGAGGAATAGCTATAGGAGTCGTAGGGCTTGACCTCGGGCAGCGGCTCGACGCGCCCGCCGGGCGCCAGTCGGGTCTGCTCGATGAACTTATCCAGATCCGCATCGCGGCTCGAGCAGCCGGCCAGCAGCAGGCCACCTACGATCGCCACGGCCACGAAGGTCCGGCGCGCCGAAGACGCTGAGGTATGGTGTGTCATGTCGCTGACCTGTCTCATGCGCCCGATCATCGCTTGACTCGCTTGTCGGACTCGGCCTGCGCCAGCTCTTCGTCATCGAGGTAGCGATAGGTCTTGGCGGTCAGATCCATCGTCAGGTTGTCGTAGCCGCTGTTGTTCGCTGCCTTGATCTGCACATCATGGAGCGTGACGATGCGCGGCAGGGCGGCAATGCCACTGACGAACTGCCCAAACTGATGGTAGCTGCCGGTAAAGCGGATCTTGATGGGCCGCTCGGCGTAGAAATCGCGCTTGATCTCCGGCTGGGGCTGGAACAGCTTCTGGTCCAAGGCCGCAGCCAGGCCGGTCTGGGAAATGTCGACCAGCAGGTTATCCACCTCGGTCTTGCTCGGCAGCTGACGCAGCATCGCCCCGAAGGATTTTTCGATGTCGGCCAGCTGCTGCTTGTAGATCTCGAGATTGGTCGCCTTGGCGTGCTTGTCGCGGTATTCGGTACGCAGCGCCATTTCCTTGCCCTCCAGGCTCTGGAGCTGCTGCTCCTGGCCCTGCCAGACGAAGAAATAGATGCCCATGAAAGCCAGCACCAGGAAGCAGATCGAAATCGCGCCGATGCGTACCGCCAGCGGCCAGCGGCCTGGGTCCCGCGGATCGAGGGACCGCAGTTCCTGCAGCCAGTTCATGAGCCACCCCGTTTCGGCTTGCTCGCGGTCTTGTCCGTATCATCGGCCGCCGCCGTCGGGCTGACCTGCTCGGCGTACAGCACGAAGTTGCTGCCTACGCCGTTGGCGTTTCGGACCTCGACGACCTCAAGATCCGGATTGCGCATCCACTGCGAGGCCGTGATGTTGCGCATGAAGGCCGAGACGCGCGTGGAGGACTGCGCAATGCCTTCGAACTTGAGCTTGCGATTGTCCTGGGTAAAGGAGGTCAGGTAGGTCGCATCGGGAATCGTGGTCGCGATCTCATCAAAGAGGTGAACCTCCTCGGAGCGCGAGCGCTGCAGCTTGTCGATGACCTGCATGCGGGAGATGAAGCGCTGCTTCTGCGCTTCAAGATCATTGATCTGCTCGATCTGCCGATCCACGGCCTTGATCTCGCCCTGCAGCCGCACATTGCGCTGGTTCTGGGCACTGATCAGCGAGTCAAACAGGAGGTAGGCCGCGCCGCAGGCGATGACCGCCGCGACCGCCGCGCCGCCGAGCCACACCAGGAAGGTGACGCGGCGCTCTTTGCGTTCTTGGTCGCGCCAGGGAAGTAGATTTATGCGTGGCATATCAGTCGAAGCTCCGCAGGGCCAAACCGCAGGCGGTCAGCAACGCCGTCGCATCACGCTGCACGGCCTGGGCGCGGGCGCGCGCCGATAATTTCATCTGCCCGAGCGGATCACCCTTTTCGGCAGGGATACCCACTCGGCTCTGGATGACATCGGCCACACCGGGCACGTTGCCGCAGCCGCCGCAGATCAGCACCTTCTCCGGCTGCTCGCGGCCGCTGCCCGAGGCCAGGTAGAACTGCAGCGAGCGGCTGACCTGCTGGGTCATGTCATCGATGAACGGATCGAGCACTTCGGTCTGGTAGTTGCCCGGCAAGCCGCCTTCTTTCTTGGCGCGCCCGGCCTCTTCCATCGTCAGACCGTAAGTACGCATGATCTCTTCGGTCAGCTGCTGGCCACCGAAGGCGAAATCGCGGGTGTAGGCCACGCGCAGGTTCTTCAGCACGCTGAAGGTGGTGCTGCTGGCCCCGAAATCGACCACCGCAATGGCGTGATCGATGCCGCCATCGGGCATCTGGTGGGTCATCAGCTTGCAGGCGTTTTCAAGCGCGAAGGCCTCGACATCGACGATGCGGGCCGAGAGGCCGGCCGCAGCCACGGCCGCGCGCCGCTGCTCGACGTTCTCGGTGCGCGAAGCGACCAGCAGCACGTCGTCGGATTCGGAGTCCTTATCTGAGCGCCCGAGCACTTCGAAGTCGTAGCTGACCTCATCCATCGGGAAGGGAATGTACTGATCGGCCTGCATCTCGACCTGGGCTTCCATGTCGCTGTCACGCAGACCGTGGGGCAGCTGGATCACCTTGGTAATGGCTGCATCACCGCTGATCGCGATCGCGACCTCGCGGCTCTTGGCTCCGGAGCGCTTAACCGCGCGTCCGATCGCATCGCCAATCGACTGCGGATCGACGATTGACTTCTCATTCATGGAGTTAGGGGGCGTCGGTTCGGCCGCATAGGCCTCGACACGGTATTGCCCGCCCGCCATCGACAGCTCAATCAGCTTGATCGATGAGGTGGTAATGTCCAGCCCGAGTAGCTGGCGGTACTTACGCGAGAACAGGAACACTTTTTCCTTCCTTTTCAGTAAGATACACGCCAAAGCGGTGAAGGCGGATCGTAATGCTGCGAATATATATCAGTCATTGGTTAAATTGAACGTGAGCCGACTCACGTTTTTGTTCGAGCTCGCACTGTGGCGTCAAAGACACCTTCAGGCATGCGCCCTATATTGAATACCTCAGAAAGACGAGACCCCATTCAGCGGCGGCCACTTCAGCACGGCCGCGACCCACAACGCAACACTTGGAGTGAGATTAGGTGAAGTCCCGCACGATCCGTGTCGCTATTGGTGTAGCGGCCTGCGTAGTGGTGCTCGGCCTGCTGGCCCTGTACGCCGTGGTTTGCAGCTACGTCTATCTGTTGCCATCGCTCCCCAGCGTGGCCGCAATGCGCACCGGGCCCACCCAGGTGCCGCTACGGGTCTATGCGCGCAACGGCGAACTGATCGAACAGATCGGTGAGCGGCGCACCATTCCCGTCAAATACGAGGACATCCCGCCACTGGTGCGCGAAGCCTTCCTCGCCGCCGAGGATGAGCACTTCTTCCAGCACGGGGGCATCGACTACCGTGGCATGGTGCGCGCGCTGTTCGCGGATCTCGAGAGCGGGGATTTCTCGCAAGGCGCCAGCACCATCACGATGCAGGCGGCCAAGAACATGTTCCTGACCCCTGATCGCACGGTGCGCCGCAAACTCCAGCAGGTCTTTGTGGCGCTGCGCATGGAGCGCGAGTTCAGCAAGGAAGAGATCCTCAATACCTATCTGAACGTGATCTTCTTTGGTCAGCGCGCCTATGGTGTGGCCGCGGCCGCTGAAGTGTATTTCGGCAAGTCGCTCTCGGATCTGTCGGTTGCCGAGATGGCAACCCTTGCCGGCATCGTGCCAGCCCCCTCGCGCTACAACCCGGCGAGCAACCCGCGCGCGGCGGCCGGACGACGCCACTACGTGCTCCAGCGCATGGCGGCCAACCACTTCATCGACGCGGCCACCGCAGCGCGCGCCGGCGCCGAGCAGGTGCAGGCCCGTGAATACGCGCCGCGCTACGATGTCGAGGCGCCTTACATTGCAGAGATGGTCCGCCAGGAGATCGTCGCGCGCTACGGTGAGGTGGCGATCAACGCCGGCTACCGCGTCATCACGACCATCGACAGCCGCCTGCAGACCGTGGCCAACCGCGCGCTGCGCCTGGGGCTGCTCGACTACGATCGCCGCCACGGCTACCGCGGTCCGCTGCAGAACGTGAAATTCGATCCCGGTGCGCAACCGGCGCAATTCGATGCGCTGCTGCTGGGCGTGAGCGAAGTCGCGATCCTGCAGCCGGCGCTGGTGGTCTCGGTCGCGCCCAAGGCGGCGCGTGTCTACATCCGCGGCGCAGGCTTTGCCGAGATCGACTGGGACGGGCTGGCCTGGGCGCGCACCGGCAATGGTCAGGCCGACTCCGTGCTGCATCGTGGCGATGTCATCTACGTGATCAGCGATGGCAAGGGCAATGCCGTGCTGGCGCAGCTGCCCGAGGCACAGGGCGCGATGGTGGCGCTCGATCCCGATGACGGGGCGATCACCGCGCTGGTCGGTGGCTTTGATTACTACAGCAACGAATTCAACCGCGTGACGCAGCCGCGGCGCGCGCCCGGATCCGGTTTCAAGCCCTTCCTATATTCAGCAGCCCTGGAGCATGGCTTCACGACCGCCTCGATCATCATCGATGCACCAGCCTGGGTGAATGACAAGGGCACCGAGGAGGCCTGGCGCCCGAAGAACTACGGCGGCCTGTTCAGCGGCCCGATGCCGCTGCGCGAGGCGCTGGTCAATTCGCGCAACTATGTCTCGATCCGGTTGCTGCGCAGCATGGGCCCGGATGAGGTCATCGCCTACGCCGCGCGCTTCGGCTTTGATCCGACCGCGATGCCCCGCAGTGAAAGCCTGGCGCTCGGCACGCTGCAGGTGCCGCCGATCCAGGTCGTGACCGGCTACGCCACCTTTGCCAACGGCGGCTACAAGGTCGAGCCCTACTTCATCGACCGGATCGAGTCCGATGACGGCACAGTGCTCTATCGCGCCGCGCCCAAGCGGGTGTGCGAGGACTGCCCGGCCGCTGCGGCGGCAGCCGCGCCGGCCGACGGCACCGAAGGCTCGCCGGCAACGGCCGCGGATTCGTCAGCGCCGGCGGAGGATACCGCCGTCGCGCCACCAACCCAGCTGCCGGCGGTAACGGCCCCACCCAGCTTCGGGCCGGTGCTGCCGGTTGCATCTCTGAGCAGCGTTGCCGGAGACAATGCCGATAGCATCAACGGCTTTGCGCGCCTGCCCGGTATGGTGCCTCCTACCGAGCAGGCGCCGCGCATCATCACCGCCGCCAATGCGTGGCTGATGGATGATCTGATGGGCGATGTCATCCGTCGCGGGACCGGCTCCGGTGCGCGAGTGCTGGGACGCAACGACATCAGTGGCAAGACCGGCACCACCAATGATTCGCGCGATGCTTGGTTCAACGGCTTTGATCAGCATATCGTCGCCACAGTCTGGGTGGGCTTTGACCAGGATCGCTCGCTCGGCGAAACCGAACAGGGCAGCAAGACCGCGGTGCCGATCTGGGTCAACTTCATGCGCGAGGCGCTGCGCGGCGTCCCGGATGTACCGCGAGCGCAGCCCGAGGGGATCCTCACGCTGCGCGTGTCCAGGAGCACCGGATTATTGGTGGGCGCCAATGACCCCGACTCCCATGAGGAGTACTTCCTGGCCGACCATCTGCCGGCCAATGCGGTGCCGGGTACGAGCACCGGTACGCCGAGCACGCCGACGCCGACCGTACCGGAGAGTAGCGGACCCTTGTTCTAGTTGAGTAAGGTAAGGAGCCCATGCACCGGCGCCAATCTCCCCGCAGCGGCAACCTCCGGCGAGCCCTCGCTCAGGAAGCGGCGCGCATCATGTCGGAGCAGGGAATCCATGATTTCCTGACCGCCAAGCGCAAGGCGGCCGAGCGCTTCGGCATCACCGACGAGGCGGTGCTGCCGCGGAACATCGAGATCGAGGCGGCACTGATGGAATACCAGCGGCTGTTCGCGGCCGACACGCACCAGCTCACGCTCAAGGCGCAACGCGAAGTGGCGTTGCGGGCGATGCAGTGGTTCTCGGAGTTCGAGCCACGGCTGGTCGGCCCGGTCCTGAGCGGCACGGCCACTGCGCATGCGGATGTGCAGCTGCACCTGTTCGCCGAGCGCGCCGAGACCGTGGCAATACAGCTGCTGGATCGGGGCATCGACCATGAGGTGACCGAGCGGCGGCTGCGGCTCGATGCCGCACGCTTTCGCGCCTACCCGGGCCTGCGCTTTGAGTTATCCCGCCAGATGGTTGAAGTGACCGTCTTCCCGCCCGATGGTATCCGCCAGGCCCCGGTCAGCCCGGTCGATGGCCGGCCGATGCGCCGTGCCGACACCGCGGAGCTCGAGCAGCTGGTCGCGGGGCTCTAGCTTACCGCGCGCTTCTCGAAGGGCACGTAGTCACGCTGCACCGGGCCGGTATAGAGCTGGCGCGGCCGGGCGATGCGCATCGCCGGATCCCCGATCATCTCGAGCCAGTGCGCCACCCAGCCGGCGGTACGCGCGATCGCGAACATCACCGTGTACATGGCGCGCGGAATATTGAGCGCGCTGTAGATGATGCCGGAGTAGAAATCCACGTTCGGGTAGAGCTTGCGCGAAATGAAGTATTCATCCTTCAGCGCAATCTCCTCCAGGCGCAGCGCCAGCTCGAACAGCGGATTGTCATCGCGCCCGAACTTGGCCAGCACCTTGTGGCACATCTCGCGGATGATCTTCGCGCGCGGATCAAAATTCTTGTAGACCCGATGCCCGAAGCCCATCAGCTTGAAGTGGCTCGACTTGTCCTTGGCCATCGCCAGGTACTTGGGGATGTTCTCGACGGTGCCGATCTGCTCGAGCATCGCGAGCACCGCCTCGTTGGCACCGCCGTGCGCCGGGCCCCAGAGCGCGGCCACACCGGCGGAGATGGCCGCATAGGGATTGGCACCGGTGCTGCCGGCAAGGCGCACGGTGGAGGTGCTGGCGTTCTGCTCGTGATCGGCGTGCAAAATGAAGAGCAGGTCGAGCGCCGCGGCGGCCGTCGGATCGACCTGGTAGGGCTCGCACGGCACCGCGAAGAACATGTTGAGCATGTTGGCGCAGTAGTCGAGATCGTTGCGCGGGTAGATGAAGGGCTGGCCGGTCGAGTGCTTGTGGGCCGCGGCCGCGATCGTGGGGAGCTTGGCCACGATGCGATGCGAGAAGATCTCGCGGTGGCGCGGATTATTGATGTCCATCGAGTCGTGATAGAAGGCCGACATCGAGGCCACCACCGCCGAGACCATCGCCATCGGATGGGCGTTGTGATGAAAGCCGTTAAAGAATCGCAGCAGCGATTCGTGGATCATCGTGTGGTGCGTGATGCTGCCAACGTAGGAGCTCAGCTGCGGCGCGGTCGGCAGCTCGCCGTGAATCAAAAGGTAGGCGACCTCCATGAAGCTGCTCTTGGCCGCCAGCTGCTCGATCGGGTAGCCGCGGTACAGGAGCACCCCGGCATCACCATCAATATAAGTGATCTTGCTCTCGCAGCTCGCCGTGACGCCGAAGGCCGGATCAAAGGTGAATACCCCGTGATCCTTGTTGATCGCAGCGATATCCAGCACCGCGGGACCGATCGTGCCGGTCTTGACCGGAAGCTCAGAACTCTTCCCGGTCGCCGGGTCGGTCAAGGTAAAGCTGCGGCTACTCATGCGGCGACGGTTCCTTAAGGATGGCTGCGGATCACCAGCGGCGCAGGACGCGGCGCTCGACATCCAACGCCAGCGTTACATGGACGCGCGACGGAATCAAGGCAGAGGGCCGGCCGCGCAAAGCGCGCGGCCGGAAAAATCAGCGGGAATAATAAGGTGCCGAAGCGCAGCGATGAGTTCGCCGCGCAGCGCGCCTTCAGGTTACTGCAGCGCGGGGTGCGTACTTCTTGCGGAACTTATCGACGCGACCCGCGGTGTCTACCATCTTCTGCTTGCCGGTGTAGAACGGATGGCAGGCAGCGCACACATCGACGCTCAGATCGTGACCCAGCGTCGAGCGGGTCGAGAAGGTGTTGCCGCAGCTGCAGGTCACCGTGATGGCGGCGTAATCCGGGTGGGTTGAGGCTTTCATGATGGCCAACCTTGCGCGCGAGACGCTTCATGGAACGGGTCCGATAAGTCGGGCCCAATCAATAGGGGGCGCGCAGTCTAGCGATGCGGACGGGTCCCGACAAGTCCCCATCCGTAGGAGCACGTAGATTATCCACAAAATCTGTGGATAACTCTGTGGGCAAGTCTGCTTCCCGGGGCCCGCGCAGTAGCAAATTCTGCATTACTGTCGAATTGGACAAATAATGACCACCATATTACAGCCTATAAAAACAAAGAGTTACGGCTGGCATATACAGCAAGAATTACGAAGTGAGACGTAAATCACTCTTTTTGCCCGCCACCAACCCCCTGCTGTGCATAACACCTCTGCCGCCGCATCAAACGCGCTAAGCCTAGGCAGCATCAGGATATTTTAGGCACGCCGTGGTGCAGCGCGCGACCCGGCGGTCGGGCGCTCGGGTAGGAAGGCGGTCAGCAGATCATTAAGAAAGCGCAGGCCCAGTTCGCTGGCGCGCCAGTGACCGGCATTGTGCTGCATCAGTCCGCGCGACTCGAGACCCGCCAGCGTGGCTGCGATACGTGCGAAAGGCTCCCCGGTCCGCTGCTCGAACAGGCCTTGCTCGAATCCAGCGGGCAAGCGCAGCGCATTCAACATGAACTCGAATGGCAATTCTTCGGCGGCCACGATTTGCGTGGGCAGCGGGGCCTGTGCGCCGTGCGCCAGATAGCGGCGCGGTTCACGCTCGCGCACCGTGCGCAAAATACGTTGCGTGGCAAGGTCGGTGTACTTGCCATGCGCGCCGGCACCGATGCCCAGGTAATCGCCGAATCGCCAGTAGTTGAGATTGTGGTGGCACTGCGCGCCCGCGCGCGCATAAGCGGAAATCTCATAGTGGCCATAGCCCGCGCTGGCCAACCTTGCCTGACACAGCTCCATCATCGCGGCACTACACTCTTCAGCGGGCAGGTCCGCGGGCGGCAGGGCCCCGAACACGGTCCCGGGCTCGAGGGTGAGCTGATAGTGCGAAAGGTGGGGCGGCGCGAGTGCAATTGCCGCCTCAATGTCGGCGAGCGCCGCGGCCAGATCCTGCCCCGGCAAGGCATACATCAGATCCAGATTAAAATTGCCAAGGCCCGCGGCATGCAGCTCCTCGACGGCCCGGTGCGTATCCTGTGGGGAGTGAATACGCCCCAGCCGCTCGAGCTGTGCAGCGGCAAAACTCTGCGCACCGAGGGACACGCGATTGACGCCGGCTGCGCGATACTCACTGAAGCGCCCACGTTCGATCGTGCCCGGATTGGCCTCGAGCGTGATCTCGGCCTCCTTGCTCAGCGGCACCAGCGCGCCGATCGACTCGAGCAAGCCGCCAATCGCTGCCGGGGCGATCAGGCTCGGCGTGCCGCCGCCAAAGAACACGCTCGTGATGCTGCGTCCCTGGGCAGCGCCGCTCTGCGCGCGAAGATCCTGGATCAGCGCCTCGATGTAAGTCGCTTCGGGCAGCGTGCCGTGCAGCGTGTGGGAATTGAAATCGCAGTACGGACACTTGCGCACGCACCAGGGGAAATGCACATACAGGCCAAGCGGCGGCAGCTCCAGGGCTGTCACTGGGGCGCCACCCGGCGCTGCGAACAAGGCGTGCGGGCCATAGCCCGATCAGTGTGCCAGAACATCCGGTAGCGCACTGAGCAGGGCCTGTAAGGCGCGGCCCCGATGCGAGATGGAATTCTTATCTTCGGCGCTCAGCTGCGCGGCGGTGCCGGGCCGGTTCTCTGGCAGGAACAACGGGTCATAGCCGAAGCCACCACTGCCCTGCGGCGCCCGGGCGATGCGGCCCTCCCAGTGGCCCTCGGCCAGGAGCGGCGCCGGATCCCCGGCGTTGCGCACCAGTGCCAGCACACAGCGATAGCGCGCGCCGCGCAGCGGCGCCGGGACACCACTGAGCCGCTCTAACAACAGCGCATTGTTAGCGGCATCGCTCGCCCCTTCGCCCGCGAAGCGCGCCGAGCGCACGCCCGGTGCGCCGCCAAGCGCATCCACTTCGAGGCCAGAGTCATCCGCGAGTGCCGCCAGTCCGCTGCGCTCGGCCGCGTGGCGCGCCTTGAGCAGTGCGTTCTCGACAAAAGTGTTGCCCGTCTCCTCGATGCTCTCGATGCCAAGGGCGCTTTGCAGCAGCAGTTCGATGCCCTGCGGTGCCAGCAGCGCCGCGAACTCGCGCTGCTTGCCAGGATTGGCGCTCGCGAGCACGAGCTTCATGGCGGCGCGTGCCAGGCTCAGGCCGCGAGCACCTGGGATTGCAGCGCGCACAGCTCGCCGATCCCGCTCGCGGCCAGATTCAACAGGGCATCGAGCTCGTGGCGACGGAAGGCGTGACCTTCGGCCGTGCCCTGCACTTCGATGAAGCCACCGGCATTGTTCATCACTACATTCATGTCGGTCTCGGCTTCCGAGTCCTCGCTGTAATTCAGATCGAGCACCGGCACGCCGCGCACGATGCCCACCGACACGGCAGCGACCTGCCCGTGCAAGGGACTGGCACTCAGCACGCGCCGCGCGCGCAAAGACTCGCAGGCATCGGCGAGCGCCACATAGGCGCCGGTGATCGAAGCCGTGCGCGTACCCCCGTCGGCCTGCAGCACATCACAGTCGAGTGTCACAGTGCGCTCCCCGAGAGCGGCCAGGTCGACGACCGCGCGCAGCGAGCGCCCGATCAGGCGCTGGATCTCCTGCGTGCGCCCGGTCTGCTTGCCGCGCGCCGCTTCGCGCGCCGAGCGCGTGTGCGTGGCGCGCGGCAACATGCCGTATTCTGCCGTGATCCAGCCTTGGCCCTTACCCCGCAGGAATCCGGGCACGCCTTCCTCGATACTGGCGGTACAGAGCACCCGGGTCTGGCCAAACTCGACCAGCACCGAGCCCTCCGGGTGTTCGGTAAAGCGACGGGTAAAGCGGACCGCGCGCAGCACATCGGCGGCGCGGCCATCGGGACGCTGGGACATGTAAGGTTTACTCCAGAAAACGCAGGGCGGCAGTCGAGGTATTGTCGCTGCCGGCGCCGCCGTGGGCCACGGCGCGCTCGCTCAGGCGCTTCAAGGCCTCGAGCAGTACGGTATCAGGTGCCGCGAAGGCGGCGGCAATGCTCGCATCATCCAGATTGGCCCACAGTCCATCGGTGCACACCAGCAGCACATCGCCACTTTGCAGCGGCTGGCGCCGGCTCAGGCTCATTTCCGGCACCAGCGCCTCGCCACCCAGGCACGATTCAACGAAGTTACGCATCGGATGGGTCTGCAGCTGATCGGGCGAGATCACCCCTTCGCGCACCAGCACCTCGACGTGGCTGTGATCGCGCGTGCGCGTCACGACCCGGCCACCGCGCAGATGATAGATGCGGCTGTCCCCGACATGCGCCCAGTAGGCCGAGCGCTGCTGCACCAGACAGACCGCGCAGGTGGCGCGCGGCCGGGTCTCAAGCGGCATACCAACACCGGTCGTGACCACCTTTTGGTGCGCGGCACCGAGGACCAGATGCAGGAAGCCCAGCGGATCGAACAGCGGCTGCGGCGTCTGGTTGAAGCGCTCGGTCAGCAGCGCCTGCGCCAGCACGGCAGCACGCTCGCCCTCGGCGTGCCCACCCATGCCATCACAGGCAATCAGCAGCGCGGCCTGATCGGAGAGCACGACCGAGACCCGATCCTGGTTCGTCTCGCGCGCGCCGAGCAGACTGATTTGTGCGTGTTCGACCCGCAAGCGAGCTCCAGACCATTCGGTTAAACTTGCGGCGTCTTATATCACCACGCCGAACACGAAGTCAGCAGGGATGCGAGCGCCTGTGACTTAATCAGGGGCGTGAATTTCCGCTGTCGGCAGGTTATCTATGGTTTCAAGCATGACCGGTTTCTCGCGCCAGGAGCTCAGTGGAGCCGAGGGCGCGCTGGTGTGCGAGATCCGCAGCGTCAACCACCGATTCCTCGAGGCCTCGCTGCGCCTGCCCGAGAGCTGCCGCGCGCTCGAATCGGAGCTGCGACAGACACTGACGCGCGAGCTGCGCCGTGGCAAGGTTGACTGCACCATCCAGCATCGCGCGCCAAGCGGCGCTGCCGCGGGCCTTGATATCGATGCCGAGGCGCTCGCCGGGCTCCTCGGCCGCGCCCGGGAGCTCGCAGCAGCGCTCCCCGGCACTGCCCAGATCAACGTGCTCGATCTGCTGCGCTGGCCCGGCGTGGTGCGCGAACAGCAAGGCGACAACGAGGCGCTGCTGGGCGCAGTGCGCAAACTGTTCGCGGCAACGGTGAGTGAGCTGGTGGCGGCACGAGCGCGCGAAGGCCAGCGCCTTGCAGAACTGATCGCACAGCGTTGCCAGGCCCTGAGTGCGCTGCTGGATCAGGTGCGCACCCGCCTGCCCGAGATTCACCTGCGGGTCCGCTCACGCCTGGAGGAGCGACTGCGCGAACTGGGTGGGGAGCTGAATCAGGAGCGGCTCGAGCAAGAGATCGTGCTGCTGTTGCAGCGACTCGATGTGGCCGAGGAACTTGATCGCCTGGGCGGACATCTGGAAGAGACCAGCCGCGTGCTGGCCGCGCCGGAAGCGGCCGGTCGGCGTCTCGATTTTCTGCTGCAGGAGTTCAACCGCGAGGCCAACACGCTCGCCTCCAAGTCCCAGGATCTGGAGACCACGCGCATTGCTGTGGAAATGAAAGTACTGATCGAGCAGATGCGCGAGCAGGTACAGAACATCGAGTAGCTTCCGGAGCTGTTTGGGGCCGCCGGGGTCTCGCTCGCATTTCTCTATAAATAAAGCAATTATTGGAAGGTATTGTCCATAGACTTCCAGGCGCTGCCGCGCTAAAGTTTGTTGCTAGGCGCGTAGCTACAATGCTAGCTACAGCCAATAGGAACGACGTGTTCCTGGTCTAGCTACAAGGATGTGCCCATGGCGCGGGACAGACTGACGGCACTGCAGGTCAAGCGAGCGCATGAGAAGGGCGATCCTGTGCTGCTGCCCGACGGTGCGGGACTTTATCTTCGCAAGCAATCCGCGTCTGGCACGGCCTGGACGCTGCGCTACCGCTTTGGCGGTCGCGATCGCTGGATGGCGCTCGGCAGCTACCCGGACATGGAACTGGCGGACGCCCGCGAAGCGGCGCGCGCCAAACGCACGCTGGTCGACGCAGGCCGTGACCCGCTGCTGGAGAAGCAGAACGAGATCGACGCACAGCTCAAAGCCAGCGCCGCCAAGAAGGCGCGCGGCAAGTTCAAGGAGCTTGCCGAGGATTGGTACGAAACCGAGATCAAAGGCGGACGGCTCAAGCACCCGGCGGTGCCGCGCCGCTATCTCGACAAATACATGCTCCCTGAATTCGGCGATACCGTGCCCGCCGAAATTACGCCGGCGATGGCGGCGCGCTTGCTCGCCCGCGTGGGAAAGAAGGCGCCGACGGCGGCGAATGATCTGCTGCGCTACATGCGGCGTGTTTTTAGGTTCGCCGTCCGCAGGCATCTGATGGCGTCCAGCCCGGTCGCCGATTTCAACTTAAGCGACGCCGGCGGCCAAGAGTCAGCGCGGCAACGTTCGTTGAACCGCGACGAGCTCGAGCGGCTGTTCAAAGCGCTGCGAGACTCGCCGAGCTTCTGCGGTACCAATCTGCTGACGATCAAATTGCTGCTGGCCCTCGGCGTTCGCAAAGGCGAATTACTCGGAGCCAAGTGGAGTGAGTTCGATCTCGACGGCGCGACGGATTTAGGTCCGGTGTGGCGGCTGCCGGCCAAGCGCACCAAGACCTCAGCGCCCTTGTCGATCCCGTTGGCTCCGGTGGTGGTCGAATGGCTGAAGGCACTGCGCAAAGTCGCCTGCGGCAGCGAATTCGTACTTCCAAAGCGGCGCAGAGACCGCCGGCAACGCGCACTGCATGTCGGCATCGACACCTTGAACGCCGCTCTCGCCGGCGTCGATCACGGCCTGGACGAATTCACGATTCATGATTTACGGCGCACCATGCGCACGCATTTGTCCTCCTTGGGCATTCGCAGCGAGGTGGCGGAGCGTTGCCTCAACCACAAGCTGCCCGGCCTGCAGGGCGTCTACAACACGCACGATTATTTCGCGGAGCGCAAAGCCGCGCTCGAAACGTGGACGGCGCTCCTGCTCGAAATCGAGCGCGGCGAGCGAAAAGTGACACCCATGCGATCCCGTCGCTCTAACTCGTAGCGTCAGAGATCTTGAAGCGGTCGCAAAACGCGACCGGTTCCCAGAAGCATCGCGATCCGCGCTTTAAGCTCTAAGCCTTCACTGAGCATGGCGCCATCACGGCCGCGACGATTCAAATCGTTGTCTCTCATCGACCCGTTGTTGACGGTCACGAGCGGCAGCAAACGTTCGTTCAGTTACGGCGCATCAATCCAGCGCTGGGTATGAAACGCCACCAATCGATCTGCCGCATCGAAACAGAAATCTGTCGATGTTTCATACCCCATTGGGAACGGAAGTAACGGCACACCGCCAATGTTGTAAACAGAAATCCTCTTGAATTTCTCCATGGTCGTTGGTGCGCAATATGTGGCTTCCGGCATGTCCATTGGTCCGTGAATACCCAAGGCTGCTGCCACTTGCATGCCGGACACACCTGGTTTTATTTTCGGTGCGATTCGTTGGTCTACAAACCTTGGCGCAAACCACACCCAGCAGCTTGCAAGCCCAAGCAAATAGATTCCAAATAAGCTAATCAAGAACTTTCGCATACGGACCGTTAAGCATTAGAACATGGACTAGGGCGGATCGCGCTTTATATCGATGACCGCTTTGCGGCAGGGTTTTCGGGACATTGACTGACCGCAGTTGGCCGACTGTTGACGATTGCGACTCCTCTTTTTTCGGTATCCACCGTTCGAGAATAGCGCTAGTACGTACTGCGTTGACTCTGAATGCGCCGCGAAAGCCAGGGTCACAATCACGGCAAACAAAATGGAATGACCCCGATGTCGATTGCTATGCCAATTTCACCAGCGTATAGGACTTGGGCTTCAAAGACGCGAGCTCGCGCAGCAGAGCTGGAACCAGAGGCAGCAGCGCCGATAATTCATTCGACACCGAATCGAGCACAACCAACGCAATGGGCAATGTGGCAAGGTTCTGCTGAAATGGCAGATTCTTGTCTACAGTTACAAATGCGTCGAACTCAGCTGCGGCAAGTGCCAGAAGTTTGCCGTTCTTAACCCCAGACCAGCCGGCCTCGACAACCGTTCGAACGGAATGTTCGCTCAGCGATCGACGTAGACGACTTGGGATCGACTCGTCAAGCAGCAGTCGCATCGAGCGCCAGCCGTTCCCTTGCCGCCTCTAGCACGGAAACGGCAGTCATACGGGATATTGAAGGGAAGTCCTCCAGAAAATCCTCGAGCGTCGATGACCCTTCGAGGTAATCGAACAGGTTCTTTACGGGCACCCGCGTGCCCCTAAAACAGAGCGCCCCACTCATGACTTCAGGGTCGCGGCTCACCAGTGATGCGTCCATACAGCGCTCCTGTCGGTTCTTGATTCTCAGCTTCGATGTTACCGCAAACGTCTTGGGCCACAATGTGGCCCTCAGAGTAAGCCGCAGGCTATCCTGCAAAGACTCCCAAACGCTGAAAAATTCGCTGGTGCAAGAGCGTCTCTCTAAGGGGCCGGCACGGTGCAATCTATAGCTGAATACGTAGCTGGCAGCCTAGATGCACTCTCGTTACGCCGGTGAATCAATGGCTTAGCGGATCTTCGCGCGAGCAGGTGCAGAACATCGAGTAATGTCTATGGGTGTTCACCGTCGCCCACCGGTGTTTTCAAAAAGACTTACCTTGCCAACCTTTCCTGCCAAATTTGTGGTCCAACGTTCATGACTTCGCTGAGGCGGACTTAATGGCCCTGATCCGTTCGGCGATATAGGTCCGCCGACCCGAGGATTTAACCAGCTGCATGTATTCCTTCAGCCGCTGCCACTTAAAGCCTCGCGGAATGCTGAGTTCGGGCGGCTTCGAGAACAGGCGCGATTTTCCCGGCGCGAGATAGAGCAAATCAAACAGCGCCTTTTCGGGAGTCGCGATCTTGGCATCTGACCCGGATGACAATTCAAAGCCTGTAAAGAGCTCCGGCGGCATGCGGTGGAAGGAGATGGCGCCCATCGGAGTCCGGAATTTGCGCGGCCGCGCCAGCGTCACGGCATAGAGAATTGAAGGAATCTGCTCGATCAGCCCATGATGAAACAGCGCCGACTGCAGCGAGATGTATGCCGGGTGAGGCGCTGAAATCAGTTCGGGCAGCGCAAGACGATCTATCTTTTTGTCGACCAACCATCGCCCGCGGCTCAAGTGAACGATCATCCCCTCGGCTCCAAGCCGTCTCAAGATGGTCGTCGCGTTGCTGGCGGAGACCTGCAATAGCGCGGCTACATCACGCGATTCCACGACCGGCGTCGCCAGCGTTTGCAGTTTCTGCAGGGCTTCGATCTGGTTCATGGCCGCAAGGCCTCTAGACCATTGATGACCTGCTCCTGAAGCTTATTCCAGGCCTTCTTGTCGCCGTAATACTTCTGGTACTCCGGCTCCAGATAGGCGAGGACCTGGCCGGCGAAGGCGTCGTAATTAACGGCTAAAGCATTCTCGATGGCGGCGACCAGATGATTGGTTGCTGCCGGGAGTATTGGCTGCGCCGCGCCTCCGGCGTCGAGCAACGGCTTCAGATCGAACACGTCGCGTGATTGGACCTGCTCACGTAGAGCGAGCGCAGAGACCTTCTGGGCAAATGCCGCACGTACGCTGTAGTGCTGCACGATGACCGGATAGAGGCGGTAAGCGCGGATGATTGCGGGGTCCACCGGTTCCACCGCGGTCTGACTATCCAGACCGCGCCGCGAGAACTCGATCTTGGTTGGTATCTCAGTGCCGGAGTCGAGGAGGCGCAGTCCCAGCTTCCAAGGCTGCGTCGTCCCAGTCTGCTTAGGCTGTGCCATCCTGGCCAATTCGATGCCTTGGGCTCGCAGCGCCTGCAGGAAGGCGGGCGTCTCGAGCAGCCGGTTCACGTTGTTCTGCAGGGTGCCAACGGCCATTGTCTGGATGTCCAGATCCATGTCTTCCGAGTAGCGGATGCTCTTCAAGAAGAACCGCAGATTGCAGCCGCCCTTTAAGGCGAAGAGGGCTTTGTCGACCCGCGCACCGAAGGCCCGCAGGAACAGCAGGTGGAAGATTTCGATGGCTTGGCGGTCATTCCACATAGTTATACATTACGCGTAATCGACATATATGTCGACTACAGGTAATGTGAATCCGTGACGGACCGAGCAATTTCCTACCCTGCAGAATAAAAGGAAACGATTATTGGCCGTGGACGTCGGGGGTCTCATGCGCTTAATTTATTGTTGCTGCCGGGACTTATTGCTACTGACCAGATCGCCGGCTCCATTCTCATCGTGCGCGGCCAGCGGGTAGTGCGGGATTCCGAACTCGCGGCCCTCCATGGGTCGACCTCTAGGCGCTTTGACTAGTTCGTCGCACTCAAAGGCGTTTTCCGGACGATTTCATGTTTCAACTCACCGCCGGCGAGGTGAGCGCTTTAAGGTCGCAAATCGCGACCTTAAAGATGAGCCGCGGCCAGCATCGCAAGTACCTGCCGTAAGTTTTTGCTGAACATGGCGCAATTATGACTGCCACGATTCTCAACAGTCCGCGTGCCGTAGAGAGGAGCGTCGACATCGTGCGCGCCTTCGTCCTCTTGCGTGAAACCCTGACTTCGAACAAGGAACTGGGCCGTCGCTTCGCACGGCTCGAAACTCGACTCGAAAAGAAGCTCGCTACACACGACGAAGACATCGCGGCAATCCTTTCAGCCATCCGCCAGCTCAGGCAGGCAGCCGTGCGCCATCGCCGGCCTTTCGGTTTCACTGCGGATCTCCGCGATAAGCCCTAACGAGCCAACACAAACCAAACCATTCTGTTGCTTCAGCGGCCGCGCGCCGGTGCTGATAACAAAGCACCAACCCGACAAACGATGTAGATTAATCAGAGGATGGCGCAAAATTGACGCGTGGCACTAAGCGCGAGCAAGTGCAGAACATCCGATAACCGACAACGGGCTTCCGCACCTCACGCCCGCAAGAAATTAGCCGCTGCACTCATCCCATGAAAACTCCCGAAACGGCGCCCGCCACTACTTTCGCTGATCTCGGCCTTAGCGAACCCGTACTGCGGGCACTGGCTAGCGTCGGCTACGAAGCGCCCTCGCCGATCCAGGCCGCGACAATTCCAGCACTGCTGGCTGGCAGCGACGTGCTCGGCCAGGCACAAACGGGAACTGGCAAGACCGCAGCCTTTGCGCTGCCGATCCTCTCGCGGCTCGATCTGAAGCAGCGCGATCCGCAGGCCTTGGTGCTGGTGCCCACTCGCGAACTCGCGATCCAGGTCGCCGAAGCCTTCAAGAAGTACGCGGGTCAGCTCACTGGCTTCCATGTGCTGCCGATCTATGGCGGCCAGAGCTATACCCCGCAACTGCAGGCGCTCAAGCGCGGCGCTCATGTCATCGTCGGCACGCCGGGCCGTGTCATGGATCATCTTGATCGCGGCGCCTTAAGCCTCAAGGGCATTCGCTTCGTGGTGCTCGATGAAGCCGATGAAATGCTGGCGATGGGCTTCGTCGATGCGATGGACACGATCCTGAGCAAGGTGCCCCCGGAGCGGCAGGTCGCGCTGTTCTCCGCCACGATGGCGCCGGCGATTAAACGCATTGCCCAGCGCCACCTGCGCGAGCCGCGCGAGATCACTATCCGCGGCAAGACCTCGACCGGCACGCTCACGCGCCAGCGGTACTGGCTGGTCAGCGGACTGCATAAGCTCGATGCACTGACGCGCATCCTTGAAGTGATGAGCTTCGATGGCATGCTGGTTTTCGCGCGCACCAAGCTGGCCACGGTGGAACTGGCCGAGCGCCTCGAAGCTCGCGGGTTTGCCGCCGCCGCATTAAATGGCGACATGCAGCAGGCCGAGCGCGAACGCACCGTGGCACAGCTCAAGGCCGGGAAGATCGACATCCTGGTCGCCACCGATGTGGCGGCGCGCGGACTGGATGTCGAGCGCATCAGCCATGTCATTAATTTTGATGTGCCCCATGACACCGAGTCTTACATCCATCGCATCGGCCGCACGGGTCGCGCGGGACGGAGCGGTGAGGCGATCCTGTTCATCGCGCCGCGCGAGCGCGGCATGCTGCACCTGATCGAACGCGCCACGCGCCAGCCGATCGAGCAGATGGACCTGCCCACGATTGCCGATGTCAACGCGACCCGCGTCGCCAAATTCAAGCAGCGTGTGGCCAAGACGCTGGAGCAGGGATTTCCTGATATCTATCGCGGCGTGGTCGAGGAGCTGGTGCAGGAAACGGGCGCAGCGATGGCTGATGTCGCCGCGGCACTGGCAACCCTGGCACAGGGCAAGGCCCCCTTGCTGCTGGGCGAGCGGCACGAACATCACGAATCACGCGCGCCCGAAGCCAAAGCCGGACGCGGCAGTGCACGCGAGCGCGCCGATCCAGACGATGCACCACGCCGCCCGCGCTCCGGACGCTTTGCGCCGCAGGACACCTACCGGCTGGAAGTCGGCCGGCTGCACGGCGTGCAAGCCGGCAATATAGTCGGCGCGATCGCGAATGAGGCCGGGCTCGATGGTTCAGAGATCAACGGCATCAAGGTGCGCGAGGATCACACGCTCGTGCGCCTGCCCACCGGCATGCCACCGGAGATTCTCAAGCGTCTGGCGGGCGTGCAGGTCCGCGGTCGGCCCCTGGCGATCACGCTCCTCGAGCAGCACTCGGCTCAACCTAAGCGCAAGCGTCCCTGAGAATCGAAGGGTTCGGCCTGGCTGCCAGCTGCCGGCAACTCAGCCCTGGAAGTTGCGGACAATTCCCGCCCGGTGAGATTTAGCCTCTATTACGATGGCGAAGCTGAGCACTCAAGGGGCGCCGTTGGGGTGAGTTTTTGGACCAAGAGCGCCGATTTGCGGCTGGCCGAAAGTCGTGCCGGCGCGTTACAAGCGCTGCCAGCAGGCCCGGGCCGACTGAGGGCGGGGCGCCAGAGGGCGCGATATAAGCAGGAACATGAACACGCAGACTGACCCGACACATCTTTATGTGATCTCCGCGCCTTCTGGCGCCGGCAAGACCAGCCTGGTGCGTGCCCTGCTGGACTCCCACAAGCGCCTGGTGGTCTCGGTCTCGCACACCACCCGCGCGCGTCGGCCCGGCGAGGTGGAGGGCGAGTCCTATTTCTTCGTCACTGTCGAGCGTTTCGAAGCCCTGATCAAGGAAGGCGCCTTCCTCGAGTACGCCCGCGTGTTCGATAACTACTACGGCACCGGCCGTGCCCAGGTCGAGCAGCGTCTGCACCAAGGGCGGGACGTGGTGCTGGAAATCGACTGGCAGGGGGCCCAGCAGGTACGCCGGGCCCATCCGGCATGTGTCAGCATCTTTATCCTGCCCCCGTCGCGCCAGGTGCTCGAGCAGCGCCTGCGCGGCCGGGGCACGGACAGCGAAGCGGTGATCCAGCGCCGACTGGCCGATGCCGCCACCGACATGTCGCACTGCCCCGAATTCGACTACGCGATCGTCAACGACTCCTTCGATCAGGCACTTAGCGAGCTCGGGAGCATTCTGGATGGCCGGGGCGAGAGCCTGCGTTCCAACCGGGCGGCCCTCAAGCCTTTTCTGGCCGAGCTGGTGGCGTAGCAGGCGGCAATTGCCGTAGACTTACAGGTTCGTCCTCCTTGAATTACTTAGGAAATTAGTACCGCCATGGCCAGGGTAACTGTCGAAGACTGTCTCAAGAATGTGGATAACCTCTTTCAGCTGGTGCTGCTGGCCTCGCAGCGCGCCCGTCGTCTGGCCAATGGCGCCGAAGCCACGATACCGGTCGACAACGATAAGCCGACGGTGCTGGCGCTGCGCGAGATCGCCGCGGGCAACATCACGCCCGAGATGCTCAAGGAGCCCGAGCCTGCGCCCGAGCCGGTGATGGTCGAGGCCGAGAACGAATCCACCTTCCGCGCACCACAGTTCGGGCTCGGAGACTAAACCGGCCCCGAGGATTTTCCTGACACGAGCCCTAAATGGACTATGCGTCGTCGCTCCTGGGTCTGCTGCCCGGCACCCGACGCACTCCGGGGCTGAAGGAATTACTGGCGACCGCAGATAAATATCTGCCGGCTGACCAGGTCGAGAGAATCCGCGAGGCGGCCGAATTCGGGGCCGCCGCTCACCAGGGCCAGAAGCGCCTCAGTGGTGAACCTTATATCAGCCATCCGGTCGCCGCCGCGGAGATCCTCGCGGAGCTACGGCTCGATGCCGACACGATCGTTGCAGCGATCCTGCACGATGTCATCGAAGATACCCCGATTGCCAAGGAAGACATCGCCCAGCGCTTTGGCAAGGATGTGGCCGAGATCGTCGATGGCGTCACCAAGCTCGATCAGATCCGCTTCAAGAATCGCGAGGAAGCGCAGGCCGAGAGTTTCCGCAAGATGTTGCTGGCGATGGTGCGTGACCTGCGCGTCATCCTGGTCAAGCTCGCTGATCGCACCCACAACCTGCGCACCATAGACAGTCTTGCACCCGCCAAGCGGCGGCTGATGGCGCGTGAGACGCTCGATATCTATGCGCCGGTGGCCGAGCGCCTCGGGCTCTATGGCATCAAGCTCGAGCTCGAGGATCTGGGCTTTCGCACCCTCTACCCGCATCGCTACCGCGTGCTCGAGCGCACGCTCAAGCGCGCGCGCGGCAACCAGAAGGAGTTTCTCAACAAGATCCAGAAGCAGTTCGAAGCGGCCCTGACTAAAGGCGGCGTCGAGGCGCAGGTCGAGGGCCGCGAAAAGCACCTGTACAGCATCTATCGCAAGATGCTGCGCAAGCGCGCGCCGCTCTCCGACATCGTCGATGTGTATGGCCTGCGCATCATCGTCGTTGACGTGGACACCACCTACCGCGCGCTCGGCGTCGTGCACAGCGTCTACAAGCCGATGCCGGGTCGCTTCAAAGACTATGTGGCGATCCCGCGCGTCAATGGTTACCAGTCACTGCACACCACGCTGTTCGGACCCAACGGCGTGCCGATCGAAGTGCAGATCCGCACCTCGGACATGGATCAGGTGGCCGAGTCCGGCATCGCCGCGCACTGGAAGTACAAGGAAGATGCCAGCGAGGGTTCGGCACAGCAGGAGCGCGCACGCGCCTGGCTCTCGCATCTGGTGGGCATGCACGAGGGCGGCAACTCCGAGGAATTCATCGAGAGCGTCAAGGTCGATCTGTTCCCCGACAAGGTCTACGTGTTCACCCCGCGGGGCGAGATCCTGCGCCTTCCGCGCGGCGCAACGGTCGTGGACTTCGCCTACGCCGTGCATACCGATGTCGGCAACCGCTGTGTGGCTGCCAAGATTGATCGGCGCCTGACACCGCTCCGTACCGTGCTGCGTAACGGCCAGACGGTGCAGATCATTACCGCCAAGGGAGCGACGCCCAATCCGGCCTGGGTCAACTTTGTCGTCTCGGCCAAGGCACGCACCTCGATCCGGCACTACCTCAAGGGCCTGCGACAGGGCGAGGCCGTGGACCTGGGACGCCGGCTGCTTACGCAGGCGCTGGCCGAGTTTCATCTCAAACCCGATGAGGTCGATGCGGGCGCGATGAGTGCCGCGCTGGCGGAATTCGGCCTCAAGGAGGCCGATGAGCTGTACGAAAAGATCGGCTTGGGCGAGCGGCTTGCACCGCTGGTCGCACGCCGGCTGCTGCCCGGAGATGCCAC